>ENA-OQMZ01000902-OQMZ01000902.1-human-gut-metagenome-genome-assembly--contig:-NODE-902-length-11731-cov-1.330489_pt1 | contig 11731 bp, 17 predicted proteins | sample MGYA00242621_ERZ504862 | MGnify/ENA primary metagenome ERZ504862 (study PRJEB26092, sample SAMD00036393) | human gut metagenome | host: Homo sapiens | study: EMG produced TPA metagenomics assembly of... | reverse complement strand
ATCAGCCAAGAATCAATAATTATTTAAGGATTACGATCGGTACGAGAGATGAAATGGAAACATTACTTGACTTCTTAAAGAATTTACAGACAACAAATAGAGATTGAAATAAAAAGAAATTTTGAAAAATAAATTTACTTTTATTGCAATTAACTGGAAAATATTGTATGATGATATGGAAATTATTTACATATGAAGACGAGTGAGGGAAACAAATAAAATGGGGTTATGGCATGCGTTTTCATCCACAGAAAAGGAGAAGACCATGTTGAATGAGAAAGAATTTTATCAGTATGTAGAAGCGAATATTTTAAACTATCTTCCAGAGATGGAAGGAAAGAAAGTTATGGTGCAGAGGGTTAAGAGGAATAATCAGATATCGATGATGGGGTTGTCGATCGGAGAGACCAAGAATTATCTGGTACCAGTGTTGTATCTGGAGATATTTTATCGAAATTATTTAAGGGGACAGGAATTATCAGATACGATGAAAGATATCGCCAGAATTTAATCGAGGACATCAGGTTGGATTTTATCTGGATGAGGATAAAGTTTCAGATTATGAGCATATTAAGAAGAATCTGTTTTATCGTGTGGTTAATTATGAGAAGAATAAAGAGATGTTAAAGTATACACCATACGAGCGGTTCTTAGATCTGGCAGTTACATATCGTTGGGCAGCATACCGGAATCATGACGGGATGGCGAGTGCATTAGTGAGGAACAAAGAGTTGCTGTTATGGGGTGTGACAAAGGAACAGATGATGAAGGATGCAAAGGAGAACACGGAGAAGATCTTCCCACCAGTGATGCGCAAGATTCAGTCTGTGATACCAGTAAAGATCACGGATATGGAGATTCCATTGTTTGTATTATCAAATGGAGATTATATGAATGGAGCATCCGTCATGCTTTATAAAGATCCACTGAGAGATTTCGCGAATTATATGGGACATGATCTTTATATTCTTCCAAGCAGTATTCATGAAGTGATCCTTTTACTGGATGATGAATATGTGCAAAGTTCAGAGGAACTACGAGAAATGGTTAGAGAGACAAACCGTATGGTTGTGGATCAGGAAGAAGTTTTATCAGATCACATATATCATTACGACAGAGAGAAAGATGAGATTAGAATTGCCAAGTAAGAATTTGTAACGTATAATAGTTCATTAAGAGATGGAAAATGGTATGAAAATTCAAGAATATACTAATTACATCAGGGAGTGAAAAAAATTATGAAACGTTGGGAAATTTATCTGGATATTATCATGGAACTGTTGGTCATATTAGCAGGTGCATTGCTTTTGATCTTTGTATTACCAAAAGCAATCGTATTTTTATGGCCATTTGTAGCAGGATGGATTATTTCAATGATGGCCCACCCAGTGATCGAATATCTGGAGAAGAAGGTAAAATTACCGAAGAAGTTCGGTTCTGCGATCTTGATCGCGGCAGTTATCACAGGAATCATAGTGGTTCTTTATTTTGCAGTCAGAGGTATCGCACTGCAGGTCATCGGATTTATACAGGATGCACCAGATATCCGTCATGAGATCATGAGACAAGGAATGATCTTTCAGAAGAAGATAGAGCAATTTTTAAGTATTCTTCCACCATCTTTTGGAAAACAGTTTGATCAGTGGAGCGGATCGATCGGAGATCTTTTCAAGAAAGCGGCATCTTCTGCAGGAGATTATGGGGTAGCACATGCAGGTGGTGTTGCAAAGGGTGTGACAAGCGGTCTGTTAGGGCTTGTTGTTATGTTATTTGCAGCTTATATGTTTTCACTGGAACGAGAAAAACTCATAGCATGGTATGAAAAATGTATTCCAGGATTTGTGAAGCATAAGATCAATGTATTTATGAAGAACTCAGTTGGAGTCTTAGTAAGTTACTGCCTTGCGCAGTTAAAGATCATGATAGTGATCATAGCGATCCTTTGGATCGGATTTTTATTGCAGGGATTGGACATTCTTTTATCTATTCGGTATTAGTAGGAATTGTCGATATATTTCCAATCCTTGGAACAGGGACTGTGATCATTCCATGGGCAATATTTAAGCTGATCACAGGAGATATCAAAACAGCAGTTATCTTACTGATCATTTATGCGATCTGTCTGGTATTGAAACAGGTCTTACAGCCAAAGATGATGGGAGACAGTATGGGAATCTCAGCACTGACAACGATCTTTTTGATCTACGTTGGTCTGAAATTTGGAGGATTAGGAGGAATGTTATTAGCTCTGATCCTTGGAATGTTTGTGATCAATTTATACCGATTAGGAGTGTTTGACCGTAAGATTGCATTTTTTAAACGAAGATTTGAGATGCTTACGATCAACAGTGAGGAAGAAGAAAAGGAGAACAAGAAAGAATGAGTTATGCAGATCAGGTATTTATATCTATGTGCGAAGATATTTTAGAGAATGGAACTAGTACAGAGGGAGAGAAAGTCCGTCCGCACTGGCCAGATGGAGAGTCTGCCTATACGATCAAACAGTTTGGTGTTGTAAATCGTTACGATCTGTCCAAAGAATTTCCAGCATTGACTTTAAGAAAGACATATATTAAGTCAGCTATTGATGAATTATTATGGATTTGGCAGAAGAAATCAAATAATGTAAATGATCTGAAGAGTCATATCTGGATGAATGGCAGATGAAGATGGTTCAATCGGAAAGGCTTATGGATATCAGATGGGTGTAAAGCACCAATACAAAGAAGGAATGATGGATCAGGTAGATCGTGTGATCTATGATCTGAAACACAACCCATACAGTAGAAGGATCATGACAAATATTTATGTCCACCAAGATCTTCATGAGATGAATCTTTATCCATGTGCGTATAGTGTGACATTTAATGTAACAAAGAAACCAGGACATGATAAGCTCACATTGAATGCAATCTTGAACCAGCGTTCTCAGGATATTTTAGCAGCAAATAACTGGAATGTTGTACAGTATGCAGCATTAGTTTATATGATGGCACAAGTATGTGATATGGAACCAGGAGAGTTAGTTCATGTGATCGCAGATGCACATATTTATGATCGCCATATTCCAATCATCAAAGAGATGATCAAACGAGAGACATATCCTGCACCGAAAGTAACGCTTAATCCAGAAGTCAAAGATTTCTATGAATTCACAACAGATGACTTTAAGATTGAAGATTATCAGGCAGGAGAACAGATAAAAGATATTCCAATTGCAATATAAGAAGGAGAAGATAAGATGAATCTTATTGTAAATGCAGATAAGAACTGGGGAATTGGAAAGAACAATGAACTTTTAGTCCATATTCCAAATGATATGAAGATGTTTCGTCAGATGACAACAGGAAAAGTCGTTGTCATGGGAAGAAAAACATTAGAAAGCTTTCCAAATGGAATGCCACTTCCAAAGAGAACGAATATTGTATTAACACATGATAAAGACTACGATGCAAAAGGAGCGATCGTAGTTGGAAGTAAAGAAGAATTGTTAGATGAGCTGGAAGAATATAAGGATGAAGATATTTTTATCATCGGTGGAGAAAGCATTTACCGCATGATGCTTCCTTATTGTGATACAGCTTATGTTACAAGAACAGACTTTGCATATGATGCAGATACTTATTTTCCAGATCTGGATGAGATGCCAGAGTGGAAACTTGTGAAAGAGAGTGAAGAAGAGACTTACTTTGATATTGAGTATCAATTTCTTGTATATCAAAAATAATTCACTCTTTCAATGAATATTTTTAAATTATAAATTGCCAGTGACCCATTCGCATTCGGATTCTCACGCAGCTGTACTAAGTCGTGACAGGTCTTACGACCAGCCACTCACTAAGTGCAGGCGTGTTCATACGGTCACTGGGCAATTATGATTTAAAATATTCTTTATACAGGAGGATATTGAATTGTTGTTTTGAAATGCTTCAAGGTATGGAGTGTGGGGCTTTGGAATATATGTTATAATGAAACCGATTAAGATAAATGATTGAAGTTTTGGAAAGGATGAGAATAAATGAATCGATCAAAATTGAAATTAACTACGATAATTGCATTGACAGCGTTTACAGTTGCTGTGATTCCAGTTTGTTACAGAGAAAATCTGCGAATGCAGCTTCGAAATATACTTATAAAAAAGGCTTTACTTATGAGAAGATTTCTCCGAATATTGAAAAGAGGATCACGGGAAAATCTTATCGAAAGAATAAGAATGTTAAGTTGTCTGATTTAAGATATGTACAGGTTCTTCATTATGGTTTTGATGGGAAGGTAAAAGAGGGTGAGTTGATCGTTAACAAGAAGATCGCGAAGAAAACGGTCAAGGTCTTTTATGCTCTTTATCAGAAGAGGTACAGAATTGAGAGAATGAGATTGATCGATGATTATGGTGCGAATGATGAGAAGTCTATGGCTGCAAATAATACCTCTGCGTTTAATTATCGTGTGATCAGTGGAACAACAAAGCTGTCCAACCATTCTTATGGAATGGCTATCGATATCAATCCAAGGATCAATCCGTGGGTCAAAGGAAATAAGGTATCACCGGCAAATGGGAAGGTGTATAAACAGAGAAAGACGTCAAAATGTAAAGGAAAATATAAGAGATATATGATCCATAAGAAAGACACAGCTTATAAGATCTTTAAGAAATATGGATTCAGCTGGGGTGGTGAGTGGAGAAGCTCTAAGGATTATCAGCATTTTGAAGTGAATAAATAGAAATGAATCAATATCCAACATTGTTTTGTCATTAAAAGATGTGGATGGAACAACTTTTGAGAATGCATTTAATATGCTGAAATTTGATAATTTCGTCATTGTGCAGTCAGAATTCCTATTTAGAAACAGGAGAAAATATAAGAGAAAATGAAAAAGATATATTTTCAAGATTGAGAAGTCAAACAGCATCGATTACAGATATAAAGGGATCAATTGTAACGATTATGAATATGATGCAGAGTTACTATGAAAAGCCGGTGATTCTGTTGATCGATGAATATGATGTGCCGATTGCGAAGGCAAGTAATAATGGTACTACAAAGGAATGTTAGAAGTTATAAAAGGCATGTTAAGTACGGCATTAAAAGATAATTCCTCATTAAAGTTTGCAGTGATCACAGGATGCCTAAAGATTGCAAAAGAGAGTATCTTCACTGGAACAAATAACTTTGTATCAGATACGATTTCATCCACAAGATACAATGAATATTACGGATTTACACAACAGGATGTAGATAAGCTTTTAGCAGATGCGGAGATTGAAGAGAAAGCGGATCTGATTAAAGAATGGTATGATGGGTATAATTTTGGAGAGTTTGAAGTTTATTGTCCATGGGATGTCATGAATTATCTAAGAGATCTTCAAAATGATCTGAATGCAAGACCAGTCAGTTACTGGAAGAATACCAGTGATAATGCGATCATCCGTTCATTTATTGATTATACGGGAGCTGCTATACGAAAAAAACTGGAAGTGTTGATCGCAGGTGGAAGCATTTGCCAGAAAATAGAAGAAGACCTCACATATGATTATCTACATTCATCAGAAGATAACGTATGGAGTATTCTCTATCTACTGGATATCTTACAAAAGTCGGAGAACGTGATAAGGATGGTCAGATAGAATTAAGAATTCCAAACAAAGAAGTAAAAGAAATTTTCGAATCAACCGTAAGGAAATGGTTTGAAGACAGTGCAAGAGTTACGAATCGGAAAGATTTATTTGATGCAGTGTGGAACAAAGATGCGGATAAGGCAACAAAAGAAATCAGCACATTACTGCGAATGACGATCAGTTATTATGATTACCGAGAAAATTTCTATCATGCATTTCTTGCAGGAATCTTTGCAGGAGCAGGTTATAGTGTAGAGTCGAATAGAGAGCATGGAGAAGGACGAAGTGATATTGTAATCTACAATGATGTAACAGGACAAGTTGCAGTATTTGAAGCAAAGTATTCAAGGAAATTAGAAGATTTGGAAAAAGACTGTCAAAAGGCGTTAGATCAGATCAACACAAAGATGTATGCAAAAGAGTTTGAAGATGCTTATGAGGAAGTATTGTGTTATGGAATTGCTTTTTATAAAAAGCGGTGTTTGGTGAAGAGTAAATAGAATAAGAAATGAAAAAAAGCTCCACAAGGATGAACTTTGTGGGGCTTTTGGTGTATCTAAGATTTCAATTCAACTCCGCAATCCGACTAACCCCAACATAGATCTCACTGATCTTATACCAAGTAGGGTAATCAACAATTCCTGTCTGTGGCAGTCCAAAAATATTCTGGAATTTCCGAACAGCATTCGCAGTAGATTCTCCATAAACACCATCCACAGCGATCGTAGGCAGAGAAGGATAATCTTTAGCAATACGATTCAATTGTTGTTGTATTTGTCGAACCTTATCTCCTCTGCTGCCGATCGTCAGATCATATCCCGGCCAGGAAGAAGGAATTCCTGAAATCTGTTCTGCGGTATTGATGTACATACTCTCTCCATAATAATATCTCAGGATCTCAATCGGAGCATATCCCTGATCGCCTAAGTATTTAGAACCCCACTGCGTCATCCATTCGGGACAAGACACCTTCTTCCCATCACAATACTGCGTAAGGATCGGCTGTCTCACATTCGGACGAGACAGATAATCTGCAAAAATTTCATCAACGATCGTATTAATAGAATTATAAGTTGTCTTTCCAGGAATGAATTTATGATCATAAGCTGTAGAAGATGTGATCGTAAAATCATGCCCTTTATTTCTATACCATTCTGTATACACACGATTCAAAGTAAATGACATGATCGCAAGAATATTTGCTTCAAGCGTTGCCCTTGGCCAAGTGGAATAAATCTCACAGGCGGCAACATTTTTGATGTAATCTTTATAGCGAACATAATAATTCTGCGCAGTTTTATCACCGACAGGACCATCATGAACAATAATATATTCAGGAATCACAACCCTGCTTAAAACGATCTCACCACTTTCGTTGACTGGCTTGATCTCAGATTCCGCAATCTTGGGAGGGTAATTACCCATAAGGTATGCGGACCGATCACGATCGGGTGTTCTTCTGTTGGAGTGTGGGTTTCTTCAGGAATCATGGAAACAGGCTGCAGGCCTTCCACACCAGAAAGAATCTGTGCACCTGAGATCGTGACAGGTTTATATTCATCAGAATGTATTTTTAGATTATATTCAGAATAAGGCTGATTTTCACTCGGAGACATGCTGTATTCCACGGGAGGAGCAGGGAGTCAACGACAGGTGTCTGCCCATTTTCATCAGTAGATACAGTCTCAAGAACAGAATCAGGATCACCAGTATAAGAAATCTCGATCGTAGCGTTAGGGATTGGGACGGCTCTTTGTCTTGAAGTTACCTGTATTTTTAACTGTCCACGATCGACAAGATTGTTAGTTTGTATTTCTGGCATAAAAATATCCTCGGAAGATCTTTTACTCTCACTATATGAGAAAATATGATATAATGTGCACAAGTAGTGTAAAAATGTATGCCAAAGAAATAAAGGAGGCCATTATGCAGAAAGATTTTATATATGAGAATTATCTAAAAATGCCAGATGATCTTGAATTTGAGCAGGCGATGAAGGTTTATGAAGAACTGTTAGAAGAGAATCTTGAAGAAGATGAGATCTATGACAAGTTATGGATCATGCACTTCATTGTATGATCGATTATGGAAGCCTCCGCGCACATTGGAAGATTACACCGAAGACAGACAGAAGCAATGATGACAGGACAGTGATGCACGATAGCGTGATCCATTCTTTAGATGAATTGGCAGCATATACAAAAGAGCATGGCAAAGAAGCAAAATGGAGAGAAGAACTTGGATATCAAAGAAAAAGAATCGGAGATTTTGCATGTTATGTTTCTTTGATCTATGGAGTATTTGCAAGGTAAAATATGATGAGAATGTCAAAAGCAAATTTTGCCAGATAAAACGATCAGTAAGGAGGACATTATAAGATGGCAAAGAAAGAACCAAAAACAAATGCAATGCGGATGCTTGAGAGAGCAAAGATCCCATTTGAAGTACATCGTTATGAATGTAAAGAATTTATTGATGGAATTACCATCGCAGATATGTTAAATGAACCATATGAAAGAGTATTTAAAACCCTCGTGACTGAAGGAAAAGGTGGAGGGTATTTTGTATTTGTCATTCCGATCGATCAGGAATTAGATCTTAAGAAAGCAGCGAAGGCAGCAGGTGAGAAGTCTGTGGAGATGATCCATGTCAAGGATATCAACAAGATCACGGGATATATCCGTGGTGGATGCACAGCGATCGGGATGAAGAAAGACTATCCAACAGTGCTCGATGAAAGCGCCAATGCACAGGAGAAGATTATTGTAAGCGGCGGTAAAAATGGAATCCAGATTGAACTTACGACCGAAGATTATTTAAAAGCCTGCAAGGGAAAAACGGCAGATATTACATTGAGGTAGGGAGTAGAAGTTATGATAGATGAAATCTTAAAATATAACAAAGAATTTGTAGAAGAAAAGAAGTATGAACAATACAAGACAAGCAAATATCCAGACAAGAAGATTGCAATTATCACTTGTATGGATACAAGGTTGACAGAACTTTTGCCGGCAGCCCTTGGGATCAGGAATGGAGATGTGAAGATCATCAAGAATGCTGGTGGGGTAGTAAGTCATGCCTTCGGAAGTGTGGTACGAAGTGTTTTAGTCGGAATCTTTGAACTTGGGATTGAAGAAGTCATGGTCATTGGACACACTGACTGTGGAGTACAGCATATTAATAGTGATATGATGATAAAACATATGATGGATCGAGGAGTCGATGAGGAGAAGATTGAGCTGATCCGTCATTGTGGTATTGATTTTGATACATGGCTGGAAGGATTTGACTGTGTGGAAAGTTCTGTAAAAGATTCTGTGGAAATGTTGAGAAAACATCCATTGATCCCAAAAGATGTGAAGATATCTGGATATGTGATGGATTCTGTGACAGGAGAGCTTCATGTTGTAGAGCCATAGAACAACTGCAGCATTATAAATGAGAGGGATAAAAGGTATGAAAAAGATATGGAAGATCATGATCTTATGTATGATCCTTTGTTTTTCTGTGCTGGATGCAGCAATGATGATGAAATGATCAGTGAAGATCATCCAAAACCAACGACAGAAAAAAGAACAGAGATCATCAAGCAAAAGACAACACAAAAAAAGAATGAAGTAACGGTTGATCAGGAACAATCAAAACAACAGGAAGATCGTATAAAGATCGCAATCGATGCAGGACACCAAAAGGAACAGATGAGTGAAAAAGAAGCAATCGGACCTGGTTCTGATAAGACAAAACCGATGGTATCCTCAGGAACCGAAGGTGTTGTTACAAAACGAACAGAATATCAGGTGAATTTGGAAGTTTCGTTAAAGCTAAAAAGTGCATTGATCGCGAGAGGATATAACGTATATATGATCCGTGAGACGAATGATGTGTCACTCAGCAATAAAAAGCGTGCTCTTATGGCAAATGAAAGTGGTTCAGATATTTTATTAAGGATTCATTGCAATAGTGCAGATTCTCAGTCTGCAAATGGGGCATTGACAATGAGTCCGACATTATCAAATCCATATTGCAGATCGATCGCGGCAGATAGTCAGGAACTTTCAGAATGTGTGGTAAGTACATTATGCAGAAGAACAGGGGCAGTGAATCGCGGTGTAACGCAGACGGATGAGATGACAGGAATCAACTGGAGTAAGATTCCGGTGACGATCGTTGAGATGGGATTTATGTCCAATCCAGAGGAAGATCAGAAATTATCGGATAATCATTATCAGGCAATGCTTGCAGAAGGAATTGCAGATGGTGTTGACCGATATTATGAGAGAAGAGGAGAAAAGAATGAAGAAAAATGAAAAACAGAATCATACATTTCTTTAGGAGTAGCGATCGTAGTCGTAGCCATAGCACTCATCGCTATGATGATCATGAGTGGAAACAGTGATAATGGGCAGTCATCATCGTTAAAAGATGCCGTACAGCAAGAATCAAACGGTAATGGAAGTGATGATGTCAGTGAATCTGATGCGGGTGAATCTGTATCTGAAGAAGATGCAGGGGAATCAGGAGACAATATGACAACAGAGCAGCCAACGACACAGGAAACAACAACAGAAGAAGTTACAGAAGAAGCAACAACAGCTGCAAAAAATAATACAGCAAGCAATGTAATGGATGCGGATGATGGATATATTTTCCCAGATGCAGACACTTCTTACGTAAGCAAATCTTCCGTAAAGAAATTATCTGATGAAGAACTTCAATATGCAGTGAATGAGGTTTATGCAAGACATGGGTTAAAATTCACTAAGAAGAAGAATAAAGAGCGTTTTGAGAAAAAAGAATGGTATGTTGGAACCGTGGACGATCAGAATGATATTTCTTTGAACAAATATGAGAAAAAGAATGTTGATACCATGGCAGCAGAATTAAAGAAACGCGGACTTAGATAAAAAAGGGAGATGAAGAAGTATGTTTTGCCCCAAATTGTGGAAGTGAAGTAAAAGACGACGATTTGTTTTGTGGAGAATGTGGAGCTAAGATTGAGCGCACGGAGGTACCAGAATCAGAGCCTGTAAAAAAAGAAGCGGCTCCACAGTCAGAATCAGTAAGAACAGCAGCAGGATTTAGTGATAAAGCAAAGAAGATCATCATAGCAGAAATTGCAGTTCTGGTTGTATTGATCGCAGCATTTTTCTATCTTGGAAATAAAAAAAGCAGTCCAGAATCAGCAGCGAATCAATTTGTCAAAGATTATAACAGCCATCACTCAATGGTTCAGATCTTTGCTATGGGCCATTGCTGAAATATTTCTTTTTTTGCTTGATTGTCTGTGGAAAGTAGTATTAAAAATTGGTTCTTTGAATATCGGTGGAAGTACAATAACATCTAAATTCTTTATTCTGATGTCAGCGTGTATGCTGAATTTTTATTGTTTTTTAAAACTTGTAAAAATCTATGTCAAGTTTTTGTATGATAATGAAGTAATCGTGAAAACATTAATTCTTTCTAAAATTCTTGATTTCAACTGTCACTTGCTTCTATGCTTATATCAGGTGTTCCATTAATCTACAAATCAGCATGTTCAATGACAAGTGATGCTATTTGAAACACGTCAATTATTGGATTCCAAAACGATTTTTGCGGATGAAAAGAAAAAGTGCTGAAGATATGAATATGTCGGATGTAACTGATTCAATCAGGAAGAGTCAATCTTTCTAATCGAGATAAGGAATTAGGTGAAGAAATCAAACTTGATGAAAACTTTGATATCAATGCAACAAAAAACAGAAGAGGATTATAAAAAGGAATTGCTGGATAATATTTCATCTCTTGATGATGAAGGGATGACAAGCGACAATGCTTTATCTATTGTTACAGGTATTACAGGAGTAATGGGGTGGAACAGTACAGTTTACAAGTACTTTCCAACTTGGTCATCTATTATTTTGGAAATTCTGCTTTCAATTGTTGCCCTGTTTATTTTTGCAATGACAGCACTTCAAATAGCAATGAGATCCGTTATCTGTTCGATGAAATATCTTTTAGCCCCTTATATGGTGGCAAGTATTATTGATCCCGAAGATAAGAGTTTTGGAACTTGGGTAAGAAGTATTTCAGGTGATCTGATAGCTAACTTCTGTCAGATCTATTTACCTATTT
>ENA-OQMZ01000900-OQMZ01000900.1-human-gut-metagenome-genome-assembly--contig:-NODE-900-length-11744-cov-1.593010_pt1 | contig 11744 bp, 15 predicted proteins | sample MGYA00242621_ERZ504862 | MGnify/ENA primary metagenome ERZ504862 (study PRJEB26092, sample SAMD00036393) | human gut metagenome | host: Homo sapiens | study: EMG produced TPA metagenomics assembly of... | reverse complement strand
CTTCTGGGCAATGTATCCTTAAGGATTGGGTACATATCATTTTCAAATGTCTCCACAAATGAACTCTGCGCTGCACCTTCCCAATTTCCAGTTACTTCGTCAATCTTTCCCTTAAGTGCAGCCACTTCCGCATTAATTGCCTCTAACTTCTGCTCTAAAAATCTGCTCCGTTTCTTAATTCCTCTGTGTTATTCTATCTGTGCCTGTCTTTTTCCTCCTTCCTTAAAGTTTTAGCTTATCAGCTTCGTCAAATACTGCTTGATACTTATTTTTAGCTATTTGCATATTGCTTGACATGTGATTAATAACATTAATATAGTCATCAAAATTCTTTTTCCATTCGTCATCAAACTTTTTAAAAAAAGCATCTCCCGCATCTGATTTCCAACCACTTCTAATATCATCAACAGCACTTTCCAGCTTTGTTTTTAAAGTTTTCATATCTTGTGCATATGTTGAATAATTAGTTTTTGCTTTATCTAATGCGTCCTTATCCAAATACAACATTCAAATCGCCTCCTAACTAATTTTCACTTATTTCAGCTGTTAGTCCACCTAAGCTTGCCGCAATATTTCTCTCCTCTTTTGCCTCTCCTTTTCTTCCCAAGGCTTCAAGAACGGTTGCTCTTAGAATATGTGCTTCTGGTAATTTATCATTTACATTCACAAGATAATCCGATAATTCTAGTGCCTTTTCTAGTTTTCCCAATTCACGTAACGACATAATTCTAAAAGCATAACTATCTACATTGTTTGGATACTTTAAGGATTCGCCTCTAAAATATGACACTGATTCTTCAAATAAATTATTTGCCTCATCTAGCTTGCCCATCTGCTTTAGCGCAAATGCTCATAATAATATGCAGCTAAAACATAATAATCTTCACCCTGAACTTTCTTAAGTTCTTTAGCTGCATTTATAACTTTTTCAAAATCCTCATTATTTAAATAGCAATTCATCAATAAATATGTTGCTTCTATATCAAATTCATTCTTTTCGATAAGAATAGCCTTTGCTTCCTCTAATGCAGAAATTGCCATATCCATTTTCTGTTGATATGCATATATTCTTGATTTCTCCATTGCTATAGAATGTCTAATATCTTGATCTGTTTCCATATCACACTTAATGGAATCTAAATACTTTAACGCAGCATCATATTCTTTTCTTGTAATCATTAAAGATGCTTTCCCTCGGTATTCAAATGTTGCTGTACCAGTTGCACCTCCATTCGAATTTGTGATTGAAGACGAATCAACCATTGCATCTACCAGTCTGCATTTACTCCACTTACTCCATCAGCTTTTACATAGCTATATTTCATAGAGTTAATTCCTGAAATATTGTCAGTCGCAGTAATTGTAACTGTAGCTTTAGCATTATAGAATCCAAATGAAACGATGTTCAAAATAGTGTCTAAAATGCTGTTGCTATATGCCACATTCAAATCTGTAGGCTTTGACGTATCAACTGTAAAATATTCTGTTGCATAATCATCTGCCTTTAATGTAGCCAGATCTGTACACTCAATATCAAATGTGTAGTTGGCATCCCCAGGATATGTAATGGTCAGAATATTATCATCGCCATTTTTTGTCCAAGCCGATACCGAATACAGACCACTTTCATTTATTTCATTGCCTGATACATCTTTTGCAACTACCGTGTATTTTGCAGTTGCCTCGTTAAAGTTATGTTCTTTTACAGTAATTGTTGCAGTCTGTGTTGATGAGAAGTATTTTCTCTGATGATTTTCAACATCCGTCATTGTATTTACAGGACTTTCATTCGCATACTTTACTTCTATAACCGGCTTAGTTGTATCAATACCTTGGTGGTAGATGTATATGTATTCATCTGGTTATTACTTCTGTCCTTATATTCCACCGAGAATGTGTAATCACCATCTTTTGAATGATCTGTTGCTGCTGAAATTGTCACTTTTCCAATATGTACATCTGTGCTTGTATCTGTCCATACTGGTGTTATCTCTGTAAATGAACCATCATTTTTCTTTACCTTAACTTTGACGTCTTCTTTGTAGAAATTCGCCTCCGTAATTGTAAATGTAGCTGTCAGATCCTGCCTATAATAATCCTTGCCATTGTAAGAATTATCTGCTGCAGAGTATTCAACATTCATCGTAGGAGCTATTGTATCTACTACAATCACATTATTAGTGTCTGTCAATTTATTGCTTGAATTATTATAATTGTCCGTCACAGCAAAGCTTACCATACCTCGTATCTGGTCAGCCACACTCTTCGGAAGAGTCACTGTCGCAGTATATTTTGATTTATCTGTAGAGTCCTGCTTCGCTGTAACTTTTGTTTCAGCATATTCTGCTACATTTGATTCACTTACCCCAGATTCCTTTAAATAACTCCATGCAAACTCTTTAATACCAGAAATACTGTCATGTGCAGTAAATTTTACTTCTACATTTGGATTATAGTATCCAAATGTAATATTATTTAAAATTGTCTGCATTATCGGATTTGAGTATTTTATGCTCATTTCTGCTGTATTCGGAGCTGTTCTATCAACGATAAATTTTGAACTCTTTACTTCAGCTGCCTGATTCATTGCTAAATCCGCATAATTAAATGTTAATTCATAAATTCCATCCACAAATTGTTTATCAATTGTTGCTGTATGGACATCACCTTCTGTTGCCCATTCACATGATCTTAGATACTGCTGTAAATTATTAGTACTTACCTCATTTCCATTAATACCCTTGCCGTCACATCTAATTTAAGATCATCTGCTCTGAAATTACGTTCCGTTATCTTAACTGTTGCAGACTGTGGACTCTGTGAATCCTTAAAGTCTTTGAAATTAAACCCTATCACTGGAATAGTTTTATCCACAACAATTGTTTCAGATGTATAGGCAGTCATTTCCTTTCCTGAACGGTCTTCATAAGTCATAGATACTGTATATTCAGCATCATCGGAAAGTGTAAGCATTGCCTGGTGTTCATCAGAATTTTCTGTATCGTTCCATGTTACACTCTGTTTTTCAGCTGAACCATTGTTTTTAGAAACTGTAATAGTTACATCCTCTGAATAGAAATTTGCCTCTACTATCTTAAAAGTAAATTCAACATCATTAGAAAAATAATGTTTTTCTCCAACAATCTGATTCTTACCTTCATTATTTTTTAATTTGTATTCTACTTTCTGTGTTGGTGCAATTGTATCAATAACAAATACGCCATCATCTGTGTATGAAACAGAGTTATTTCCTGCTTTATCAATTGCTGTAACCTGCAGATTACCTCTAAGCTGTTCAGCTTTATTTCTTGGCAATGTCAATGTTGCAGAATATTTATTCGGGTCATCCTTGTCTACCTGTGCACTTACCTTTCCATTATCAGATTTCAAATTAGAATTACTTGCACCATTTTCCCTTGTATACTTCCAATCAAAATGATCTACTCCGGAAGTTACATCATAAGCTGTAAATGTTACTGTAATATAATCACCATAATACTTGACAGAATCCTTCTCCTCCACATCCGGAAAATCTATATTTACATTATATGGAGCAATCGTATCAAGTTTCAAATTACTTATCTCAACCTTTTTTGTAATATTACCTGTAGCAGTTTCTTCCAAATATATATAGTGTCTGCGCGATGCCCCTTGATCCTTTGCATCAGTTTCACCAAATTTTACAGAGTCTTTGAAGGAAGGTTTATCTTTCGTCAACTCATCTGCTCTGATAATGGAATATCCATCTGCTGGCTTAATTACCAATGATGTATTATACCAATCATTTTCTCCATTTGGGTTTATTAACTCAGTCTCCAAATCATCAGCAGCATATATTTTATATGATAAAGTAGGTGCCTCTGACATAGAAATCTTCAATGTATAGGACGTACTATCTGCCGGATAGTTTGCTTTACTCCACCATCCTCTTTTACTATATTCTGCCTTATCAGCTTTCACCGTCACATTCAAAATTCCGTTGCCAGCTTCAATTGCTTTCATCACTTTACTATAATCAGCAATAGAAATCACTCCTGATTTACTGTCAATTCTGAGTCCTAAATCAGAACCATTTTCAATACTATAAGAGATTGTCACCTTATCCTTATCTTCTTTCTTCACAGCTGCATTTCTCAGTATTTCCCCTTGGTGTTTCCTATATGTATTATTCAATTGTATTCGTCAAGGGAAAGAAATCCATTCTCCAGCTGCGCTTTTTCCTTTCACATATAACGCATGCTCAATTGTACATTCATTGTAATTATCATTTCCAGAAAGAACTGCTTTAATCGTAATTTTACCTGCGCCCTTTACAACCAGTACTCCTGTCTGCGAATCAATATCTGCTATTTCATCGTCGCCTTCGTCAAAGGCAACACTATATGTAATCGTTCCACCAGCTTTTTTTTCTTTATCTGTGGCTGTAAAAATAAATTCTTTTCCGGCTTCCATTTCAGCCTGCGTAATTTCAACACTAGTTTCCTCTCCAGTGTATTTATCAAAAGATATTACCTGTGATGCCTTTGCCAGATATACATTGTATGGTGCAACTGCATTTTCTGCCTTTATAACATTCTACATTTTTATCATCATAGTATTATTTAGTAGCTTTTACCCAGACGATATAATAACCAGCATTTGTTATTGTCGGAATTGTTGTATCCCAAGCATCTGGATCTGCAATCTGGCTTCCATCATCCAACTGATAATATAATGTGTAATCTCCCTGATTTTCAACTTTGACTGCATCCTGAGCCTTTCCGTTATAAATACCATCTAATCCTGTTACTTTTAAGTCTCCCAGATTAATTTTTGCATTTGAAATTTTAGCTGTTACAGTCTTTTCAAATCATTATAATTATCTCTTTGTACGACTAATTTAACTGTATACTCACCGACTGCCAACTGTTTAGGAATATCCTGACTTCCTGTACTTTTACCATTTACATACCATGTTACAGTATCCTTTTCATCAAAAGCACCTGTCATCAAAACCAATTCCTGCTCTGTCGCGTCTTTATATTCTACCTCTTTGGCTGTAATGTCTATTCCTGTTATATCACCTTTATTTATTTTCGCAGTTTTGTTCGCCAGATAAATATGTACTGTATCCATCTTTTGTAATTTTCACATACACAGGATACTCACCAGCATTGGTCTCTGACGGACAAGTAGCCACCCATGTGTTTCCATCCCTAGAATATTCAATAGTTACATCCTCTGTTGCAGCTGAAACACTAACTAAATTCTGTGGCTCTCCGTTATAATCTGCATTAAGCACTTCAATGCTTACTCCGTCAATATCTGGCAGAGATTCTGGTTTAGATTCAGCTGTTAATTTCACTGAAAAATCTTGTGTATCAGAAGTTATATCTGCTTCATTTATAGTAGTTGTATCTGTCGCGTATCCTTCCTTTGATACTGATGCTGTAATAGTAAGATCATCATAATATTTAGATGACTCTAACACTTCAATAGTACCATAACTGTCTGTTTCACCACTTTGATTGATTGTTTGAAAATTATTAGTGCCATTTTCCTTTTCCTTAATTGTGTATGTAACTGTAGCACCATTAATAGCAGCACCATCTGCATCTGTTACCGTAACAGTCACAAAGCCCTGGTGCTTATCCGTCTGTGCGCTTACTGTTACTCCGGCTGATGGGAATATTGATACAATCATCAATAACGCCATAATGAACGCTAATCCCCTCTTTCGGAAAGTTCTTTTGCTCATTTCCTTCATTTGCTAATTCCTCCATTCTGTTTGTATCTATTTGTATGATTACTCTCTTATGTATTTTCTGCTATATAACAGATGTGTATTCAGAGAGGATACAATAATAAACAGGCACAAATAACCCATATATGTCGAACTCATACCAAGTAAGCATGATGCTATCATCCCCAAAATACCAATGACAAATACTATGTCTGACACCAACACTATAGTATTTGAAAATATATAGCATTTCTCCATAGTCTTCCTTGCTTTCTTTTTTATAAAATATAGATACATCAATATTCCATATCCAAACAGTCCACTCATCCAGAACACAATACCAATAGCAACAGTGACACACCTTGCATAAATGAAAGTATCACTATTAGTAATTGGCATAAACAGGAATGTAATTGGAAATATGATTAAACACAGTTCCGAAATAATAAAATACATATTTATCTTATTTCGTCCTCTCATCAAATTACCTCTTCCGTATGTACCAGGATTACTTCTTCTAATGTTTTAATAATCACAGAAGATGGCTCACGATTTCTTATATTATCTTCATTCCCCAATGAAGCAGTTTCTCCTGATTCATCAAGTAAGCCAGTCGCATCCTGATCCACCAACAATCCCGTATCTTCAATTTCTCGTTCTTTCACTAAATTCTCGTTCAGCAAACCAGTTTCTTCATTCTTATTCCCAGATTTGCCAATGCCCTCCATAGTTCCAGTCAGCTTTCCTCTATCTAGATTTTTCTTGCTTGCCTTATGCGATTTATCTCCTGTTTTCTCATTGTTCTGCCTCATTTGAGCAATTGATTTTCTGGCATTATGACCTGACAAGTCACCAATTACATTTGGTATTTTAAAAACAAACCAAAATATAATTGCTATTACCACAAACAATACAGCTAAAACAAATGAGATAATTGAAAGTGTATGTAATATCTCTGCCATTTTTACTTCCTTTCCTCTATATTAGTGTATGTTCTTTCAATTGCTTCTTTGTATGTTTCATACTTATCAAGAATCTCTGATTGAAGTACTTTTGACTGTTCTTTTTGTACTCTCAGTTCATTTGCTCTTTTGTATATATCATCGTACAAATCCAATATTCTCTGTTTATCAACATTAACCTGAGCCATGCTTGCTCTTTGATCATAAAGAAGCATAAACACACTGTTATATAATGTCAGCTGATCATATGCACCAGCATCTTTTACAGAGTTAATAGCGTCATATATCACGGTAAAAATCTCATCATAATTCTCTTTAGATGCTTCTTCAACTGTGGTCGTATTTAATATGTACTTTTTATAAAAAGAACATATCTGGTAATAACAGTCTGACATGGTCTGCTCTTCAAATCCTGTTGCATTCTGATAATTTTCATTAAAGAAGGATAGGCTTTCTGTACTCTGGTCGAAAAGCTATAATCGTCATCATTATTTTCTGTATAATAATTGAAATAAAGCATACCAATTATGTAATTTAATTCCGACACATCAGAGCTTGTCACATCTAATTGATCTTTATTTGCATTATATAAAGCTAAAAAATCATCATTCTCCTGTTTACTGAAAGTTCCTTCATCCTGATAAGCCTCTATCATCTTGACATATGCATCAGTCCGGCCAGGATATATTTCAACTGCATTTTTATAATTATTTATCTTGTCATCCAACGATGAGGCTGTTGAAGTTGATATCAATGTTTCATAATCACTATTATTCATTCTTGTTGAAACGATGTTGCACACGACTCCTGATATAACCATTATAACTGCCAATGTAATTGATGCTATGAAACAGTTTAATTTTCTTTTCTGTTTCCTTTTATAATCTCTTGTAATTAACTCAGGATGTTCCAAATCGTACAAAAGATCCTGACAATTCTGATACCTATGTTCTGCTGCCGGCTGAACACACTTATCTATTATCATTTCCATACCTTCTGAAACTTCCGGATTCCACATCCTTACTGGAGCATATGCTTCTCCGGTTCTAGGATCTATACCTGTCAGAAGATGATGCATTGTCATTCCTAGTGCATAAATATCTGATCTTGCATCTGTCTGACCGCTATACTGTTCCGGGGGTGCATATCCTTTTGTTCCAAGCACTGTTGTATCCGCCAGGCTCTGCTCCTTATATTCTCTGGCTATACCAAAATCAATGATTTTTATATTACCTTCCGGTTTTAACATGACATTTGCAGGCTTCATATCCCGATATATAATCGGAGGCTTCTGCGAATGTAAATATGATAATGCATCACATAACTGTTTAGCCCACCCAATCACTAATTCTTCAGGCTGTGCACCATATTCTGCCAATATCTTATCTAGTGATTCACCTTCTATATAGTCCATTACTACATAAATAGTAATGCATTATCTATAATATCTACTATTCTTGGAAGGGATGGATGATCAAGTCGCTTCATCATGTTTGCCTCAGCAAGAAGACTGTTTACAACTATCTCATCATTTTTCCCGCTTCCTTTTTTTTTGATTTCCTTTACTGCCCACTGTTTATTAAGATGAGTATCCATAGCCAAATAAACAACAGACATACCCCCATGCCCTATTTCAGTAAGTATTTCATATTTGCCATCAATAACAGACCCGATTTCAGCCACGCCTCATCCCCCTATTCCACCTTGATTAATACAACCGAAATGTTATCTCTTTCATTTCGTTGCTTTACAAGTTCGATTAAATATTTCGCATTAGAGTGCATTGCATTTTGGTTAATTAATTGATAGGGTTTAGTGATTCCACAATTTCTTTTTCAGTAATCTCATGTCTAAATCCATCTGAACATAGCATATACGCTCCCTTTTCCACCTTTTCAATCAACACATCTGGTTCTAATATCTCTGAAGCACCTACGCATTGAAGGAGCATATTTCTTCTTTTATCAGTCTTTGCCTGTTCTGCTGTCATGGTGCCTTTTCTAATTTCTCTTGCTATAAATGTCTGATCGCAGGTAAGTTGCTCCAACTTATTTCCTATATGATAGAGTCTGGTATCTCCCACATGTACTGTCACATATTCGTCCCCTACAAAAAGCACTCCGGTAAATGTGGTTCCCATCGTAATATTATTTTTCTTGGCGTATTCTATAATTTTGACATTTAAATCTTTAAGCATAAGCGACCATTTGCCACCTATTACATTTAAATCCAAATTCTCCAATTCATACGGCAGTTCTTTGTTGTACCAATCTAAAAATGCTCTTATCACTGTCGCACTGGCAAGTTCTCCCTTTGTAAGCCCTCCCATTCCATCACATATAACAGCCATCAGCACTTCTCCACCAGAATAAGTACCATGCTTGAATAGCACGCTGTCTTGATTTGTTCCCTTTGCGATGCCAATATCTGTATCAGCTGTAACTGTAAAACGCATTTCCCTTCTCCTTTGGTTAAATCCTAAACTCAAACTCCTCATTTGCTAACCTGATAGCATCTCCATCATGAATTTCCGTTTCCTGTTGTGCCAGTATCGGAGTTCCATTTACAAATGTTTTATTTTTAGAGTTAAGATCTACAATAAAGTATCTTTCACCCCTAGAAATAATGTCCGCATGGCTCCTGCTTACCATATTATTGTTAGCAACAAAATAATCAGAATAACTTTTTTCTTTGCCAATTCTAAAAACAGGTTTATTAATCAAAAATGTTTCATTCGTCAACAATCTGTACATTGACGCATAATGTATCTGTTCACATTGAGTATTCAACAAACACGTTGCTTCTTCATCGTAATTATTCAATAGTCCCGTGTCTTCATCTGCACCATTCAGCAATCCAGTTGCCTCTTCTTCTGCAAGCAGTCCAGTTGCTTCTTCATCTGCCTTGTTGCTACCATAATGTTCATAATAATGCTGTGGTTTATCTGTCATAAATCCACTCTGTCCGACATTGTGCCGCTTAATTGTATTTACAACACTTCTATCTTCACTAAAATATATTTTCTAATTTTTTCAGCATCATAGGATATCAGAGACTTCAAAAATATACATATCTCGATATATATTCTGTATCTGGCTCCTCCATTATTTTCGAAGCATATATAATCTGTTCCATAAACCCTAATACATCAGCTTCTTTTTATCATTAGTAAGAGGCAAATATATAAATTGTAGTTCCTTGGTCGTCTCATTAATAAAGACATAATGTATATCCCAGACGATGTTTCTCAATATCAATGAATTCAAATTGGCTTTCTGTGTTATATCTATAACCTGCTCCATAATGAAGAAAAAATCATACTTTGATATTGGTTTCTTCAATCTGTCAAACAAACTGATTCCAATAGGTCCATAGAATTCTATACAATTTCCCTTTTTTGCCTGTAATTTCAAAAGACCTCTTATGCATTTACTAGAGAAGAAATCTAATTGACGCTCATCAATTTCTTCCCTAAAAGAAAGCTTAACTTTTACTTTAAGCTGGCAACCCTTACCCTTAACTTTATATCTTGCCATGGTTGTTCCACCTGCCCAATATTTATATTTTGCGTACAACTATATGTTCTGCACACTAAAAAATAATCATTTTAATAGATAAATCGTATCAAATCAATTGTGACTTGTCAACGAAATTTATCGGAACTTATCGGAATATAACAAATTGTAATGACAAAAAATCAGAAAAAAATGAACAAAATAACATTTTTTTAGTCTACGCACTAGTAACTTCGATATAATTCGTGGTCAATTAGTAGTCAAACAAGGAGCTAAAAATGGAAAGAAAGCACTAGAATGGAGAGATGAACATCCTATTGAGGCGCAGAAGGGTGAACATATCAGAGATTATGCTACAGCTGAGGAACTGATTATCTTGGTAAATATGGAAAGCCAAAATGCCGAACTAATAAGGAAGGTTGCCGCAAAGTGAGCGTTTTGCTAAATTGCATAAAATGGCAAGAACACAAATGCAAATATTACTGAAAAATCGAACAAAAGAAAAATTTAAAAAAATGTCAATCCCAATTTGCTCAAAGGGACAACTGAGCAATAAAAAGACAGTCACTTTTCTTTCCAGAATTGTGACTGCCTTTTTTGAACCCTGTCAAACTCTTAACTTAATGACATTGAATTAGTGCTAACCCCTTGACTTTACTGGTTTTCTCTAACTTTGTCCTTATTATAACATCATCATCAGCAAATGGGTGTATACAACAAAAAAACCAATATCACACATGGGTCATGTATATGCAGAATCATATTTTCACTAAATGACATTGGATCATGATTAGAATGTATCTCATCCAGTACATCCCTATACCCTTCAATCTCGCGCTCATCATGATTTAGAGGCGCACTGTCGCCGTCAACTATCTGCTTTATACGTGCATCTGTTGTAACAATACCTTCTATCGCGTTAGAACTTTTAACCGACTGTACTCTGGCAATCTTTTCCGGCTCCGTATATATGCTTTTATTGCTTTCCTTACGCGTATCTGATATAGCATTAAATGCAGCAATCGTTGCCGTAAGATTAACTATCTCAGCTGGTAATAAGCCTTCATCTAAAAAAGTATAATCAAATATATGCATTAAAGGGTCAAAATACCTTTTGACGCTCATATCATTTTATTATCATGTCACTCATATTAATCATTTCCTCAGCCACGCAATTTCTTCTTTATACGGAGGTATCGTCTTCTTTGCGGAGCCTTCCTCACACAGCCACGGTGTCTCGAGAATCTTTGGAATATCCGCAAATCTCTCATCGTGCACGAGCCTGTGAAGCGTATCGTAGCCGATTGTGCCATTATCAATATTGGCATGTCTGTCCTTGTGCGCACCGAGCGGATTCATGCTGTCGTTTACATGGAAAACCGCTATCCGGTCAAGGCCTATCACCATTGTCAAATTCTGCAAAACATCATCATAATGATTTACGATATCATATCCGGCATCATTTACATGGCAGGTAATCAAACGCAGACCCTGAGCCTGTCTTTCTTGTTTACGCCAATCGAAATCGCTTGATTTCCTCAAATG
>ENA-OQMZ01000899-OQMZ01000899.1-human-gut-metagenome-genome-assembly--contig:-NODE-899-length-11766-cov-1.628233_pt1 | contig 11766 bp, 12 predicted proteins | sample MGYA00242621_ERZ504862 | MGnify/ENA primary metagenome ERZ504862 (study PRJEB26092, sample SAMD00036393) | human gut metagenome | host: Homo sapiens | study: EMG produced TPA metagenomics assembly of... | reverse complement strand
CTTGCTTGTGTATGCTGTATCCTGTGGGGAAGTGCAATCCCGGTGATTAAGACAGGGTATCACCTTCTGCAGGTGGATTCTTCAGACACTGCAAGTCAGATTGTCTTTGCCGGAATCCGCTTTTACTTTAGCTGGGATTTTGGTGTTAATTTTTGCATCAATCAAGGAAAAGAAAATGATGCTTCCTGATCGGGAGCTCTTAAAATATGCCATTCCTGTGTGTCTTGCCCAAACCGTTGGGGTCAATATTTCTTTTTTACATAGGAGTTGCACACACTTCAGGAGTGAAGGGTGGAATCATTACCGGACTTGGAAATTTTATCGCAATTCTGTTGTCTTGTCTGGTCTTTCGAAATGAACGAATGACAAGCAGAAAAATTGCAGGATGTGTTCTTGGATTTGCAGGCGTTGTAGTAATCAATCTGATGGGAAATTCTCTGGATATGGGTTTTCAGTTGATTGGAGAAGGGTTTATCCTGATTGCACAATTGTCTTATGGAATATCCACTGTGCTGATTAATCTTTTTTCTAAAAAAGTATCACCGGTCGTATTAAGCGGAACCCAGTTCACGATGGGCGGAATTGTTCTGACTTTAATTGGACTTGGAATGGGCGGACGCCTGGGAAATGTAACTGCCGGTGGTTTGGCAATTATATTTTACCTTGCGCTGGTTTCAGCAGTGGCATATACGCTCTGGTCTATACTGCTTGCATGGAATGATGTTTCCAAGGTTGCGATTTTCGGATTCGTAAATCCACTTTGCAGCGTAATCTTATCGGCACTGATACTTGGAGAAGTAAAGCAGGCATTTAATGTAGGGAGTCTGATGGCGTTAGTTTTAGTATGCGCAGGGATTTATATTGTTAATCATAAAAAAAACTAACATGAGAAGGATGTCAGACAATCAAAAATACTTTAATCAGGAAATTTTTTAGAAAAATATATATTATTAGAAAGGAACTACTCTCATGACAAAGCGACTTATAGACACAACAGCTATTGAATTATCTTCTTATAGCAAATCAGATTTATTAACTTCTATTGCGGATAGCGAAGGAAGAACACTTGCTGCAGAAACAATTGGAACCGTAACCCCAATGTTAGTGAACATTACAAATGCAGAATTTGTAACCTCACTTGGAGCAGACTTGATCATGTTAAATATTTTCGATGTCGATCAGCCTGTAATCCAGGGATTGCCACATGTATCACCGGAAGATACTATTCGTGAAGTAAAACGTCTTACCGGAAGAATGGTTGCGATAAATCTAGAACCGGCTACAATTAAAAACAATGACGAGGAGTCTGTCTGGAATCTGACAACCGGCCGCCAGGCAACTGTAGAAAATGCAAGGAAAGCCGCAGATATGGGAGTAGACATGATTGTTCTGACAGGTAATCCTGGAATAGGGGTTGACAATGAAGCGATCATGCAGGCTCTTTCTAAATTAAAAGACGCTGTTGGTGACCGAGTCATCCTTACAGCCGGGAAAATGCATGCATCCGGAATCATTTCAGAAGCAGGAGAAAAGATTCTTACTGAAAAAGATATTGTAGATTTTATCGATGCAGGAGCAGACGTAATATTACTTCCGGCACCGGGAACAGTTCCTGGAATCACAATGGAATATGCCAGTAAACTAATCAAAAAGGCTCATGAAAAAGGGGCATTGACGATGACAACGATTGGAACATCCCAAGAGGGGGCAGATGAAGATACTATTCGCCAAATTGCTCTTATGTGTAAGATGGCTGGCACAGATATTCACATATTGGAGACAGTGGATATATGGGTATGGCATTGCCTGAGAATATCACAGCCTATAGCGTGGCAATTCGTGGAAAACGCCATACAATACCGAAGAATGGCAATGTCCCTTCTTCGCTAACGGAGAGTAGAAATACTCTCCTTATTTTTGAATAATCCCCTGATAACCTGCTTTAAGGAAGAGATCAAAGCAACCCTGGAATCTGCACCATTCCTCATCAGACTCTTCCAGATGCTTTCTGCACATCCCCAAACATCCCATAATTTGAACTGTCAATAAATCTGTTAATGAAGCTTCATCCAATTCCATCTTGCCACTCATTAAATCAAGAAAATCTTGCCTTAGTGCCGCAACAGTATGCTTTACAGCTTGAAGAAACAACGCTTCTGAGAAAAAAAGCGGCTGATATTTTTGGATTCTTTCGAAGAACCCAACAAAGCCCCTTCTTTGAATTTGAATTCGATGCATTTTTCTGATAGCAACGCCATATTTTTAATATCACATAATGCATCTGAAAACAATTCATCAACCACCTGCCCTATGTTACCAAAATGAGCATAAAATGTTCCTCTGCTAACACCTGCATATTTGCAAAGATCCGTTATAGTGATTTGCATATAATCCTTTTTCATAAGGAGTTGCAGGAATGCATCTTTAATAGAATTATGTATAAAATTGTCTTGAAATAAAATTGTTTTTTCTTCTTTCATATATTTTTAAAAGCTCCGCAATATATATGTAATTATAGTATAAATTGACATAAAAATAAAGTAATCTTTTTCCAGATTTTAGGCTATTTTTAAACAATCTGATTAGCTTTGTTCAAACACATCTGAAAGAGATTGGTTTATCGATTTGTTTATGTTATGTTGGGTATATAAGAAGCGTGTATATAAAAATAGAAGGAGGTAGGTATTCTATGGGAGAAACATTATACACAATAGGAACGGATCAGCAGCAGGCATGGATGAAAAAAAACTGTTTTCCACCTAGAGGATACGGTTACTCTGAACCGGGAACATATTCTCTTGATGCTACAGAAGTTGCAGCATACAATGTCGCAAAGTCATTTTATCAAGTCTATCCTGAAGTCTGGAATATCGATTATATTACAAAAGAAACCGGAATCAAACCAGATGATATCAAGGATCGATTAAAACGAATGTATGATGAACATCTTATCATGTTCGTTATGAATCCAAATGTTGGTGTTTACGGTTGGGGACTTTATTATTGGGTTGTCAAATTAAAAGACGGTACAGATCCAAAGGTAAAAGCTGAATTTGCCAAGTGGTATCAGAATAAAGATGATATTTGTACAGGATATCTCGCAGAGGGCGATTTCGATTTCTTTAACGGAAATCACATGAGAGTTCTGGACAATCTTCTTGCAGATGTTATCCAGCCATGGAAAGACAGACCAGAGGTTGAATATGTACATCTTTGTCCGATCAGGGCAGATGTCAGAGAATCACTTGTAAATCAATGGGATGTTCCGGAAGACAGATACAGAAAATTTATTTTGGGGAAGAACAGAAGAAGAAATTCCTTAAAGTTCAGAACAAAATTAGATAAAAAAGATTTTGCCATTATTGAAGCTCTTAACAGCACAAAATCCATCGCAGATATGTTTGATTTTGATATGTTGGAGAAGTTATCCGGCTTAGATGGCAAGCAGATGAAAAAGACATTGTAATGTGTGTTGATGAACGAAAATTTATGCTGCCAATGATTTATATTAATTACAGAGCACTTGGAATATCAATGCATATGTATCTGGTTCGTATGTTCCAGAATGTTCCAAGTTACAGAAAAGCAGAAATTGTAGATGAATTCTCACTTATGCCAGAATTCGTAGACATTCTTCAGTTCGGTGATTCTTTCTACGATTGTATGCTGACTGTTTATACTGAGGTAAATGACGTCGAAGCAATCCGAAGAATGTTGGAAGGATACGCTGAGATTGAAGAAGTAAAGGTAGCAAATTCAAAGAGACAGTTCAGACGTTGGGTAGCCCGTCTTGATGATGATAACGGATATTGGGAAGAATGCGTTATGACGGATGACTTTTTACAGAACAGACTGGAATCCGGTTCCGTAAAATGTCGTTTCTCAACTGACTCAGAGGAGGTGCAGTAATATGATCGTAAAACATCCAAGAGAATATGTTGTTGATAAACTTCAATATGCATTAAATCCAAAAACGATTGCCGTAGTCGGAGCCAGCCGTTATTCTACAAAAGTCGGCTATAAAGTTGTTGATGGCCTTTTAACATGGGGATATAAAGGAAAGATTTATCCTGTAAATCCAAGAGCAGATAAAGTTGCCGGATTTACAGCTTATAAGACTGTAAAGGATATTCCTGATGAAATCGATCTTGCTTTTCTTGCTGTACCTGCACACATTGTTAAATCTATTTTGGAAGATTGTGTTGAAAAGAAAGTTAAGATTGTTGTTATTGCCACAAGTGCATTTAAAGAAATCGGACGTGGAACACTGCAGGATGAACTCACTCAATATTGTCGTGATCATGAGTTGCCTCTGATTGGACCAAACCTTGTAGGAATGGGAAGTCCATACCTTAATTTCAACTGCGGATTTATCCCTTATCTTCCAATCAAAGGTCCTGTAGCAATGATTTCTCAGTCAGGTGCCAACTTGCTTGCGGCACTTGGAACCTCACAGAAAGATCATTTTGGAATGAGCTTCTTCGTAGGACTTGGAAATAAAGCTGACGTTGATTTCTGTGAGTTTATATCCTACGCTGGAAGAGATGAAAACAGTAAGTGTCTTGCAATTTATATTGAAGGACTGGATAGTCCTGATGCATTTATTGAAGCTTGCCGCAGTGTTGATAAACCGATCGTAACAATAAAAGTCGGTGGTTCAAAGATTGGTGAAAAAGCTGCAATTTGCACATACTGCTTCTGAAAACAAAGGAACAAATGATGCATTTTATGATGATATTTTTGAAAAGGCTGGAGCTATCCGTGCGACCACATGGCAGGAATTCCTCGATATATCAATGGCATTAGGAATGCAGCCTGCACCAAAGGGTGACAATATCGTTATGATTACCAACGGTGGTGGTTCAGGTCTTCTCAGCTGTGATCACTTTGAACGTCGGGGAATGCCAATGCATGAGCTGGCAGAGATCTCTCCTAATCTAGCAGGAAGAATCCGTGCATATATGCCAATGTTTGGTTCTCCGCTTAATCCTGTTGATATTTCCGGGACAGCTTCACCTGTTCAGTATAAAGGTGCATTCACACAGGTAATGCGTGACCCGAATGTACATGGAATACTTGGATCCATCTGTCCGACAGCAGTAACAGATGTTCCGGCTGTAACAAATCTGGTTATCGATATTTACGAGACATATAAGCATCTTGGAAAACCGTTCATTATGGAATGCCAGGGTGGTGAAGAATGTCAGGAAGCTATCATGAAGTTGAGAGATCATGGAATCCCAGCTTATCCGACTGCTGAACAAGCCGTAAATGCTATGGTTGCTCTCTACAAATATGGCCAGATCAAAAATAAGAAATAAATTATGAGCAGACATTTAGATTATGACGGAAGTTGTATAAACGACTACTTCTCTTCTATAAAAAGCTCTTATAAGAAAATGACACCTCTTTTAGGGGGTGTCATTTTCAATAGCTTTATTTTCTTTGAATTAAAATCTTACCCGCTCCCGATCCGGATGTTCTCCCGACCATCCGATCTGCGGTAAAGTCATCAACTGATACATATCATTTTCCTCTATGTCAAATCCGAAAACATCCAGATTCTGATGCATTCTCTCACTGGAAGAGGATTTTGGCAACGGTAACACACCGCACTGCAGAGCAAATCTGATACAGATCTGTGCGACAGATACCTGATATTTTTCTGCAAGTTCCATAAGAAGTGGCTCCTTGAGAACTCTGGCTCGACCGATTGGACTCCATGCCTCTACCTGAATCCCCATCTGCTTACAGAAATCAACTGCAGCCTTCTGCATATATCCTGGATGGAATTCTAACTGATTCACCATAGGCATAATGCTTGTCCGCTCTAACAGATTGTTCAAATGATGTGGCAGAAAATTGCTGACACCGATTGCCCGTACCTTTTTCGACTTATAGAGATCTTCCAGTGCTTTCCATGTCTCCACATCCAAATCTCTCCACTCTGCATTCAGATCAGAAGGTCTTGGCCAATGAATCAGATAGAGATCCAAGTAATCTGTACCTAATCTTTTACAAGTGCTTTCGAACTCCTGCAAAGTTGAATCATATCCAAGATGATCTTTCCAGACCTTTGATGTCAGGAAAAATTCTTCTCGCGGAATTCCACTCTCGCGTACAGCTTTTCCTACTGCTTCTTCATTGAAATAAAAAGCTGCCGTATCAAGATGGCGATACCCATGTCGGATTGCTTCACTTATAATTGCTTCATCGGTGTTGTCTGCGGCTTTATAGGTTCCAAACCCCACTGCTGGGATTTCCACTCCATTAGCTAATGTAAATGTATGTCTCATATGATGCTTCTCTTTCTTGTTATATAGATGCTGCGAATATTATTCGAATTCCACTGTTCCTGTCGGCTTTGGTGTAAAATCATAAAGTACACGGTTAATTCCTGGAACTTCGTGTGTAATACGTTCTGTAATATGAACCATTAATTCATGCGGAATCTCAGCAACAGTTGCTGTCATAACGTCGATAGAGCATACTGCACGAACGATACAAGACCACTCAAAAGCACGTTTTCCATCCTTAATTCCTGTAGATCTAAAATCCGGAACAACAGTAAAATACTGCCAAATCTTTCCTTCTAATCCATTCTTTTCAAATTCCTCACGAAGAATTGCATCAGATTCACGTACTGCTTCCAAACGATCGCGTGTGATAGCTCCCGGACAACGAACTCCAAGTCCCGGTCCCGGGAATGGCTGACGATAAACCATACCATGTGGAAGACCAAGTTCGTCTCCAACAACACGAACCTCATCCTTAAACAGAATTCTAACTGGTTCTACAAGTTCAAAATTCATATCTTCTGGAAGTCCGCCTGCATTATGATGCGCTTTGATTCCTTCTTCTGACTCAAGAATGTCTGGCCAGATTGTACCCTGTGCTAAGAATTCAATACCATCAAGCTTTCTTGCTTCTTCAGCAAATACTTCGATAAATTCTCCACCGATAATCTTTCTCTTCTCTTCTGGATCCTCAACTCCTGCTAATTTGTCAAGGAAACGATCTGTAGCATCCACATAAACCAGATTTGCATTCATCTGATTACGGAATACTTCGATCACCTGCTCTGGCTCACCCTTACGAAGCAGACCATGATTAACATGAACACATACTAACTGCTGACCAATAGCTTTGATCAAAAGTGCAGCAACAACAGATGAATCTACTCCACCGGAAAGTGCAAGAAGAACTTTTTTATCCCCTACCTGTTCTTTGATCAATGCAACCTGCTCGTCAATAAAAGCCTTTGCAAGCTCTGGTGTTGTAATTCTTTCCATGTCAGCCGGACGTCTGATTTCAGTAACATTCATTTGATTTTCCTCCTTAGTATCCTCTCAATATCTACAATGATTGTACTGTCATTATGATTACACGTCAACACATTCTGACATAATTTGATTTATTTATCTTTCAAAAAACTTTAGCGATTTAAAGCAGAAAATCGATGAATTGTATTGTAGTATACAAAAACAGCTGTTATAATATTAAAAATAATAATCAGATGGGAAAGGTGATAAAATGAATCAGTTAGAAATATTAAGAGAGAGTCTTGGCCAGTGTGATGAAATCATCCTGGATGCATTGCTTATGCGTAATCGTATTGTAGAAGATATCATGGCTTATAAGGAGACCAATGATCTTCCAATCTTACAGCCGGAACAAGAAGCCAAAACAGAAAGAATGGCTAGAAAAAAGAATGGAAGAGAAACGTCATAAAGCTGAAGTAGAAGATGTATTTGGAAGCATCACAATGAACAGTAAAAGAATCCAGTCCAGAAAATTGTTTAACTATAATATTGTGCTTATTGGATTCATGGGAGCTGGTAAAAGTACCATCTCAGAGTTTTTGAAAAACTCCTTTGCAATGGAAGTAATCGAGATGGATCAGATCATAGCTGAAAGAGAAGGTATGACTATTTCCGATATTTTTGAAGTATATGGCGAACAGTATTTCCGTAACCTGGAAACCAACCTTCTTATCGAAATGCAGTCCAAAACGAATGTCGTGATTTCCTGCGGCGGTGGAACTCCAATGAGAGAATGTAATGTCGTTGAGATGAAGAAAAACGGACGTGTAGTTCTTCTGACTGCCAAACAGAAACTATTCTGGATCGTGTCAAAGACAGCCATGACCGCCCGCTGATTGAAAATAACAAAACAGTTCCGTTTATTGCCGATCTTATGGTAGAAACGAAGAGAAAAATATGAAGCAGCAGCGGATATTATTATTGAAACAGACGGAAAAGATGAATTGCAGATCTGCGAAGAACTAATTCTTAGACTACGTCAGATGGATAATAAATAAAAACAAGACTTATAAAGTCAGCATCTAAGGATTCAGACCCAGAACAGGAGGAAAAAAATGGAACAGCGAATTAAAGGAACAACAGGTTTATTAGCATTGATTGGAAGTCCAGTAGGACATTCAGGATCTCCTGATATGTATAACTTCTGCTTCCGTTATCACAATTTGGACTACAGCTACATGGCTTTTGACATCAAGGAAGATCAGGTACCGGCAGCATTGGATGCGATGCGTCTGTTCAAAATGAGAGGGTGCAATGTAACTATGCCATGTAAAACGGCAGCAGCTCAGAACATGGATGAGTTATCACCTGCTGCAAGAATTATCGGTGCAGTGAATACAATTGTTAATGAAAACGGAAAACTGATCGGACACATGACAGATGGTATCGGTTTTGTGGAAAATCTAAGAGACCATGGCGTAGATGTAAAAGGAAAGAAACTGGTAATTTTAGGTGCAGGAGGAGCTGCAACAGCCATCCAGGTACAGTGTGCACTTGATGGAGCAACATCCATTTCCATCTTCAATCCAGACGATCCGTTTCTTGATCGCGCAAAAGGCACAGCTGCTAAACTGAAAAACGAAGTACCAGATTGTAATGTTCAGGTATTCTGTCTGGATGATCCGGGAAAACTGAAAGAAGAAATTGAAAAAGCAGATATTCTGGTAAATGGAACACTGGTAGGAATGAAACCTCATGAAGACCGTTCTCCAATCACGGACAAATCTGTATTTCGTTCCGATCTGATCGTATGTGATGTTGTATATAATCCGGAAGAGACAAAACTTCTTCGGGAAGCAAAAGAAGCCGGTTGTGCAAAAACGATCGGTGGAAAAGGTATGCTTCTGTGGCAGGGCGTTGCGGCTTATAAATTATATACCGGCCTGGATATGCCTGTAGAAGAATACAAGAAATATCAGGCAGAAAACCAAAAATAAAACTGCTCCCAGTTAAGCAAACAATAAAAATATCATAAAAACATTTATAAACAAAAGCAGCGGAAGTCCTTGATTTTTTTAAGGGCTTCCGCACTTTTTGACCAGTTCTTAAAAGCAGATGTAATATATTTCCTGCTTTTCTGGTGTCTTTCATCTTAAATTATCTTTTATTTCCCTGAACCAGGCAGATACTTCCTGCTCCGCCACTAAGCAACAGTAGTATCATCCAGCAGAACAGTTCATTACTATCCGCTGTTTTCGGACTTTTTACTGAAGTTTTTGTTCCACTTGCCTGTTCTTTTTTCACCTCTGTTTTCACAGCTTCCGGCTGTTCTTTCGATGGCTGCTCCGGTACAGACGGTATGACAGGCACAGATGGATGTTCCGGTTCGACTGTCTCTTTGGTTGTCTGAATCATATTCTGCTTCGCTACACTTGCAGTAACTGCATCGGAACCCTGTTCAAAAAATTGAATCAACAGCTCTTCGCAACAGGAATATTCTCCGATCTCCGCTGCATTGGCAAGCTGTGGATAGCTGTCAGAACCGGCAAGATAATTATTAACTGCTACGGTATACTCTTTTGTATCATCCAACTCCTGCCCATCTTTTTGCACAGAAAGCACACGGGCACCCGCCGCTGCGCCGGATCAAAACGGACGACAATTCCACCAACCTGCAGATAACTTCCGCTGTCATTTGGCCACGCATCCCATTCACCACTGTCGTTTGCAACAATACAGTTTTTCTGAATAGTAAGACTGCTCTCCAACATTTCCTTTATCTGTGCACCGGTCAGTTTCTTTGTCACTACATAGTTTCCATAAGGACTGACATTGATAACATCTCCATACGTTACCGTTCCGGCAGCGATAGAAGCACGGATTCCGCCAGCATTTTCAAAGGCTATATCAGCCCCTGTGGCAAGCAGGTACGCATCAGTTATGACATTTCCAAGATTTGTCTGTCCGATACGTATATGTTCCCAGACACCGTCCAATTCCACCGGTGAAGTACCGATGACACGATTCAGTTCTGTCTCGTTTTCTGCTTTGATCGTATCCAATACAGCTGTCACGGAAGCATCCTTCGGATACTTCTGTGCTTCTTCATAATCGACAGATGTTTTCTCATAATCCACATGCACACTTCCATCTTCATCCATAGTACAGTTCAGATTGATCAGCCCCACACTATTTAAATAATGTCCACTTTCCGATACATAGGTTTTTGAACCGTCCGGTGTCGTCACAGATTCACTGAGTTCAATATGCTCATGTCCACACAGCCACAAATCGACACCGTCCACCTGTGCAGCCACATTTTTTGGATCAAGCGTATGGGACAATGCGATCACCACATCACACCCTTCTGCCTTTAAAGTAGCAGCTTCCCTTTTTGCATAAGCTACTGCATCCTGAAAGTCCAATCCCTCCACATTAGATGGTGTTGTCTTATTTTTCATCTCCGGATCACTTACACCAAACACACCGATCTTCAGTGTTTTTCCATTTTTTGTAATCTCTTTTGCAAGTTCATCCGTATCAAAAAAGGATGTCCCATCTGCATTTTTGATGTTACCGGATAAAATTTTGACATTAGCAATTCCACCAAGCTCTTTTAAACGCTCTTTTCCATAACTCCAGTCATGGTTTCCTGTGGTCATCGCATCATATCCACAAGCTTTCATCAGTTTTGCCACCGATTCTCCCTTTACTAGTGTCGCAATCGGTTGTCCATGAAAGGTATCTCCGGAATCCAGCATCAGCGAACCGTCCGCTCCTTCCGTAAATGTCTGTGCAATTCCACTCAGTCGATCCATTCCGATCACCTGATTGTAATCATCTTCCTCTACCCGTGCATGAATATCATTGGTATGGACGATTTTCACATCAAAAATTGTACTTCCAGATGCATTTCCATCCTGCGCCTGTACCGGCATTGCCCCAAATAATCCGAAAACTATCCCAAATGTCAGCAAAAGTACCGTTACCTTATTCCATTGTTTTTTTAATTTCTTCATCTTACTCCTTCCTTTAATGAAACGGACATTCGTAATCTACATTCACTACTTGTTTATGAAAGCAGCCCATTATATGGTTTGTTTTCATATTGTTTCCTTTTATTATATGTAAAAAGCTGTAAAATTCAATACTTGACATACAACATCCACGAACTTCAACTATTGTCCTAAAAGTACAAATTATCTTTCTGGAAAATAACACAGAAAGGATGGGGCTGCCGCTTCACGATTTAGAAAATCGTTAAAAGTGATATGCTCCTTCTAGGTAAGACAAGTGAAAATAATAAAAACTTGTTTACCTAGAAGGGAGCATATTTTATTGTCTAAAAGAAAAGTATCTGTTGAGGATAAGATATACGCTGTAAATCTATATCTGGATGGAAAAGAAAGCCAACGGCGAATTGCCGATATGTTTGATGTAAGTCTCGCATCTGTCCAACAATGGATTCGAAACTATGAATCTATGGGAGCAAATGCATTCACAT
>ENA-OQMZ01000898-OQMZ01000898.1-human-gut-metagenome-genome-assembly--contig:-NODE-898-length-11771-cov-3.097647_pt1 | contig 11771 bp, 24 predicted proteins | sample MGYA00242621_ERZ504862 | MGnify/ENA primary metagenome ERZ504862 (study PRJEB26092, sample SAMD00036393) | human gut metagenome | host: Homo sapiens | study: EMG produced TPA metagenomics assembly of... | reverse complement strand
TCACGGCTTCCGGCGGGAAGCGAAAGGGCAATCCGCGGCAGATTTATACCCGTGTCCGAGCTCGAAGAGCCCTATGGCCGCCTTCCTGGTCTCGACATCATGCTTCACCCTCAAATCAACGCGCATAAAGAAAGCCTCCCATTTCTCATGCCAAGAAATGGAGGCAGTTCACACGCGCTGCAGGGTCTTTTTGCATGTCATGTTTAGTTGTTGCCAACGCCCTAGAGGGCGGCGATGACCTCGATCTCGACCAGACCGCCAGCCGGAAGGGCGGCAACCTGGAAGGCGCTGCGCGCGGGGAACGGACCTCGAACTTGGAGGCGTAGATCTCGTTCACGGCGGCGAAGTCGGCGATGTCGGCCAGGTAGACCGTGTCTTGACGACATCGGCAAACGTGGCGCCGGCAGCGGTCAGCAGGGCTCGACGTTAGCGAGGGACTGCTTGGCCTGAGCCTCGACGCCCTCGGGCATCTTGCCGGTTGCAGGGTCAATGCCCAGCTGGCCGGACAGAAACACCATGTTGCCGGTCTGGATGCCGGGGGAATACGGGCCGATGGCGGCCGGTGCGTTATCGGAAGACACGACGGTCTTGCTCATGTTTTTCTCCTTACAATCAAATAGAGAGCGTGAGCGCGGCGTTCGCACCGGGAGGCACAGTTCGGTCTGAACACCGCGCTTGATTGGGATAGTAGGGGATGATTTTGCGCTGTGCAAGATTATTATCACATTGCGAGAATATTTTATCGCCCAACGGCGCGTACGGGCCGATGAACGGCGTGACCGGCGACGTGCCCGAATACTGATCCCTTTCTCGTCCCCTTCGGATCACGTGATCCCTTAGGGACGGAGGAAAAGGGATCATTTTTGCCCGAGAGGCTGCTGAAGACTTTGTCCTGCTTAGGCTGCGGGCATCGCCTGCCGCGACGGCACCACTATACTTTTGAGTATCTGAGCATTTTGAAAGGCAGGATATGACCGCAACCGCCAGTCGAACCACCAACCGCAGGCCCGAGCTCTTGGCCCCCGCCGGAGGCCCGGAGCCCTTTGCCGCCGCACTCGCTGCTGGCGCCGATGCCATCTACTGCGGCATGGGCAGCTTCAACGCCCGCCGCAAGGCAACGAACTTACCGACGAGGCCTTTGAGCAGGCCTGCCACGCTGCACACCTGGCCGGCTCGCGCGTTTATGTCACGGTAAACATCGTCATCAAGCAGTCCGAGATGAGCGATGCGCTGCAGCTCATCCATCGCTGCTCCACGCTGGGCGCCGACGCTTTATCATCCAGGACTGGGGCCTGTTCTTTGAGGTCAAGCGCACCATGCCCGGCATCGAGACACACATCTCGACCCAGGCGAACATCCACGATGACCGCGGGACTATCTGGTGCCGCGAGCAGGGCGCCGACCGCGTGACCTTGTCGCGCGAGCTCTCCATTGACGAGATCGCCGCCATCCACGACGCCGCGCCTGACGTTGACCTCGAGGTCTTTAGCACGGTGCCATCTGCTTTTGCTACTCGGGCCTGTGCTGCTGTCGAGCTTTGCCATGGCGGGCCGCTCGGCCAACCGCGGCATGTGCGCTCAGCCCTGTCGCCTGCCTTACGAGCTGATCGACGAGAACGGCCGCGCGCTCTCCCCCGCCGGCCGCGAGCGTGCGCTATGCCCGCGTGACACCAACACGTCGCAGCTTGTTCGCCGTCTGTATGACGCCGGCGCCGCATCGCTCAAGCTCGAGGGCCGCATGAAGGCCCCCGATTACGTGTATTCCATCGTCGACGTGTATCGTCATCAGATTGATGACATGCTGGCCGATGTTTCGACCTCTAAGGATGAGGATGCCGCCCGCCAGCGCCAACTCAAGCGCTGCTTTAACCGCGACTTTACGCACGCCTATCAGGACGGCACCTCGGGCGACGAGATGATGAGCTACGAGCGCTCCAACAACCGCGGCCAGATCGTAGGCACGGTACTCGGCAGCCGCCTGGCCAACCGCGATGTGCGCGGCTCAAGCCCGACGACCGTCGTCGCCGCGCCGCCATCGCCCGCATTGAGCTGTTTGAGCCCGTGGGCAAGGGCGACCTGCTGGAGCTTCGTCACGACGATGAGTTCGACCAGTTCCTGACCACCATCGCTGCCGAGGATGCGGCTGTCGGCGACATCATCGAGTGCCGCGTGCCCCGCAGCATGCCCGAGGCTGCCGCGTGCGCGTGATTCGAAGCCAGCGCGCTATTGACGCCGCCGGTGCCGCGCTCAAGCGCGACGTGCTGCGCCGCCGCGCCGTAGATGTGTCCGTTGTGGCACGTCTGGACGAGCCATTTACCGTTACGCTCACCTGCTGCGACGACCCCGCGCTCACCGCCACCGCCACCGGCTTTACCGTCGAGGCCGCCAAGACTCGCGCCGTCGAGGCGGCCGATCTGGTGGAGCACGTCGGACGCATGGGCTCCTCGCCCTTTGAGGCTGCGAGCTTTGATGTGGCGCTCGATGAGGCTGTGGCATGGGCTTTTCCGCCGTACATAAGGTGCGCGCCGCCGCTTGCAAGGCGCTGGAAGAGGCCATTCTGGCACCCTACGAGGAGCGCGCGAAAACGCTCGAGTTGCCGGTGCTCGACAAATGTACGCGCCCCATGCCCGCACACTACCGCGATGAGCCGCAGATCTGCGCCGCCGTCACCTCGCTCGAGGTCGCCGAGGCCGCTCGCGCCGAGGGCGCAACGCGCATCTACATGACCACCGACGCGCTCGATGCGGCCGAACTCTCCCCCGCCGATGCGTTTGAGCAGGGCATCGTACCCGTGCTCGATGAGGTCTGCCGCGCCGTAGACCACGAGCGCGTCGATCCCTGGATCAATGCCGGAGCCACTGTCGCCGTCGGCAATATCTCCGAGCTTGCTACTGCCGCGCAGACCGGCGCCACGGCCGAGATCCGATCCTGCCTGCCCGTGCACAACACGCCTTGCATGGAGGCACTTGCCGAGCGCGGGGCCGGCGCGTTTTGGCTTTCGCCCGAGATCACGCTCGACGAGATTATCTCGCTTGGCACCTCCGCGCCCGCAGCCCTGGGCATCACCGTGTTCGGCCGCCCGCGCGTTATGACGAGCGAGCACTGCATCCTGCAGGTGGCCAACGGTTGTATCCACGATTGTGCCAGCTGCCGTCTGCGCGTCCGCAAGCTGTCGCTCAAGAATATCGACGGCAAGGTCATGCCCGTGCGTACCGACATCCACGGCCGCTCACGCCTGTACGATGCCTACCCTATCGACCTCACGCCGCAGGTTCCACAGCTGCTCGATGCCGGCGTGCGCCGTCTTATGGTTGACGGAACCCTGCTCGAAGCCGATGAGATTGGCCGTGCCGTTGCTCGTGTCCGCCGCGCCATTGAGGCAGCTCAGGCAGGTCGCAAGCCCGCTGCCCGCCTGCGCGGCGCCACCTCGGGCTGCATGTTTGTGGGAATTAGCTAACCGAAAGGCTTACACGTGAACGAAGAACCTCAAGTCCTCTACTGCGACGCCTGGCTCATGGCCATCGATAAGCCCGCCGGCATGATCGTCCACGGCGACGGCACCGGTGAGCGCACACTTACCGACTACGCCAGCGACCTTTTGCTGGCGATGGGCGACGGCTTTGCCGCGACCGACATGCAGCCGCTCAACCGCCTGGACCGCAACACCACCGGCGTGGTGCTGTTCTCGCTCGACAAGCAGACGCAGCCCGCCTTTGACCAGATGGTGAACGACCACGCCTTCGAAAAGCACTATCTGGCGCTGGCCGAGGGCAAGATCGACTGGAACGAGAAGCTCATCGACAAGCCCATCGCCCGCGACCGCCACGACAGCCGCAAGATGCGCGTCGGCGCCAGCGGCAAGCCGTCGCAGACGCGCGTGAAGGTGCTCAAGCGCCTTAAGAGCCGCCGAGGTCTGCCCACGCGTTCGTATATCGATGTCGAGCTGCTCACCGGCCGCAAGCATCAGATTCGCGTCCACCTGGCCAGTGAGCATCACCCCCTGGTCGGCGACGACCTGTACGGCACTGCTCGCCCCTGTGGATTGATGCTCCACGCCACAGCGTGTTCTTTACGCATCCCGTTACCGGCGAGCACATCCACATCGAAGCCCCCTGCCCCTGGGAGCCTTAAACCACCACAATGGGGACAGGCACCTTTGTGGTGGTTTTGACGCAATGGCTTAGCCGCGGTCCCAAAACGTCTCGATCTGTAACAGTTAGAACCCATTTTCCGGTCTATCTGTTACAGATCGAGACATTCGAATCCCCCTCAAGGGAAAATCTCAATCTGTAACAGTAACTCGGCAAAATCCGTCCCAGATGTTACAGATTGAGACAAAGGGACGGCGCGGTTCGGAAGTATCTCAATCTGTAACACCTAGCCTACTTTTAACGGTCCAGTTGTTACAGACTTAGACAAGCCGGCAGACAACGAAATCGGCAACGCCCGTGATGGACGTTGCCGCTTTTCTAATGGGAAAACTACTCGGTTTTCGTTACTAACCACCACAATGGGGACAGGCACCTTTGCGGTGGTTTTGGCCTTAACCTGCCTCTGCTTGCTAGACCGTGATGACGTTGTCCATTGCCCGGTACTTGGCGGGGACCTCGCCTGCGGTAATAATCGTTGCGTCGCGGAAGTCCGCAAACTTGACGGGCGCCACCATGCCAAATTTGCTGGCGTCCGAGATTACGAAGCGCTTGGCCGTATGGCGCATCGAGATGCGCTTTACTTGCGCCTCCTCGATATCTGGCGCCGTGAAGCCCTGCTCGGCAGCAATGCCGTTAGAACCCCAAAAGCCACAGTTGAAGTGTAGTGGTCTAGGGTTGCCAAGCATCGGGGCCAACGAGCGCCTCGGTCTCGGGCTTGAGCTCGCCACCCAACACCACAGTGCGCATGCCGCGCAGGGCGAGATGCTGAGCATGGAGCACGGAGTCGGTCACGTAGGTGACACCTTCAAGGTGTGGAAGATGCTCGATGAGCTTGAGCGTCGTCGAGCCCGAGTCGATGTATACAAAGCTCTCGGGCTCCACAAGCGCCGCCGCACGGGCGCAGATACGCTCCTTGTCGTCGTTATGGAGGTCGCTGCGCTCATTGAGCGTTAGGTCGCGCGTCACGTGCGCGCGTTCAAGACTCGTCGCTCCGCCGTGGACCTTGGCGATGCGGTGCGCTCGATCGAGCGTCTGCAGGTCGCGCCGAATGGTAGACGCCGTCACGCCCAGGGTATCGGCAAGCTCTGGCACAGTAACCGAGCCAGCCTGCTGCACCATCGACACAATCGCGTTGAGCCTATCTTCCGCAAGCATCGCTTACTCCTCCTCGGGGTACACGACTCCCCAGTCGGCGCGGAGCTTGGTCATAAGCTCCATAACATCATAAGCATAATCCAGCAGCTCGCGCTTGGAGTCGTCGCCGGCAACCGCCTTCTCGAGGTCGGCCATCTCGTAGCACAGGGCATAAGCCTCGGTGCCGGCGTGGACCTCCTCGCGGTGGCCGTCCGCAGTCCACACAATGGTCGCGTGATCGGCACGCGGATACTCGTTAACCTCGATATAGCACTTGTCAAAGCTGATGACCGAGCGCTTGGGCTGCTTGGAGTGAAGCGTAAGACTCACAACACCCAGCTGCTGCTCGGCATTACGGCAGACGATGCCGCCCGCAACGTCAACGCCGGTCTCACAGGTGTTGCCCAGCGAAACGACCTCAGCGGGCTGGCTTGCCATAAAGAGGCGCATAACGGACAAAGCATAGACGCCAATGTCGAGCATGGCACCGCCAGCAAGGTTGCGATTGTAGAAACGGTTGGTCAGATCGCCGTACTCCTTGTAGCTGCCAAAGTTGAGCTGAGCGAGGTTCATGCGGCCAAACTCAGCGGCATCCATGCGGCGGCGCAGCTCTTGATATAAGGGCATGTGGAGCACCGTTGTAGCGTCCATAAGGACCACGTTATGCTCGTCGGCAATGGCACGTGCCTCGTCGAGCTCGGCGGAGTTGAGGGTAATGGCCTTTTCGCAGAGCACGTGCTTGCCAGCTGCCAGGGCGGCGCGCAGTAGGTGATATGCGTGTTATGCGGAGTGGTGATATAGATCGCGTCGATGTTAGGGTCGGCATAGAGGTCCTCGGCCGTTTCATAGACCTTCTCGATGCCATACTGCTCGGCAAAAGCTTGAGCCTTTGACAGCGTGCGGTTAGCGACGCCCGCAAGCTTGCGACCGGCAAGAGCGAGAGACTGGGCCATCTGGTTGGCGATAACGCCGCACCCAATCACAGCCCAACGAAGCTCGGGAGCCGTAAAGATATCATCGGGGAACGGCTTGCCCTGGACCGAAGCGAACGCTGCCTTTGCGGCTGCCGCGGAGTCGAGTGGAGCCTGCTTGGAATCTGCATATGTGCCTCCTACATCGTGAAAAGTCTTTCATTTCTGACAGCTCTATATTCGCACAAATGCGCGTGTATGTGCGCGCTTCTGCGTGTATTACCGCTAAATGGTCAAAATTCAGGAGTTAACGGCGCATATACACGTATACTCACGCAATCATACGCACGCAGCTACGCACAAATGTGCATCACCTGATCCCTTAGGGACGGAGGAAAACAGATCAACGGCACCCTTGCGGACGGTAATGATCCGTTTTCCTCCGTCCCCAAGGGATCAAAAAAAGGCCCGGGTGCCGTGGCATCCGGGCCTTTGCTAACAACTTAACTGTTGCGGGCAGCTTAGAACTTGTGGCCGCACTTCTTGCAGACGCGCAGCTTGTTCTTGCCGTCCTTCTCGTGACCGACGCGGGTAACCTTACCGCACTCGGGGCAAACGAGATTGACGTTGGAGGCGTCGATGGGAGCTCCTGCGAAACGATGCCGCCCTGCTGGTTGGCAGCGTTGGGCTTGACGGCCTTCTTGACGACCGAAACGCCCTCGACAACGACCTTGTTCTCGGCGGGGAGAGCACGCAGGACAACGCCCTGCTTGCCGCGATCCTTACCAGAGAGAACCTGGACCTTATCGCCCTTCTTGATATACATATATCTCCCTAACTACAGGGTCTCGGGAGCGAGCGAGACGATCTTCATGTACTTCTTGTCACGAAGCTCGCGAGCGACGGGCCCGAAGATACGGGTGCCGACGGGCGAACCATCGTTGTTGATGACAACGCAGGCGTTCTCATCAAAGCGAATGTAGGAGCCATCCTTGCGGCGGATCTCCTTAACGGTGCGAACGACGACGCAACGGACAACGTCCTTCTTCTTGACGTTGGCGCCAGGGGTAGCCTCCTGGACAGCACCGATGAACACATCGCCGATGCCTGCATAACGACGCTTGGAACCGCCAAGCACCTTGATGCAGCGAATCTTGCGAGCGCCGGAGTTGTCGGCGACGTTCAGCATGGTTTGCATCTGAATCATGGTAGATGTTCCTCCGAACTAAGAACCGAAGAGAGGTGCGCAGCTTTATACGGCCCGTGGTATGCAAGCCAGGCATACGCACATCTTCGGAAACGTACAAGTCGTAAGAGCGACTGCTTATTTAGCGCGCTCGACGACCTCGATGAGGCGCCAACGCTTCATCTTGGACATAGGACGGGTCTCCATAACGCGGACGGTATCGCCCACGCCAGCCGTGCACTCCTCGTCGTGAGCGTGCAGCTTCTTGGAGCTGGTCATCATCTTGCCGTACTTGGGGTGACGCTTGCGCTCGGTGATGGTGACAACGATGGTCTTGGCACCGGAGACGGAGGTAACGACACCCGTACGGACCTTACGCGAGTTACGCGAATCAGTCATGTTCTCTCCTTAGGTCCTACTCGGCGACAGCGGACTTCTCCGCTGCGATCTCGCGGGCGCGCTGCTCCGTGAGGACGCGAGCGATGTCCTTCTTCACGGTGTTGACGCGAGCGGTGTTGTCCAGCTGGCTGGTGGCCATCTGGAAACGAAGGTTAAAGAGCTCGGCGCGCATTTCCTTCAGCTTCTCAACGAGCTGAGCGTCCGAGAGCTCACGAATCTCTGCGGGCTTCATTAGTTCTCCTCCTTGGCGGCGGCGGCGTCCTCAGCAGCCCACTTGGCCTCGAGAGCGGCCTCCTCAGCCATCTCCTTCTGGATGCGCTGCTCAGCGTTCTTGGCAGCAACAATCTTGGTCTTGATGGGAAGCTTGTGCTGTGCAAGACGCAGAGCCTCGCGAGCGACCTCCTCGGGCACGCCCTTGACCTCGAACATGATGCGGCCGGGCTTGACGACGGCCACCCACTCCTCGGGGTTACCCTTACCAGAACCATGCGAGTCTCGGCAGGCTTCTTGGTGATGGGCTTATCGGGGAAGATCGTGATGTAGACACGACCGCCACGCTTCATGTAGCGGGTCATGGCAATACGAGCGGCCTCGATCTGACGGTTGGTGATCCAATGGGCCTCGAGAGCCTGGATACCAAACTCGCCGAAATGCAGCTCGGTATTACCCTTGGCCTGGCCCTTCATGGAGCCACGCTGCACCTTGCGGTGAAGAATACGCTTAGGGGCAAGCACTACTGACCCCTCCTCTCGGAGTTACGACGACGAGGACGGGAAGAGCCCTCGAGTGCAGGGTTGGGAACAGGCTGGCCCGGGAGCTTCTCGCCCAGGTAGATCCAGACCTTCACGCCGCAGGCACCCATGGTGGTGCTGGCGACAGCCGTGCCGTAGTCGATCTTGGCGCGAAGGGTGTGCAGAGGCACGCGACCCTCACGGTACCACTCACGACGGCCCATCTCGGCACCGCCGAGACGACCGGAGCACTGGATACGGATGCCCTTGGCGCCGGCCTTGCGGGCGGACTGGACAGCCTTGCGCATAGCGCGACGGAAGGCAACGCGGCCCTCGAGCTGCTCAGCGATGGACTGAGCAACGAGGTTGGCGTCGAGCTCGGGGCGCTTGATCTCGACAACGTCGACGGAGAGCTGGCCCTTGGAGACGCCAGCGACCTTCTCGAGCTCGGTGCGGAGGGTATCGATCTCGGCACCCTTCTTACCGATAACAACGCCGGGGCGAGCGGTGAGGATGATGACCTTCACCTTGTCGCCAGCGCGCTCGATCTCGACGCGGGAGACAGCTGCGCGGGAAAGACGCTTCTCGAGGTACTTGCGGATCTCGAGATCGTTACCGAGGGTCTTAGCGTAATCCTTCTCTGCGAACCAGCGGGAGCGCCAGTTCTCGGTGATGCCAAGACGGAAGCCGGTGGGGTAGACTTTCTGACCCATACAGCTTTACGCCTCCTTTCGAGGAGCAACGACGACGGTGATGTGGGAAGTACGCTTCAGAATGCGAGAAGCGGAACCCTTGGCGCGGGGACGGATGCGCTTAAGCGTCGGACCCTCGTCAACATAGGCAGCGGCGACAACCAGGTTGTCGGCACGCAGACCATTGTTGTTCTCGGCGTTCGCAACGGCGGAACGGAGAACCTTCTCGACATCCACGGCGACGGCGCGGTCGCAGAAGTGGAGGATGTCGAAGGCCTGAGCGACAGGCTTGCGGCGGATCAGATCGACCACCAGGCGGGCCTTGCTGGGGGAAACACGCACGTACTTAGCGACGGCGCGAACCTCGGTGGCCTCAGTTTCAATAGACTTAGTTGCCATTTACGGTTAACCCCCTATTTGGCCTTGTGGCCACGGAACGTACGAGTCGGCGCGAACTCGCCGAGCTTGTGACCAACCATGGACTCGGTAACATACACGGGCACATGCTTGCGGCCGTCGTGGACGGCGATGGTGTGACCAACCATCTCGGGGAAGATGGTGGACGCGCGGGACCAGGTCTTCACGACGTCCTTCTTGCCAGCCTCGTTCATCGCGGCGATACGCGAGAGAAGGCGAGTCTCCACGAACGGGCCCTTTTTGAGACTTCTGCTCATAAGTGCTTTCTCCTAAAACTCGGTATCCGAAATTACTTCTTACGGCGACGAATGATGTGCTGGTTCGAGACCTTCTTCTTCTTGCGCGTACGAAGGCCCTTCGTCGGCTTACCCCAGGGGGTAACAGAGGGACGACCAGAGGTGTGGTTCTTGCCCTCGCCACCGCCGTGCGGGTGGTCGACAGGGTTCATGACGGTACCGCGGACGGTCGGGCGCACGTTCATGTGACGCTTACGGCCGGCCTTGCCGATGACGATGTTGGAGTGATCGGCGTTGCCGACCTCACCGACGGTGGCGCGGCAGGTAACGAGGATGCGGCGCATCTCGGAGGAAGGCATACGGACGATAGCGTACTTGCCTCCTTACCCATCAGCTGGCAGGAGTTACCGGCGGAACGGGCGATAGCAGCGCCCTTGCCCGGCTGGAACTCGACGGCGTGGATGAGCGTACCGACGGGGATGTCGGCGAGGGGCAGAGCGTTGCCCGGCTTGATGTCGGCGTCAGAACCGGACATGACGGTCTGACCGACCTCGAGGCCCTTGGGGGCCAGGATGTAGCGCTTCTCACCGTCAGCGTAGTGCAGCAGAGCGATGCGAGCGGAACGGTTCGGATCGTACTCGATCGTGGCAACCTTGGCGGGCACGCCGTCCTTGTTGCGCTTGAAGTCGATCACGCGGTAACGACGCTTCACGCCGCCGCCCTGGTGGCGGGTGGTGATGCGGCCGTTGTTGTTACGACCGGCCTTCTTGGGCAGGGGCTCGAGAAGAGACTTCTCGGGCTTGGTGCAGGTGATCTCGGAGAAGTCGGAGATCGTCTGCCAACGCCTACCAGCGGAGGTCGGCTTAAGGTGCTTTACAGCCATTACAATCCCTTTCAATAGGAATCCGTTAGCCATCGCAGACAGGGATTCGAGGTTCTGCCTCGGGTGCGATGACACCGGACGTATACACGGCTCCGGGCGTGTCCATTTTATACGCCCAAAACCTTGAGCTCTCGCCTCCCCTATTTGGGAGGCATGAGCTCACTCAACAGCAGCGAGTCTTAGGCCTGGTTGCCAAAGACCTCGATGGTGTCGCCCTCGGCCAGCGTGACGATGGCCTTCTTCCAAGAACGGGTCTTGCCGGCGACATAGCGCACGCGCTTGGTCTTGGGCTTGACCGTCAGGGTGTTCACGCGAACGACCTTGACGCCGAAGATCTCCTCGACAGCGTCCTTGATCTGATACTTGTTAGCATCCTTGGCGACCTCGAACGTGTACTTGTTCTGCTCCATGCCGGAGAAGGAACGCTCGGACACGATCGGACGGATGATGATCTCGTGGGCGGTCATTTAAGCAAGCACCTCCCCGAAGTGAGCGGCGATGTCGGCGGGCATCAGCACGGCGTTGTTGTTGACGAGATCGTAGGTGTTGGCCTCGTCGGCAGTGATGATGAACGTCTTGGGAATGTTGCGGAACGACAGGTAGGCGTTGACGTCCTCATCGCGAACGATGATGGTCAGACGCTTGCCCTCAAGGCCGAGAGCCTTGAGCATGGCAACGGCAGCCTTGGTGGAAGCTTCTCGAAGCCGTAGTCGTCGACGAGCACGAGCTCGCCATCGGCCAGCTTGGCGGACAGCGCGGAGCGCATAGCCAGCTTGACCTCCTTGTTGTTCATACGCTTAGCGTAGGAACGGGCTTGGGGCGAAGACAACGCCACCGTGACGCCACTGGGCAGCACGGATGGAACCTGGCGGGCACGGCCGGTGCCCTTCTGACGCCAAGGCTTCTTGCCGCCACCGGAAACCTCAGAGCGGCCCTTAGCGGACTGGGTGCCTGACGCCAAGAGGCCATCTGCACTTGACGATGTGGTGCATAACGTGGATGTTCGGCTCGATGCCGTACACCTCAGCGGCG
>ENA-OQMZ01000897-OQMZ01000897.1-human-gut-metagenome-genome-assembly--contig:-NODE-897-length-11775-cov-1.598128_pt1 | contig 11775 bp, 12 predicted proteins | sample MGYA00242621_ERZ504862 | MGnify/ENA primary metagenome ERZ504862 (study PRJEB26092, sample SAMD00036393) | human gut metagenome | host: Homo sapiens | study: EMG produced TPA metagenomics assembly of... | reverse complement strand
ATCTTTGTTTTTCATATGGGGGGTACGTGGTGCTGCACTGGCAACTGTTATCTCACAGGCGATTTCCACACTCTGGGTAGTTTCATTCCTCTGCGGCAAAAAGACACAGCTTCACCTCAGGAAAAAGCATCTCCATCTGGAGGCAAAAGTTGTTCTTCCCTGTATCGCACTGGGACTTGCTGCTTTTATCATGCAGTCAAGCGAAAGTATTGTAACTGTCTGCTTCAATTCATCCCTGCTTTGGTACGGCGGTGATATTGCGGTGGGAGCCATGACCATCCTGACCAGTGTTATGCAGTTTGCCATGCTTCCTCTTCAGGGAATTGCGCAGGGAGCACAGCCAATTTCCAGTTATAATTACGGTGCCAAAAATGCAGACAGAGTAAAGAAAACTTTTCGTTTGCTTCTGATCACCTGTCTGTCATATTCTGTACTCCTCTGGGCTGCTGTACAGCTTGTTCCCAGAGTATTTGTAAGCATTTTTACGGCAGATACAAGTCTTATCGAATTTACTGCACCAATGCTGAAAATCTATCTGGGTGGTCTGTTCCTCTTCGGTATCCAGATTGCCTGTCAGATGACCTTTACCTCCCTTGGAAAGGCAGTAAACTCTATTATTGTTGCTGTTGTCCGTAAGTTTGTACTGCTGATCCCGCTGATCTATATTATGCCTCATATGATATCTGATCCAACAACAGGCGTATATATGGCAGAACCCATTGCAGATATACTGCTGTGATCTTTACCTCTGCTTTATTTACATTTCAGTTTAAAAAGGCACTGGCAGAAATTCAGAATTAAATACTGTACAAATCCATAATAAGGGTGAACATTACAAAACGTTCACCCCTTAAATTATGCATTTCTATAGTCAAACGGATATTCACAATCCGCTTCGCTACTTGATTGATTAAAACAAGTCATTAATCACTTCCTGTACTGTCTGCAAACGCTCTGCTTTCCATGCTTTTGCACCACAGAAAAGAAGTCCCTCATCTACATTCCCTTTTACTGCATTGATCAGTCCGTCAGTAATACAGTAAGGTATTTCTTTGGGGCTGCATTTTACAAGACATCCATGACAGGGACTGTGTGGAATCTGTTCGCCGTTCATGACACGGGTCATGAATTTGTTCATAATGGCACGACCTGGCATTCCAACAGGGCTTTTTACAATGGCAATGTCGGATTCTTTTGCTTTTAAATGAGCTTCTTTGTAGCGGATGTCTGCGTCACATTCTTCCGTTGTGATAAAGCGGGTAGCAACCTGAATGCCATCAGCACCCAGATTATCCACTTTTCGAACATCTTCTCTGTTATAGATACCACCTGCTACAATCACTGGAATTTCTGTCCCATATTTCTCTGCGTAACTTTTTACTGTTGTGATGATTTTCTTTATTTCTTCACTGTAGGATTCTTCAGTATATTTCTCCAGTTCTTCTTTATGAAAGCCAAGGTGTCCGCCTGCCTGAGGACCTTCGATCACTACCAGATCTGCAGTTCTTTTGTATTTTCTATCCCAGTATTTCAGGATTACTTTTGCGGATTTGTCTGTAGATACAATGGGGGCAATCTTTGTCAGACTTCCTTTTACCAGTTCCGGAAGCTCTGTGGGAAGTCCCGCACCGGAAATAATGATGTCTGCGCCAGCTTTTACTGCAGCCTTTACGTGAGATGCATATTCTTTCAGTGCAACCATAATATTGTATCCTATAATTCCATCTCCTGAAATCTCACGGGCTTTTTCATTTCACCGGCAATGGCACGTTCGTTGGCTGCTACCGGATTTCTGTCGAAATCTTCTTCCCTGTAGCCGATCTGTGCAGTGGAAATAATACCAACTCCTCCTGCTTTCGCAACAGAACCTGCAAGTCTGCCAAGACTGATCCCAACTCCCATTCCCCCCTGGATTCAATGGAACTCTTGTGAATTTTATCTCCTATTTTTGAAATTTCTTCATTTATTAATTCTTTCTCCTGTTTATTTTGTTTTTATTTTAAATATTTTGATTATTTCAAAGTATATCACAATATTCATTCTTGTCAAGAGAAACCAGTTTATATAGTTTTTAATACTATATAAGTCCACAGATTTTGACAAAAAATCCGCTGATACGATCAACTTGTGTAATCATATCGGCGAATTTATTCTATCTGATATATTTTGCCATCACCGGTAAAAGTACCTTCATATCAATTGGTTTTGCCACATGATCATTCATTCCGGTCGATATCGCCTTTTGTCTGTCCTCTGCAAAGGCGTTTGCTGTCATTGCTATAATGGGTATGGAAGCTTTCTCCTCATCTTTCATTCTGCGTATCCTGGCTGTAGCGTCATATCCATCCATCACCGGCATCTGAATATCCATAAGAATCATATCATAATATCCGGAAGCTGCTTTCTCCAGCTTATCCAGACAATCAGCTCCATCCATTGCGCGGTCTGCAATAATCTTTTGTTCCGCAAGCAGTTCTATCGCAATTTCTGCATTCAGATCATTATCTTCTGCAAGAAGAATACGTTTTCCTTCCATCCTATTTAATGCATCCGGCTGTTCAGATATCTGATTCCTGTATACATCCTCTTCTGATGCTGTATCAAAAGAAATGTCTACCGTGAATTTTGTCCCGGCGCCCTGCGTACTTTCTACCCGGATACTTCCTCCCATCAACTCGATCATGGATTTTACAATAGGAAGACCCAGTCCTGTACCAGCGACCTTGTTCTCTGTGGTTGTATGCTCTCTGGAAAATTCTTCAAAGATATGTGGAAGATATTCCTCGCTCATGCCAATGCCTGTATCTTCACAGGTAAAAATAAGCCGGGCTTTCCGGGGATCCTCTGAATCCTTCTCATATATCTTTACATGAACCCCATGCCCATCTGACGTATACTTTATCGCATTGCTGATGATGTTCAGCATTATCTCCTGAAGTTTCACCCTGTCACAAAGGATAAAGGTATGATATACATCCAAATCTACCGAATACTGCAGGTTCTTCTTCCTTACATCTTCCTCAAATACTGTGTTTACCGTATAAAATAATGTGTTTATATCCTCTGCTTTCAGCTGCAGAGCTGTAGTGCCGCTTTCAATACGGGCTATCTCCAGGATCTGGTTAATAATCGTCATCAGCAGATTTCCGGAAGAACAGATCTTTCCCAGATATTCTTTTGCCTTTTCCTCGTTTTGAAGGTTCTTTTCCAATAATCCGGAAAAACCTATGATCGCATTCATTGGCGTCCGGATATCATGGCTCATATTAAACAGAAATCGTGTTTTTGCTTCATTGGCACTTTTCGCCAGTTCTGCCGCTTTCTCAAGCTCAGCAGCATATTGTTTTTCTCTTGTGTTTTTTGCTGAATATCTGAACTAAAAACATAGCGATCAGCAACGAGAATATATACGAAGCAATTATGGAAAGAATCCATTGAGAAACCGGAGTCCACCCATTGGAAGGCACAATATCAAAATACCATGTGTTATTCGGGATCTCACATTCTATCGTCAGGCTGTTTTCCGGCATATCATCCTGACTCTGGGCAAGAATAACCTTATCTCCACTGCTTCTGTCATAAGACCAGATCTTATAACTGAAATCTGCCTCACTTAAAGATTTCAGATTTATATCACTCATGAAACGATTCCAGTCAATTACCTGGAGTACAAATCCCCAGAAACTACTCTCTCCGAAATCATCGGTTCGATAAACCGGTTTAAAAAGTAATGCTCCGGTTCCTCCTTGCTTTAACTGATAGGGACCGCCAAGTGTATATTCCCCGGTTTCCTTAGCCAGAACTGCATCTTTTTTCCGTTCGTGTTCCCTCAGAACATCCAGTCCAAGAGCCTCTGAATTTCCCTGCATAGGATAGATTTCGGTTATTATCCCTTCCGGTGCCAGCTCAAAACGCCTTTACCACACCTTCCTCATTAGGAATCTTTTCTGCCAGTTCTGAAAAAGTGTTTTCATCCATATCCGATCCATCAATGATATAATTTCCCAGAAAATCAGAAATCATTATATAATTGTCCAGCTTTGCCTTGACTCTCCTTATCGTGCTTTGTGCCATATAAGTTCCCGATGCTTTTTTTTCCTTTTCCTGATATCGGAGCATCTGACTACACGCAAAAAATGCGATCAGGAAAGAGAGAAGTCCTATAATATAGCAGTATTTTTTAATATGTTTAGCAGCTGTACTATTTATTTTCATTGAATTTTCCTCGTTATGTTTTCTTCCAACTGTTTTTCATCGGGCTGTGCAATAAAATCGAATGGTATCTATCACTTTCTCCATTTGAAGGGGTTTTGAAAAAATGTTTCGTTCATTCCTGCTGCTTTACTCTGTGCAATATCATCCAGAAAGGCATTGGCTGTCATAGCAAAAATGGGATAGATTTCGCATCCTCTCGATCCATTTTTCTGATTCTGCGGGTAGCTTCCAGACCTCCCATTTGTGGCATCATCAGATCCATCAGAATCACATCAAAGTATCCGGGCTCTGAATCCTCAAAGATTTCTACGGCTTCCCGTCCATTCCATGCCTTTGTCACTATCATTTTTTCTTCTTTCAGCAGAAACTCAGCAATTTCCATATTCAGCTCATTGTCTTCCACCAGCAGAACCTGAATTCCCTCTACTGAACAGTTCTGATACATATGAGATTTCTTTTCCGGTTCCTCAGCAGAGATTTCAAAAGAAATATGAAGAATAAATTTGGTTCCTTTTCCCTGTATGCTCTCAAAGAAAAGAGTTCCTCCCTGCAGTTCTATCAGTTTTCTGGCAATGGCAAGTCCCAGACCAGTACCTGCATATTTTGTTCTGGCTGACTGTCCTTCCTGGGCAAAAGCTCAAATGCCCTTTTCTGAAATTCCTCACTCATGCCGATCCCGGTATCTGTACAGGTCAGTTCATATTCCGCAATGGTATCCGTATAGGAAATCTCACGACAGGTAACTGTCACAGAACCGCCATCATGATTATATTTTACTGCATTGCTGCCGATATTCATCAATATCTGCTGGAAATGTACCGGACTTCCTATCAGCTGTGTATGGATGATTTCTCCAGCTTCTACATAATAATTGACACCAGCTTCATTTGCCTGCATCCTGATGATTTCATTCGTATTATGCAAAAGTTCCAGCAGATTAAAGTGCTTTCTCTCAAGCTGTATATTGCCGGATTCCAGCTTATTCATATCCAGCACATCATTGACAAGATTTAAAAGATAACTGGAAGCAGTCCTGATTCTGGTACGTGCTTCCTGCTGAAGCTCCAGATCATCCGGATAACGGTCCGCAATATCCACACAGCCCTGGATCCCGTTGATCGGTGTACGGACATCATGGCTCATTCTCCTCAGGAAATCTGTCTTTGCCAGATTGGCTTTCTCTGCCTCCTGAGCGGTTCTTCTCAGTTCTTCCGGCTCTCCAGCTCAGATATTTTCTGGTCATTAATATCTCTCGTCACATAGAGAACATTAGTCACTTTCCCTGCTTCATTTCGAAGCTTTACAATAAATCTTGCCTGATACCAGACTCCGGTTATGGCTCTGTATTCTGTGGAAACCTCCTCTCTGTTCTTCAGACGCTCTGCCAGAGTGGAAACATCCAGAAATTCTCTCATTCTTTCCTGAAATTCGGGGGCTATGAATTTTTCTCTGGCTTTTGTAAACTTAACAGAAGTCTTTCCACTTCTGCCGGTCAGACGGTGCATGGATTCCTGGCTGGAAATCTCCTCATAGGTATCATGATCAGATCCATCCGGTAAATGATCCGGTACATTTTGCTGATTGCAGAGATAATCTCATTATTCAGTTTCAGGTCAGCCATAGTCTCTTCCATCTGCTGCTTCTTTTTCATATCCTCCTGCACAATATCATCAATATAGCGAAATCCCATAATGATCTTATAATCATCCCTGTTGCCTGTCTCCAGGCGGATCACCTGTAATTCAAAATACTCATGTCCGGCATGGTTTTTCACTGACTGATAACGATATGCAAAACGTTTGTGGTTCTGCAGATACTCTATGAGAGCGTGACGTTCCATCTTCTGGAGGAAATCCGGTGCTGATTCCCGGATTACGTAATGATCATAATAATATCTGATTCTGGAGGTATAACTGGGTTTCAGCTCCGTCATCTCATCAATCTCTGTACCATTGGAAAGTATGCTCTGTTTGATCGTTTCCAGAGTATCATTTGCCAGATCACATAAATAAAATGAGGTATAATCTACGCAGAGAGCTTCCAGGATATGCTTCTCCTTCTGAAGTTCCTCCAGATTGCTCTCCAATGTTTTCTGTTTTTCCTCAAGCATCCTGAACATGCGCAGATTGTTCAATGTACTGGCAAGATGTCCGCCTGCATTGGAAAGAAGCGATATGGAAATACCGGGATTAACCAGCTCCGGATTATCCAGACCGATAAAACCGCTCAACTGCGTATTTGCAAACAAAGGTAAAACCAGCAGAGAATGAATGTCCTGAACCTTCAGGATGTCATATTCCGAAGGCATAGTTTCACATATTTTCTCCAGATCATGAATAATTATAGTTTCTCCACGAAGAAATTTCTCATGCCACACCGGCATACTATCGGCAGAAATACGAATCAGATTGTCAATCTGGGGGACGATCCCCTCTCTGCACCATTCGAAGGTATTGCTGTAATAATCCTGTTTTTCAGACATCAGTTCAAAAATATATACTCTGTCTGCATCTGTATATTCGCCGGTGTATTGAAGCAATGCAGGAATACAGTCCTTCACTTCTTTCTCATCTGATGCCTGATTGATGTCTGATATCAGAGACAGAATCTGATTCAGCAGTTCCAGCTTTTTGTTGAATTGTCTGTAGTTGATTTCATGTTCTTCACTCTTATTATCGTTTGCCTTAAACTTTTTCATATAATCTCCCAACACTTATATAGAAAATACTACCGCATTAATGCCTGAAAAACAAAAAAAGAACAGCCGATACATATGTTCGAACTGTTCTCCTACTTCTGAAGTCCATACAGCATTGACATTACTGTTTCCTGCTCATTTGTACTCATACCGTTCCGTATCCATAAAACTTCCCTTTAAGCCATTAGAGGAAGTATATTTGTAAATATCATTTAAAGATACTTTCGTTTCTGCAAAAGTCATTTTCGCTTATATCACTTTTATAATATCACAGACAGCTACGTTTGTCACACGAAAGTTTAACCGAATCAAGTAAGTCCCCTGCTTCAATTGCGAATATCCACTTGACATAACTGTAATACACAATTTTTCATGATGGATATCACACTTTTATTTCAGAATCCGAATTATTACAAACAGTCAATTCAAAATGATTTCGATTTGTTTTTATAAAACCTTCTTTCTGTAGCTTTGATATCTCCGTAGACATTGCCGCGCGGTCAATGCACAGATAATCTGCCAACTGCTGCCGGTCAAAAGGAATATCAAAGGATAACGATGAATGTCTGATAGACTCTGCCGACAGATAGGACAATAGTTTATCCCTTGTCGTTCGCTTTCCCACATGTGTGATTTTGTCGTTCAGGATTAGTATCTTATTTGCCAGGACACTGACCAGGTTGCGGATCAGCTTCTGATGGTGTTCGCATGCAGTCGGGCAGGAAATCAGAAGCCTTTGGACATTTAGCAGAATAATCTCACAATCCGTATCTGCCACCACACTGACATTCAGAACAGCACCCGGGCTTGCTGCATATGGCTCACCAAAGAAATCACCGGTATGACATTTCGACAGAATATTCCGATGCCCCCAAAGGTCTTCCTGAATAACAAGAACACAGCCAGACACCACAAGTCCCATTACCTCAGTAGAATCTCCTGCTCTGAAAATATAAGAATCTCGTTTTTGGGAAACTGTTGTTGCTTTTACACAATGCAATATAGATAATATCTCGTTATCAGTAAGGCCTGTAAAGAATGGACTGTTTTTTAGAATGGGTAAATATTTTTTCAAAATCATTCCTCCTTGTTGGAAATCAAACATACAAGTTGTATTTATCATACTATAATGCTGACAGAAACAAAAGTTAAATCTATTGACGGAGGTAAAATGATAAGAAAGATTATTCGAATCGATAAAGAAAAATGCAATGGCTGCGGCGCCTGTGCAGATGCCTGCCACGAAGGTGCCATTGATATCATTAATGGAAAAGCAGAATTGGTGAGAGAACATTTCTGTGACGGACTGGGGGATTGCCTCCCGGAGTGTCCCACAGGTGCCATTTCCTTTGAGGAACGGGAAGCACCTGAATATGATGAAGCGGCTGTGAAAGAAGCACAGAAAAAAATATTTGCCAAAAATCAGGCAATAACTGCTCATGCCGGCTGTCCCGGGTCTAAAAGCATGCAGATTCAGCGATCAGAAATACCCAAATCAGAAAAGCCATCTTCAACCACAGGTCAGGTATCCAATCTTCAGAACTGGCCGGTACAGATTAAACTGGCTCCTGTTAATGCACCATATTTTAACGGCTCAAAGCTTTTAATCGCAGCCGATTGTACTGCTTACGCTTACGCAGCTTTCATCAGGATTTATCCGAAATAAGTAACATTAATCGGCTGTCCTAAATTGGATCAGGTGGATTATAGCGAGAAACTGACTGCAATAATCCAAAATAACGATATTCAAAGTGTGACGATTGTAAGAATGGAAGTTCCATGCTGTGGCGGACTTGAGATGGCAACCAGAAAAGCACTTCAGAATAGTGGAAAATTCATTCCCTGGCAGGTTATAACCATAGGTATTGATGGAAATATTATAGAATAAAGGAGGATACGACAATGGATAAAAAAATGTTTTGTTATCAGTGTGAACAGACAGTGGGATGCACCGGCTGCACAGGAAATGCAGGTGTCTGCGGAAAAAAGGCAGGCACTGCCAAATTACAGGATGAGCTGACAGGTGCGTTGATCGGTCTGGCAAGGGCTGTCGATAGCGCAGCAGCTATTTCCAAAAGTACCAGTCAGGTCATAATTGAAGGACTGTTTACTACCGTTACAAATGTGAGTTTTGACGATGCAGCAATCGAAAATATGATACAAAAAGTCAGAGCTGAAAAAGAAAGACTGGTTCCTGACTGCAATAAATGTCAGTCACCTTGCGGTAAATCAGACGAATATGACATGCAGCAGCTGTGGAATGCTGATGAAGATATCCGCTCCCTGAAGTCCCTTATTCTTTTCGGGATTCGCGGAATGGCAGCCTATGCTTATCATGCAAATGTTCTGAATTATGAAGATTCCGAAGTAAACCGTTTCTTCTGTGAAGCATTATTTAAGATTGGTTATGAAGAAAGTGTGGAAACACTGCTTCCTACTGTACTGAAAGTAGGGGAAATCAATCTGAAATGTATGGCACTTCTTGACAAGGCAAATACAGAAACCTATGGAATACCAGAACCAACCGATGTGACACTTACAATAGAAAAGGGGCCTTTTATTGTCGTGACCGGACATGATCTGAGAGACCTGCAGCTTTTGCTTGAACAAACAGAGGGAAAAGGAATCAACATCTATACTCATGGTGAAATGCTCCCTGCCCATGCCTATCCGTTCTTAAAAAAATTCTCTCATTTAAAAGGGAATTTTGGAACCGCATGGCAGAATCAGCAGAAAGAGTTCGATCATCTTCCAGCTCCGATTCTCTACACTACCAACTGTCTGATGCCGCCAAAAAGCAGCTATGCTGACAGAGTATTTACAACAGAAATGGTTGCTTTCCCAGGTGCTGTTCATATCGATGAAAAGAAAGATTTTACGCCGGTTATTGAAAAGGCACTGGAACTGGGTGGTTACAAAGAAGATCAGATACTCACAGGCATCAATGGCGGTAAAAAAGTGACAACCGGTTTTGGTCATGCGGCTATTCTGTCTCATGCAGGTACTGTAGTAGAAGCTGTAAAATCAGGAGCAATCCGTCATTTCTTCCTGGTTGCCGGCTGTGATGGTGCCAAACCGGGCCGAAACTAATTACACAGAATTCGTAAAACAGACACCTTCTGACAGTATTGTCCTCACCTTGGCATGTGGAAAATTTCGTTTAATGATCTTGAGCTGGGAGAAATCGGTGGTCTGCCACGGCTGATGGATATGGGGCAGTGTAATGATGCTTATGGTGCGATTCAGGTTGCTGTGGCACTTGCAGATGCATTCGGATGTTCCGTAAATGAACTTCCACTCTCCTTTGTTCTCTCCTGGTACGAACAGAAGGCCGTCTGCATCCTGTTAACACTTTTACACCTGGGTATCAAGAACATTCGTCTTGGTCCTTCTCTTCCGGCGTTTTTGTCTCCTAATATTTTGAATTTTCTGGTAGAAATTACGGTATAGCACCTATCACCACGCCGGAAGAAGACATCAAAACGCTGATGAATTATAACAAATAAATTTCTTTAAATCTCTATGGAATCTCCGAAGCCGATACAGGATTCAAAAATCCTGCATCGGCTTTATGATCAGATTCTTCTCTGCAAAACCTATGTTCCTTTCTTATAACAACTCTCACCGATTATCAACCCTCTCCGGAAACATATCATGATTACTCATACGATTCCAGGCAACCTGCTCCCAATCTGTACCCGGCTTTCCGTAATTACAATACGGATCAATGGACAATCCTCCTCTCGGAAGGAATTTTCCCCAGACTTCTATATATTTCGGTTCAAGAAGCTTGACCAGATCTTTCATAATTATATTGATCACATCTTCGTGAAAATCTCCATGATTTCTAAATGAGAACAAATATAATTTTAAGGATTTGCTCTCCACAAGCCGTTCATCCGGAACATACGAAATCGTGATCGTTGCAAAGTCCGGCTGTCCGGTAATCGGACACAGGCTTGTAAATTCAGGGCAGTTAAACTTGACAAATAATCATTTTCAGGATGTTTATTCTGAAATGCCTCTAATACGGATGGATTATAATCCATACTGTACTCTGTTTGCTGATTTCCCAATAATGTTAAATTTTCTTTTTCTCTCATCTCTTTCTCCTCTATCTCAACGCCGGATCTTCCATATGATTTGCCTGAAATGCCGCTGCACGATCAATGCATGTTCCACATTTTCCGCAAGGCTTCTCTCCACCTTCGTAACAGGACCAGGTCAACTCGTAAGGAACTCCCAGTTCTAATCCAATCCTTACCACTTCGGCTTTGGATACATTAACAAAAGGTGCTTCTATTTTAAGTTGATGTCCGGAACCTTCCCATATTGCTTCATTCATAGCCTGATTGAATACCGGTGAGCAATCCGGATATGCAAAACCTGCAGAATCATCTGCATGAGCTCCATAATAAATTACTTCGCAGTCTTTGCTCAGTGCAATACTTGCCGCCGAAGAAAGAAATAATCCGTTTCGGAACGGTACATATGTGCTTACTGGTTTATCGCCATTTGTTTTTGAAATCTGTTCTGCGTAACTCTCCTCCGGAATGTCTTCTGTAGACTGTTGAAGCAGTGAACAGTTACTATATTGAAATATCTTACTTAAATCCAGGAACAAATGCTCCACGCCATAATATTGGGCAACTGCTATTGCAGCTTTAATCTCTTTATCATGCTTTTGTCCATAGGAAACCGAAAGGGCAATGACCTGGTCTTTCCCATACTTTTTGATTACCAGTCCCAATGCCGTTGTTGAATCAATTCCTCCACTAAAAAGAACTAATGCTTTCATCTCTATCACCTCTCACTATTTATACTCCCCGTTCATCGGGATCCAGATTACTTATGCATCTGTA
>ENA-OQMZ01000895-OQMZ01000895.1-human-gut-metagenome-genome-assembly--contig:-NODE-895-length-11779-cov-1.767508_pt1 | contig 11779 bp, 14 predicted proteins | sample MGYA00242621_ERZ504862 | MGnify/ENA primary metagenome ERZ504862 (study PRJEB26092, sample SAMD00036393) | human gut metagenome | host: Homo sapiens | study: EMG produced TPA metagenomics assembly of... | reverse complement strand
CTCTCGGAAGTACAGAAGGCACCTGTACAGTGCAAAATCAATCTCTTCTTTTCCTTTTTTAAGTTATCTTTTTTGGAAAGAAGTGCTTCCAATATTTAACGTTTTATTACGGATCAGTATGGAAACGGTCTGGAAGAATCCATTGCCATTGGTGTCAGGACCGGATATACATTATCTTCAAAATACTGATCCACAAATTCTTTCTGCTTCTCGGAAAATGCCTCGTGCTCAAAGATCACATGAAGTCCTGCTTTTTCAAGTGCAGGGACCAGAGACCGGTTTAATGTACTGTACTGTACGTGAACAAGATCATGTGTCTGCCGGCTGATGGCTTTCAGCTGTTCCTTGGCTGTCATTCCTGCAATATCTGTTTTTTTGTACCCTGCATGAACCTGATCCTTCAGGGATGCAACACGGACCATATAAAATTCATCCAGATTGGATGAGGTGATACTCAAAAATTTCAGTCTCTCAAACAGAGGTAGATTTTTGTCTCTGGCTTCACTGAGCACACGATCATCAAATTTGATCCAGCTCAGCTCTCTGTTTACAAAATATTCCGGTTTGTCAAATTCCTTAAATTTCATACAAAAACCTCCTCCGTTATCTTCTTCCCTTCCGTCTCATTACAAGCCGGATTCCAAACACCTCTTCAAAAAATTCTTTTTTATCTTTCAGAAGCCCCAGTTCCAGAGAAACATCCCTTGCGGAATCCACCACCAGGTAAAGAATCCTGTCTTTTAAGGTTACATTAAGCGCTTTTACCTTCTGGTAATGGCTTCTGTCCATAGCATTGGCCAGGCGGAGAATCGCGGTCAGCTTCGCAGTCAGGAGATAATTTTCCCTGCTCATGGATGTTTCACGGTTGATTTCTTCGTAGCAGCCGAATTCTCTGGTATTATACCTTACCGCACTTGCGATCACCTGCCGCTCCTCTGTGGAAAGACCTATGATTTCCGTAGCCATGATGATCCGGTAAGAGCATTCTGCCACCTCACTCATACTGATATATTTTCCGCAGTCATGAAGAAGAACTGCAATCTGCAAAAGAAGCCGTTCACGTTTTCCCATACCGTGGATCTTCCTTGTGCTGTCAAAAATATCCAGTGCCACATCGGTAGTTCCTGCAATGTGGTTCTTTCCACTGGAATACCTTTTGGCAATGTTCCTGGATGCCACCAGGATATCATTTTCAAAATTGTGTACACTTTTCAGATATTTGTTTTTTTCCGCATAGTCATAGGCAATCCCGTCCAGAAGAGAAACACCCGGGATCCAGAGTGCTTCTGCCTGAAAGATTTCTATAAAGTTTCGGATGATAACCATGTTCGGCACGATCAGAGACGCATATTCCGGTTCCAACTCCATGGATTCGGCAAGGTCATGATCGGACATGTTTACAATGGTCTCGTATTTCTTCAGGAATTCCTCCTTTGTGATGATATTCTCTCCGGATCTGTCCTGAAAGATCGTATCTGTGAGAAAATCTCCCATCAGGATCAGATTGGAGATTTCCTTGTCCTTAAGATAAAGACGTTGAAAGCTTATCAGATCATTTCGGATAAATTCCTCTATCAGCCGGTCATAATGTGGAGTTGTTTCTCCAGTTCTTTCAGACGTTCGCGGATACGAAGACTTCCCATACGGATACTCTGGGTCAGCACCAGAGCATCTTTATCAAAGAGAGAGATCTGCAGATTTCCTCCTCCGATATCCAGGATCGCCGTACCCTTCTGAATAGCCTTTTTGAAGCCGGATTCAATGGCAGCAATGGATTTATATCCCAGAAAATGCTGTTCCGCATTACTCAGGATCTCTACCCGGATACCAGTTCTCTGATAGATCTGCTCCAGGATGATCACCGGATTTTTCAGCTCACGGAGAGAGCTTGTTGCACACGCACGCCAGCTTTCTACCCAAATTCAGCCATCATGCGTTTAAAATCATTAAGGGTCTCGCAGAGCTCATCCACAGTCTCCATCTCTAGCCGTCCTGCAGCATAAGTTCCACGGCCCAGCTCCAGCTGGTAACGGACATCATTGATCTCCCGGAAGCCGATCCGCTTTGACATTTCAAAGATCTTCATACTGACTTCATAGGAGCCTATATCAATTGCTGCAAAGGTTGTCACCGCCATAGTTTTTCATCCTTTCCCCCAATACACAGGTAAACTATTTCTTTTTTTCTTCCTCTGTTCCCACAATGTAATCAATAAACTGCTGCGCTGCACGTCCGGTCAGTCCGCCGTGAGAGATCTCCCACTGGTTGGCTTTCAGAAGAAGCTCCTCCTCCGGCATGGTAACTCCATAACGGGCTGCCAGTGTGCGGACGATCTCCTGGAACTGTTTTTTGTCCGGTTTGCCAAAGTAGATACGGACACCAAAGCGATATACCAGGGAAAGCTTCTCCTGCACGGTGTCGGAGGAATGCAGATCATTGTCATCTGCGATCTCCAGCTTGTCTGTGGCACGCTCACGGACAAGATTACGCCGGTTGCTTGTGGCATAGATCAGACATTGTCCGGTTTTTTCTCAAGACCGCCCTCGATCACGGCTTTCAGGTATTTATATTCAATCTCAAATTCCTCAAAGGAAAGATCATCCATATAAATGATAAAACGATAGTTACGGTTTTTGATCTGGGCGATGACTTCATTAAGGTCCTGGAACTGATGCTTATAGGCCTCAATGATACGAAGTCCCTGATCATAATACTGGTTCAGGATTCCCTTGATACTGGAAGATTTACCGGTTCCCGCATCACCAAAGAGCAGACAGTTGTTCGCCTTTCTCCCTGTACAAATGCCTCTGTATTATCAATGAGCTTTTTCTTGGCGATCTCATATCCTACCAGATCATCAATCTTCACATGTGCGATCCTTGTGATAGGCTGGATCTCCACCTTTCCCTCCTCATCGTGGCCGATACGGAATGCCTTATGGAGACCAAGCTTGCCAACACCGAAATCTTTATAGAAGGATACCATATCATCCATAAATTCTTCGGTTGTGGTGGCTGCTGCCAGGGTTTTGCTCATCTGACAGATACGGTCACGGATCCTGGTATTAAAGAGCTTGCTGTTCTCATCCGATGTCTGGTAATCACAGATCACCCTGCAGCATACAGTTCCGAACACTTTATCAAAGACCGTGATGTCAAAATCATACAATTCCTTGAAAATCTGGAAATCATTTTTTGCCAGGTCGTTAATGCTGCCCTTGATCGCTCCTCGTATCTCGCTTGCCATACTGAAAGCGTTCTCATGATTTACCAGAAGGAAGGTAAGATATGTATGACCAGATATTTCCGGAAAAACCGTACATTCCTGCCAGCTCCACCAGCCCGTTGACACTTTTGAAAAACTGGTCTTCTCTTGCCTTGAGTGCTTCTTCATCTGCTTCATAAAGATTAATAAGTTCTGTCATATCGTCCAGTATCTCACCGTTTGAAAATCCACGGTAAAGGATACATTCCTGAATTCTTGCCAACATAATAATTTAGCTCCTCTGTCTCTTAATAATTTCCAAGAACACGGAGAACATTCGCCTCCGCCTCGATTCCTCTTAACGCATTCTCCACAGCGCTTTCGCCAAGTTTCCCTGTGAAATCCACGAAAAAACGGTATTCCCAGGATTTTCCCGGAATCGGACGGGATTCAATTTGGTCATGTTCAGTCCGTTGTAGATAATATGTGAAAGCATGTTGTAAAGAGTTCCGCTTTCATGAGGCAGCTCAAAACAGATGCTGATCTTCCCGGCCTTTTCCTCGTATTCCGGTTTCCTGCTTACAATAATAAAAACGTGTAGAGTTTGCTTTTTCTCTGCAGATATTTTCTGCAAGGACCTTCAGACCGAATACCTCACCAGCCTCACGGCTTGCGATAGCTGCCACGCCTTTGTCCCCCACCTCACTGACCTTTTTGGCCGCGCCTGCGGTGTTTTCCACTTCCTTCTTTTTCCAGGAAGGGTTTTCCTCCAGAAATGCCTTGCACTGGGCAAGCCCCTGAGGATGAGAGCAGACTTCCCTGATATCCCCTATCTGTGCATCCGGCATGCCCAGAAGCACATGATCCACACGGATGATCTGCTCGCCTACGATATACAGCTTGTACTCCATAAGAAGGTCATAGATATCAGCCACGATACCTGCAGTAGAATTCTCAATAGGAAGTACCGCATAATCGGCCTTGCCATGGGTTACATCCTCCATAGCTGTCCTCCATGTTTTTACATGGTAGCTTTCGATATTTTTCCCAAAGTACTGCCGCATAGCCGCATAGCTGTAGGCTCCCTCTACACCCTGGAACACAACCGTTGCGTTTTCAAGGGGAACATGCTTCACAGTTGTGAAATTGCGCTCTCCGTAAATCCCATGCTCTGTCAACAGCTGGTACTGTCTCTTACGCTGATGGCCATGATCTGACGGAAAAGTTCCTGCACGCCGAGGCTGTTAAAGTCCCCGTGGGCCTTGTTTTTCAGCGTATGGATCTTCTGGCTCTCACGTGCCGGATCCAGTACCTGCTTACCGGTTTTTATTTTATATTCAGCGACTTCCTCACTCACCTTCATTCGTTTTTCAAAGAGACGTACGATCTCACTGTCGATCTCATCGATCTCGTCTCTGTATCTTTCCAAATCCGTCATTGGTTTCCTCCGTTATGTTTCCTGATAATTTCTGTAAGATCCCCCAGGAACGCCAGGGAACCAAAAGCAATGATCACATCCTCTTTTCCTGCCAGCTGATAGGCCTCTGCTACTGCGGCTTCGATGTTGTCAAAGGGCCTTACATCAGAATGAAATTCCCGCACCGCATCTGCCAGCTCCTGCGGGGTCAGAGCCCTGGGGTTATCCGGTGCCGCAATCGTCAGGATGGTATCTGCGTATTTTCTGTTTTCTGGATGCCTTGCGGTACTCCTTGTCACGGAACATTCCCATGATGTTATGATCCTTTTCCCTTAAAATACCGTTCAATGGATGCAGCCAGCATGTCTGCCGCTGCAGGGTTATGAGCTCCATCAACCACAAAATCCGGTTCTGTCCCGAGAAGTGCAAATCTTCCCGGCCAGTGGTACGTTTCAATCCATCCTGTCTCTGGACCAGTGTTGTGGGATATCCCTGTTCATTCAGGATTTCCAGTGCCCGGAGCGCTGCCACCGCATTTTCCTTCTGATAGGCACCTGCCAGGGATATTGTATATTTTTCTCCTTTATAAAGAAAGGTCTGGCCGGTTATGGATGCTTCCAGTACCTCTGCGCTGTCCTGGTCTGCTGCCTCGTATGGCACATTCTGTTCTGCGCATATTCTTCGTATGACTGCCTCTGCCTCCGGCTGCTGTTTTACAGTTACCATATGACTGTTCGGTTTAATGATGCCGGCCTTTTTTTCTGCTATCTCGCCCAGGGTATTTCCAAGAAATGCCGTATGATCCATACTGATGGATACCAGAATGGAAAGAACTGTAGTACTTATAATGTTGGTGGCATCCAGATCACCGCCCATACCAACTTCCATTAATACCAGATCACATTTCTCATCCCGAAAATAAAGAAATGCGGCTGCAGTTTCAATTTCAAATACTGACGGATGCGGTTTTCCCTCTTTTACGATCTCATCGATCACCTCCGCGATCCTTGTCACATATGCTGCAAATTTCTCTCTGCTGACAGGTTCTCCGTTAACCTCCATCCTCTCTCTGTAGGAATAGACCGCCGGGGAAATATATCTTCCGACCCGGTATCCTGCACCTGATAAAGCGGAATACAGATATGCGATCACAGAACCCTTTCCGTTAGTTCCCGCTACATGAACATACTTCAGTTCATCCTGGGGATCTCCAAGCCGCCTCATCAGTTCTCTCATATTTTCCAGTCCCAGAACAATTCCCTTTTTCAATTCCGCAGCTCTGATGTAGGCACGACTTTCTTCATAATTCATCGTCTGTTTTCTCCTTCCGCATGTGTTGATGATCCATTACTGCTTTTTCACTTTGCAGTAATAATTTTGTTCATTATAACCCACGTGTATATTTTTTTCAAGGCAGGGAAGGCTATTAAAGACGCTTTTCCACGTTAAATATATTTAAAGTCCAGGCGGATATTCGCAGCCCGCAGGGGACTTTCTTAATTCAGTTAAACTGACATTTTTCCGGAAAGCGCAGGATTTCTGCTGATGAGAAGGAGCTTTAAAATGCAAAAGAAGGATTTTTTTCTGTGTGGTTTTACAGGCTGGTGTCTGGAGATCTTATGGACAGGACTGCACTCTCTTGTCACCGGACATTTTACTATGATGGGCAAAACCTCTCTTCTGATGTTCCCTGTTTACGGACTTGCAGCACTGATCCGTCCGGCTACTACAAGCTTGCCCGCTTTCCGGTTATGGTACGGGGGATCATTTACAGCTGCGGGATTTTTTTCGTGGAATTTTTAAGTGGATCTTTTTTTCAGAAGCTTCACATCTGTCCCTGGGATTATTCTCATGTTCCGCTTCAGTATAAAGGAGTGATCCGACTGGACTATGCTCCTCTGTTGGTTTTTACCGGTCTCTTTTTCGAATGGCTTCTTCGACAAAATCCTCGGAAAGTCTCTTGAAAATCTCACAGTTATATTATATGATAACTGGAAGGAATCTTATTTCCAGTAAATAATTGGAGGTACAACATGAGACATTTAATGAGTCCATTGGATTTCTCGGTTGAAGAGCTTGATAAGCTTCTGAATCTCGCCGACGACATCGGGAAAAATCCAAAAAGTATGCGCATACCTGTGATGATAAAAGGCTTGCGACATTGTTTTACGAACCAAGTACACGTACACGTTTAAGTTTCGAAGCAGCCATGATGAATCTTGGAGGAAAGGTTCTCGGTTTTTCTTCTGCTGATTCCAGCTCCGCATCCAAAGGCGAAAGCGTTGCCGATACTATTCGCGTTGTTTCCTGTTATGCAGATATCTGTGCTATGCGTCATCCGAAAGAGGGTGCTCCGCTTGTAGCTTCTATGTCATCCAATATTCCGGTGATCAATGCCGGTGATGGCGGCCACCAGCATCCTACCCAGACATTAACCGATCTTTTAACTATCCGCTCCCTGAAGGGCAGACTTGACAATATTACCATCGGCCTCTGTGGTGACCTGAAATTCGGCCGTACCGTTCACTCTCTGATCGAGGCTCTGGTCCGTTATGAAAATGTGAAATTTGTTCTGATTTCTCCGGAGGAGCTTCGTATTCCAAGCTATATCCGTGAGGATGTTCTGAAACGCAACAATGTCGAGTTTGTCGAGGAGGAACGTCTGGAGGATGCACTTCCGGATCTGGATATCCTGTACATGACCCGTGTTCAGAAGGAACGTTTCTTCAACGAAGAGGATTATGTCCGCATGAAAGATTTCTATGTTCTGGACAAACAGAAAATGGAGCTTGCACCGAAGGATATGTATGTCCTCCACCCACTCCCACGTGTTAACGAGATTTCTGTTGAAGTGGATTCTGATCCACGTGCCGCTTATTTCAAACAGGTCCAGTATGGTGTGTATGTCCGTATGGCCCTGATTCTTACATTACTGGAGGTGGAACTGCCATGTTAAACGTAGGTGCTCTTCGTGAGGGTTATGTTCTGGATCATATCAAAGCCGGCAAGGCAATGACGATCTATCATGACCTGAAGCTGGATAAGCTGGACTGTACGGTTGCTATCATCAAAAATGCCCGCAGCCAGAAAATGGGAAAAAAGGATATCATCAAGGTTGAATGCCCCATCGAGGATCTGGATCTGGATATCCTTGGTTTTATCGATCATAATATTACCGTAAATATCATCAAGGACGAAAAGATCGTTGCAAAGAAAGAGCTGAAGCTGCCGAAGCAGGTTGTGAACGTGATCAAATGCAAGAATCCTCGCTGCATTACTTCCATCGAGCAGGGACTGGATCAGATTTTTGTTCTTGCAGATGAAGAGAATGAGGTTTACCGGTGTAAGTATTGCGAGGAGAAATATAGAGGTAAACGGAATAAATAGAGTTCATATGAGCATGATTAACAAACGGACGCGTCCGGTCCCCGCTTCGATATTTGGCTGTTTCGGAGCCTAGTAATACTAAGCCTGCGAAAGACTGCTAAAAACATTTTCCAAAATCATGAACTCGCTCCTGACGTCGCTCAGACAGCATGATTTTGAAAAATAACAGCAGTCTCCCGCAGACCAAGTATTACTACGGCTCCTGCAAAGGCTGAATATCGACGCGGGGACCGGGCGTCTGTGTTTCATAGATTTTGAAATGGTGGGTTTCTGCTCATTGCTCCTTCTGTTTTTTTATTGTTGACTTTTTGTGTTAGATATTTTATTCTTTTAGAAACAGACTTGCATTTCCGGAAAGGATTGTCTGTATTACATTTTTTAGTTTTTCTATTTCTATTCTTATTATAATCTACCGATTCTGGTATTTTTTCATTTTATCAAGTTTACATACACATAGCTGTTGCGCAAAGGAAAATGTATTGTCTGTTTTTATTTTTTCTGTTATATTGTAATCAGACAATTTCTTTCTGATTTCCTTTTGCAGGAAGGATTTTTTATGACACAGAAAGAAATGATTACAAATGATAAAATCGGTTCTGCAACTGTATTTCAGCATGAAGATACGGTTCTAAAGACTGCCGCTCAATTCTTTGCCGAGGAGCTGATTCCTTATCTTGGCATTGATGGAAAGGTTGTATCTTCTGCTCCTACAGAGTCCATTGTTCTTAATCTTAAGAAATTCTATGAAGATATCAATCTCATCATGGAAGATGGTACGTGGAAACACTTTGAATTTCAGAGTAAGAATGAAGGGATTCCCGGTTTGAAGCGTTTTCGATCCTATGAAGCTGTGACCAGTTATCAGTATGGCGTTTCTATCACCACATACGTTCTTTATTCGGGAAATATCCGAAATCCGGTCACTTCATTTACTGAAGGAATAAATACTTATCGTATTATTCCGATCATAATGAAGAATCACAATGCAGATAGGCTGATTGAAACGCTGAAAGAGAAATTTTCCTCTGAAGACATTCTTACAAAGGCTGATCTCGTTCCGTTAACACTTATCCCTCTGATGGATGGTCAACTTTCTCAAAAGGAACGATTCATTCAGGCATTCTCTCTGACCGAAAATACAAAAGATATTCCATCGGAAGATCTGCAAAAAATTGAGGCAATGCTCTACACTATGGCAGATAAGTTTCTTGAAAATGATGATTTTGAACATGTAAAGGAGTGTATTCGTATGACACGTTTGGGTCAGATGCTGTTTAATGATGGTTTTAATGATGGTTTTAATGATGGTTTCAACAATGGTTCCCAGAAAAAGCAGCTTGAAATTGCCCGAAATCTGATAGGAAAACTCAGTGATACTTCTATCGCTGAAACTACCGGTTTGTCTTTGGATGTGATTTTGGAGCTGAAAAAAGAAAAAACTATGAAACTATAAAAAGCTGTCATTCTTTATCAAAAAAGCAACTGGTATTTCACAGATCAGATCTGCAAAATACAGTTGCTTTTATTATGTGCTTATTATCATACACAGTCAGACCGATAAGCCGGGTTATGTCGTTGGGTGATCATCTATCTAGGCCTTCCGTTGCCAGAAGGCTCCAGCGACCTACCTGAAAGCACGACGGGCCGCCGTATGGCTTTCTTCTCGGTCTTGCTTCGAATGGAGTTTACATGTGCCCGCTCTGTTACCACAGCGGCGGTAGTCTCTTACACTGCCTTTCCACCCTTACCCCGCAAAACGGGGCGGTTTATTTCTGTTGCACTGGTCTGGGAGTCACCTCCACCGGACGTTATCCGGCATCCTGCCCTGTGAAGCCCGGACTTTCCTCGTCTGGACCTTTCGTCTGTCCAGCCGCGATCACCTGGCCTGGCTGCGCACCTGCTATTTTAACACAGGTGTATAGACTTGTAAAGTTGGAATTTTCTTGGTCTCCTATGTCTTTTACATGAAATCCATCCAAATGCATTTGCCACAGAACTGAAAAGAATGATTGCCGCAAAGATTGGGCAAAGATACTGGATCATAAAATTAAAGATTCTTTTTCTGCGGAAAGTACCACCTTCCTGCAGTACTTCCTCTTCAATCTTCTTTGTACCAACTACTCTGGATATCAGAAGACAGGTAGCAATCGCTGCGATCGGCATCATGACAGAGTTCGTCAGGAAATCAAAGAAATCAAGGAACTGCATTCCAATGATCTTAACACACGCCAGAGGACCATAGCCAAGAGAAGAAAGACTTCCGAGAACAACCATGATAATTCCGACAAATACTGTCGCCTTCTTGCGTCCCCATTTCAGTTCATCCTGAAAAGTAGATACTGCACTCTCAGTCAGTGCAATAGAACTGGTCAAGGCTGCACAGAGAACCAGTACAAAAAACAGGATTCCAACCAGAGTTCCAAATCCCATGCTTGCGAATACCTTCGGAATCGTAATAAACATCAGTGCCGGTCCCGCCTGTAACGTATCCGGATCTCCACCGGAAAATGCAAACACTGCCGGAATGATCATCAGACCTGCCATCATTGCGATCGCTGTGTCAAAAATTTCTACATTTTGTGTAGAACCTTCAATAGATACATCCTTTTTCATATAGGAACCAAAAGTTACCAGAATACCCATCGCGATCGACAGAGAATAAAACATCTGTCCCATTGCCGCAACCACTGTCATCCAGGAGAAGTTTTTGATATTTGGTATCAGAAAATATTTCACACCTTCCAGTGCTCCTGGCCTCGTTACCGAATAAATGACAATGACCACAGACAAGAATACCAGTATCGGCATCATTAATTTGGAAACTCGTTCCACGCCATTCTGCACACCTGCATAAATGATCACCAGCGTAAGCAGTGTAAAAAACAGGAAACAGGTTTCTGTAGAAAATCCATCCGCTATAAAAGCAGAAAAATATCCGTCTTCAGCAAGAGTCTGACTGCCTCCCTTTACATACTCCACCAGGTATTTAATTACCCATCCACCGATCACGGAATAATACGGCACGATCAGAACCGGTATGATCGCATTGATCCAACCGCCCAAAGACAGCCACTTTGATTTACCAAAGTTCCAAACGCACCTACCGGACTTTTCTTTGTCATACGTCCCAGAGCTGTCTCTGCCACGATCATAGAATATCCGAAGGTCAATGCCAGAATGATATAGATCAGTAAAAAAATTCCACCGCCGTACTTTGCCGCCAGATAAGGGAATCTCCATATATTCCCAAGCCCTACCGAAGCACCAGCTGCAGACAGTACAAATCCAATCTTCCCGGAAAATGTACTCCTCTCATGTTTATGTTTCTCCATAATTCTTCCTTTCCCGTCACATATTTGTTTTTTTGTATTCTTTATGTCTTCTCAATTTCCGCTCATATGATAATACCATGCTTTTATCCCTCAGGCAAACAATATATTAAAAAAATACAGAGCCTATATTTCCTGAATTACTGTTCACTCCATTCTCAGTAACACGCTTCGCGGTGCACAGAATTTATGCTAATCGCATAAATTCGCGCAGTATGTCTCGGGTTTTCTGTGACCTTCGCTCACAAAAAACACCTCGCGGAATATTACCAGTAAACAGTAATTTTCCTGTTCTGCATCCCACAACCATACTCTTCCGCACATTTTATATTTTCCTGCCAGCTGGATGCACCAGGCCTGGGGGAGAGGATATGCGGTTTGGCTGCTGCGGAGGAGGGTGATAACTGACTTGGCGTGCGGGAGTCGGCGTTATTGCGGCAGC
>ENA-OQMZ01000894-OQMZ01000894.1-human-gut-metagenome-genome-assembly--contig:-NODE-894-length-11782-cov-1.329644_pt1 | contig 11782 bp, 23 predicted proteins | sample MGYA00242621_ERZ504862 | MGnify/ENA primary metagenome ERZ504862 (study PRJEB26092, sample SAMD00036393) | human gut metagenome | host: Homo sapiens | study: EMG produced TPA metagenomics assembly of... | reverse complement strand
CTTATGTAGATGTGACCTGCCCCTTCGTCTGAAATCCACAGGATCGTGGAAAAAGAAAGCCTTGCAGGAAACCACATCATCATCATCGGCGACAAAGACCACCCCGAAGTACAGGCATCTGCGCTGGTGTCAGGACCGTACACGGTGATCAGAAACAAAGAAGAAGCCGAAGTATTTGTACCCCCAAAAGGCAAAAAAATAAGTATTGTGTCCCAGACGACATTTAATTACAACAAATTTAAAGATTTAGTTGAAATTCTTTGCAAAAAGAGGTATGATAATAATGTTTTAAATATTCTCAATATTTTAAACACTATTTGTAATGCTACCGAAGAACGGCAGAAAGAAGCAAAAAACATAGCCGGAGAGGTAGACACTATGTTGGTCGTAGGCGGCCGGCATAGTTCCAATACTCAAAAGCTGTTTGAAATATGTAAAAAGGAATGTGGAAATACTTACTATATACAAACACCTGTAGACTTGGATTCTGAAATGTTCCAATGCAGTAGTTATGTAGGTATTACAGCAGGGGCTTCCACCCCAAAGAAAATTATTGAGGAGGTTCAAGAACATGTCAGAATTAAGTTTTGAACAAATGCTGGAAGATTCCGTAAAGACTATCAGAAATGGAGAGATTGTACAGGGTACTGTCATCGATGTTAAAGAAGATGAGATTATTCTGAATATCGGTTATAAAGCAGACGGTATTATCACAAAGAACGAATACTCTAACGATGCAAGCCTTGTACTCACAGATGCTGTTCACGTTGGAGACACAATGGAAGCAAAAGTTCTCAAAGTAAACGATGGAGAAGGTCAGGTTACTCTTACTTACAAGAGACTGGCAGCAGAGAAGGGCAATAAACGTCTTGAAGAAGCATTTGAGAATCAGGAAGTATTAAAAGCTCCTGTAACTCAGGTACTTGACGGCGGACTTTGTGTAAACGTAGACGAAGCAAGAGTATTCATTCCTGCAAGCCTGGTTTCCGACACATACGAGAAAGACCTTTCCAAATATGCAGATCAGGAGATTGAATTCGTTATCACAGAATTCAATCCGAGAAGACGCCGCATCATCGGTAACCGTAAGCAGCTTCTTCTTGCTGAGAAGCAGAGAAACAGAAAGAATTAATGGAGAGAATCCATGTTGGTGACACAGTTGAAGGAACAGTTAAGAACGTTACAGATTTCGGTGCATTCATCGATCTGGGCGGAGCAGACGGACTTCTTCACATCTCCGAAATGTCCTGGGGCAGAGTAGAGAACCCGAAGAAAGTATTCACTGTTGGCGATAAAGTTAAAGTTCTTATCAAAGAGATCAACGGAGAGAAGATCGCACTTTCCCTTAAATTCCCGGAAGCAAATCCATGGCTCACAGCAGCTGAGGACTTCGCTGTAGGAACGTAGTTAAAGGTAAAGTTGCACGTATGACAGACTTTGGCGCATTCGTAGAGCTTGCACCTGGTGTAGATGCACTTCTTCACGTATCCCAGATTTCCAGAGAGCACGTTGCCAAACCAGCAGACGTACTGTCAATCGGACAGGAGATCGAAGCTAAGGTTGTTGACTTCAACGGCGAAGACAAGAAGATCAGCCTGAGCATGAAAGCTCTTGAGGCACCGGCTGAGGAAGCTACAGAAGAATAATTAAGAGAATACTCATAAATATTCAGCAACCGGCTTTGTATGAGGATGATCATACAGAGCCGGTTGATTGTTTTTTTAGATTACGAATGTGGTCAGCAGTTACAGGAGCATCAGAAATGCTGCAGACAGTCAGGAAGGAATGATAGGATGTCCATAAAAGGAATTTATGATATACACTGTCATATTGTACCCGGTGTAGACGATGGAGCCACAGATATAGGAGAAACCGTAAAATTACTCCGGATGGAATATGAACAGGGCGTGCGGACGGTTATTACAACTCCCCATTTCCGCTTTCGGATGTTTGAAACACCTGCGGAGAAAGTCAGAGAGCAGTTCAGACTGGTGGAGAAAGCGGCATCAGAGATAAGCCCGGATCTCCATGTGTATCTGGGATGTGAGTTTCACGCCAATATGGAGATGCTTCCCATGCTCAGAGAACAGAAAGTAATGACAATGGCCGGTTCGCGGTATGTTCTTACAGAATTTTCCCATAACTCGGAAGAAAGCTATATACGGGAACGTCTCGGTGCATTGCTCTCCGGAGGATATAAGCCGATCATGGCACATATAGAACGTTACGAAGCCACACGCAACAGTCTGGATTTTGTGGAAGAACTGGCAGATATGGGTGTCTATATGCAGATCAATGCAGACAGCATCACAGGAAAAGACGGATTTTTACTAAACGGTACTGTAATAAAATCATGAAAGACGGACTCCTTCATTTCGTTGGATCAGACTGTCACAACAGTGCAAAGAGGAGCAGCAGGATTGGCGAGGCATATCGTATGGTTTCAGCGAAATTCGGGCAGGACTATGCAGATGAACTGTTTATTCATAATCCTGCAGAAATTCTGAAACAGAAACAAAAACATGAGGCTACAGATTGACTTTTTTTTATTGGCTGATATACAATAAAATCGGTTTATGTCAATTTTGCTGTTTACTTTCAGAAATACATAAGACAGAATATTACCTGTGAACAGTAATGTACAAAACTATAAAGAAAAAAGGGAAAAGGAAATTATCAGATGTTAGACAATTTGAACAGTAACTTTGAGAGCAGCAAAGCACAGAGACCCGATGCAAATGATGATGAAGTCGAAATCGACTTACTGGAAATATTTTATGCGCTCAAGAAAAAAATCCTTCTGGTACTGATGGTTGCTCTTGCCGGAGGTGTATTGCAGCAGCATATACACAGTTTTTGATGACACCGATTTACAGCTCCACATCCAGTATCCTTGTACTTTCAAAAGAAACCACACTGACATCACTGGCGGATCTGCAGTTAGGTGCCAGCCTGACCAGTGATTATACAGTTCTGATCACAAGTACTCCTGTGATGGAGCAGGTAATTTCAGATTTGAATCTGGATATGACTGCAGAACAACTGAAAGAAAGCGTAAGTATCAATAATCCTACAGATACCCGTATCCTTGAGATTACTGTCAATAATACAGATTCTAAAATGGCAAAGAAGATCGTAGATGAGATTGCGAATGTTTCTTCATCCTATATTGGCGATAAAATGGAAGTTATTCCGCCAAAGATTATTGAAGTTGGTAAGATTGCTACTGTAAGAACTTCTCCAAGTGTAAAGAAGAATGCAGCACTCGGCTTCTTACTCGGTTTCCTTGCATGTGCGGCAATCGTGGTTGTATACGCTGTAATGGATGATACTATTAAGACAGAGGAAGATATTGAGAAATACCTGGGAGTTTCTGTTCTTGCCAAGTTCCTGACAGAAAAGATTTTATAAATGCGAAGAACAGGAAATCAAAGAACAAGAATAAGAAGCACCATTAAACTGATGGAGGAATCTGAGCAATGAAGAAACTCAATTTAACAGATAAAAGAAACCCGGATTATTTTTACAGTGAGGCGATCAAAACGCTGCGTACCAATATTCAGCTGTCGGGTCAGAGCATAAAGACAATTCTGGTTACGAGCTGTTATCCAAACGAAGGTAAGAGTGATGTAGTACTCAGCCTTGCCCGGGAGCTTGGGAGCATTGGCAAGAAGGTTCTCCTTCTGGATGCGGATATCAGGAAGACTGCATATGCCGGACGACTGGGTGTGGAAGAGGAAGTGAAAGGTCTCTCACAGCTTCTGAGCGGTCAGGTGGGATTACAGGAGATTATTTATTCTACAAACTTTCCGAATATGGATATCATATTCGGAGGTCCAAGTGCACCGAATCCGTCAGGACTTCTCAGTGAGAATATCTTTAAGGTATTCTTAAAGGAAATCAGAGAATATTATAATTATATCCTGATCGATACACCGCCTATCGGAACAGTAATTGATGCGGCAGTGATAGGAAGATGCTGCGATGGTGCAGTCTTTCTGATCGAACCGGGAAATGTCAGGTACCGGGATGCACAGAAAGCATTTAAACAGTTGGAAAGAAGCGGATGCCGTATTCTTGGAGCTGTTATGAACAAGATAGATACCAGTGATGACAAATATTATTCTTCTTATTATAAGCATTATGGAGAGTATTATCGCAGAAGTGACGAAGAAGCCCAGATTAAATAATACGGGCAGTTATCTGGCAGTAAGACAGAAACCATGATCAATGATAAAGGAGAATTTGGAAAAGTGAGCAAAATAAGGAAGAAAAAAATAAAAAAGACGAATATCTTACTGGGCTTTATCTGCATTCTTCTGGCAGTTCTCCTGGGCTTTATTCTTGTGACCAGTTATAAATCGGAACAGAAGGAATCCAGACACCTGTCAGAAATTGCAGACGACCAGCAGAGTGGGATTGAAGATTACGAAGCAGTAAAAGAACGTGCAAAAGAGCTGGAGGAGATATCTTCCGAAGAAGCAGAAGATACAGAAGACATTAAATCAAAGAACACAGAAGACACAAAAGACACAGAAAAAACGGATACAGCTGACACAGAAGATGCAGATAAGACAGAAGATACAAAAGATAAGACGACAGCTGCTTCAGGCATTGTGTGCTGGGGAGATGATCTGATCAATGGGGAAGAATCCAATACATATTCCTATATGACAGTACTTCAGAAGCTTCTGACCGATAATGGCTATAATATGACAGTAATCAATAAAACACTTCAGGGAGGCGGCACTCTTTCCATGATGAAGATGGCTGGTGTAAGTGATGAAACCCTTCAGGGCTATATTACCAGACATCAGCAGGCTGCAAACGGTGCCCAGCTGAATGTGACAGAGACCGGAATACGTGATTTGACAGAAGAACAGACTACAAGAAATGATATGGATTGTATTCCTGTTATCTTCATGGGATATTATGGCGGCTGGAATCATGATCCTGCAGAACTGGCAGACCAGCAGGAACAGATTTTAAATACATTTCAGAATAAAGATCAGTTTATTGTAGTAGGAACACGCCCTATGGACGGAAGCGTAACTTCTGAAGCACTGGATCAGGTACTCAGCCAGAAATGGGGAGAACACTATATCAGTCTTGCAAATGTGACTGCACAGCCGTCTTCTACCTATGAGCCCAGCAGGCAATGGCAGAGGCAATATTACAGAAACTGCAGGAGCTTAATTACATCAGCAAAAACTGATGAGATAACTGAAATACAGAGATTGAAGGAATGAAAATACAAAAACCACAAGAAAAGCCATCAGACAGCGTAAGATCTGTATTGCTTTGATTATTATCCTGATCATAGTTCTTTCCATTCTTGCGGCGGTTATTATCTGTTAAGCCAGAAAATGTTGCATCGTCAAAAGCCGGCGGTCAGAACAGTGACAGCCGGAATCAGACGGATTTGAACCAAAACAGTGATACCGTGGAATATAAAGGTGAGACATACAAATATAACGATCATCTCAGCAATTATTTATTCCTGGGAATTGATACAAGGGAAACTGTAGATACTTATCAGTCACAGGCAGATGCCGGGCAGGCAGATGCAATTTTCCTGGTGTTCCATGGATCGTGCAACAGAAAAGATAAAAGTTCTGTTTAATTCCACGAGATTTCCATGAACCAGGATAGAAGTATTTAATCCATATGGTCAGAGCCTTGGAGAGACAACAGATCATCTGAATATACAGTATGCCTTCGGGGACGGAAAAGAGAAAAGCTGTGAACTGATGAAAACAGCAGTTTCCGATATGCTGGATGGACTTCCGATCCAGGGGTATTGTTCCATGAACATGGATGGCATTTCAGTGATTACAGATTTCGTAGGTGGAATACAGCTCACAATCCCTGATGACAGTCTCGCAGATGTGAATCCGGAATATAAAAAAAGGTGCTGTTGTGGATATTACAGGGGAAACTGCAGAACAGTTTGTAAGATATCGTGATATTGACAAAACCCAGAGTGCTCTGGTCCGTCAGGAGAGACAGAAAACCTTTCTTCAGGCACTGGTGCAGAAGGCTCAGGAAAAAGCAGGAGAGGACGCCGGATTTGTGACAGGTCTCTATGACAGTGTTAAAAGCTATACAGTTACAAATATGGGAAATGATATATTTGCCAAATTGCTGGCCGCATCACAGAATGGAATCACTGATACAGAGACAGTACCGGTGAGGGAACACATGGAGAGAACTTTGATGAGTACCATATCGATGAAGATGCATTGTCGGACTTGATTATTTCCATGTTTTATGAGAAAATCTGATTGTATTAGTCATAGTATGATGAATACAGAATACACTGTACTGTGATAAATAATTATCACTGTTATTATTCAGAGATAGTCCGTGCAGACATTCTGTACGGTTATCTATATAAAAATTAATCCAAAAGGAGAGGTGCATTATGAAAATCGCGAAGAAATTTATGACACTTGCTTTAGCAGCTGCCCTTGGAGTAGGATGTGCTACTGTAGGTGTCGGTGCAGCGCCAAGCAATACAAGTGATTTGGCTGCGGTAGCGCCAAGTAAGACGAGCGAAATTACTGTGGATTCTGAACATTCTTCAATTTATGAAGTTGTTAAGGAACTTGAGAAAACACAGGGCTTTGCTGATCTGCAGGCAAAATATAAAAGATCTGGCAGATGCTTTTAAAAAAAATCAATGCTGGTAAAATGAAGATGGAAGGTTTCATAGAAGTATTGAAATCCCTTTCCGTAGATGAAGCAGACAAAGCAGACCTTGAAGATGCCATTGCTAAACTCGAAGGAAAATGATTGTTACATTTGTCAATGAATTCAACGTACTGAAGCCAGAAGAAGCAAAGCCTAATGATGACGGAACATATGAAGTAAAGCTTAATGTTCCGAGTCTTACAGACACTATGGAAGGTATTCAGCTTTGGGTCTACAGCAAAGACGGCACAAAGAAGTTTGTAGTCATTGATCCGGTTAATATTGACAAAGAGGGCAAAACTCTTACTGTTAACTTAAACGATGGAGATTTCTTCATGGTAATCGCAGACGCGAAATAATCAATAATTCGGAATCAGAACGCAGTCGCCAGAGATGGCGGCTGTTTTTTGTAGAAATATGTTGTATTTTTTATTGATGTAGTTATAATAAAACACGACGTAAATCTTTTGTCTTTAAATCGTCGCTTTGCCGCGTTTGAAGATATGGATAATACATATCTTGAAGTATGAGTCTGCCTTGAAACACAGGCAGAATGGCGAAGCATACCCAAAATATGGAGGTAAGATATCCAATGTGGTATGTGATGCAGGTGCGCACAGGCACCGAAGAAAACATCCGCTGTCAGTGTCAGCGGTTAATAAGCAGCAATGTCTTAGAACGCTGTTTTATCCCATATTACCAACAGAAGAAACGATTTCAGGGCGAATGGCATATCCAGGAAAGAATCCTCTTTCCCGGGTATGTCTTTTTAATTGCCGAAAATCCGGAAAAGCTGGTAAATGGACTCAGGAAAGTCATCGGACTGACGAAGCTGATCGGAACCGGCGATGAGATCGTCCCACTGGTTCAGGAAGAAATAGATTTGCTTATGAAATAGGCACGGACAAACAGCTTGTAGAGATGTCTTCCGGCATTATCGAGAATGACAGAGTGCAGATCCTGTCAGGTCCTCTGATGGGAATGGAAGGAAATATCCGCAGGATAGACCGACATAAAAGAATAGCATATATGGAAATAGAAATGTTCGGAAGAACAGTAGAAATGAAGGTGGGATTGGAAATTATAAGAAAAGAATAATAAAAAATGATGGCATATTTACAGGAAAACGATTCTGTAAATATGCCTTTTTGAATAAAAAAGAAGGAGAGGTTAGGAAAACGTATGTACAGGAAAAAATCAAGAGGATGGTATAAACACAAAGATTTCATATTAATTGATCTTGCGTGTTTATTTATGGCTTTAATACTGGCGTATCTGATTCGAAACGGTTCTGTCAGGAACCTGTTTACACTGGGAATTTATCGCAATGTGATGATATTTGTCATATTGGTGGATCTGTTCCTGATCATTTTGTTTGAATCTTATAAAGGAGTTCTGAGAAGAGGACGTTATCAGGAGCTGCGCTCTGTTATCCGGCAGATGATCCTGATCGAACTGGCAAGTGGTCTGTACCTGTTTACTGTCAGTGGCGGACATGCCTTTTCAAGAATAATCCTTTATCTTATGGGAATTTTCTATGTGCTTTTATCCTATTGTACAAGAATAATATGGAAAAACATCTGCTGCATAAAATGGCAGAAGGTGGAGAGCATTCTCTCTACATTGTAACCAATTATGACCTTGCATCAAAAGTAATCCAAAATGTAAAAGAACACAATTATAACCGCTACAACATCAATGGTCTGATACTCATTGATAAAGATATGACAGGGAAAGAAATTGCAGGAGTCCCGGTAGTAGCAGACTTAAATAACGCATCATCCTTTATCTGTCAGCAGTGGGTAGATGAGGTCTTTGTAAATGTAGATGAAACATATCCATACCCTCAGGAACTGATAGAAGAGTTGCTGGAAATGGGAATGCCGGTCCATGTAAACCTGGCAAAAGTCAGAAGTACTCCCGGACAGAAACAATTTGTGGAGGCAATTGGCGGATATACAGTTCTGACAACCACCATGAACTATGCCACAGACAGACAGGCACTTGCCAAAAGAGTATTGGATATTCTGGGGGGATTGGTGGGCTGCTTCCTGACAGGAATCATTTTTATTTTCATAGCACCGGCTATCTACATCAGTTCTCCGGGTCCGATTTTCTTCTCACAGACAAGGATTGGAAAAAACGGAAAGCCATTTAAGATGTACAAATTCCGGAGTATGTATATGGATGCAGAAGAACGGAAAGCAGATTGATGGCTCAGAACAAAATGAGTGACGGACGTATGTTCAAACTGGATTTCGACCCTCGTGTGATTGGAAACAAGATTTTGCCGGACGGAACCAGAAAAACCGGAATAGGCGAATTTATCAGGAAAACATCCCTTGATGAATTTCCACAAGTTCTTGGAATGTGCTAAATGGAGCATGAGCCTTGTAGGAGTCCGAGATATAATAGGGACAACCAGAGAAAACTCCAGTATTTATGCGGCATGTGTGGCTTAAGCGTTTTATGATAATTCGATTTTTCATTGCTGCAGCAGGGTCACATTATAGCGGTTCATAGATATTGGATGGCTCTTTGGATGCTCAGTTTGACCCAATCACAGAGCAATAAAAAAATCGAAAAGGAGAAAACTTGAGCCTGTTAGTCTGAAAAGAATGACAGGCTAAGGGACGTTAGTTGCAGATATGAACAATGAAAAACTAAAAAATTAAAATCCCCCAGAGTGTGTATGTGTGTGGGGGGGGGTAAAGCGAGGTATGAAAAATGAAGCAGAAGCGGATCGCTGAGTGCAAATGCAATTCCCTAGCCCCTTATAGTGGGAAAGAAGCAAACGGAAAAATTGAATATGGCAAGAATCTGATGAAACATCGGAAAATCTATCTGGCAGTTTCTATAGGCTGTCTGCTTATGGCTGCTATCTATTATCAAATAGCATCACATTTCTTAATTAATTCGAAATCCATTTTTTTATTGTGCTTTGCCTGCCTGATAATTGGGTTATGTGCCGGGCATAGATTGTTTCTTAGTAGTATTGAATGTAATATACAAAGTTCTGTGAAGGACTGCGTATTTTCTTATAAAAAGTCTTTGTTCGTTGGTAAGTCAGAGGATTGTAGCAGTTAGTTGAAAACGAACGTAATGGGATCTGAAAAATGAGTAAAGGGGAAAGAAAGTATGTATAGAAAAGATTCTACAGGATGGATAAAACATGTGGATTTTATCATCTTGGACTTAATCTGCTTGCAGGTGGCTGTTCGTTTTGGCGTATGCGTTAAGCGGATATGGAGCTAATCCATACCAGCTAATTCTTTACAGAAATATGGCTGTCTTTATGGAAGTAGCAGATTTGGTAGTACTGTTTGCGATGGGAACATTGAAAAACGTTTTTGAAAAGAGGCTACTATAAAGATTTTGTTGTAACAGCACAGCATGGAATAATTCTCGGAGCATGTTTATTGCTTTATCTGTTTATGCTTCAGGAAGGACAACAATATTCCAGACTGGCATTGGTACTGAATATCGTTATCTATATTCTACTTACTTATCTGGTACGAGAGCTGTGGAAACATTTGCTTAGAAAGAAAATGGAAGATGGTGAAAATCGTTCCTTACTTCTTGTTGTTTCAGCAGATGTAGTGAGTTCAGTAGTAGAGAGCATGAAAGAGCATAATTATGCCCGGTATAAGATTGCTGGAATTGCTGTCATAGAATAAAGAAATGACAGGAAAGTATATTGATGGTGTGAAAGTAGTTGCAAATATGGAAAATGCTGCTGAATATGTCTGCAAGGAATGGATTGATGAAGTTCTGATTGTGACATCCGGTGTAGTTCCATATCCAAAAGAACTGATCGAGCAGTTTACAGAAACCGGAGTAACCGTTCATCTGAATCTTGCAAAGGTACAAAGCGTGCCGGGGAAAAAACAGTTTGTAGAAAAAGTTGGAGATTATACAGTACTGACTACCAGTATTAACTATGCATCTACAAGAGATCTGATGCTGAAACGATTGATGGATATTCGCGGAGTTGGTAGGATGCCTGATTACTGGAATCTTGTTTATATTTGTTGCTCCAGCAATTTACATAGCATCACCGGGACCGATTTTCTTTGCACAGGAACGTGTAGGAAAGAATGGAAAGAGATTCAAAATGTATAAGTTCCGAAGCATGTATATGGATGCAGAAGAACGTAAGGCTGAACTTATGAAAGATAACAAGCTGGGTGATGAAAAGATGTTCAAATTGGATTTTGACCCACGAGTTATTGGAAATAAGATTCTTCCAGATGGACACATAAGACTGGTATTGGGGATTTTATTAGAAGAACAAGCATTGACGAATTTCCGCAGTTTTTTAACGTGTTGAAAGGTGATATGTCAATAATTGGAACCAGGCCACCTTTGATTTCGGAAACGAATTTTTATGAGCTGCACCATCGTGCAAGATTGGCAATTAAGCAGGAATAACCGGTATGTGGCAGGTCAGCGGACGTAGTGACATTACTGATTTTGAAGAAGTGGTTCGTCTTGACAAAGAGTATATCACAAATTGGAACATTGGGCTAGATATAAAAATATTGCTTAAAACAGTAATGGTAGTTCTTAGAAAAGATGGATCTATGTGATGAAATGATTGTGGCTTGATTTCCGTAAATAGAATTTAAGCCACAGAAGGTAATAATAGATAAGTAATAAATATAATAAGAGGAAGTTATGAATAAAAGGAAAATTAATACTTTTCCACTTAAAATTGCAGTTCTTGGACATAAGACAATTCCGAGTCGTCAAGGTGGAATTGAAATTGTCGTTGAAGAATTAACGGTTCGCATGGCAAAACTAGGACATAAGATAACAGTATATAACCGTAATGGACATCATGTAAGTGGTAAAGAATTTGATGAGAAGAAATTAAAAGAATATAAAGGTATCCGAATGAAATATGTACCAACGATAGATAAAAAAGGACTAGCAGCGATGAGTGCTTCATTTTTGCAGCGGTAGCAGCAGCGTTTGGAAAATATGATGTGGTACATTTTCATGCAGAAGGACCATGTGCAATGTTATGGTGCAAAATTATTTGGAAAACGTTGTATCGCTACGATTCATGGACTTGATCATCAAAGAG
>ENA-OQMZ01000893-OQMZ01000893.1-human-gut-metagenome-genome-assembly--contig:-NODE-893-length-11782-cov-2.075075_pt1 | contig 11782 bp, 18 predicted proteins | sample MGYA00242621_ERZ504862 | MGnify/ENA primary metagenome ERZ504862 (study PRJEB26092, sample SAMD00036393) | human gut metagenome | host: Homo sapiens | study: EMG produced TPA metagenomics assembly of... | reverse complement strand
CTGCATAAAGATAAAAACTGTACCGTAGGGCATACGGGAACAGTATAAATATAGCTTGTGGACACTGTGTAAGACATTGCAGTACCGTAAGGTGTTTGCCAATGCAGTAGTGGGAGAAGCAAGAATCCCCCTGCTTTAGCTGTGGGGAGTGTCAAACAGGCCTGCGCTATGAGGGTGGACGAATGGTGGATATGTACCGTACTCTGGACAGTATCCCGGTTCTTGCAAAAGCAGGCGGCATTCTGGTGATGACCGATGAGATCCGTGGAACAGAGGCGGAAAAAAATCCGGAAGCCTGAATATCCGGGTATTCCCGGGTGCTGACGGAAGCTTCAGATTGTATGAGGATGACAACGAAACCTGTGCTTACGAAAATGGTGCCTGTGTATTTACGGAAATGGATTATAAGGAAAAGGATCAGGGAGTGTTTACCATTCATCCCGCACAGGGAAAAACAGAGCTGATCCCGGCAAAGAGAGCTTATACCGTGGAGTTCTGTGATTTTGCGAAAACAGGAACAGATACTGTGAAGGTTCTGGTTAACGGAGCAGAGACTGAGGCTGCTGTAAAATATGAAGAGAAGCTTCAGAAGATCTGTGTGGAAGTGGAAGCAGACACAGCGGCAGAGGTGCAGATCATTCTCGCTGGCGAAGTGGCAGACAATCAGACAAAAGAAGCGTGTCTTTGATTTCCTGAACCAGGCAGAGATCGGTTTTGTACTGAAGGACAGATTATATCAGCTGATCACAGCCGGAAAGAAGCTGCCGGTTCTTTTATCTGAGCTTCAGTCTATGGAGCTGGACAAGGATCTTTATGGAGCACTGATGGAGATCCTGACTGCGTAAAACATGAATAAAATCGCGTTTCCAAACCATACTATCATTATTATCAAAAGAAGGATGATCATAATGATATTAAAGGAAAAAGAACGCACAGTGATCCAGGATCTTCAGACACAGGAAAAAAGCTGCATTGAAAAATACGGAAAATACGCACAGCAGGCCAGGGATCCGGAGCTTAAAAGCTTATTTCAGACTCTTCAGAAAAAAGAGCAGGAGCATTACGATTCCCTGAGCCAGGTGCTTTCCGGTACAGTTCCACAGGTAAACTGTAATGATAGTGACGGCCGTGATTACCAGCCAAGGCTGCTTACACATCTGTGATGTCCTCAGAGGATAAGGAACACGATGCTTTTCTTGCAACAGACTGTATCGGAACAGAAAAGACTGATTTCCGGAGTAATACAAACTCGGGAGGTTTTTTGCTTTTGAAGACAGTGGTGTGCGGAAGCTTCTGGCTGATATCCAGGTGGAAGAGCAGAACCATGCGGAGATGCTTTACAAATATAAGACTGTGAACGGAATGTTCTGATATATAAAAAAGAGGGAGGATTTCAGTAATGGAATTCTTCCTTTTTTTGTTATATAATCAGGAGAACAGCAGGGAGAAATACTTTCCTGCAAAGAGAGGAGAAATAAATATGAAGGGAACCAGCTGCGAATACTGTGCAAACTATACATATGATGAAGAGTGTGACGAATATTACTGTGATGTCAATCTGGATGAGGATGAATATTATCGTTTTGTGAGCAGTGATTACAAGGAATGTCCGTATTATCGTTCCGGAGATGAATATAAGGTGGTACGTCATCAGATGTGATATAGAGTAACGGAAAAAATAGAGCAGAAGATAATGTGATAAGACAAATGCGGGTTTTCCACGAAAAGGAATGCGAGTTTTGTGGAAAATCTGCATTTTGATGTTTTGATATGTGCAAAAGGCTTCAAATTTGTAAAAATTAGCGTGTTTACATTTGAAAAAAATATCTTTATAATAAAAATATTGGTCTGACAGGTGGAACCTTTATACCATCCAGACGATGATAATGCTACAGGATTTTGTCTGAGACGAAATTTCGGGTAAGCGTCTGACAGACTTATAATAGATTTTTTGATTTGACGGAGGATGTGACAGATTGGATATTATAAAGAAATTCGGGGATATGGTGGGAGAGAGATCCATCAGGGATCCGGAAAAAGCACGAAAACTTCTTCTCACTGGATACCGGCTTCAGGAAAAACGTCTGCAGCTTTTTCCTGACAGGAGCTTCCGGCTTCGGGACAGTATGTAGCCCGTGTAGTCATGCAGAATATTATCAAAGCCCTCGCAAAACCGGACGATACCGCTCTGGTGAGCATTTTTGTACCGGGAGAGCTTCTGACAGCAGCAGGGCTCACTCCGTATTCCGTGGAGGCAATGTCCTGCTTCATCGCCGGAACCAGATGTGAGCAGGCATTTCTGGCACAGACGGAATCAGAGGGCTTTCCGGAAACCATGTGCTCCTATCATAGGGTTTTTCTGGGAGCGTCCATGACAGGATTGGTACCGAAGCCCAAATGTACCATCTACACAAACCTTGCCTGCGATGGAAACATGATGACGTTTCCTTATCTGAAACAGAAATATCAGATCCCGGGCTTTTATATTGACGTACCCTATGAAAAAAAATCAGGATTCCATCAGCTATGTTGCAGATCAGCTCCGTGAGCTGAAGAAATTCCTGGAGGATGTAGGCGGGAAAAAAATCTCCGAGCAGTCGGTACAGCGTGCAGTTGCCAACAGCAATGAAGCGGCCTCCTATTACAGCAGCCAGCTTGCCCTCAGAAAGGATCACGATCCGGTGACTTCCCTAACAAATGAGCTGTATGCGATCTTTATGTGCCATCTTCTGGCGGGCTCAGAGGAATCTCTGAAATACACAAAAATGCTTCTTGAGGATGTGAAGAAGGCACCAAAGGGGGAAGGTCTTCATATTTTGTGGATGCATATGATGCCGTTTTTGCAGGAGCCGGTAAAGGATGTATTTAATTACAGCCAGAACGTGCATATCCGTGCCTGTGATTTTGTTGCAGACGGTTTTCAGCGGATGCAGGCCTCGGATCCTTATGAGGCCCTTGCGGAAAAAATGGTCAACTGCATTTACAACGGAAGTGTGAAGCAGAGGATCCGGCGTGCCCAGGAGCTGGCGAACCTTACAGAGGCAGACGGCGGGATCCTTTTTGCGCATTGGGGCTGCAAGGGAACCATCGGAGCTTCCAGCCTGATCAAAAATTCTCTGGAAAATGCAGGACTTCCAACCATGGTCCTGGACGGTGACGGCTGTAACCCGGCCAATTCCAGTGACGGCCAGGTATCCACACGACTTCAGGCATATCTGGAAATGCTGTCAGAAGGTAAGGAGGAAAAACGGTCATGATACATTACGTCTGTAAATATACACCGCTGGAGCTGTTTAAGGGCTTTGGCGAGGAATGTGCGGTTCTTGAGGAAATGCCGGAGAATTTTGAGCTTTCGGACCAGATCGCTCATGCTAATCTCTGTGGCTTTGGAAAATCTGTGATCCAGGCAGTGCTGGAGGGAAAGGTAGAGCAGCTTGTTCTTGTTAACTGCTGTGATTCCATGCGCCGTGTGTACGACATTGTGGAAAGTACCGGTAAATGTAAATTTCTGTACATGCTGGACATGCCTCATGAGGATAACGACTGTGAAAAGGTGAAGCTTGCCCAGGGCATCCACCGTCTGAAGAAAGCTTATGAGAAATTTTCGGGGAAAACCTTCGACAGAAGTGGATTTCTGAATGCTTTTTCCCATGAGCTGTGGATAACCAGCCGTATATCGGTGTTCTGGGTGTCCGTGTCAGCGGCATCCTGGAAAAAATGATCCGGGATAATATCCGCATGGATGTGGAAAACCTGACCTGTACAGGTGGAAGACGTCTTGCAGTGATTCGTGAGGAGCTGGAAAAAATGGAAGACGATGCCATGTTCCTGGCTTATGCGGATGCACTTCTTTCACAGATGCCCTGCTTCCGTATGAACAACAGCACCCGAAGAAACCGGCTGTATCTGGATCCGAACCTGAAGGGGATCATTTATCATACTATTAAATTCTGCGACTATTACGGATTTGAGTATGCAAGCATCAAGCGTGATATCAAGGTTCCGCTTCTGAAGATCGAGACAGATTTTACAAGCCAGAGTGCAGGACAGCTCCTTACCAGAGTGCAGGCTTTTGCGGAGACCCTGGAAGGCTCTGAGGATATGGACCCATCAAAAGGAATCAGCGAGGAGATAAGGAAAAAAATGGAATCAGGAGTTTATTATGTGGCAGGGATCGACAGCGGTTCCACAAGTACGGATGTTGTGATCCTGGATAAAGACGGAAAAATTAAATCGACCATGATCATTCCCACAGGCGGCGGCGCTATGATGAGTGCAGAGAAGAGCCTGGAGATGGCCGTGGAAAAAGCAGGGATCAGGAAAGAAGATATCGTGCGTATCGTTACTACCGGATATGGACGTGCCTATATTGACAGTGGTGATGACAGTATCACAGAGATTACCTGTCACGCAAAGGGAGCCCATTATCTGAATCCGAATGTGCGTACAGTTATCGACATCGGCGGTCAGGATATCAAGGCGATCAGCATTGACGAGAACGGTGCGGTAAAAAATTTCCTGATGAACGATAAATGTGCAGCAGGAACCGGACGATTCCTGGAAATGATGGCCCGTACTCTTGGACTTTCCCTGGAGGAGATGAGTACCCGTGGTCTGGAGTGGAAAGAGAACGTAGTGATCTCAAGCATGTGTACTGTATTTGCAGAGTCCGAGGTAGTTTCCCTGGTTGCCCAGAATAAGGACGTGGCAGATATCATCCATGGTCTGAATGTATCTGTTGCTTCCAAGGTAGGAGCTCTTGCAGCTCGCCTTGGCAAAAAGAATCCGGGGGAATACATGATGACCGGTGGTGTTGCCAGAAATAAAGGTATCATCCAGGCATTGGAGGAGAAGCTGGGAGCGAAGCTTTATATCTGTGATGAGGCACAGCTTTGTGGTGCGCTTGGTGCGGCACTGTTTGCTTATGAGAAGTGTAATGCGGCACGGTGATCAGATCAGACAAGTTGCCTGCGCAGTGAATGCAGAGTGTGAATATCCTTTTGGTCAGGGGCGGCGTGCCCACTCACTGGGCGAACAGCCACAGTTCTTTCGGAAGTACCGGCTGAAGTGGGAGAGATTTGAAAATCCGCACAGCAGAGCCACCTGTTGAACAGGCAGAGCTTCGTTGGTGAGCAGATTTTTGGCTTTTTCCAGACGGAGCAGATTCAGGTCAGCATGAGGGGTGCTGTCAAAAAATTCCGGTAACAGGAATAAAACTGACTTTTTTCGAGATTAGCCATGGCGCAGAGCTTTTCTGTTGTCCATGGCTTTTCGTAATTTGTAAGCATTTCCAGACGGATTTTTTGGAACAGGCTGCAGAGCTCCGAGTCTGAAGACTTGTTTGTATCTGTACTGCGGAGTTCCCGCGAGGCTGTGATCATCAGCTGGCAGAGCAGGGCATACTCGTAGTCCCGGGAAAAAACTTCTCTGTTCAGATATTCATGCTGCAGCTTCTGGATACAGTGATCGATCTCCTGGCAGTCACTGGGGTAAAAAATTTCGTTGCAGGGAAGTCCGAACCGTTTTGCCAGGTTTTCTCCGCAGGAAAAATGGACATAACTGTTCCGAAATTTTCGCACAGCCTGATAATGCTGGGGATTCCCGGAATATAAAGATGCAGGCATTATCCCGGGTGACAGTAGCTGACCGCCCAGATAAACCTTCATTGGTGTTTTAAATAAAAGAAAAAGAAATCTCCGCTTCCCTCCGGTCGGAAAATCCTGTCGTAATCGGAGTTGGAACGGTTGTATTCGCAGAAATTTAAGGTGAAATCCATGAAAATGCTGCGCTCCTTTCATTACGTAGATCAGACAATCCGACTGTGGCATTGTAAAGAACTTTCTGTCTGGAAGTATAAAGTAAAGTGACAGAGGGACGTCCGTCTGGTAAGACTGTCTTTACGATAAATCTTACCGGAAAAAAAGTCAACTGTTTCGGAAGATAATCACTGGTATGGATAGAACAGGATGGTAAAATGAAACATAGAAACGGTTGATTTCCGATCTGTCTGAGAGTGTGTGAGCGAACAGAGGCGTAAGAGCCTGTATATGGCGGAATCGGAAACAGAGTCCAATGCAGTGGCAGGCAGAAAATAATAATTTACAGGAGGATTTTTACAATGAAAAAAGCGCAGATCATCGTGGACAAATATTTCCTCACCGGAAAAACAGACAAAAGGATCTATGGTTCCTTTATAGAACATCTCGGACGTGCGGTTTATGAGGGGATTTATCAGGAAGGCAGCCCCCTTTCTGATGAGCAGGGATTTCGGAAGGATACTCTGGAACTGGTAAGGGAGCTTCAGGTACCGATCGTTCGTTATCCGGGCGGAAATTTTGTATCCGGATTCCGTTGGGAGGATAGTGTCGGGCCGAAAACTCAGCGTCCGTCCAGACCGGAGCTGGCCTGGGGTGTCATCGAGACAAACCAGTTTGGACTCAATGAGTTTGTGGACTGGTCCAGAAAAGCCGGCAGCGATGTGATGATGGCAGTAAACCTGGGAACAAGAGGACCGGAGGATGCGAAAAATCTTTTGGAATACTGTAACTTTAAGGGTGGTACCTATTACAGTGATCTCCGTAAAGCTCACGGCTATGAACAGCCGCATGATATCAAATTATGGTGTCTCGGAAACGAGATGGACGGTCCGTGGCAGATGGGACATAAAACTGCGGCAGAGTACGGAAGAGTTGCAGCAGAGACTGCCCGCCTGATGAAATTTATGGATCCGGAGGTTGAGACTGTTGCATGCGGAAGCTCCAGTCTGGAAATGCCTACCTTTGGCTCCTGGAGTATACGGTTCTTGACGAGGCTTACGATCAGGTGGATTATCTTTCCCTGCATCAGTACTATGGAAATGCATCGGGAGACACTGCCGATTTTCTGGCAAGCTCCAAGGGCATGGATGATTTTATCTCAGGAGTGGTTTCCATCTGCGATGCTGTAAAAGCAAAGAAGCATGGAAAAAAACAGATCAATCTTTCCTTCGACGAGTGGAACGTATGGTACCACAGCAATGAACAGGATAAAAAACTGGAAAAATGGGTACAGGCGCCCCATCAGCTGGAGGATGTTTATAACTTTGAGGATGCACTTCTTGTGGGAAGCATGTTGATCACACTTCTCCGTCATGCAGATCGTGTAAAGATCGCCTGCATGGCACAGCTGGTAAATGTTATTGCGCCGATCATGACATCCGATACAGGCGCATGGCGTCAGACGATCTTTTATCCGTATATGCTGACAAGTGTGTTTGGAAGAGGAACCGTCCTTAATACACAGGTTCTCACACCTATATATGAAAGCAAGACTTATGGAGAAGCTCCATATCTGGATTCTGTGTGCGTCTGGGATGAGGAAAAGGATACGCTGACGATCTTTGCAGTGAATAAGAGTCTGGATGAGGATATGGAAGTTTCCTGTGACTTGAGACAGTTTGAGGGATATAAGATCGTAGAGCATATCGTGCTGAATAACGATAATCTTCAGGCAGTCAATACAGAGACGCAGCCCGAGAATGTAGTTCCTGTAAAAGCCAGTGCAGAATGCTCAAAGCTGGACGGCGGAAAACTGGAAGCAGTTTTTGCAAAACACAGCTGGAATATGATCCGTCTTGCGAAATAAGGGCCGGTGAAGTATAGTAAAAGCAGTTACAGAAAATGTAAATCATGCTACATTATGGGAGGTCTTTTTTATGTACACACCTGCAAAGGAACGCTACGAAACTATGGAGTACAACCGCTGCGGTGAAAGCGGCCTGATGCTTCCGAAGGTGTCTCTTGGATTATGGCATAATTTCGGAGATACTTCTGATTATGAAAACATGAAGCAGCTGTGTTTCACAGCTTTTGACAATGGTATCACACAGTTTGACCTTGCCAATAATTACGGACCTGCCTATGGAAGTGCGGAACGGAATTTCGGCAAGATCCTGAAAGAAGAACTGATGCCATACCGTGATGAGCTGATCATCACAACAAAGGCAGGCTATGATATGTGGGAAGGTCCTTATGGAAACTGGGGCAGCCGCAAGTATCTTCTGGCGAGCCTTGACCAGAGCCTGAAGCGCATGGGTCTGGAATATGTGGATATTTTTTACCTATCACAGAATGGATCCTGAGACTCCGCTTGAGGAGACTATGGGGGCGCTGGCAACAGCGGTTCAGCAGGGCAAGGCTCTCTATGTGGGACTTTCCAATTATGATGGAAAAACCTTAAGCCAGGCGGCAGCGATCCTGAAGGATCTGAAATGCCCCTTTGTGATCAACCAGAACCGGTATTCCATTTTTGACAGAACTGTGGAAGAAAACGGTCTCAAGAGAACCACCGGCATTTTGAAAAAAAGGTCTGATCACCTTTAGCCCTCTTGCTCAGGGACAGCTGACAGACCGTTACCTGAACGGGATCCCGGAGGACAGCCGTATCCGCAAAGATGGAAGATTCCTTAAGGAAAGTGTGCTGACGCCGGAGCGTCTGGATCAGATCCGGAGACTGAACGATCTGGCAGCCCAGCGTGGAGAGAAGCTGGCTGATATGGCGCTTGGCTGGCTGCTTCAGCATAAGGAAGTTACCAGTGTTCTGATCGGAGCTTCCAAGCCGCAGCAGATCCTTGATAATGTGAAAGCGATCCACTGTGCACCGTTTACAGCTGAGGAGCTGCGTCTGATCGACGAGATCTCAAAATAAGATTTATATACTTCCTGTTTTACTATGAAAAGTAGTGAAGCAGGGAGTTTTTTATGTCGAAATAATTGTTTAACTGAATCAGGAAAGTCTCCGGGTTACTGTTCACTGGTAATATTCCGCGAGGTGTTTTTTGTGAGCGAAGGTCACAGAAACCCGAGACATACCGCGCGAATTTATGCGATTAGCATAAATTCTGTGCATCGCGAAGCGTGTTGCTGAGAACGGAGTGAACAGTAACGTCTCCGGCGGGAGTGCAAAGAGCAATAAGCAGTGGAGGTTTGACAACGGGATAGGTGTGTGCTATATTGAAAAACAGAAAAGAAAAGAGCCAGCGGGAGCTTGTGTGACAGGCTGAGAGGAAGATAGATCTTCGACCGTACCTGATTTGGGTAATGCCAACGGAGGGATTGTGATTTGAGAGCGTGTCTCCGTGGAGTTTGCCATGGGATGCGCTCTTTTCGGATGCAGGAATGGAACTGGAATGGTCTGACAATGTGGGGATGTGAAAGTGACAGAGACTGCATGTGGAGCTTCTGCGAAAGAGCGGGCAGGAAGGGGAGCGCCTTAATGTCTGGCAGGAGAGTGATATTCCGGAGGATTTTTCCGGAAGGATCATTATAAGCGATGGGAATCCGTGTTTTCGGAGTGAGAGGAAGTAAGGGAACTTCGACCGCCAAAATCTAAGGGCAGACTGCAGCAGACGGGAAGCTTTTGCCCGGATCTGACAGGCTCTGCCTGATATTTCAGGGAGGAAAAACACTATGGAAAAACAAAGGATGCACACGCTTCGTATGGTAATGCTGGCAATGATGGTTGCGATCGGTGTCGTTATTTCACCGATCCTGAGGATTGAGGGAATGTGCCCACGGCGCATCTTGTCAATATCGTATGCTCGGTTCTGATGGGACCGTGGTATTCCCTTCTTTGTGCGACCATGATCAGCGTGATCCGTATGATGTTTATGGGAATCCCGCCACTTGCACTGACCGGTGCAGTATTTGGCGCATTTCTTTCAGGTGTGTTCTACAGACTTTCCAAAGGCAAGATCATCTGCGCGGTGATCGGTGAGATCTTTGGAACGGGTATCATCGGATCCATGGTTTCTTATCCGGTGATGGCATTCCTGATGGGAAGAGGCGGACTGACAGCATTTTATTATACGCCGATGTTCCTTGCAGCAACCACAATGGGAGGATGTGTTGCCTATATTTTCCTGAAGGCTCTGAGTAAAGCAGGTCTCTGGTGAAATTCCAGGCAGCTTTGGGTTCAAAAACATATGAGACAAAGAATTTTACAACTGCGAAAGCGAATTAAAGAAGAAAAGCCGCTGATCCATTGCATCACCAATCCGATCTCGATCCATGACTGTGCCAACGTGGTCCTTGCAGTAGGTGCAAGGCCGATCATGGCGGAGCATCCGGCAGAGGTGACAGGTATTACGGCATCGGCTGGTGCGTTGATGCTGAATCTCGGGAATATTACCGATGCCAGGATCGAGTCAATGAAGCGTTCTATGAGAACAGCGATGGAAAATAAGATTCCGGTTCTTCTGGACCTGGTAGGGGTTGGCCTGCAGTGATCTCAGGCTGGATCTGGCACGGGAGCTTTTAAGGATCGGTCATCCGGCAGTGCTGAAGGGAAATATGTCAGAGCTTCTGGCTGTTTCCGGGCTGCCGTCTCATGCGATCGGAATCGATGCGGGTGTCGAGGATGCTCTGACTGAGGAAAATATCGATGGAGTCAGTGAAGTGCTTAAGGCTTTTTCCAGAAATAATCAGGCAATCGTGCTGGCTACCGGGAAACAGGATTTTGTTACGGATGGTGAACGGGTTGTTCTGGTACAAAATGGCAGTGCGGCGCTGTCCGGGATCACAGGAACCGGCTGTATGGTCGGTGCACTGACTGCGGCGTTTTTGCCGGGGTGCGAAGATAATATTGCGAAAGAGATGACGGATAGTATAGAGGCAGGTGTCTGGTCTGGCGTTGAGATGGAATTAAATGGGAGATCCGGGAATTATCTGGCTGCGGCAGTGCTTGGTACTGCACTTATGGGTATCGCCGGCGAGGAAGCGGAGAAGATTTCCCGCGGTCCGGGAAGCTTTCAGGTAAATCTGCTGGATGAGATCTATGGGCTTTCGGATCGACAGCTGCTGGATCTGTTGAAGATTGAAATGTACTGAAAAAGAGGGGATTAGGATGGATAGAAAAGATTTGGATGTAACGTTGTATCTGGTGACGGATAGTTCTTATCATACGGAGGAGTCTTTGCTCCGTACGGTTGAGGAGGCTTGTAAGGGTGGTGTGACTCTGGTCCAGCTTCGCGAGAAGAATAAGGGTGGACGGGAGTATCTGGATAAGGCTTTTAAGGTGAAGGAGATCACAGATCGTTACAATGTGCCGCTGATCATTGATGATCGTGTGGATGTGGCGCTGGCCTGTGATGCGGCTGGTGTGCATGTTGGAGCTTCTGATATTCCGGTTGCTGTGGCAAGGAAGCTGATGGGACCGGATAAGATCGTGGGGGCTACTGCCAAGACGGTGGAGGCTGCTGTGAAGGCTTATGAGGATGGTGCGGATTATCTTGGTGTGGGGGCGATTTATCCTACCACTACTAAGGTTGTGACGATCCTTACCAAGGTTTCTACGTTGAAGGATATCTGTGAGGCGGTTCCGATTCCGGCGGTTGCGATCGGGGGATTGAATGCCGGGAATATGGATGTGCTTGAGGGCGCCGGTATGAGTGGTATGGCGGTTGTTTCTGCGATCATGAAGGCGGAGGATCCGAAGAAGAATGCGCGGGAGCTGAAGGATAAGATTGTTGCTTTGATGGGAAAGTGATTTAGGACATGAGTGAAGAGCAGTGGTGGATTTGAGGTTCATTGCTGTTCTTTTTTTGTTGAAATACGGACGCCCGTGAGGCGTGTGCTGCCTGTCGCCGGGGCTTCGTCGGGGGCTGGCTTCTAGCTGCCGGAATTCTGCTAAAACCTTTCCAAAAGTCCGAACTCGCGTCTTGCAGCCGCTCAGACAGCGGACTTTTGAAAACAACGCAGATTTCCGCCAGCCAAGAATCAGCTCCCCTCCTGCAGACGTCCGGCAT
>ENA-OQMZ01000892-OQMZ01000892.1-human-gut-metagenome-genome-assembly--contig:-NODE-892-length-11793-cov-8.484142_pt1 | contig 11793 bp, 11 predicted proteins | sample MGYA00242621_ERZ504862 | MGnify/ENA primary metagenome ERZ504862 (study PRJEB26092, sample SAMD00036393) | human gut metagenome | host: Homo sapiens | study: EMG produced TPA metagenomics assembly of... | reverse complement strand
CCGGCTGGCGGACGCGGTGGCGGCGCTGGAGAAGAGGCTGGCGGAGACGCGGACCCGTCTGGACGGGCTGGACGCGACGTCGAGCGGCAGCGGCGGGAGAAGAGGGAACCGGACATCGAGATCGCGATCCGGAAGGGCGTTTTGGAGCTGTTGGGAAAAGAGCCGGGCGCGGACCCGGAAAACCTGACCGGCCGCGAGAAGGCCGTCCTCGTCAAACAGACCAGTGAGAGGCTCGGCGTGACCGCCGGAAGCCTGCTGCCCGTGGTCGGCATCGCGCGCAGCACGTACCACTACCAGCTCAACGCCATGAAACGCCCCGACAAGGACTCCGGTCTACTGGAGCTCGTGCGCGAGGCGTTCGAGAACAGCAAGCGCAGGTACGGTACAAGCGGGTCCACCTGGAGCTGAAGGGCATGGGCGTCAGGGTATCGGCGAAACGGGTCATGCGGCTGACGGCCAGGCATGGCCTGGCGCCCCTGTTCAAGAGCGCGAAGCGTACGGCTCGTACAAGGGCGAGCCGGCCAAGCGCCGAAGAACCTGGTGAACCGCGACTTCCACGCCGAACGGCCGAACATGCTGTGGGTCACGGACCCGGCCGGGTTCTCGATCCCCGCGGGCAAGGCCTATCTGTCGCCCGTCATCGACTGCTACGACGGGCTTCCCGTCGCGTGGACGATCGGCACCAGCCCGAACGCGGCATTGGCCAACGGCATGCTCGCCGACGCGTGCTCCACGCTCAAGGACGGGGAGAAACCAATCATCCATTCCGACCGTGGCTGCCACTACCGGTGGCCCGAGTGGATCCGCATCTGCAAGGAGCATGGTCTGACGCGTTCGATGAGCGCGAAAGGCTGTTCTCCGGACAACACGGCCGCGGAGGGGTTCTTCGGCCGGCTCAAGCAGGAGTTCTTCCACAGGCGGAGCTTCGCGGGCGTTGCCTCGCGAATCCCATTCGGACCCACCGGAAAGCATTGCAGCCTTTTCGACGACCGAAAGTTCTTCGAGTTCCATTGGCTCTCCCTTGCACTAAGTATGTCGCAAACCCGCTTCGTCAGGTCTGTCTTGCTTGGCTTCACTGTGGTTTTTCTTGCGATTTTCCCGCTGCCGCACCGCGCTGCATCGTGCCGTGCCGCACGCGGGATTTCGCCGCTAGTTTGATTGAACCAGCTTTTGTCGCACCACCACTGCCGTATTACACAACCTGTCGTTTTGCACGCACAATCGGATATCCCCAAACTGATTTCAGAATCAAAGGAACTCACATGGCAGATAGCACTCTGTTTGGAATTGGCATCTGATCGACGACGTCGACCCAGCGTACGATTTTACCGCTCCCCCGCGCTTTCGCATGCGTTCCATACACACCACACGGCGTAGGAAATGAGTGGGCAGATGGTGGCGGAAATAATCACGTCGGTCGGATAGTGCAAGCCGAGCAGTAGTCGCGAACAGGCAACCGCCACGACAAGCGCGACAGCGCCAATGATCGCCCTGCGGAGGAATACCCGTCTTCGGTTTGCACGCCCGTCATCTTCTCCGTCGGGGAAGCATTTGCGCGCGAAATTACGTACGGTAAGAATCATCATGACCGATACGATCACCGCGGCCGCCGTGTGGCCACTCGGAAAACTTGGATCGCCAGGCAACAGACCACTGCCGACGGACGTGACCGGACGAGGACGTTCGACCAGCCATTTGACGCCGGTCACGTACAGTATTGGCGCCGCCGACACGACGACATCGCGGATGACGACGCGCCTGCTGCCGGTAATACGCAAATCGACAGCGGCAAGCGCGGCGACGATTGTGATGCAGCCTACCGTTGAAAATAGGTACGCAAGTACTGCGGAGCAGTCGCGCAACCCTTCTGGCAGCGTCGCTAAAGTCTGCAAAATATTGGTTTCACGCGTTGTTGCGATTGCCGAATTGCGCAGCGCGACGCCAATCATAGGCACAATGCCGCACAATATGGCGGTTGCGATTACCACAGCCGCCGCTCTCGCGATCCTTCTGTTCTTCATATGCATAATTCCAGTTAAACATAGTTCACCGTGCCGTTGCCATGTGTTCACATCCGGGGTATCCCCGAAAATCGACGGATTATCCTTCAGGGGGCTTCCCCGACACGCGCGCTGCAGACGGCCGCGCAACGCAAATATGACATACCTGCACGGAAGTACCGCGAACGATGCGAGAATCGAAATTGGCGTTTAAGAAGGAAAGAAGGAAATATGACCGAACCGACAGCACTGACCATACGCCATATGAAAATCGAGGATTATCCGCTGGTATACGGACTGTGGACGCGATGCACAGGTTTCACTATGAGGGATATAGACGATTGCAAGGATGCGATAAAGACGTTTCTCAAACGCAATCCCGACACCTGTTTCGTAGCCGAGGACGATGGCGGAAGGATTATTGGAGCGATTCTTGCCGGTCACGATAGCAGACGGTCGCGCATCTACCACACGGCGGTCGATCCCGACGCGCGCGGTATGGGCATTGGCTCGCTTTTGGTGGGCCGAGTGGTTGAAGCGCTTCGTGCGATCGGCCTGCCGAAAGTCGCCGTCGGTGTGCCCGCAGACAACGATGCCGGCAACGATTTCTGGGAGCATCAGGGGTTTGCGGTCCGTGACGATTTGGTCTATCGGGAACTACCTCTCTAATACAAGCCGTCCGACAACGAACCGTCCAATACGCTCGCACTTTGTCTCTATAAGCCCGGTTCCGCACTTGCAGTCCGCAACAAATATGTTCTGTATATCAAACGTGTTCAAAGACCATGCAATGGAATATCAGACGGAGGAAGACCCGTTCGGAGCGCTTAAGAGAGACGAGCTGCTGTGACGAATGGCGATACGGCGATGTGGCCATGGCTGACCTTGCCATCGTTTTCTCTGAAACATCCGGCATCCTCATCTCACACTTTTATGAGCGAGTTTTTGCCCTTCCGTAACATTTCATGAGGGAGAGCCGCCCTTCCATGGCCACCTGCGCACCCTATGTACCCCTTAAAAAACGGCGCCATTCCGCCATGAAATCACCCCCCCCTCATCCGAGCATGGCATTGCGCACCCCGTCAAAACATGGCCGTCATCCCCGGTTTCCCGATTTCCGCACTTTTTGAAAACCCGTTTTACCCGATTTCCGCACTTTTCCGGATACCGAGCTGCACTGTTCCGACCGCGCGACTGCATCAAACGCCGATTCCGACGAATCTACAGATTAACGGTAAAACGTCGCGCGGCGACCCGGCCGCTTGCGGAATGGAGGTCAGGCTTATTCCGCGGCGCCCTTCAGCAGCATCGCGCCAATGCCCTCACCTTGGTGACGCAGGTCTATGGCGAGCCTGCCGTCCCCATCCATGGTCACAATGGTCCGCACGGCCGATCCTTCGCCAAACGCCGGCGACATATGAACATATTTTTAGGAAACGACTGTTCAGCGCTTGCCATCCGCTTCATTCAGATACCGATATACAGTGGATTGCCCAACGCCCATCATCACCGCAATTTGACCGACCGTACCATTACCCGTCAAAGGCATGGAGTTTCGGAACGTTGATTACGGGACGGGTTTTGAGACACTTTCCGCCGGAGTGTCGGAGACAACTCCCCAGTCCGGTTTACGCTCCGAAAACGTCCGTTTTCGAAATGGTCCAAGACGCATTCCGATGGTCCTAGTCGGATTCACCAAGTGTTGCATGTTGCATTCGGTACAACATTTAAGAATTCACAGGACCACACTCATCCAACAACGAACCGATTTCGCGACATGGCGACATGACAACAGATAACGCCCAGACACCGCGCGACCGGTCTCATTCCCATCACCCGGCCACGTCAAACCGTCGTCGTTCCACGAAGACAGCCGGACCCGCAACCCTTCGTCGGACTCCACGTCCACCTGGCAAGGAGCCAGCCGGTTCCATAATCCTCATCATCAAGACGCTAGACTGTCTTACAAACCGGAAAATCATACCGTCCGGCGGCAATCGGGAATGGAAAGGCGATGGCAATGACGCGCATCGAAGACGGAATCCAGGATACGGAACCGATCCGGTTCCTCGAACTATTGGGACTCGACGAAGAGGACCTAGCCGGCTATAGCATTCGTCTGAATGGCAGCAACCCGGAATGGGGCAAATGGAGTGATCTTCCGACGCCTACTATTTCTCCTATGATGACCTGATGAAGTGGATTTTCACGAAGAAATGGCCAGATAAGGATAAGGCAACAGCGCAGATTCACACACGTAAAGTCCTCCAGTTCATTCAGCTCAAGCCAGAGAATCCCCACCCCACACAATGGCTGTTCGTCGGAGCCTACGACGTCCTCGACGAGTACACGGAGAACGACGGCAAGATTCTATACCGTTACAATGAGATCCCGGAATACGCCTCGCTAAAGGCCAGGGCGGTAGTGTACTACAAAAGAGATCCGGGTTACACGGGAGTCGTCTTTAACCTGTCCAACAATGAAGAACGACGCCGGGATTTCTCAAGACGATGACCCTTGAGAAAATCGCTCAATCCCCCGTATCCGCGTTACCGTTCTCTGGATACGAGAACGTTCGGTTGACGCACCGGCAGCTCGTGGCGGCCGTGAACAACGAGGAATGGCGGGCGGCCCTCGGCAGCGTCCAGGCGGTCTATCTGCAGACCGATAGACGAACGGATGGCATTACGTGGGGTCCGCTACTCACGGAAAGGAGCCTCGCACGGTCTGCTGTCGCGTTGGAAGGAATACGCGTCCGGAGACCACTCCGGGGGAAACAAGCAGCTCAGAAACCTCGGCGCCGGATACATCGAGAAGAACTTCCAGTACTCGATCCTGGAGATCTTCGACATGAACAAGTCACCCAAAGAGATCATCGACCGCGAACACTGGTGGATGGACACCCTCGGATCCGTCCGTAGAAACAACGACGAAGTACCCCACGGATACAATTCCGTCGCCGAACGAGAGAACTCCGACCAACACGAATGATCCTGTGGGTAGCTCCTACCGGCTGAGGCTCGCGGTGCCGGCCGTGACCTCGCCGAGGGTGGGAAGCGGCACGCTCGCCGAAATAGGCGACCGTGTTCTTCGAATCGTCATGTTCGAGGTCCTTCCCGCACCACGGCCCGTATTTATCGCCCGCGGCGCATCCAAGGGATTCCTGTCTAAATTCCGACATATCCGAAATGATTACGGACTGTCAATCTGAAAAAGCAAAGCCCATCCCCTGGTCGAGAAACCTTCGAACGAATACGGATATCCGTTTCCAAGACGCGCAAGGACACGTTCCGCCGGACATCATTTCGGTTCGCTAAGCGTTTTATGTAACGCTGGTGCAAACACTTAAGAATTCGGCCGCCATCCGCGTGGAGATGCATTCCATCCTCCGTCCGGCTTGGAATACGCATCAAGTCATTCCATTGTGGCTAGACATCCAGCGAATCGGGTCAGACCGAGTTCGCGCAGGCGTCCAGCACGCCCCTCCCCGCCGGCCCGCCATAACCCGGCTATTTTCTCGAGTTGAAACGCACTTGGCCGACAGGGCCACTCGGGAAAGGCAAGGAATGACGAAACCGGCGTCGATACAGCAACGTATCAGGAGACGCTTGACACGTTAAGGGAGATGCGACCTTACGGGAACAGCAGTGCTGCGTTTTCGGCGTATGCCAGCCGCGAGCATCGGCCGCCGGACGGACATGTTCTTCCAGATCGAGGGCTATACCCGTTTTCTATTGAATCCGCCAAATCAAACGAAAGGGCGCACGTTTCAAAACGTGCGCCCTTTCATGTAATGGATGGAGAGGAAACGGCTTCTATCTGGCCATGACCCCCGTTCTCGCGATTGATCCCAGCCAGTCCAGGGATGGCTTCGGATGGCGTTCGAAGGTGTCCCTGTCCCAGGAGCCAGGCCGAACGTCGGGGTGAACGAGCCCCATTCGTAGTTGTCGAGCAGGGACCAGTGGAGGTATCCCCTCACGTCGATGCCGTCGTCCATCGCGTCGTGCATGCCGGCTATGGCGCCGAAGGTGTAGTCGATCCTCCGGCGGTCATCGGCAGTGGCGATGCCATTTTCGGTGACGATTATCGGCGTGCGTTTGGCGACGTTCCAAGTATGGCGGATGGCGATGCCCAGCGCCGGCGGGAAGTACTCCCAGCCGGTGAGGGTGCGTTCCGCGTCCTCGGGGATCGGTACGGGGCCATCCTTGCCGATGAAGGTCCTCAGATAGGCCTGCACCCCAATGAAGTCATCCCCGGCCGCGGCCTCGGTGAAGTAGTCCTCGCGCGGGTACTGGTATTCCTCCATCTCCCGTTCGCATCCGGGCATGGCGTGGAACGCCTGGCAGGCGATGGTCCACCCGGACTTGATACGCGGGTTCTCGGACAGTATTTCCCTGGCTTTCCTGTGCGCTTTGACGAGCGTGGCGGAGATGTCCGGATCGGGCGCAGGCAGCGAGGCGGCCACGAAGTCGCTGCCTTCGGTTCCGCCACGGGTCAGCGCGACCATGTTCGGCTCGTTAATGGTGCAGACCCAGGTGACGTCGTGGAGGATCGGCATCACGTACCGCACGTACCGGGCGAAGTAGTCGACGGCATCGGCGTTGAGCCATCCGCCTTGGTGGCGAGCCACAGCGGCAGTGTCATGTGGTTCAGCGTGACCATGGGCTCGACGCCGTTCTCGTGGCACGCGTCGATCATTTGGCGGTAGTGCAGCAGCTGCGCTTTGGAGAAGCAGCCCTCCGCGGGCTCGATGCGGGCCCATTCGATGGAGAAGCGGTACATGCCCAATCCGGCGTCGGCGAGCATTCTGATGTCCTCGCCGTAGCGGTGGTAGCTGTCGGCCGCGTCTCCCGACGGTTCGCTGAGATCCGTGCGTTCGGCATGCTCCCTGGCCCACCAGTCGCTCGCGACGTTGTTCCCTTCGATCTGGTGCGCGGCCGTGGACGCGCCCCAGATGAATTCCGGCGGGAACTCGTATTGTTCTTTCATGACATGTCTTTCTATTTGATGCCCGTTCCGGCGACGCCTGGATGAAGTAGCGCTGCAGGAATACGAACAGGAGGAGGATCGGGGTGACCACCAGTACCGCTCCGGCGAGCAGGACGCTGTAGTTCGTGGCGTTCTGGCCGGTGGAGTAGAGGGACAGTGCCACGGGCAGCGTGTACTTCTCCTCGGTCTGGGCCGCGACCAACGGCCACAGGAAGTTGTTCCAGGAGGACAGGAACGTGAGGATGGACAGCGTCGCCAGCGGCGGCCCGCACTGGGGCAGGACGATCTGGAAGAATATGCGCAGCTCACCGGCGCCGTCGACCCTCGCGGCCTCCATCAGCGCGTCGGGGATTCCGGAGATGAACTGTCTCATCAGGAAGACTCCGATGGGCTGGCACAGGAACGGCAGGATGAGCGCCGCGTAGGAGTTCGCGAGTCCCATGTTCGAGATGATCACGAACAGGGGGACGAACGTGGCCACGCTCGGAACCATGAGCGTCACCATGACGGCGCCGAACAAGATGTTCTTGCCGGCGAAGTCCATCTTCGCCAGGGCGTATCCGACCATGGAGCAGAGCACCATGTTCCCGAGGACGGTGATCACGGCGACGACCATGCTGTTGGTGAAGTAGGTGCCGAAGTTCAGTTCCCCGAACCATTTCGCGAAGTTTGCGAGCGAGGCGTGCTCGGGCAGGAGCTTCGGCGGTTTGGCGAGGATCTCCCTCTGGGTCTTCAACGAGCCCAGCGCCATCCACAGGAACGGGAAGATCCAGAAGACTCCGATCACCGCGAGGACGCAGTAGGAGAGTCCACGCCCCTTGACGAATCGGCGCCAGAGCGACTGCTTGTTGCTTTGCGGCCTCGAGGCCGCGACTGTCGTGGCTGTCATCTCAATCCTCCTTGAGAATGCGGAACTGGAGCACGCTGACCAGCGCGATGATGATGAACAGCACCCAGCTGGCTGCGGAAGCGATTCCGTACTGTCCGAAACCGAACTTCTGGTACACGTAGTACGCGGCGGAGAGCGTCGAGTCGAGCGGCCCTCCCTGAGTCATCACGAAGGATTCCTCGAAGAACTGCAGGTAGGCGACGGAAAGGAGCACGGCTCCCAGCAGCAGCGTGGGCTTGAGCAGCGGAAGCGTGATGCTGCGGAAGGTGCGCCATTTGCCCGCGCCGTCGATGGCCGCGGCCTCCTTCAGCTCCTCGGGGATGGCCTGCAGGCCGGCGAGGAAGATGATCATCAGCGTTCCCATGTTGCGCCAGATGGTCATGACCATCAGCGCGGGCAGTGCGTAGCGGGTGTCGTGCAGCCAGTCCGGTCCGGCAATGCCGAAGACGGCCAAGAGCGAGTTGAGCAGGCCGTCCTTCTGGAGGATGTACCTCCACACGACGGAGACTGCGACCACACTGGCGACGACCGGCGCGTAGAACACCGCCCTGAAGAACGCGTTGAGGTGCTTGGATCCCTTGTTGAGGGCCACCGCGAACGCGAGGGCGATCACCATGGTGATCGGCAGGCCGACGAGCACGAAGATTCCGGTGACGCCCAACGCGTGCAGGAAGCGACGATCGTGGAACAGTGCGATGTACTGGTCCAGTCCGACGAAGTTGACGTTGAACGGGGTGCGGAGGTCCTTGGAGGTGATGTCGGTGAAGGACATCGCCATCGAGGACAGGAGGGGGATCAGCATGAATACGCAGAACACGACCACGAAGGGCAGCGCGAATCCCCATGCGAGAATCGTGCGACGGCGGCGGAGAACGTTGCCCGAGCCCTCCGTCTTCGTCTTTCTTGTTCCGAGGCTCATGGATCAGTTCCCGGTTCCGATGGAGTCGGCTTCGGACTGCAGGTTCTTCAGCCCCTCGTCGACGGTGACCTGTCCCTTGTTCATCTGCTCGAGGATACGATCCGCGGCGGAGGATACCTGGGCCCAGGTGGACAGCGCCGGCGGAGCCATGGTGTTCTTCAGCTGGTCGCCGAATGCCGAAAGCTTGTCGTTGCCGGAGAGCGCGTCATCGTCCATGCCTTCTGGGAAGCGGGCAGATCGGAGGACTTCTTGTACCATTCGGCCTGCACCTCGGGTTTGCTGGCCCACTGGATGAACTTCCACGCGGACTGCTTGTTCTTGGAATCCTTGAACGTCACAAGGTCGCAGCCTCCGACGAAGGACGTGGCGGGACCCGAGGATTCGTCCATCGACGGCAGGACGACGGTGGCGTACTTGGATTCGAATCCATCGCCGCCCAATTCGTTGATCTGGCTGACGGCGGTCGGCCCCTGCAGCATCATCGGAGTGTCACCGGACACGAAGTTCGCTATGTCGGCACCGGAGCTTACGTCGGCGTTGACGTTCGCGACGCCGTCCTTGTAGAGACTGGTGGTAAAGTTCAGTCCCTTCTTTATGCCAGTATCTTCGAAAGTCCATTTCGTCTGTTCCTCGTTAGTCAAGGACGCCCCGGCCGAGTAGGAGAACGGCAAAGTTCCGAGGAACGCGTCAGTGCCAGATGAATTGAGCTCATGCCATATTTGACCCCGTCGACCTTCTGCATGTCCTTGGCCATCCGCTTAAGCTCATTCCAAGTCTTCGGAGCTTTGTTCCAACCAGCCATCCCGGCAATGTCGGTACGGTAGTACAGCACTCTGGTGTCGATGTACCAAGGCACGCCGAGCTGTTTCCCGTCGACCTGGCCGGCAGCCCTAGACCCGTCGGAGAAGTCGGACATGTCGAGGTTGTCAGGCACGGTGGAGAACGAGTTGGAGAAATCGGCCATCCAGGTGGTGCCCATCTGCGCAAGGTCGGGGCCATTGCCCGCGGCGATGGCGGTCTGGAGCTTGTCGTGCGCGGAGGACCACGGAATCGCGGTGACCTTGACCTTGACGTCGGGGTTCTCCTTTTCGAATCCCTTGACGAAATCGCCCAGCAGATCGCCCTCGTTGCCCATGGCCCAGATGGTCAGGTCGCCGGTGGCCTTGCTTGAATCGATGGTCTTGACCGCATCGGAATCGGAATCCGCGTTGTTCGCGGACCGTCCGCACGCGGACATACCGGCAATCATCGCCACACTGGCCATGCCGGCCACGACCGCTTTGAAAAATGGCTTCCTCATTGAAATCTCCTTTGATTCATATCAATCTAACCGCTTAGATTGATATTACAATCTAAGCGCTTAGATTTAAGGAAGTCAAGGCGACACGCCCATATGATTTATGCGCTTAGATTTTTTGATTGCATCCGCAGCTGCCGCGCACAATGAGGCGAACCGGGAGTACTCGTCTTTCAGCCTTCTCCCAAGGCTCCCCGTTCCTGGAAAGCAGCATGCGAGCCGCCTCGCGCCCCATGTCCTCCATGGGCTGGCGGACGGTCGTCAGCTGCGGTTCCATCAGCCGTCCGGCGAGGATTCCGTCGAATCCGGTGACGATGACGTCGTCGGGAACCCAGACACCGGCCTCCTCGAGGAGTCTGATCACGCCGAAGGCGGTCTGGTCCGTGCCGCAGACCAAGGCCTGCGGCAGTCTGCCGGATCCTATCGCCTCGCACAAACCCACCATGTATTCATCGGACGTGGCGAAGGAGTCATCCAACAGCGCGTCGCTGGAATCGAGACCACGTTCCTCGAGGCATTTCCGGAAGGCGACGTAACGGGCGACGACGTCGTCCGAATCGAAGCCGCCGACGAACGCCATCTCGTCGACATGATGGACGTCTACAAGATGGTCGACGATCTGCCTCATGCCCGATGCGTTATCGCATTGCAGGTACGCGGCCGGCAGTTTTTCATCGCCCACACCCACCATTACAAGCGGGATGGTCTTCGCCAACATGGAAAGAGGAAGCGCATCGTTATATCCGCTTGGCATCAGCGACAGTCCATCAACGCGGCCGGCGATATCCGTTACCGATCTGTGATCATCCCTTTCCGAGGCGGCTCCCATAAGTATTCCCTTGCCGCTCTTCCAGCATTCGAGTTCGAAACCACGAAGCACCTCATCAACGTATAACGGATATACAAGAACGTTGGGTTCGTCACCGTCCAGAGGCTCGTCGATGGATCTGGGGGAAACATCAGGCCAATCATCCTCAAGGTTGCTTCCCTGAGGTCTTTCCAGCAGCATATCGAACGCGTACATGCCCAACGTGCCCGTCCTGCCTTTGGCAAGGCTACGTGCGTTGCCGCTGGGAACGTAGCCAAGCTCCTCGGCGACCCTGAGGACCTTGGCCTTGGTATCATCCTTCACTTTGTCGGGATGCCTGAAGGCGAAGGAGACCGTCGCGGTAGACACACCCGCCTTCTCTGCAACGTCATACACCGTAACTCTTGCCATAAGACCAGTCTAAGCGCTTTGATGCATGGGACACACACGAGGTCCCAAAACCATAGTTTTTCCGGTCTTCTAACAGGAATCCGCGGCGCCGAAGAGAAAAAACCAAGAGTGGAAAGGATTTCCATGCCCCTGCGGGAGACCTGGGAATCAGATGGAAATCAAGGATGGAAAGACGGGGTCCCCGGAAGCCAAGCCCCACGGGAGTCCCGGAAGGAAGAAGGAAATACGGGAAATAAAAAAGCCCTTCCGGGAACCGCATGGGGTCAGCCGGAAGAACCGGGAGGAGGAACAAAAGATTCGGGGATAAAAATGGGGTTCCCGGAGCGTAAGCTCGACGGGAACCCCCAACGTTTTGAAGCGGCGGCGTGCTACTCTCCCACACCCTCTCGAGTGCAGTACCATCGCCGCGCCTGGCCTTAGCTACCGGGTTCGGAATGGGACCGGGCGTCTCACCAGGCTATGACCACCGCAAAACCGCGA
>ENA-OQMZ01000888-OQMZ01000888.1-human-gut-metagenome-genome-assembly--contig:-NODE-888-length-11827-cov-2.720342_pt1 | contig 11827 bp, 16 predicted proteins | sample MGYA00242621_ERZ504862 | MGnify/ENA primary metagenome ERZ504862 (study PRJEB26092, sample SAMD00036393) | human gut metagenome | host: Homo sapiens | study: EMG produced TPA metagenomics assembly of... | reverse complement strand
CAGTTGGTAGAGGCATCATTGGCATTCCGGCTTTTCGGGTGTGCGAAGGTAGGTCCGCCAGCTCCTTGGGAGCCATGACCACCTCGCCCTTGAGGATGACCGCCGGGCAGACACATTCCAGCACCATGCGGAGCTCCGCACGATGGTGTGTACTTGCGGCAGATTGCGGCAGGTGGTGCCCAGCTGCTTCCAGATATAGGGCACGGCATCAATGCGGAACACTTCCACGCCTAGATTTGCCAGATGCAGGATGCTCTTGGTCATGTCCACGAACACCGCCGGATTTGCGTAGTTCAGATCCCACTGATAATCGTGGAAGGTGGTCAGCACCCACTTGTGCATTTCCTCACACCATGTAAAGTTGCCGGGGGCAGTGTTGGGGAACACCTGCGGCACGGTCTGCTCGTACTGGTCGGGGATGGTGCGGTCATCGTAGCAGTGATAATACGCCTGATAGGTTGCATCTCCGGCTTTTGCCGCCATGGCCCAACGGTGGGTGCTGGCAGTATGGTTCATGACAAAATCCAGACACAGGCTGATGCCGGCTTTGCGCAGTTCACGGGTCAGGTTCTCCAAGTCCTTGTTTGTGCCAAGGGCCGGGTCTACCGTGTCGAAATCCTCCACGGCATAGCCGCCGTCGTTGTGTGGATGCGGCATCCGGAGCAGGGGCATCAGGTGCAGATAGGTCAGCTTCTGCTCCTTCAGGTAGGGCAGCTTCTTTGCCAGCTCTTTCAGATTCCCGGCAAAGAGATCGGTGTACATGGTCATGCCGAACATATTGCCGCGCTTGTACCACTCCGGGTCGGCGGTGCGGGCCTTGTCCAGTGCTTTCAGCTCTGCCGTGCGGGCATTCCACGCCTGTTCCATTTCGGCTTCCAGCGTGTGCAGGGCTTCACGGTCGTGGTACAGCTCCATGAACAGCCATTCCAGTTCATCCTTGTGCTTGGCAAACCGGGACTCAAATTCCTGTTTTGCTGCCATGGTTCAGCCCTCCACTTCCGCCAGCGTCGGCATGGCGGGAATTGCACCGTGACGGCTGGTGGTGATGCTGGCGGCTTTGTTGGCAAAGGCGAGGATGCGTTCCAGCTTGTCCACCGTCAGGGTATTGAGATTTTCTTTGCACAGCTTGGACAGTGCCGCACCGAAGAAGGTATCGCCTGCGCCATTGGTATCGCCCACCTTGCAGGGAACACCCGCCACATGGCCGGTGGTTTCGCCGAAGCGATAGAACACACCGTCCGGGCCGAGGGTGACAAAAATCAGCTTGATGCCGTTCTGTGCCAGCTGTGCCGTGCCGCTCTCGCAGTCGGTGGTGCCGGTAAGCAGGGGCAGTTCTTCATCGGAAACCTTCAGGATGTCCACCAGCGGCAGAGGGGCTTTCATCTGTGCGATGGCATCCTCTTTATCTTTCCAGAGGTTTGCGCGGTAATTCGGGTCGTAGGTGATGGTGGCACCCAGCTTTTTGGCACGGGCGGCGGCGTCCAGCGTGGCGGTGCGAGAAGGGTCGGCGGTCAGGCTGACCGAGCCAAAGTGCACGATTCTGGCAGCTTTCAGAGCTTCGTCCGAAATGTCCTCTTTGCACAGCATCACATCGGCATTGGCACTGCGGTAAAAGCTGAAATCGCGCTCACCGGCGGCATCTACGGAAACCACTGCCATCGTGGTGGGATGGTCTGCATCCACGGCCACGCGGGAAGCGTCCACGCCGTTCTCGTTCAGCACATCGGTCAGGTAGCGGCCGAAGGCATCTGCACCCACCTTGCCGATGAAGCCGTCTTTGCGCCCAGCTTGGAAGCAGCCACCGCCAGATTGGCCGGTGCGCCGCCGGGATTTGCCGCGAACTGCGGGATGCCGCGTTCATCCTTGCCGGTCTGGGTCAGGTCGATCAAAACTTCGCCAATCGTTAAAATGTCCATGAGTCCTTCTCCTTATCATTCATCGTAGCGGGGTGTCTGCTCCGGGAACTGCTGCCGGATCTTTTCCTCAATGCCATACGCGGCATCAAAATCGGAATACAGCAGGAAGAAGCAGACGAACCAGATAAACCACACACCGAGGAACGGCACCAGAAAGCCCGTCCACGGCAAAAACAACACGAACAGAAGCCACCAGCAGTTGCAGGATCGCCGTGCCGATCCACATGCTTGCCATATTTCAGGCAGAACAGGATGGCGTTTTGCAGTCGGTGCAGGTTGCTTTCCTCAAACAGGACGACTTGCGGCCAAAAGGCGGTGAACAGCATCAGCAGCAACAGCAGTCCGACAAAGAAAACGGCCAGTGTCCCGATGCCCGGCAGCTGTTCCGCAGAGAACAGTACCATGCCGAAGAACAGCTCAATGCCCAGCGCAAGGCAGAATACGATGCCGGGCGAGGAGAGGATTTCCAGTTCTGTTTCATGCCCTTGCAGTAATTCTCCCACCAGCCGCGGGGCGCATCCCGGTAGCTGCGGAACAACGCATCCATTATGCCGGAGATCGCCGGGCCGACAAGAAGCCCGCCCAGAATGCAGACCGGGAGCAGCACCAGTAGGCTGGAAGAAAGCAGTGCGTAGCCCACGCCCAGACCATACGGGATGCACAGGCCCAGCGTCACGAAGTCGGCAAAGAGGAAACTTTTCCAGTCGCGTTCCAGAAGTTCCTGATAACGGGGCAGCCTTGGCGCGCTGGCCGTGGACGATGGGGTCACTCGGAAAGAATAAGCCCATTTCTACGCCTCCTCAATAAATGCAGCCGTTCAGGAAGTCGGTCAGTACGGCCAGTGCATCGCCGGAATAACTGTCCTGACAGGAAAGCTCCCACTCGATGGCACTGGTGCCGCGCTGCGCAAAGGCCGCAACGCCGGTCGCATACGGATTGCTTTCATTCTGATAGGTGAACTGAATGACCGTATATTCCTGCCCGGCGGCAGTCAGGGTCTTTGTGTCGGAAATATCGTAGTTCTGCTGTGCCAGCGTCTGCCAGCCTCTACCGCAGAGGCAGCTTTGTCCTCCGTTTTGTTTTCCTGCACGACAAGCGTGAGCTGCGCATCGTAGAGGTCCACGGTCTTTCCATCACTGTTTTCGTAGGGCTGGGCATCGCCGTTGACCCACGAAGCGTAATACAGACCGTTTGCAGAGAGGATATCCTTGTTGTCCAGCAGAACGAAATCATCCTGCGGCGCAGGAGCGACCAGTGTACTGCCCACCGGTGCTGTGCCATCTGCATTGACCAGCGGGTCGCTTTTCAAATCCTCGTCCTTTACGCCACAGCCGGTACACAGCACCGCCGCCAGTGCAAGGACGAGCACAAACAGTCCATTCCGTTTCATGGGTTTGCTCCTTTCGTCAGGTTCTGCCACAGTCGTTCGGCCCCTTCGCGGGCGCGGGCGCTTTTTCTGCTTTTGCATCTTCATAAAAAGCCCGGCGGCCCAGATACAGATTCTCGACCAGTTCCGCATTCTCGCCGGTGACGGTCGTTCCCAATACAGTGGTCTGATACGTTCCAAGGTCCGCTTCGGCCAAGGCCGGACAGTCTGCCCAGCACACGGTTTTCCCGGCGGCGGTATAGTCGTTGTTACCCGGCGGGGTGCCGTCCCAGTTGGCAAGAGCCTGATAATCCAGCTGGAAGTGTGCCGGGTCGTCCAGCAGCAGGAAATAGCTTTCCTCGGCGTTCATATCGGAAAGAAACTGCATCTGCGCAGCCAGTGCGTAGGTGGAAGCGTTTTCCACGTCCTCAGTGTCGCTGACATACTGGTTGAGCTTGACCGAAACGATTCCGTCGCCGTTCAGATCCTCGCCGTACTGCGCAAAGGCGTTTTCAATGGCGCGGGCGGTATCGTCCGGGAGGGAACTCTTGCCGACGTATGCGATCTGATAATCCGGCAGGGTCTCGCCCCAGTGCAGGGCGTTGGCCAGCCAGCTGATGCCCACCCAGAGCACCACGCTGCGATGACGAGATAGACCCAGTGGTAATGCAGCCAGTTTTTTGCCCAGTACCACCGGCCTTTTTCCGGGGCGGTCATGCCTTGGTGGTGCCGCCGTAGGCGTAGCGCACCGGCAGGCACAGCAGGGAGGGGGTATTGGCGCGGTTCTCGTTCAGCACGACTTCCACGCAGGTCTCTGCGATGGCGTCCACGGGCTGAACGATGGTGGAACAGTAATAATCCATGTCGCCGAAGGTGCGCAGCCCGTCAAAGCGATGACCTGCACGTCCTCGGGCACCCGAAGCCCCATGAGACGCAGCAGCTGAACAATCTGGTAGGCCAGACGGTCGGTCACGCAGAAGATGCCGTCAAACTCCAACACGCCGTCCTGCAGATGATCGTCCAGGAACACCGCGAACTCGGCCATGGGATCAAAGACGGTGCCGTCCCGCGCATCTTCCAGATTCTTTATTTCATAAGGAACGCCTGCGGCTTCACAGGCAGCCACAAAGCCGTCCTTGCGTTTGTTAGTCTCGCCCACGATGCTGGAACCGACGCGCAGGAAGGCGAGCTTCCTGCAGCCGTTTTCCATCAGCTTTTCGGCGGCCAGCCGCCCGCCTGCGTAGTTATCTGATGCCACGCAGGGGATGTTGGCGCCGAGATACCGGTCGATGGAGACGGAGTTGATCTCCGAGGGTACTTCCAGCTTCGGGTCATAGGTCAGGGCAATGATGCCGTCCACCTTGTTCTGCTCGGCCATGCGGATCATTTCCTGCTCTTTTTCATTGTCATAGTCGGTATCGCAGAGCAGCATCCGGTAGCCGCGCTTTTGCAGCGAGCTGTTGATGCAATGAGCGATCATGCCGAAATAGGGATGTGCGATGGTGGGCAGGATGACGGCGATGGTATTGGTGCGGTTGCTTTTCAGGCCGCGCGCATAGGCGTTCAGGTGGTAGTCCAGTTCCTTGATGGCCTGCTCCACCTTTTTGCGGTATTCCTCGCCCACCGGGATGCCGTTGATGACCTTGGACACGGTGCCGAGGGACACGCCTGCCTCCTTGGCACATCCTTCATAGTAGGGGCGGTGTTCTGTTTTGCCATGCGGGCCACTCCTTTGTTCGTGAAACGTTTCTATTTCAAGTGGATATATATCAAAGGAAATCTTGCTGTATTCCTGCTAACTCTGAGGTTCTTGCAGCTTCAGTATAGCATGGTTTTTTCAGAATGTAAAGGCTTTTTCGTGAAATTTCATGAATCGTTTTCATGAACATATGATGACGCATTTTGCACAAAAACATCCTACAGCAAGTGTACAAAACATTGAAAACATGGATACAAGGCATTTTTTTTGCGTAAAAACCTGTTGACACAAAAACGCTGGCGTGCTATCTTTGTATTGTAAGTCGTGTAACGTTTCACGAGAAACGGCAAGAACGATCCCCGAACGGCAGGGGACCCCGCCCACGGGCCTGTGGGCAGCGTAAAAACAAGAAGGAGGAGTTTTTATGACGCAGACCTCGCCAGCTGCTGCACGTCAGCTGGACGCTATCCCGGTCCACCGCAAAAGCCTCAGCCAACGGCTGCGGGAAAACTGGCAGCTCTATGTGATGCTGCTGATCCCGGTGGTGCTGACCATCGTTTATAAGTACTGGCCCATGTACGGCATCCAGATCGCCTTCCGCGATTTCAAGGCAAGCCGCGGCATCACCGGCAGCGAGTGGGTTGGCCTGTACTGGTTTGAACGGTTCTTCACCGCACCCAACTGTGTGCGCATGATCAAGAATACCGTGCTGCTGAGCCTGTACAGCCTGCTGTGGAGTTTCCCCATCCCCATCATCCTGTCCCTGTGCATCAACCAGCTGCGCTTTGCAAAGTTCAAGCGGGTGGTGCAGACGGTGCTGTACGCACCCCACTTCATCTCCACCATGGTCATCTGTGGTATGATCAAGATCTTCCTCAGTCCGTCCGGTGGTCTGCTGAACCTGATCCTGGGCACCAGCGTGGACTTCCTCTCGGAGAGCGCCGCATTCCGTACCATTTATGTGGCCTCTGGCATCTGGCAGGAAGCTGGCTGGGGCACCATCATCTATATGGCTTGTCTGGCTGCTGTGGATACCAGCCTGTACGAAGCCGCCAAGATCGACGGCGCGTCCATGTTCCAGCGTATCCTGCACATTGATATCCCGGAACTGGTACCCATGATCGTTTTGCAGCTCATTATGAGTGTAGGCAACCTGATGAACGTGGGCTTTGAAAAGGTGCTGCTGCTGCAGACCGAACTGAACAAGGCTACCAGTGATATCATTGCCGTGTACGTCTACGAGCAGGGCATCATCAACGCCAAGTACAGCTATTCCACCGCTGTGGGTCTGTTCAACACGGTGGTCAACATCATCCTGCTCATCATCGTCAACCGCATCGCCAAGAAGGCGGCAGACGTCAGCTTTGTGTAAAGGGGGCGAACCGTTATGGCAAAAAACATTGCAGCATCCCGTCAAAAGAAGCCCAGCGGTCTGTCCGATAAGGTCAGCGACATCGTTCTGGTGGTCATCTGCGCCGCCATCATGCTCATTGTGGCTTACCCGCTGTACTACGTCCTCGTGGCGTCCTTCTCAGACCCCTACGACGTGTACGCCGGCAAGACCTTCCTGCTGCCCAGCCAGTTCACCCTGAAGGGCTATCAGGCTGTGTTTGCAGACAGTGCGCTGTTCTCCGGTTTTATAAACAGCATCAAGTACACCGTCATCGGCACCATCTACTCGGTGGTCATGATCTATCTTGTGGCTTACCCCCTGAGCGTGAAGGATCTGCCCGGGCGCAAGTACATCAGCCTGTTCTTCGTCATCACCATGTACTTCGGCGGCGGTCTGGTGCTACTTACCTCATCGTCAAGCAGACCGGTCTGCTGGGCAGTATGTGGGCACTGTTCCTGCCTGGTGTCGTGGCGGTCGGCAATGTCATCATCGTCCGCAACTTCTTTGAAAACAACATCCCCCGGGAACTGCTGGAAGCCGCCGAGATCGATGGTGCCTCCAAGTGGACCGTCTTTGTAAAGATGGTCATTCCTCTGAGCCGCTCCATCATGGCCGTTATGGTGGTGTACAGCATGGTGGCCTACTGGAACGACTGGTTCACCGCTCTGATTTACCTGAGAGCTGATCAGGCTCCGCTGCCGCTGGTGCTGCGCAATATCCTGATCAAGAGCTCCACCAGTGCCAGCCAATCCTCCATGGTAGCGGGCGGCTTTGCGGAGCTGAATAAGCTGACCGAAATGATCAAGTTTGCTTCCATCATCGTGGCAGCTGCCCCCATGCTGATCGTTTACCCCTTTGTACAGAAGTATTTTGAAAAAGGCTTCATGGCAGGTGCGGTCAAGGGCTAAAATTGCGACCACCGCCTGCGGCCGAAACAGGGAGCAATTTTGGCGCAGCGGTCTGCAAGACGCGAGACCCGCCCAAGGCACGAAGCGGATGCAGAGCACCGCAAGAGGCACTGAAGCCGCTGCCCATTCCAGAAAACGAAAAGAATCTGATATAACATTACAGAAAAGGAGAACAACCATGAAAAAGATGATCTCTCGCCGCAATTTCCTGAAGGTTTGTGCCGTTGCCGGTTCTGCCGTGGCACTGTCTGCCTGCGGCGGCAGCAAAAAGGCCGCTGGACCGGACCCCTCCAACACCGACCAGACCAGCTTTGACATCGTGGGCGGTCAGTCTGCTCTGAGCCCCGGCTACAACGACAACGAGGTGCTGAAGAAGCTGGCAGATAACGTGGGCGTTAAACTCAACTACGAGACCATGAGCGACTCCCTCAGCGAGCAGGTGAACATCCGCATTGCAGGCGACCAGCTGCCGGACGCCTTTATGGGTGTAGCTTCTCCAACTACGATATCGCCAACTACGGTGCAGACGGCACCTTCCTGGACCTGACCCCCTATATCAACGCCGAGATCATGCCCAACCTGACCAAGATCCTGGACGAGCATCCCAACATCCGCGCCGCTATCACCATGAGCGACGGCTGCATCTACGGTCTGCCCGCTGCCGAGCAGATGGGCACTGCCGGTATCGGTCGACGACGAGGATTACAGCATCTTCACCATTCCGCAGTTCTCCATGATCAACAAGCGCTGGCTGGACGAGCTGGGGCTGGCAGTGCCCACCACGCTGGATGAGCTGCACACCGCCCTGAAGGCCTTCAAGGACAACGATATGTCCGCCAAGGTCTACGGCAACGCTCCCGGCAGCACCATCCCCATGTCCACTGGCTTTGACGAGTGGTGCTGGGGTCAGAACATCTTCTACGCAGGCTTCGGCTTCACCAACTGGCCCAACGATGTGTGCAACGATCTGGTGCTGCAGAAGGACGGCAAGTGCCGCTTTGTCTGCGCCGAGGACAACTACCGCAAGGCGGTCACCTACTTCCACGACTGGTACGCCGAGGGTCTGATGGACGTGGAGATGTTCAGTCAGGATACCAACCAGCTGCTGGCTAAGGGCGCACAGGGCTATCTGGGCGTTTCCACCTGGTGGTACATCGAGGAGCTGATGGGCGATTACGCCAAGGACTATGTGTTCCTGCCCGTGCTGGACGGCCCGGACGGCACCCACAACGTCACCGTGCGTACCGGCGGCGGCACCAACAGCGGCAACCTGAACGTGACCAACAAGTGCCAGAGCCCCGCCAACCTGCTGAAGTTCTTTGACCAGTGGTATGACGGCGAGACCGTGATGCAGCTGCAGTACGGCCCCATCGGAGTGTTCTTCACCGAGCAGGATGCCAACGGCAAGTGGAAATCCATCACCGAGGAAGAAGCCAAGGCTAAGTACAACAAGGGTGCCGGTGAGCTGAAATCCACCTACGAGTCTGGGGTCCCAAGCTGATCCTCAGCGAGTACTACGATGAGTATTTCTACATGGAGGACCGCGCCATCGAGCGTCTTACCGACCTTGAGAACTACTGGATGCCCTTTGTGGATGACGCCACCACCTACCCCATCGACTGCGTGTTCACCAGCGAGGAGTTGGACACCATCGACGCTACCGTGCTGATTTTGAGAACGCAGTCTCTGAGCAGGAAGGTCTGTGGCTGAAGGACGGCGGCCCCTCCGACAGCGAGTGGGCAGCTATCTGGACACCCTGACCAATAGCTGCGGCATGGATAAGCTGCTGGCAGTTTACCAGAGCGCATACGACCGCTACAAGGCGAACGCCTGATTCTAAGACGTAAGGAGCATCCGCGATGCCAAGTGAAATTTTGAACAAAGCTCGTGCCTACGAAGCCGAGCACGGCGCTGCCATTTCCCCGGCGGAACGCCCTGCTTACCACATGACTCCTTATGTGGGCTGGCTGAACGACCCAAACGGTTTCTCTTATTATAAAGGGAAGTATCACCAGTTCTATCAGTATAACCCCTACGATGTGCGGTGGGCGCCCATGCACTGGGGTCACGCCGTCAGCACTGACCTGCTGCACTGGGAGTATCTGCCCTGTGCGCTTGCACCGGATTCCCCGGCAGACAATGGCCCCGGCTGCTTCTCCGGTTCTGCCACCGAGATGGATGACGGCAAGCAGCTGCTGATGTACACCAGTGTGGTGGCAGAAAAGCAGCCCAATGGGAGATGCGGGACATCCAGACCCAGAGCATCGCCATCGGTGACGGTCTCAACTACGAAAAGCCTGCCTGCAACCCGGTGCTGACCCAGAAAGACCTGCCGGAAGGCTTCAGCAGGTTCGACTTCCGGGACCCCAAGATCTGGCGTGAGACCGACGGCACCTACTCTGCCGTCACCGTCTGCCTGGCCGAGGACGGCAGCGGCGCAGCGGCACTGTTCCAGAGCAAGGACGGTTTCGACTGGCACTTTGTCACGGTGCTGGAACGCTGCAACAATCAGTACGGCAAAATGTGGGAGTGCCCGGACTTCTTTCCGCTGGACGGCAAGCAGGTCCTGATGCTGGGGCCCATGGAGATGCTGCCCAAGGGCGAGTTCCACAACGGTCACAACGTGATTGCCTTCATCGGCAGCTACGACCAAGCCACCCACACCTTCACCAAGGAAAATGTGCAGCTGATGGACGGCGGCATCGACTTCTACGCCACCCAGACCACCCTTGCCCCGGATGGCCGCCGGATCATGACGGCATGGCTGCAGACCTGGTCGGACACCGAGGATAAGCCCAGGGCTGCAAGTGGTTCGGGCAGACCATCTGCCCCCGGGAGCTGCATATCAAGGATGGGCGCATTCTTCAGACCCCCGTGCGGGAGCTGGATGCCGTCCACGGCAAGCGCACCTTCCACGAAAATGTGACGGTGCAAAGCGAAACTCCTCTGGAAGGCATCAAGGGCCGTGTGGCGGACCTGACCATCATGGTGCAGCCCGGCGAATACCGCTCCTTCACCCTGAAGCTGGCCGCCGATGCAGATCATCACACCAGCCTGACCTACGATCCCTACACCTCGCAGCTTACGCTGGATCGCAGCTATGCCGGTTCCCGTGCCGACATCGTTCACCGCCGCAGCTGCAAGGTCCGCAGCCAGAACGGTGCGCTCAAGCTCCGCATCCTGCTGGATAAGAACAGCATCGAAGTTTTCGCCAACGATGGTGAGCACACCATGACCGCGTGGATCTACACGCCTCAGTCTGCTGACGGCATCACCTTTGCTGCCGATGGCAAAGCAACTGTTACGGTGGAACAGTTTGAGCTGAATCTGTAACCTGATATTCCCTTCATTTCTCCTTCATTGAATACAGCCCCGCTTTGGCTTCTTCTTCACCAAAGCGGGGCTGTGTTTTTGTATGGGTTCTATGCGTTCTGCCCCGTTCCGGGGGCTTTTTTGTGTCCGGGAGGCAGCGTTTTCTGAAAAACGCGGCCAAACTGCAAAAAAAAAAGTTACAATTTTCTCATCAAAAAAGGCGGTTTCCCATTGACAGCTTGTTATAATAGGAGTGTAAGATTTTTGAGCCAGCACTCTGCGGCTCTGATTGCTGAACGGCCCTTGCGGGCTTTTGGAAAAAGAAAGAGGCATACAGCATTATGACGAATATCGATATTTTCTCCGGCTTCCTGGGTGCCGGCAAGACGACCCTGATCAAGAAGCTCATCAAGGAATCCTTTGCGGGCCAGAAGGTGGTCCTGATCGAGAACGAGTTTGGTGAGATCGGCATCGACGGCGGCTTCCTGAAGGAGTCCGGCATCCAGATCAACGAGCTGAACGCAGGCTGCATCTGCTGCTCTCTGGTGGGCGATTTCCGTGCCGCTCTGCAGCAGGTGGTGGAGCAGTACCACCCCGACCGCATCGTCATTGAGCCTCCGGTGTGGGCAAGCTGAGCGATGTCACCCGCGCTGTGGAGGGTGTGGCTGAGCATCTGGATGTGAAGCTGAACAGCTTTGTCACCGTGGCCGATGTCAACAAGGTCAAGATGTATATGAAGAACTTCGGTGAGTTCTACGATGACCAGATCAGCCACGCAAGCTGCATCATCCTGAGCCGCACCCAGACCGCCAGCGAGGAGAAGATCGCTGCTGCGGTCGCCATGCTGCGCGAGAAGAACCCCACCGCTACCATCGTGACCACCGCATGGGATTCCCTGACCGGCGAGCAGATCCTGAAGCCATGTCCTCCAAGGACGATTTCAAGGCAGAGCTGATCGCCATGCTGCCAAGGCCAATGAGAAGCACGCCGAGGAGGACGAGGAAGAAGAGCACGAGCATCATCACCATCATTACGATGAGAACGGTGTGTGCAGCTGCGGCCATCACCACCATGATCACGATGACGATGACGACGATGATGAGGACGAGCACGAGCATCACCATCACCACGATCACGAAGAGGATGGCCACGAGGACCACTGCTGCCACCACCACGATCACGACCATGACGATGACCATGACGAGCATGAGCATCATCACCACGATGAGGACG
>ENA-OQMZ01000887-OQMZ01000887.1-human-gut-metagenome-genome-assembly--contig:-NODE-887-length-11834-cov-1.475527_pt1 | contig 11834 bp, 17 predicted proteins | sample MGYA00242621_ERZ504862 | MGnify/ENA primary metagenome ERZ504862 (study PRJEB26092, sample SAMD00036393) | human gut metagenome | host: Homo sapiens | study: EMG produced TPA metagenomics assembly of... | reverse complement strand
AATCTAGTGTCAGGTTTGATTGCTAGACGATTAGGAAGTAAAACAAGCGATGAATAAAATAGAAATTAAAAATTTGGATCTCTACTACGGAGACTTCAAAGCTTTAAAAAACATTAATCTGGAAATTGCCAGCAATGAAATTACAGCTTTCATTGGTCCATCAGGATGTGGAAAATCGACCTTGCTAAAAAGTCTTAACCGAATGAATGACTTGGTGAAAAATTGCCGCATTACCGGAGAGGTCACATTAGATAAAGAAAATGTTTACCGTGATTTAGACATCAATGTCCTTCGTAAAAAAGTAGGTATGGTTTTCCAAAAACCCAATCCATTTCCGATGAGCATCTATGACAACATTGCCTTCGGGCCTAGAACTCACGGTATTCACAATAAAGTTCAATTGGATGAAATTGTGGAGCGTTCCTTAAAACAAGCCGCTATCTGGGACGAAGTCAAAGATCGCCTCAATAAATCTGCTCTTGGTATGTCTGGTGGTCAACAGCAACGGCTTTGCATTGCTAGAGCTTTGGCCATTGAACCTGAAGTTCTCCTCATGGATGAACCAACAAGTGCCTTAGATCCGATTTCAACAGCAAAAATTGAAGATTTGGTTATTGAACTCAAGAAAAAATATACTATCGTCATGGTGACCCACAACATGCAACAAGCTGTGCGGATTTCCGACAAGACGGCCTTCTTCTTATTGGGCGAAATTGTTGAGTACAATAAAACAAGCCAACTATTTTCAATGCCACAAGACGAACGCACAGAAAATTATATAACAGGGAGATTCGGATGATACGCTCAGCCTTTGAAAATCAACTGCATGCACTCAATACCAATTTAATTTTGATGGGGTCGTTATGTGAGGAAATTATTTCAAAATCCTTAATGCTCATCAGTGAAAATGAATCAGCATCTGGTTAATGATGTTGGCAAAACTTATCAAAAAATTGAGCAGATGGAAAGAGATATTGAATCACAATGTCTTAAGTTACTGCTTCGTCAACAGCCGGTTGCCAAGGATTTGCGACGTATTTCAGCTGCTTTGAAAATGGTTTATGATATGAAGCGTATTGGTGCTCAATCTGCTGAAATTGTTGATATTATTGGTGATGGTCATGTTCATGAAGGAGCTGAGTTTCGTCATCTCAAGCAAATGGTCAAACACGTTGTCCATATGGTAACAGATAGTGTGGATGCCTTTGTCCATGATGATGAGACTTTAGCTTTAAAAGTTATCCAAAAAGATGTCACAGTGGATAAAGAATTTGATACAATAAAGGCAAGTTTTAATTGCCCATATTGCTGAACTTGGAAATGATGGTGAATATACTATTGATGTTTTGATGATTGCCAAATATTTGGAAAGAATTGGTGACCATACCGTCAATGTCGCTAAGTGGGTAATTTTTTCAATCACTGGTGAACTGAATGGAGAAGAAACATGATTTACTGCGTTGAAGATGATGATGATATTCGAGAACTGATGCTTTATACTTTACGAACAGCAGGGTTTGAGGCTCAGGGGTTTCCTGACTCCGTTCTATTTTGGAAAGCCATGGAAGAAGAGCAACCTAAGCTTATACTGTTAGATATCATGTTGCCTGTAGATGATGGATTGACCATTTTAAAATCCCTACGATCAAATGGTATGACAAAAGATATTCCAGTAATCATGACAACTGCTAAAGGAACAGAATTTGATAAAGTCAAAGGATTAGATTTGGGTGCCGATGATTATTTGGTTAAGCCGTTTGGTATGATGGAAATGATTTCTCGCATCAAAGCAGTTCTCAGACGTACATCCAATCAGGAACAGGAAACTCATTTGACAATAAAAACCTCTCTCTGGATGCAAAGAATTACACGGTTAGAAATAATGGACAAAAAATCGAATTAACTTTGAAAGAATTTGATCTGCTATCTTTATTGATGTTAAATCCTGGCCGTGTTTTTACGCGGCAAGAACTTTTGGATAAAGTTTGGGGAGAACACTTTATCGGAGAAACACGGACAGTTGATGTTCATATTGGAACCCTTCGTATGAAGCTTGGAGATGCTAGTCATCTGATTAAGACAGTTCGTGGTGTTGGTTATCGTTTGGAGGTAACAGATGATTAAGAAAATCTTTCGTTCAACTTTTTTTGCCACGCTAGGTGTTCTTCTTGTAACTCTATTTATGGTTGTTGGCTTGCTTTATGGCTACTTTACTCAAGTACAAAAGGAACAGTTGCAGACAGAGACAGCCTTAGCTGCTCAAGGGGTTTCTCTGGAAGGCCAAGATTATTTTAATGAGCTCAAGATGTCAAATGTCAGAATCACTTGGGTTGACAATCAAGGAAAAGTTCTCTATGATAATGAGTCTGATGCACAGATCATGGACAATCATGCTAATAGAGAAGAAATCAAAGAAGCTTTGAAAGATGGTTACGGTGAGAGTGTTAGATACTCGAAAACCTTAACCACTCAGTCACTTTATTCTGCTCAGCGCTTGGATAATGGAACCGTTATTCGCTTATCTGTTACTAGACACAGTATTTTAGTGCTTTTATTTCGTATGTTCCAGCCTTTGGTTCTTATTCTTGTATTGGCCTTCTTACTCTCTCTGTGGCTTTCACACTCTATTGCTAAGAGTATTGTGTTACCATTGAATCGACTGGATCTTGACCATCCGCTTGAAAATGATGCTTATGAAGAAATTTCACCCCTTCTAAGACGGATTGCCAGACATCAAAAGGAAGTCACTGAGCGGGAAGTTGTGATAGAACAACGTCAATTCAGAATTTGATACCATTATTCTAAAATTAAAGAAGGTATGATTTTGTTAGACAATAACTGTCGTATCATCAGTATCAACCAAGCAGCACAGGATATTTTGCAGACTGATCAAACTTGTTTGGGTAAAGATATGTTGCAAATTCTCCGTAACCTGTCACTAAATAATTGGCTAGAAAAAGGTCTTCAGGGTCGCAAACAAGAAGGGATTTTGCAATTAGATGACGCGCATTACAAAGTTATGGTACGTCCTATTCACTCTGAGGATAAGGTGACTGGTTTAGCAATTCTTTTCTTTGATGTTACAGAGCAACTTCAGGCAGAGCAGCTGCGCCGCGAATTTACGGCAAACGTTTCTCATGAACTGAAACGCCGTTACATTTGATTTCTGGATATTCTGAAATGCTGGCTAGTGATGTTGTTGCGCAAAAAGATGTTCCACAATTCGCTGAGAAAATCCACAGTGAGTCTCAACGTATGATCCATTGGTAGAAGATATTATTAAACTGTCACATCTTGATGAGTCAGAAGAGTTAGCTATGGAACCCGTCAATCTCTATCAGATATCAGAGGAAGTTTTAGATAGTTTATCTGCTAAGGCAAATGAACGTCATATCAACTTGCATTTATTAGGGGAACCAGCTTATATTACTGGTAACCATGCCCTTATTCATTCTTTGATTTATAATCTTTGTGATAATGCTATCATCTATAACCGTGATAAGGGGGATGTGACTGTCGATATCACCTCGAATGAGGACGATATTGTTCTGACAGTACAGGATACTGGAGTTGGTATCGCCAAAGATGAGCAGGAACGCATTTTTGAGCGTTTCTATCGAGTTGATAAGAGTCGCTCGAAGAAGTTGGGTGGCACTGGTTTGGGGCTCTCCATTGTTAAGCACGCAGTCAATCAACATCATGCTGATATTAAGGTGGAAAGTCAGCTAGGATTAGGAACTAAAATGACTGTGACCTTTTATAAATAACCCTCTTTGAAAATTAAACCCAGACGTTTGTGACTTGATTTGAGGTGTGAAAATCTTCAACGGAAGTTTTTAGCTTATTATTCCAAATTATAAAATAACGGAGTTTTATCTGAATCTACGTCACCCAGTCTAATTTTGATTTTCGTTGAGTATAAAAACACAAAAACCTCCTCTTGTTCATAAGATATAGAGGAGGTTTTTGTATGAGATGATATTCTTTGATTTTTTAAAGTAAGCAGGGGTCTTATTAAAATTTGTAAACCTATGTGATAGATTAGAAGGATTTTTTCTTCTAAGAATGATAGGAGGATGCTTATGTGTCAAAGCCTCACGTTATTCTCTATAGGAATTTCCAAATTTGATTTGTCTAAATCAACTGTCAAAATGTAATTGCTATTGTCACGGATAGTGTGCTCAAAGTCTGTTGTGTAGAGAAGTACGCGGAGAGTGTCGCCTTTTTTCAATTTGTAGATGCTTGGTTGAAGGGTGAAATCAATGGTCATCCATTCATTGGCAGGGATATCTTCAATTGTTAACAAATCTGTACGATTTTGAAGATTTAGAACACCTTTTGTGATGACACGTTCTCTGGTTTTGGTAAATGGCAATTCTTTGAGAGCTTCACGTGAGAAATTGCGTCCATTATCAATAGCGTATAAATCAAGTACAGAAGGAACATCTTTAAAACGTTTCTTTTCGCCATAGTCTAAGACTTGGGCAGACAGAATTCCTTTATTTTCACTAGATTTGACGGTTAGATGTAGAGTGATTTGCCCATTGATATGGTAATCGTGTTCAATTGGTAAATCGAGGCAAATGGCATTTGCTTTTCCAGTAAATAACTCACTCTTGAAAGTTCTGAAATTCTTGCTATAACGTTCAAATTCAGCTTTGGCGTAATGATTGTCAATGATTTTTTGGTCTGTACCAAGGGCTAAAGTTGATTGATTGTTACTGCCAAATTCAGCTAAGCTTGTCCAAGCTTGTTCTTGGCTATTATCTTGCCAGATAAGTGTTGGCAAAACGAAATGATTATCTTGACCTAAGAGTTTTTGAGAGAGCAAAGCATTCATACTTTCACGAAAATCAATAGATTGCCAGTTGTGCATGTAGACATGTTCTCCATTGTGAAGGAAGGCATGCTTTTCAACAGAGCTTGGCAATGCGTTAAAAATGTTAAAAATGTGACGCGGTTTAACGTTCCAGTCTTGAAGACCATGTGTGTAAACACAAGTGGCTTTCACTTTATCAGCATGAGGAAGATAGTTACGGTCATGCCAGAACTGATTATAATCACCAGAAGTACGATCAAGTTCTGAAGATTGTTCATCTAAAAGTTCTTGATAGTGTGCGTTGTTACGGAGATAATCACCAGAAAGCAAATTACGTGAGTAAGTCAATTCGGTAAGGACATCGAGGTCTTCACCAGGGTAACCACCAGGGCTGCAGACAAGACCATTTTCACGGTAGTAGTCATACCAAGACGAAATAGCTGATTCGGCAATGATGACTTTTAGTCCTTCAACACCGGTTGTGGCAAGGGCAGTTGACATAGTTCCGAGATAAGATTTACCAGTGGTACAAACTAAACCATTTGACCAATCAGCTAGCACTGTTTGATCACGACGGTGGCTAGAAAAGGCGATTGCTCTGCCATTTAACCAATCGATAACAGCTTTAAAACTTTCTACCTGAGCGTAGTCACCACTTGTCATAAAACCATTTGAACCAGCAGTCCCTACTCCTGAAACGTAAATATTTGCAAATCCACGAGCTAAGAAATAGTCATTCAAGGTATAAGGATCGATAAAGCTAAAACTTTCTTCAGCATCACCGACTGGAAGGTCTAGCTCAGGAGTTTCAAGTGGCTCGAAGTTACGTGTCTCCACACTGATTTTACCTGCTTGCTTGATAGCTAAGTTGCCTTCCATTTTGTAAAGTTTTTTATCGTTAGCAACGATATTTGTCCCTTCGTGATAAGGCTAGCAGTCATCATTGTTGGTACTTTGTGGCTAGTTTTAGGACGAATGATATTAACTTTAACCAAATCTAATTGACAGTCATTGTCAGTATCAAGCGGAGCTTGTACATAAACAACTTCACGAATTAAATCATTTGTATTAAAGGTTGCTAAAGATTTACCATTGAAAAAATGATAATCATTATCAACTGGGATAAGTCCTTTACTAATCAAGTCATCAAGCAAAGTCATACCATTTTTTTGACGACTAAGAAGAAGCTGGTAAAGTGCCTCGATGATGTGACCTTTTGGTAATTGATTGGAAAATCGATTTTCTCTAAAAAAGTCAGTTGTATCTGTAAAATCAACGTGTGGTGTGAATCCGAGTAATTGAAGGGTGATGGTATAAAAAATATCTGCCGTTAGAGGACGATCAGATTTAAAAAAATGTCAGTAAATCTGTCTCAAAATCTGCAATAAGATTGTGAAGTGGGTAATCCGTGTCTTTATAATTAAAGAAAATCTTACGACAGAAGTGCTCCAGTGTCTCTTTATCAGATTGACGTTTGTTAAGCTCAAATCCAAGAGCTTGTAATTCTTGTTCACAAGTATCGGCAGGCCTTGGTATGTAAGAGAATTGGTTATATTTCATGAAAATTTCTCCTTCTAAAAGTAAACGTTTTAATTTTACAGATAACCTTTACATTATCTATTATACTTGATAAAATGTTAGTTGTCTAAGCTATATTTTTTTTGGAGGAAACAAAAAGACATGGACTTTTCATGGACTGTGAAATACATCACAGAATTTATCGGGACAGCTTTACTCATCATTCTTGGTAATGGTGCAGTTGCTAATGTGGAACTTAAGGGGACAAAAGGGAATAACTCTGGGTGGGTTATCATCGCACTTGGGTATGGTTTTGGTGTTATGATTCCTGCACTCATGTTTGGTAACGTTTCAGGTAACCACATTAATCCAGCCTTCACACTTGCACTTGCAGTTTCAGGTTTGTTTGACTGGTCACACGTTCCACAGTACATCATTGCTCAATTACTTGGTGCAATGTTTGGTCAATTGCTTGTCGTTATGACACACAAGCCATACTACCTTAAAACTGAAAATCCAAATGCTATCCTTGGTTCATTCTCAACTATCTCAGCTGTTGACGACGGTACAAAAGAAAGTCACAAAGCTGCTTGGATTAATGGTTTCTTGAATGAGTTCTTAGGTTCATTCGTACTTTTCTTCGGTGCTATGGCACTTACTAAAAACTACTTCGGTGCAGAATTAGTTGCAAAATTGACTGCTGTAGGTTATGATGCTTCTACAGCTGCAACTCAAGTTGCTCCTTTCACTACAGGTTCACTTGCTGTTGCTCACTTAGGACTTGGTTTCCTTGTAATGACACTTGTTGCATCACTTGGTGGTCCTACTGGTCCTGGTCTTAACCCTGCACGTGATCTTGGTCCACGTATCGTCCATGCGTTGCTTCCAAAATCAATTCTTGGTGAATACAAAGGCGATTCTAAATGGTGGTATTCATGGGTACCAGTTGTAGCTCCAATCCTTGCTGGTGTAGCTGCAGTTGCCTTGTTCAAATTCTTATACCTATAAGATAATCAGATAATAAACCAGAAAAGAACCTTCGGGTTCTTTTTTATTATGCCAGGAGAGCATAATTTCTTGTCAAACTGACCATTTTTTTCTAAAATAGAAAAGACCCGGTCCTTATTTTTGTAAAAACTTGTACAACATAATCTAACAAAAACACTGTGAGGAGATAATTATGACTTTATTTAACGGAGTCACGTTTAGGCATCCCGTTTTACGTATCAACAATCGTGATCATAACATCGATTTTTATCAAAAATTAGGCTTTAAGTTAGTGAATGAAGAAAATGCTATTGCTGTATTTTCAACAAAACAACGAAATGCTCATTTTGTCATTGAAGAATCACCAGCACCAGATACTTGTGCTGTTGAAGGTGACAAAAAGATTAATAGAATTGTCGTTAAAATTCCTAAAGCAGCTGAAATTGAAGGTATTTAGGTAACGGCATCGATTGTGGAACGACTTTTTACAAAGGTAAACGTGGTTATGCTTTTGAAACAGTATCTCCAGAAGGTGACCTTTTCCTCTTGCATTCAGAAGATAACATCCATGAATTAAGAGAAATTGAGAACAAAACATTTCCTGAAAATGATGATTTAAAAGAAGTTTCTGAGTTCCATTTTGAAAGTTTGACACTAAATGTTGCTGACAAAGCTGGCACACAAGCCTTTTATCAAACCGTATTCGGAGGTAAATTGCCGTTAGATCTTCAGTTTGAACAAGGAAATGGAGCAAATTTAACTGTTGATCCTCAAAAAACATGGGATTTAGAAATCCTAGAATTTAAGGTTCCTAAGAACTACAATCTTAAAGCTTTGGCTGATTATTTAGAGGCTAAAGGACAATCTATCTATTTAGATAAAAAAGAAAGTGTTTTGGTTCTTTCAGATCCTAGTCAAGTTGAAATTTGGTTTATCAAATGACAGATTTGCTAGACATTATCAATGATCAAATTGATCGCAATATTTATCATGGAGCTAGTTTAGCTCTTTTTAAAGACAATCAATGGACAGAGCATTATATTGGAACGATTGATGGTAAGGCTCCTGTTGTTCCTGATTTAATTTATGATTTGGCCTCTGTATCTAAGGTTGTTGGTGTCGGAACGGTTCTTATTTCGCTCGTTCGCGAAGGAAGTTGGATATTGATGCGCACTTAAGTCAGTACTATCCTGATTTCATGAGGAAAAACTGACGCTTCGCCAGCTCTTAACACATAGCAGTGGAATTAATCCTTTTATTCCGAATCGTGATGCACTTAACGCCAAGGAGTTAAAAGAGGCTATTAATCACATTACGGTAGAAGATAAAAAAGATTTCTTGTACACAGATATTAACTTTTTATTACTTGGTTTCATGTTAGAAGGTATTTTTGGGAAATCTTTAGATGGGATTTTCAAAGAAACTGTCTTTGAACCTTTTGACATGACTAAGACAGGTTTTGGACCAGTTAAAGGTGCTGTGCCAACGGTAGCAGGGATTTCTGACGGAGTTGTCCATGACCCTAAAGCTAAGGTGCTTAAAAATCACGCTGGCTCAGCTGGGCTATTTTCTAATCTAGCTGATCTTGAAAAGCTGTGTCAGCATTATCTGACGGATGATTTTGCGAGTGATATTTGGCAAAACTTTAGTCATGCTAATAAGGAACGTTCACTTGCTTGGAATAAAGAAGGAGATTGGCTAGACCACACGGGTTATACGGGGACTTATGTGGCTAGTAACCATAAAGAGCAAAAAGCGGCTATTTTCTTAACTAATAGGACCTATTCTTACGATGACCGTCCGCTTTGGATTAAAGAACGTCAGAAAATTTCTAACTGGATTCAGGAAAATTTTTAAAAAGATTGCTATTATTGTGAAAACGTTTTAATTTTTTCTCGGCTTTTTTAGCGTGAAAGTGCTATAATGAAAGTAACCAGAGAAAAGGAGGATAAGGTTATGGCAGATGTACTTACTGTTGTTTTCAATATTGAAAGTGAAGCTTATCAAGCATTTTCAGAATTAAAAGCTTTCAAGCAAGACAACCACACCCAAATCGCACAAATTGCCTTGGTCAAGAATGAAAATGGTAAAATCACTATCAAAGATTCTGTTGATTTCGATGACACCAGCCGTGAATATGCAACGATTGGTGGCATTGTTGGTGGTTTGATTGGTATCTTGAGTGGACCAATTGGTGTTATTCTCGGCTATGGTATCGGAAGTCTTGCTGGTGCTGCAAGTGGTAGTATGACAGACGCTACTGACAATAGCTTGATTGAAGAAGTGACAACTAAGTTACTTGATGGCGATGTTGCTGTTATTGCTTTGGTGCATGAAGAGGACGAAAATATATTGAACCATGTCTTTGCTCCTTATAAGACTAATATTATGCGTTGGGATGCTGTTGCCCTTGCTCGTGAAGTTGAACTTGCAGGTCAAGTTCAAGATGAACTTTATGATAAGGTTCAAGAAGACATGAATGAACGTCGTGTCAATCATTTAAAAGAGCAGGGAAATGATATTGCAGAAGCCATTAAGGCTAAATTCCGTCGCTTAAGAGGAAAAGAATAGTCCTAAGCAGTCAGATATACTATTCATCTCTAAACAGTGAAAATAAACACTCTTACTTTTGGTCAGGAGTGCTTTTTTTATTTTATAAAGTTTTTCATCATACTGATATGTTGGATGCCTGCTTCCTCAAATTCTTCACCAAAAGGAATAAAGCCAAGTTTATCGTAAAAGCCTTTTGCTGTTAACTGCGCATGAAGAATCATTTCTTTAAATCCTTGTTGTTTACAAAAAGTGATGACTTCTTCTAGAAGGTGTTTTCCCAAATGCTTTCCTTGTTGGTCAGGAAGAACAGCCATGCGCTGCAAGGTGGCTTTGCTGTGGTCTTGATTTGGCAAAATACGGCAGGTAGCGACAGCATTTCCTAAGTCATTATAAAGAACAAAATGCAGGCAATAAGCTTCGTTTTCATCGATTTCAAGAGATAAAGGAACGCCTTGGCCTTTTACAAAAACGATTTGACGGATTTTCATGGCATCTAAATAGGTGTTTGAAAGTGTGTTTCTGGTTTGTTTGATTTTCATAGCTCTATTTTAAGGACAAAAAAGACTCTGTCAACTGACAAAGTTCTTTTTCGATATTTATTATTTAGCAGCAACATGATTTCAGCAACATCATCCATTGAAAGAACTTCGTGGAAGACGCGTTGTGTCAATTCTGTCTTTTGTTCTTTAGTAAGGTATTTAGTGTTGACACAGTAACCTGAGATACGAACGATAACATCTTCACCATTCATAATCTTGTCATAAACATCTTTAAGGTCCATGACGTTCAAGTTAACGTGTTGTCCACCGTTTTCGAAGTAACCATCAAGGATAGTTACCAAGTTATCAACTTGTTCATCAAATGTCTTACCAAGAGCGCGTGGAGAAACTTGAGTTGTAAGTGAGATACCGTCTGCAGCATATGAGAAGTCAAGGCTTGCAAGAGAGTTCAAGTTTTGCAACCAACCACCACGAGCTTTGTTAGATGGATTGGCACCTGGTGAGAAGAATTCAAGTTTAGAAAGGTTTACGGTACCATCTTCGTTGAGGTAAACACCTTTGTGAACTGGAGAGTTACCAGTTTGTTTAGAGTAAGCGACGTTTGAAGTGATTGTAAGAAGTGATACAGTAGCTTCAGCGTTCTTGTAAAGTTCGTGGCTACGAAGACGAGTAGTGTAAGCTTCTACCAACCATTCAGCAAGTTCGTTAGAACGAGGATCATCTTCACCCCAACGAGGGAAGTCACCAGTTGTTTCGTAGTCGCAAATGTAACCATCTTCGTCACGGATTGGTTTAACAGTAGCTATTTGATTGCTGACAAAGTATCAACGGTATTAGCGAAACCACAGATACCGAATCCCATGTTGGCACGTTGTTTAGTTGGCAAGAATGCCATTTGAACAGCTTCGTAGTTGTATTTATCAGTCATGTAGTGAATGATGTTAAGGGCATCTACGTAAGTTGAAGTCAACCAATCAAGAGATTTTTCAAAGTTAGCTTTGACCGTTTCGAAATCAAGGATTTCGTCACGAACTGGTTCGATGTCAAATACTTTGTAGTCTTTATGAACATCGTCGTAACCACCGTTCAAACCAGTAAGAAGAGCTTTAAGGACGTTTACACGAGCACCAAAGTATTGGATGTTGTGACGTTGTTCTTCGTTTTCTGGGTCAAGTGGTGATACGCAACATGAGATACACGACATTTCACCGTAACCATCTTTAGCCATTGTTGTCACACCCTCGTATTGGATTGAAGAGTGTTTGTGTGACATTTTCATACAGTAGCGACGGAATGAATATGGCAATTTATCAGCCAAGAACTGTCAAGTTTGGTTCAGGAGCGTTACCGATTATTATGCAAGTGTTGTGCAAGAAAGGTAGTCATTTTAGTAACACGGTTCGACGACCGTCAGCCACCATACCAGCCATAGATGTAGCTGATAATGTTGGGTCACC
>ENA-OQMZ01000886-OQMZ01000886.1-human-gut-metagenome-genome-assembly--contig:-NODE-886-length-11844-cov-2.897243_pt1 | contig 11844 bp, 13 predicted proteins | sample MGYA00242621_ERZ504862 | MGnify/ENA primary metagenome ERZ504862 (study PRJEB26092, sample SAMD00036393) | human gut metagenome | host: Homo sapiens | study: EMG produced TPA metagenomics assembly of... | reverse complement strand
GTGGCGACTTCCTGAATGTCGGACACGTAATGCTCGACAAGCACATTGTCTTCGATCACGGAAATCTGCGTGTGGCGTTCGCGCTCGCGCACCACCATCAGACGATCCACATGCTCGCGGCGAGCCAGGAAATCCTGTTCCATGAGCTGGCTTTGACGGCTACGTTCGCGGCGGTTGTCACGGCGGCGCTGCTTCTTGGCCTCAAGTCGAGTCGAGCCCTCGACATCGGTGATCTCGTCGATGTACTGCTGCTTGCGGGAACGGCGTACGAGCATCTCTTCCTGCTCCTCGGCCTTCGCGCCGCCACGGCGGCGGCGACGACGACGGGTCACCGTACCCTCTTCCTCGTCATCCTCCTCACGGCGGCGGCGAGATTCACCTTCGACGTTCTCCTGCTGTCGTTCGTCAGCTTCCTCACGACTACCATGCCACGACGGCGACGACGGGTGCGCGTCGCTGCTCGTCATCATCATCGTCACCACGATTGCCACGTGTTTCGTCGTCGATAGGCGCGTACGTGATATCGTCGAGGATCAATCCTCTTCAATCTGCTCGACCTCGGCCGCAGCTCGACGCTCCTGCGCGTTCAAACGACGGGAACGACGGGACTTGCGAGATCCGCCTTCCTCATCGTTTCCGCATCATCATTACGATTGTCACGCTCATTACATTCACTGCGATTGTCTTCGGAACGCTCTTCGTCAGCAACGTCACGATTACGACGGCGACGGCGACGGGTCGGACGATCCTCACCCTGCGCATCGTCATGATCCTGCATATTGCGATCATTGCGAGATTCACGGGAATCGTCACGATCGTCATCGGACCTGTCATGGAAATCCGCAGCAGACGGCAAAACCGGCTCCTGGAACAGCAGCGACATCATCGGACGCGGATTGTGACGGACCTCATGGCCTTCCGGCAACATATCAACCGCATCAAGCGCGCGTTCTTCAAACGATTCCTCATCGCGGAAATCATCGACAGCGCTGCGACGGCGACGACGCGGCATCTCGTCATACTCATCCGCATCTTCAACGGAACGACGACGGCGACGCGGACGATCCTCATCCCGCTCATCCTCGACCTGCATCGCGCGGCGGCGACGAGTACGCGTCGACTGCTCATCGGCAATCTCACGAACATCATCGTCGGGCCGGGCCGAACGATGACGGCGACGAGTCGGGCGAGACACACCATCGGAATCGCCATCATCACTGGAAACAGCGACGTCACCGGCATCATGCGCAGGCTGCGCAACCGGCAACTTCGGCTCTTCGAATAGCGGGGTCGCGGCATGCTCCTCGACCTTCAATTCCAAAGACGCGCCGGCGGCTCCAACCCCACGCACCACACGACGACCGCCACGACGGCGACGCGGCGCAGAATCGGACTGGGCCGATTCGAATTTCACAACATTCACGCATGCTCAGGTGATGCCACGGCTTCGACCTGATCGAAGCTCTCATTGGTATTAGCACAATGGCTCCTCGACGGCACGCTGCAATCGCGCCGCCCACACTTAGGCCTCATACGGTTCTCACACCACGCTCTCACCGTGGCCGCGCATCATGGCGCCCGTAGGAAGCAACTTCCGTCAAAAGTCTTCATCATGCGACGGCGGACACCAGCGCTCGCGGGCACACATGAACTTCACGCGAGGGGATCAACGCCATCGGATGCATTGGTGATTTGCAGAACCACCGTCTATAAGTATGACACAAAAAACAACAGAACGTGACATGACGGGAAATTTTCCGGATCCTGCAACCCGCCGCTCGCGTTCCCCGCCCGCAAATCCCAGACCCCGTCCGCACAAGTCGTTTTTCCGTCTACACAAGTCGCAGATCGGGGTGCTTTCTTAGGTTGTGCAGACAGAAGACGGAAAACAACAAACAGCCGATAGCAGGCAGAAGAAGGCAGCAGACAGCTACTTCAGCCAGTCTTCAAGCAAGTTGGCCATCAGCAGTAGATCCGATTCCGGCAGCTGCTCGTCATGCTTGTGCGCCAGCAACGGGCTGCCCGCGCCCAGATTCACCGCGGGAATGCCCAACATCGAGAATCGTGCCACATCCGTCCAGCCAAGCTTGGCCAGAGGATCACGCCCCGTGCGCTCGCGCACCAATTTCACCAGCGACTGCGCGAGCGGCGACGTCAGCCCCGGGCGCGCAGAAGGCGACTCATCCTTCATCTCAATGCCGAAGCCTTCGAACACGCCGCCTGTGGCAACATGCTCGCCATTGCCCAATTCCGCACCGGCGTCCGCGCCAATCATCAGCGCCTTCGCCTCAGCCAACGACTTGTCGGGGGCAAAACGGTAGTTGACGTGCACGCGGCATTCGTCGGGAATCACATTCGTGCCTTTGCCGCCTGAAATCAGGGTGGCATTCAACCCCTCCTGATACGTCAGGCCATCCACTTCAATCGCACGATTTTCATAAGCGTTCAGCCGGTTCAGAATCTCAGCGGCCGCATGAATGGCGTTCTTGCCCATCCATGCTCGCGCCGAGTGTGCCGCAATGCCATGCGTGATCACGTCGAAACGCATCGTGCCATTGCAGCCGCCTTCAATACCGCAATCGGTCGGCTCGCCAATAATCGCAAAATCGCCGGAAATCCAATCAGGATGCGCCTCGACCACCTTGCGCAGGCCGTTCTTTTCGGCAGCAACCTCTTCGTGGTCGTAGAACACGTATGTCAGATCGTATTTCGCATCCGTCAACGTGGCCGCCAAATACAGCATCACCGCGTCGGAGCCTTCATATCGGTGGCACCGCGCCCCCATAGCACGCGCTCCTGCTCATGGCCGGCGGCAACATCCTCGCGAATCAGCGGATCGCCTGGTTCCAGCCATCGCGGCGGGAAGTTGTCGATCACCGGCACAGTGTCAAGATGCCCTGCGAGAATCACGCGGCGTTCACGTCCGAAATTCGTGGACGCAACCAGCGTATCGCCATGCCTGCGCACTGTCAGATGCTGCTGTTTGTTTAGAAACGCTTCGACGGCGTCGGTCAACGGGCCTTCGTCATCACTGACGGAATAGGAGCCATGATCTGTTCCATCAGCGTTCAGCTGCTCCTGCCTGGTGGCGGAAGCGGAAAATCCAATCTCAAGTTCGTTCATACCGCCCATTATCCAGCACCACCGGAACCGACATCGCCGTTCGACAACGCTTTTGAGACGGGTTGGATGTTATCCATATGCATGGTGCAACACTGGATAGCGGCCAAACCAACGGCCGAGAGCGAAAGGAAGAGTGTCATGCCGGGTCTGTTAAGTGCTTTGGAAGGCTTCTGCGTCATTGGCATCGTCATCGGCACCGGTTACGTGGCCGCGCGCATGCGCATAGGCGGACCTACCGCGCAGATGGTGCTCAACAGGTTCAGCTTTTTCGTATCGAGCCCGTGCCTGATGTTCGCCATCCTGTCCAAGGAGAGAATCTTCGAGATATTCCACTCCTCATTGTTGTGGCGTTCTTCTCGGCTGTGCTGGTCGGATTGGTGTTTCTGATCCTCAATAGGCTGTTCTTCCATCTGAAGGCGGCGGATGCCACCATCGGCGCGTTGAATTCGCTGTATCTGAACTCCAACAACATCGGTCTGCCGATCGCCACGTACATTCTGGGCAATCCCGCTTTGGTCGCGCCGATTCTGGTCATGCAACAGGCGGTGTTCACACCGATCGGCCTGACCGTGCTCGATGTGACCACCAAAGGCAAGGTCTCCACGAGGGAGATTCTGAAGCAGCCGCTGCATCAGCCGCTGCTTATCGGTTCGCTGCTGGGCATCGCCGTATCCGCGATTTCCGCAAAAACCGGTCATTTCGTGGTGCCGGACTGTATTTACGATCCGATCGACATGATCGGCGATTCCGCAGTGCCAATGATTCTGATGGCATTCGGCATGTCGTTGCACGGCACGAAGCCGCTGCCAGGACAAGTCAAACATTCCGCGGTGTTCACGGTGGCGGTATTGAAGAACATCGTGATGCCAATCATCGCGTTCCTGCTGTCGTATTTCGTGATGGGCTTCCGCGGCGCCACATTGTACGCGTGCGTGGTGCTCGCCGCCCTGCCGACCGGGCAGAACGTCTACAACTACGCGGCGCGGTACAACGTGGGTCTCTCGTTCGCACGGTCGACGGCATTCTCGTTCTCCTCTGCCAACTGAAGCTGTGCCAGCTCCTCGTCGGTGAGCTGTTCGTCTTTGTTTTCTGCCATAGTTACCTCTTTTTACTATTTCTTAGCGTGCTTGCCAGCACCCTTGCTGTCATCGGTGACCGAGATGAGCTGTCGGTCGGCAGCGCCATTACGACGCGCACGGCGGCGTTCCTCGGCATCGCCCGCGTCGGCGGCGGCTCGATGAGCCTTGTTGACGTTAAAGACCTCGTCGTGCTTGCGCCACGGACCGACGGACTCGCCAAAGCTCATCTTAAGGCCGGCGATAAAGCACCGAGCCAGCCGATCGGCGCAAACTGCACCAGCGGGAACAGCGAGAACACCCAGGTCAGCAGGACGACTGCCGCCGCTCCTGCAAAGTTGGCAATCCAGTAGTCGCGCTTGGTGATCACGCGCTTTTCGCACGCCCACTGGCCGCACAGAAAGCCGATGTAAATCGCAAAGAGAAAGAGCACAAGCGCAAGCACCACGAACGTCCAGCTCATGGGCGCTACTCCCCGTGATGGTGGCCGCAGCAGCACTCGTGGCCGTCATCATGGCCGTGGCCGCCGCAGCACTCGTGGTCCTCGCCGTGATGGTGGCCGCAACCGCACTCATGGTCGTCGCCGTGCTCGCCGCAACCGCAACCGTCCTCGTGGGCACCGTGCTCCTCGGGGCGATACTGCGACCAGTCCAGACCGGCGGCGATGGCGTCGGCCTCCTCCTTGTAGAGGACCGTGATGGCCTGGGTGCCCAGCTTGGCGCCACCGATGGCGTCAAGCATATCGTAGAGCGTAAAGGCCACGTCGGCACCGGGCAGCGCGAGCTCGCGGTCGTCGGCGTAGGCAAGGGCCAGGCGCAGGTCCTTAATGAAGTGCTCGACCATAAAGCCGGGCTTGTAGTCGCCGTCGAGCGCCTTGGGGGCCAGGCTCTCCATGGCACCGGACTTGCCGGTGCGCCCAGGATCATCTGGCGGGTCTTCTCCAGGTCAAGGCCGCTCAGCTCGGCAAATGCCATGGCGTCTGCCATGCCGACCATGCAGGCGCCCAGCGACACCTGGTTGGCGAGCTTGGCAGCCTGGCCCTTGCCGCACCATCGAAGCAGCAGATGGTTGCCGCAAAGGTGGAAAGGATATCGCGGACCGGAGCGATGTCGTTCTCGGTAGCGCCAACGATAGCCGTAAGCGTGCCGGCGATAGCACCCGACTCGCCGCCGGTGACGGGACAGTCAAACGCCATGCGGCCGGAAACCTGGGCGGCCTCGGCAATGTCACGGGCGAGCTCGGGCGAGCTCGTAGTGAGGTCGATCAGCACCGCGCCGGGCTTAGTGCACGCGAGCAGGCCGTCGCCCGCCAGGTAGAGCTCCTCGACCTCGGAGGGATAACCCACCATGGTAAAGACGACGTCGGCGTTCGCCGCGGCATCCGCCGGCGTATCGGCCCAGACGGCACCGCGCTCAACGAGCGCTGCAGCCTTGGACTTGGTGCGGTTGTTGACCGTGACGGGATAGCCAGCGTCCAGAATGTGGCCGGCGATGGGGGCACCCATAATTCCGGTGCCGATGAATGCGACGGAGAGCTTGTTTGCCATGAAGCCTTTCCTTTTGGGTTGGGTGTTATTACCAGGTTGAATACTCGGTGCCAGCGTTTGGGCTGTGAGTTGGGATCGATTACGGCCGCGTTACTTGCCTACTGACCGCGCACACGGCGGGCGATACGGTCGGAAAGCGACGCCTTGTCGGCGCGGTTCTTACCCCAAAACGCGCAGCCCACCATGCCGGGGCCCACGTGCGAGCCGATGGTGGGACCCACGGAGCCGCGAATGATCGTGACGTCGGCGCAACCCTCCTCCTTGCGGATGGCGGCTTCGAGCCAGTCACCATCCTTTTCGGCATCGGCCGTCATGATGGCGATGGGCATGGTGCGATCGGGCACGTAGTTCTCGCGGAACGACTTGAGGATGGACTTGAGCGCCTTCTTGCGGCCGCGGTTGACGCCGATCAGCGACAGCGAGCCGGCCAGGTCGTAGGAGAGCTCGGGCTTGACGTCGAGCTTTGCCGTGAGCTGCGCCGCCGCGGGAGGAATGCGGCCGCCGGCAGCCAGTGCGTCGAAGCTCTCGAGCGTAAAGTAGCCGTGCACGTAGGTCTTTGCCTCGTTTGCCCAATCGACCAGCTGCTTGGCGGTCAGTCCCGCCGAACGCTGGCGCACGGCCTCGAGCGCCAAGAGCGCACCGGTCGCGCAGGGCAGAGCGTTGTCGACCACGTAGAGCTCAAAGTTGGGATACTCGGCGCGCACGACATCTGCCGCCTGGCACGCGGAGTTGTAGCTCGACGACAGCGCCGAGGTAAAGCACAGGTAGACCGTGGGCGTGCCCTCTTTGGCGCACTCGGTAAAAAACTCGATATAGCGACCGAGCGACACAGCCGAGGTGGACACGCGGGCACCGGCGCGCATGCGGTCGTAGAACTCCTTAGCTCATGCTCGACCAGATGTCGTCTGTGCGCTCCTCGCCATCGATAATGAAAGGGAAACCCAGGATATCGACATCGAGGTTCGCGGCGACCTCGGGGCTAAAGTCGCAGCAGGTATCGACGACGATGCGGCAACGGTTCGAATGACCGGCGGATGCGGCCTTGTCCATCAAAGCGACTCCTTACGTAAAAAGGCGGCCACCCGCATGGGATGGCCGCCAACCGTTAACTCATGCAAGTTAACGTATTTTACTCGTCAAGTGTTTCGATGCGGGGCTTGATGATGCCATATCCACCATTCTTACGGTGATACACCACATTGATGAGACCGGTCGTCGCGTTCTCGAACACGTAGAAGTCGTGGCCCAGCAAATCGGTCTGCACCAGCGCCTGCTCCTCGGTCATCGGGGTGACATCGATGACCTTCTCGCGGACGAGCAGGTCGTCGTCCTCCTCGGGCAGCAGCAGGTCGGCCAGATCCTCAACGCGCTCGACCGGCGCGACATCCGCGGCACTGGCACCACCCTGGCGGTTGTCCACGACCTTGGTCTTGAACTTGCGCAGCTGGCGGGTGACCTTATCGGCGGAGAGGTCGATGGCAGCATACATATCTGCGCCGTGCTCGGCAACGCGAATCACAGAACCGCGGACACGAACCGTGACCTCGACGATTGCCGGGTTGGGGTTCGAGGGGTTCTTCTCATAACGAAGCACGACGTCGACTGTCATGGGCTCGATATCGAAAACCTTGAGCGCCTCGCCGATCTTCTCATCCACATGCGCACGCAGAGCATCGGTTACCGTCGTCTTGCGTCCAGAAACCTTGATATCCATACGTGGCTCCAATCTGCTCGGGGACTTACTGTACTGGCTATGTACCCATTGCCGTGCATTTAATCACCCGAATTCCCAAAGACCCGAATAACGATTGCTTGATACCGCATACCGAAGTCTCGCACTTTTCCGTGGCAAAGTGCGCTATAGGAAGGCGTCGGCAAAGCTAGTTTTTCTCCTGGAAATCAGCTTTTACCTGCCGTTTTTACCAAAATAGAAAAGCCGGGCTCCCCTATTAGGGAGACCCGGCTATGCGTGTTGAAACCGTGAAGAAGCGCCTTGTTCGGTGTATGGCAGACGCCACCCCTACCAATAACTAGCTATTGAGCTTGTTGATGTCATCGTCGGTGATGGCGCCCTCCTGGCTAGACGACGGACTGTCGCCGTTGTTATCAGAGGCGTCGCCATCGGAGGACTCGGTCTCGTTGGACGTGGAGTCGGATGCCTGCACATTGGCCCCCGAAACGGTCTTGGCGGTAAGGTCATAGGGCATCTGTCCGTACCAGACGCAGTGGACTGCCTCGAGCGTGCCATCGACCGTGATGCCATCGAGGGCATCGCTCGCGGCACGGCACAGCTCATCGTTAGAGCTTAGGCCTGCGACGCCAAGCGTGGAGGGCGCCTCGAGCGTACCGACATAGGAGATCTGGCTCATCAGACGCGCGAGGTAGCCACCAGCCGTGGAATCACAGATCACGTAATCGACCTCGCCCGACTCGAGCGCCTCAAAGCACTCATTGATGTTGGAGAAGGTCTTTTGGTTGGCGGTGATGCTTTGCTTGGCGAGCGCCTCCTGCGAGGCCGAGGAGGTCTGAACGCCCAGGGTAGCGGTGTTAAGCGTTTCGGTGGAAACGCTCAGCGACTCGCCGTCACTGCTCTTGCCGAATACGGCGGGGGCGTCGTACAGACAGGTGCCAAGTGAGCTGATATCGCCGTCCGTAGACCTGGCGTCGCCAATAAAGATGTCGGCCTTTTTATCGCTGAGCGCGGAATCGGCCGAGGACGCATCGACAAAGGCGACTTTGAGACCCATGCGGCATGCAAGGGCACGAGCGGCATCGACCGCATAGCCCGTGAGGTTTCCGTCGGCATCCTGCATGGCTTGCGGGGCATCGGAAGTATCGAGGGCGACCGTCAGGGTTCCCGGCGTGACCAGGGCATCGTCCGATACCGTGGGGGTAACGGTCTCGCGCTCGATCTGGTCGATCGTGGGCGTCGTGAACGTGGACAGTGGATTGAACGCACATCCACTCAGGCCCAAAACGGCAATGACCACCGCGGTCCCAGCACCTAACCGAGCCGCATGCATCAAGCTGCCCCTCACCATGTCCACTACCCTGCCTTCTGTGTCGTATACAATCCGTTCCCTGCACGGAATATCGGGTTGTTCCCACCAGCTGACCTGGTATTTGACCCCACACTTGCGCACCGGGGCGTTTGCTCGGGAGGCCGCAGCCACCTTCACGACTGGCCCGCTCGCCCGCGAGGCGGTATTGCCCCAAAGAAAGTAGAACGGACGGTGCGGCTTACATCTAGGACGCGCCATGATCGCGCCGCGCGCACGCGGTCGCTTACGTGGATCCCTTTGACCGCGTCTGTCTTGGACTAGGATGGGCATTTCGTCCGTCCGCAACCACAGCCTGGCAGGAACGTAGGGCATTATAGCTAAGTTCAAGCTATAGTTTAAGGTTAGGGACGTTATTCGCATCGCGAGCACAGATTTCGCAGGTCGGGGCGGGCTGCACGCGCTCTGATTGAGCCCGTAGCTCCCCATGGAGAGCCCCGACGCGCTCGTCTTGGGGCGCGTGGCCAAAAATAGCAAATATGAGTACTGTTATCAAATTAGTGGCAGGAATTTTTGGCTCTGCAAACAGTTTTCACTCTCTATAACGTCAGATTGATGCCAGGGTATTCCACATTTGTTTAATATCTTTCTGATTTACGCCATCTTCTAGTCCCAAAATCCCTGATTTTGCTGTTACCGAATTTGTAGCAGTACTCATATTTGCTATATTTTGGCCAGAGCATGTATTCAACCCCCTGTTTCAGAGCATTGCTAGGCGGGTTTAAGCCCAAAACACGCCCGCAGCGTGTTAAATAGCGCCTCTTGTTTCTTTCTGCAAGCGTCAACACGGTTGCGATATCGCTTACCCATACGTTGGTGGATGCGCCATGCGAGCGCTTCCATCGCTTCCATGTCGCAGAGCATTTCGTTGTTGACCGTCGCGACCTCGATTCCCATAGTAATCAAGCCCGTGTTGCGTTTTTCATCATGGATACGTCCCTCCGGGAGGAATGGCCCAGCTCACCGTTGTATTCCAGGTCAAACCGGGCTGCTTCCTGATGGGCATCGCAAACCGCATACGGCATCCCCGAGATCGCCTGCGCTCGGTCGTTGAACTCGATCTTGTGGTCGGTCTTAAAGGGACCGCAGGCAAATCCGCCATAGGAAAACGGAAGCGAAAACATGGCAAGCATGATGCATTCCATGGGTGAGCGCAGGTTTTCCGACAGAAAGGGGCACAGCCGCCGCAGCTGCTTGGCCGCGCTCCCCTTGCATGCCGCAAGGTAATCTGCCAGGCGATCGGGCGTCAGCACTGGCTCTACCTCAAAGTAGCCCACATCTGACGGCTGGTCCTTATCCTTTGCAAGCCTGTTCACGGTAGGCGAGCTGTAGGGAGGCAAATACTGCCCGCGATCGCTCAGCGAAATCTTGGAGCACAGCTCCTGGGCCAGGGCAAATGCCTGGATACAGCCGACTTCGCGCGCAACGGCTACGCAGAGGGCCTCGGGAGACAAGCTGTACACCCCCGGCTCCACCTCCAGAATCGAACCAACCGGCAGTCCTGCAGAACAAACGGACCAGCTTGCACCAGGCATGCGGCGACGCTGCTTTGCAGACCCCACCAGTAGACACAGGTCTTCTTGGACCTCGCCGCTCACGGCCCCGATCCTCACCAAATCGGGAAGATAGATGTCCTCGGCCGAGGGCGACGATGCGTGCAGCACACGGCGCTCTTCATCGGGATCGAGGTCCCTCCAGCTGATGTAACCCATTTGTCGGCGCTCGGCGCGCATCATGCGCAGCGCGAGGTGCCGGTCAGGATTACGGAGGAAGCCAGTTGCTCGCTTGTCGGCTCGTCACGCCGCGCTATCTTCACTGCCACAAAACCACCCCTACCAGACGCGTACGATAGCGAGGCCATCGACTGCCGCGGCGCCGGCACGCTTGAGCTCTGCCGAGCCGCCGCCATGGTCGCACCCGTGGTAATGACATCGTCGATGAGCAGCAAACGACAGCCGTGCACATCTTCGACCGTCTCGTACATGCCCCGGGCATGTTCCCGGCGCTCATCGCGACCGAGCTCTCGCTGGTCACCGTGACCGTATTTGACCAGGGCGTCCAGCAACGACACACCCGAAAGATCGCAAAACGAGCGCGCGATTGCTTCCATATGGTCGAATCCACGCCGCCGAAACGCTGCCGCAGTCGCGGGCACAAATACCACCGCGTCGGCGCCGGACAGCACACCGCCGTAGCGATCGGGGCTGCCACCTGGCATGTAAGACGGTGTCGTAGAGTAGCTCCGCCAGATACGGTGCCAGGCGGCGCTCGCCCGCATCCTTGTACGCCTTGATGATGCGCGGCAGCGGATGTGCGTAGACGGCACACGCCAGGCAGCGATCGAGCGCCTCGGCCATTGCCGAAGACGTGCCCTCGACCGAACACTCGGTGCACAGTAAATCCCCAAACGGGGCGCCACATCGGATGCAGCTATGGCACGGATCGATGAGCACGAGCGATGCCAGACAATCCTGGCAGATCAACGCACCGGAACGCTCGCAGCCGGCGCATCGCGTGGGCGACAACGCCTCAAGTGCCTCGTACGTCGCGCGCTCGGCAAGCGGTAGCAATTCGTCCGCAAACGGTAGGGTGCCTGCACCCTGCAAGCGACTCAACACATTCAAATGCCTCTTCATGACACAACCCTCCCTACGCGAAGGCGAAGGAGGGTTGTCGGTGTAGAGCCATGATACCCAGAGGTGCTAGGGTCAGGCGAGTCACATCCGCTTACGGACGTTATTCGCCGGCAGGCGGTTGCGGTGCGGACGAGGTGTGAGTCGAGCCTTCACCACCGTCCTGGCGCGGCTTGCGGGAGCGACGGCGACGGCGACGCTTTTGACCCTGGTCGGTCGAGCCCTCGCCACCGCGATCCTCACGCGGTTCGCGCTCGTCGCGAGTACCGCCGCGCGAAGCTTGGCGGCAGCTCCTCCGCCGTCTCCAGGGCGACGGCGCGTGACCTTGACTTCACCGTCCGAAACCTGATCGGCCACGGAAGGAACCGAGGGCTTCTGCTGCGTGCCCGAGGAATGGCGACGGCGCG
>ENA-OQMZ01000885-OQMZ01000885.1-human-gut-metagenome-genome-assembly--contig:-NODE-885-length-11846-cov-4.780015_pt1 | contig 11846 bp, 20 predicted proteins | sample MGYA00242621_ERZ504862 | MGnify/ENA primary metagenome ERZ504862 (study PRJEB26092, sample SAMD00036393) | human gut metagenome | host: Homo sapiens | study: EMG produced TPA metagenomics assembly of... | reverse complement strand
TGGAGGTGCATTGGAATAATAAAACCGCTTGCTAAAAGAACGGTTAGGTGTTAATCTTTTCATAGGCAGTGGTAATGTCGATCCTGTTTGATTGTTGGTTGTGGTGACTTAACAATACTACTTGTAGGACTTGGTTTCCACTGCTTTTTTATTTAGGAGTAGAAAACTGCGCCACAGCCTTGGCAGGCCATCGCGCAGCGATTTTGTTCAATTTGAATTTTGCGTAGAGGAACAAGGCTGAGGTAAGAGGTAATTTTCTATGAAAGTACATTACAAAGGAGTTTTATGTAATCTCGCCACATATCGTGTTATGGGAGAAGATAAACCTGCATTATATTATATTGATAGTCCAGATCAAGAAACAATGCTTAAAGCAGGATTTGTAGATGTTCAGCTGCTTATGGGTCAAAGTATTAACTGATGAGGAATATAATGAAATTACTAATATTTTGTATTAAATAGACAATTTTCAGTTTATAGTGATAACTTAATATTTTTTACAGAGCACTTTAGCCAATGGTTAGAGCAAGTAATAGAGTAGGAGGCGTTTCATGCAGGAATTTGAGATTTGTTATGGGTTAAGTGAGTTGCCATCGAATGCTGTGGTGACTTACAGAAAAGCAGCAAAGGCGGTGATTGAAAAAGACGGAAAGCTTTTATTGATTTATACAAATCAAGGAGACTATAAATTTCCAGGTGGTGGATATAAAAATAGTGAAAATGCTGCAGAATGTATTGTCCGGGAAATGTTGGAAGAAACAGGGTATCAGGTGGAGAAAGTAGGAAAGTTGTTTGGAATCGTTTTGGAGCAAAAGGTTGATGACTTTGAACCGGGTACATATTTTTTCCATGAAATCCGAATATTACAGTGTAACGATAGATGAAAATAATAAACAGAAGCAAAATTTGGACGATTATGAAAAAGAGCAGGAGTTCAGACCAGTTTTTGTGGAGATTCAGGAAGCAATTGAGAACAACGAAAGAATATTAAATGATTTAAATAGGAAACAAAATCCATGGATTAAAAGAGAAAACGATGTTTTGAAATGGTTATCAGAAAAAGGGGGGTTGCGGAATGAATAAATAGCTAAATTATTGAAAACAAAAATGAAAATGGGATATTGGACAGGTTTTACTATGGCAATGTATCCAGGGCAGTTTGCGTATGAACCGATTGATGTTGATTTTCAAAAAGTATGGGAGGATAGTATGCTCAACTGATAATTAAAATTCATTAAGTGATATGCACGAAATTAAGTTAAGTAAGTTAATATTTGTGAAGTATCAAAAATCGTGATTATCATGCGCATATCCTATGGAAAATTCCGCTAAAATATGCTTTAATAGACGTATATAGCAGTAAATAACAATTGCAAGAGGAAAAGAAAATGTCTGGAAGAAAGAGGCAGAAAACCGGAATGATAAATAATGAAAATGAAAATAACAGCATGGCGCAGGAGACTCAAACACCACAGCAGACAGTTGACGCGCAGCAGGTGGTTATCCCGCAGGAGAGCGAGCGCATCCAGCGAGCTGAGTGGATTCACGAGCAGGTGAAGCTGCAGCGTGAGGCAGAGGACGAGGCCTGGGAGAAGATCATGGAGGAGCAGAAGCTGCTTACAGAGCGCAGACGCTCCATAGATGCCGATATAAACAGCAACAGAGAGCTGAAGAGATACCATGAGGACTGCATGGAGGACATCACAGATCAGGTATATTCACTGCATGGCATATCGGTAGACAAGCTGGAGGGCATAAAAGAGTACAAGAATGCCCTGTTTCGCGGCGAAGCATTCATCGTGTTTTGCATATCTGTGATAATGGCTGCGATTGTGGCATATGCCTACGGACCGACCTCACAGCTGTGCCTGTATATACTCATGTGTGTAGGCGCGGAGGGAGCGCTGTTGTCCCAAAAGCGAAAGAATATACTGTTTTTCATCCCGCTTATCCTGATAGCAGCGGAGATGATAGGCTACAAGCTGTATCCGCAGTATCTGGAGTATGTCACGATGGCGGGAGAGGCACTGGCACTACTTCTTATGATGATAGGCACTGTGGGATACTTTGTGCACAATCCATACCGCAAGGACAGAAAGAATATAAAGGCTGCAAAGTCAGACCTCAAGGAATTACATAAGGTGGCCAAAAAGAGCGTAAAGAAAAACAAAAAGAGCCGCATAAAGAGTGAAGCAAAAGAGGCAAAGCTTGCGGCAAAGCAGGCCAAAAGAGAGACAAAGGCTGCCATAAAGGAACAGAAAAGGCAGAATAAGCTCGCAAAGAAACAGGCAAAGTACGAGCTGAAGGAGAAAAAACGACAGCTAAAGAGTGAGCGTGTTGAGCTTAAGCATGAGCTGAAAAAGAGCCGGCTCATGGATAAGGTGAGAAACTTTACACCGAAAGAGCAGAATAGTGACAGCACATCTTCGGCAGAGAACGTAGATAACGATATCACAGATAACAATATCATAGATATAGAGCGCAAGATTAACTAAGGCTATAAATTGCTGGGCATTTTTATAGTCGCAAATGTAAATGACAGCGACTATACGCTGCCACTTACAGATGGTGCAGATGTCACGGTTTTGGCACAGAGCTTTATGGTGCTACGCTTCTAAACACTCAGTTGATATTTCTCCATCCAGTAATTAATCTGGATGAAATATGCGATAAGCTGCGGACCTGCCATGAGCTGGCCAAACCACGGACTGCCGTATTCTGCCGGTGCCTTTAAAAATTCGCGGGTTTTGTCAGCGTCAATGAGAGTGCGCACAGGGGCGTTAGGGGAGTCTAATATCTCCTCCATTCCCTTTATAAGGAGAGCTTCATATCCGGGATGATAAGTCTTTGGATATGGGCTCTTTTTTCTGTGCAAAAGCTCAGGTGGCAGGACATCTGAAAAAGCATCGCGAAGCAGAGTCTTTTCCACACCGTTTTGATATTTCATATGCCAAGGCACATTAAAGACATACTCAATGATACGATGGTCGGCAAAAGGTACACGAGCCTCAAGCTCGGAGTACATGCTGGTGCGATCCATGCGGTCAAGAAGCGTCTGCATGAACCATTTGATATTGAGATAACCTATTATGCGGCGGCTTTCGTCCTCACCGGTCTCACCGTAAAGGAGAGGGGCTTTTGATCTCGATTCCTCATATCGAAAAGCCTGATAACCGGATAAATCAAGCTCCAAACTCACATCATCGCGCAAAAGAGCAAGGCGTGGAGCGACATCCGATGACCATGGGAAGCCATATCTTTCCAGCAGCTCTTTGCGGTAAAACCACGGATATCCGCCAAAGATTTCATCAGCACACTCACCGGTAAGAGCTACCTTGTTTTTTCGGCTGACGAGGCTGCAGAAATACAAAAGCGACGAGTCCACATCGGTCATGCCGGGCATATCCTTTGCATCGACTGCGGCAAAGAGCGCCTTGAAGAGAGAGTTCTCATCACACTCGAGATAGGAGTGGCTGTCTCATACTCTTCAAGCATACGATTGACATAGGGCAGATCCCTCTCCGGCTGGAAGGCGTTTGCCTTAAAATACCTGTCATTGTCCTTAAAGTCGAAGGAAAAAGTGTTGAGCGTTTTACCGCGTGTGTTCATATAGTTTGCGGCGATGGCGGTCACGATGCTTGAATCGATGCCGCCTGACAGAAAAGTACATACCGGCACATCGGAAACCATCTGCCTTTTTATAGCATCCTCCACCAGAAAACGTGTGTGAGCAACGGTATCCCGATAGCTCTCGGTGTGTTCCCGGCTTGTAAGCTCCCAGTAGGTTTCATCATGCAGCCCATCCCGGGAGTAAATCATGAAGTGTCCCGGCAAAACCTCAAACAAATCCTTAAACAGGGAAAGCCCGCTCGTGTGCGCAGGCCCGATAGCAAGAAGCTCCTGCAAGCCCTGCTTATCAAGCTCAGGCTTTACTGCTGGGTGCGCAAAGCAGGCCTTTGGCTCGGAGCCAAACACCAGAGAATCCCCTCGGATGGCATAAAAAAGCGGTTTGACACCAACGCGGTCGCGGTACAAAAGTAACCGGCTTTTAGCCGCATCCCATATGGCAAATGCAAAAATACCGTTTAAGCGATTGACAAAATCAGCGCCCCAATGGATGTAGGCGTACAGAATAACCTCTGTGTCTGAGGTTGTGGAGCAGACAAAGCCGTTTTCGGACAGCTCGGGAATCAGCTCATCAGTGTTGTAAATTTCTCCGTTATAGCAGATTGTGTAATCATAGCCATTGTGGGTGCGCGTCATGGGCTGGTCGCCGCACAGGATATCACGGATGGCCAGACGGCTGTGCGACAGACCGATATGCTTTTTAAGGAAACGTCCTCTGGCATCGTTGCCGCGGTGGGCGAGCACAGCACGCATCTTCTCAAGACGAAAGTTCCAGTAATCGGTGTTCTCTTCAAAGTCTTCTTTAAAATTACAGAATCCGGCAATACCACACATAAAAATTCATATCTCCGTAAAAACAGATTTAATTTATATTATGCATACGCCTTGAAGCTGTTAATCCGGTCAGAAAATAAAATGATATGGTGGACAAAAGTCATTGTATTAATCAATTACCAAGCTGATTATAAAATTTTTATTGACAACAAAGGCAGAATAGCGTTACTCTTATTACATAAAGTTAGACAGCACTAACATGCATAAATGACAGGTAACTACAGTAAGTACAATCTGACCAGTAATTGTTTTTAAAGGTATAACCTTATATAAGGTAAATGTAATTTGAAATGTTGAAAGAGAGGATATCATATGTCAGAAGAAGAGAGAAAGTTCTTAGAAATAGTGGATTTGAAAAAGGGCTTCGGAAGCGGCGAGACGCGCCAGGAGGTGCTGCGAGGCATGAATTTTTCTGTGGCAAAGGGTGAGTTCTGTGTGCTGCTCGGACCGTCAGGCTCAGGAAGTCCACACTGCTCAATATCATCGGAGGCATCGACAGCGCCGATTCCGGATATATCAGCATAAATGGCGACAAGCTGAAGGATATGAGCGAGAAAAAGCTCACACAGTACCGCAGAAAGCACCTGGGATATGTGTTTCAGATGTACAACCTGATTGCCAATCTGAATGTAAAGGAAAATATCGAGGTGGGCGCTTATCTGTCTGACAACGCGCTGGATATCGATGAGCTGCTTCACACGCTGGGGCTTTATGAGCACCGCTATAAGCTTCCAAACCAGCTATCCGGCGGACAGCAGCAGCGTGTGTCAATAGGGCGTGCAATCGTGAAAAATCCTGATATACTGCTCTGCGATGAGCCTACAGGAGCGCTTGATTACAACACCTCAAAGGAGATTTTGAAGCTCATAGAGGATGTCAACAAAAAGTACGGAAACACCATAATCATGGTCACACACAATGAGGCCATCAAAAACATGGCAGATCACGTGATAAAGCTAGGGACGGAGCCGTGCGCCACAACGATATCAATAAAAATAAGGTTTCGGCCGAAGAGCTTGAGTGGTAAGGAGGATTTAACCTATGGGCAGGAAAAAGATAAAAAATCCTCTGATAAAGCGTATACCAAAGGAAATTATCGGTGACTGGAAGAAATATCTCGTTGTATTTCTCTTCCTCGTGCTGACAATCGGCTTTGTATCCGGAATGTATGTGGCAAACGACAGTATGCTCACCTCTGCGGATGAGGGGGTAAGTAAATACAAGCAGGAGGATGGACATTTTGAGCTTAAGGATAAGGCTGACAGCGAGCTTGTTACGGCTATCGAGTCAGGCGAGGTAAAACAGCTCCTGACAAAAAAGACAGCGATAGCAGCAAAACTCCTGTCACGCTCTACGAGAATTTCTATCGCAATGAGACTGAGGACTACGACGCAGACGGCAAAAAGGACGGTACCATCCGTGTATACACAAAGACCAGGGATATCAACCTCGCATGTCTCATCGAGGGCTCTTTTCCACAAAATGAGGACGAAATCGCTGTGGACAGAATGCATGCAGACAACGTGGGCATGAAGGTCGGTGACACAATAAAGGTCAGCGGAAAAGAATTCGAAGTATCGGGCCTTATCGCATATGTCAATTACTCTACACTGCATGAAAAGAAGACCGATATGATGTTTGATGCGATAAAGTTTGATGTGGCGATGGTGACAAAGGAGGGCTTTGACCGCCTGGACAAGAGCATTCACTATACATATGCATGGAAATACGAGGATGAGCCGGCGGACGATATAGAGCAGAAGGAAAAATCAGATGACTTTCTGGAGGCGATGGTGTCACAGGTTATGGCAGCGGGCAATGAGGTGGAGGACTACACACCACGCTACTCAAATCCGGCAATCAATTTTGCCACGGACGATATGGCTCAGACAAGGCCATGGGAGGAGTGCTTTTAGACATTCTTATCGTGATAATCGCATTCATTTTTGCAGTGACCATAAGCAATACGATAGCAAATGAATCATCTGCGATAGGCACGCTTCGTGCGTCGGGCTACACAAAGGGCGAGCTTATTAGGCATTACCTTTCAATGCCTGTCATTGTAACATTTCTGGCAGCAGTAGTAGGAAATATACTGGGCTATACGGTATTCAAGGATGTGGTTGTGGGCATGTATTACAACAGCTACAGCCTGCCGACATACCACACAATCTGGAATCCGGGCGCATTCATAAAAACAACGCTTGCTCCGGTGATTATCATGCTGGTTGTAAATCTTATTGTAATAATTCGCATGATGCAGCACACACCGCTTCAGTTTCTGCGTCATGACCTTAAGAAAACAAAGCGAAAAAAAGCAATGCGGCTTCCGCGCTGGAGCTTCATGAGCCGTTTCAGAATGAGAATCATGTTCCAGAATGTGGCAAACTATCTGATACTCTTTGTGGGAATATTTTTCATCATGGTAATGCTCGCGATGGCAGTCGGCATGCCGGATACACTTGATTATTACAAGAAAAATACAGACAGTATGATGTTTGCAAAATATCAGTATGTACTCAAATCCTATGTCGATGCAGACGGAAACGTGCTTGAAACCGACAACAGTGACGCAGAGAAATTTGACATGACATCGCTCTTAAGGAGGTCAGATGACTTTGACGAGGAGGTGTCTGTCTACGGAGTGGAAACAGACAGTGCATACGTAAAGCTTAAGGATATGGATTCGCTTAAGGATAACGAGGTATACATATCAGACTCATTTGCAGATAAATATGGTATAAAACCGGGTGATACAATAAAGCTTGATGCACAGTACGAGAAAAAAACATACAAATTCAAGGTGAAGGGAACCTACGATAAATCCCAGAGCATCGCGGTATTTATGCCGATAGAACATTTTGCGGATACCTTTGATTTTGCAGATGGCAGATTCAGCGGATTTTTGTCGGATACAAAGATAAAGGATATCGATGAGAGCAATATCGCGACAACAATCACGATACGCGACATCACCAAAATGGCAGATCAGTCGACCACTCCATGGGCTCATACATGCAGTACTTCCAGGTGCTTTGCATACTGCTCTCAGCCGTCATGATATATCTGCTCACGAAGCTCATCATCGAGAAAAATGAGACAGCCATATCTATGACCAAGATTTTAGGCTACGACAACAGAGAAATTGCAGGTCTTTATCTGGTCTCAACATCCATCGTGGTGGTTATATCAGATATTATCAGCGTAGTACTTGGTGCAAAGGTGATGGACATTGTATGGCGCATAATGCTGCAAACCTTCAGTGGCTGGTTTGCCTTTAAGGTAACACCTATAGGCTATGCAAAGATGTTTGCATTTGTGCTCATTGGATATATGATAGTGACGGTATTTGATTTCAGGAGAATAAAGAGGATTCCGATGGACATGGCACTAAAGAATGTTGAATAGGTAAAAAGTGACGAAAATTGTCTAATCATTGATAAACTGTTGTATAATTTCATTTAAAATGCTAATATTGTCTCATAAGTTAAAAACCAAAGTAATAACAATAATTTATGAGAGGTGATTAAAAATGAAGCAGGGGGCAAATAAAAAAGAGGTACATTTGCAACCAAAATCATAGCGATGGTTATTTTAGCAATTGTGACTTCAAATGTAATTTGTATGGTATTCATTCTTGAAAGCTCTAAAAAACAAATTACAGACAGTGTCAAGCATACAATGGTAGATGTTATTAATACAACGTCAAAAATTATGGAAAATGAGATTAGTAATTCAGGTGTTGATGATCTGGATTATGATGGTTATGCCAATAATCTTTCAGGTGTAAAGCTTGAAGGCATGGACAGTGCATACATGTATGTGGTTCAAATGATGGCACAATGCTTTATCATCCTACAAAGGAAAAGGTTGGACAGCTGTTGAGAATGCTGTAATTAAAGGCGTTGTACAACAGCTTCAGGATGGCAAAAAACCGGGCACGACTGTTGTAGAATATGATTTCAATGGAACAACAAAGTATTCGGCATATACGATTTTGAACAATGAAAATATACTTGTGCTTACTGCAGATGAGTCTGAGGCACTTGCAGGAATCACTACTGTAACAGGGGTTGCCGTTGGAATCAGTGCTATTGTTGTGCTGCTTGCTATTATTATATGCTTCATACTGGGACGCAGGCTTATGAGACCGCTCGTAAAGGTCAGTACAATAATTGAAGAAATTGCCAATGGTGATATCAACGCAGATTTTGGCATGGTCAAGGAGACAAATGATGAGATAGGCCTGATTATAGAAAGATGAAGGAGCTCACGCAGTCACTTGGAAATATAGTCGGAAAGATAAGAAATTCCAGTGACACAATGTCAGCAAACAGCTATGAGCTCAATGACACAAGCAGTCAGACACTTGCTGCAAATAACGAGATATCCAAGGCGAGTCGAGGATGTTGCAGAGGCTCTACAGGCATGGCAGCATCTATTTCCAAGATTAATGAAAATCTTCTGGAGATGAGCAATGAGACAAAGGATATAAACGAATCTGTCAATGAAATCAGAAATCAGACGACAGCAGTGCAGGATAGCAGCAAAATCATGAATGATAAGATTAAATCCATGCAGAACAGCAGCCAAAAGATGGATGAGGGTATCTCAGCAATTTCAAAACGCATAGAAACTGTAAATACTACGGTTGACAAGGTGAGCAATATTGTCTCTGTCATTGAGGAAATATCCAGTGAAACCAATCTTTTGTCACTCAATGCATCTATAGAGGCAGCCAGGGCCGGCGATGCAGGAAAAGGCTTCGCAGTGGTGGCACAGGAGATTCGAGTGCTTTCAGACAATACCAATACGGAGCTTGAGAATATCAAGCAGATAATATCATCACTGGTTGAAGAGTGCAGGTATTGTGTACAGGCATCCGGCATCATCGTCGAGGACAATGCCAAGCAGAAGGAAGAGATTAAGGCAGTACTCGATGAATTCAGCGCACTTGATGAGCAGATTCAAAAGACAGCAGAAAAAGCTGATGAAATAGAAGAGCTTGTCACTGCGATGATTGAGCTCAACGATGACATCACAAAGAGCAGCAACAGCCTGACAGACGTCACGCAGCAAATGCCGCAGCAACTGAAGAGATGAATGCCAACATCGAGGAGCTCAATGCGATGATGCACGGAGTTTCAGAATGGCAGGACACATGAATAATGAGTCTGATGGATTGAAGGAAGCATTATCGTTCTTTCATAATTAATGTCAGGTAATCATAATTGAATTTGCAACGTAAATCAGTCATAAAAGCAGTAAAATGCTTTTGTGGCTGATTTTGGTATTTACAGGATTATTGATTATATCGGAAAAAACACGTATTATATGATAAAAAGAAGAATGAGGTATTAAAAAATGACAGATAATTTTGAATTTAGAAGTATAAACCCGGACGAGTAGAACAGGCAATAGCAATTGAGCAGATATGCTTCCCACCGAATGAGGCATGTTCTCCAAAGGCAATGACAGAGAGAATTGCAAAGGTACCACAGCTATTTCTCGTGGCAATTGACAAATCAACCGGTAAGCTGGCAGGCTTTTTAAATGGTGTGGCAACAGACGAGGAAAAGTTCAGGGATGAGTTCTTCACAGACATCGATTTATGTGATGAGAATGGTAAAAATGTGATGCTTCTGGGCCTTGACGTGCTGCCGGAGTATCGTGGACAGGGCCTTGCCAGAGAACTCGTGTACCGCTACAGCCGGCGTGAAAAGGCAAACGGACGAAAAAAGCTGTTTCTGACATGCTTAGAGCAGAAGGTGGAGATGTATAAGAAGTTTGGATTGCAGGATCTGGGAATTGCTGACTCTACCTGGGGTGGAGAAGAGTGGCATGAGATGGTACTAAAGGGATGAATGTGATAATATGGAAAATAAAGTATCAGATAACGTTATAGAAAAAAATTATAGGGAGTGCCTTAAATTCAATGAAGTCAACGAAAGTGTGGCCTGCAATTTTGACATGACAACAGCAAAAGCAGCCCTTGAAAATCTGTATGAGCTATACAAAAATGGCATATTAACAGGTCGTTTCACAAAGGATAAGGACTATGTAGTAAGGTGTGCTGACCTGGTAACATTGGCTGAGGAGAACAAAGACAGCTTGTTTTATGATGCATGGCGCGTATGGTTTAGATACTTTGTATCGATGGGCTATGCAGGATGGAATGAGCTGTGGGAGCAGTATGCCGTTGCTCCAGACGCTTAAGGAGCTGGAGAAAAATGGTATTCCACCAAGTTTGAGATGAAGATGCGCCACCCTGTAAGAGAGGATCTGCTTCGATATCTGCAGAGCAATTTACAACAAAGCATACAAAATAATACACAGGAGCTTAAGGCAATATGAAAAAAATACGCGTAGTGGCTGCCGGCGGATGTGACATTGATTGAGAAGATTGGAGAGGAGTTGCATGAAACCAAGGACAGCAAATAGTATGAACATACAAATTTTCGGAACAAAGAAATGTAATGACACAAAGAAAGCTCAGCGATTTTTCAAGGAGCGTGGGATAAAGTTTCAGTTTATCGATATGAAGGAAAAAGGCATGAGCAAGGGCGAATTTAATTCTGTCGCCCAGGTGAATGGCGGTCTTGACAATATGATTAACTGGGATGGCAAAGATAAGGATTTGCTGGCACTTATAAAGTACATAGCAGATGAGGACAAGCTGGATAAAGTGCTTGAAAATCCGCAGGTGATTAAGACACCGGTGGTTAGAAACGGCAGGCAGTCAACAATCGGGTACCGGCCGGATGTATGGAAGACATGGAAATAACACTAAAAAATGAAAGGCAGGAATTATATATGTATTATGTACCGGATGGCACAGAGCAGTGCGGTTATTATGAGTGTAAGGAGTGTGGAAGCAGGTTTTTGGATTTAAAAATTGCACCAACATTGGTATGTCCATACTGTGGAGAAGAGGCAGATATGGAGATAGGACCTGATGAGGAGATACCAAAAGTTGTAGAATCTGCGAAGCTATTCAGATGGTTAGAGGCGTTGAAGAGGTAGAGAAGATGGATAAGCTGTTATCGCTTGCGGTGACAGGTGGCGATTTTAGCTGGATATAAGAATGCAGATATTTGTAGACGCAGATGTAAAGTAGCTGTCGCAGATGTGACATTGATTGAGAAGATTGGAGAGGTATTGTATGAAACCAATGACAGCAAGTGCTACATCATACGGTGTTCGACCACCAAGGCTTTCTCTTGGGGTTGAATTTATGTGGTCTACGATAGTTCTTAAATCCATTGTGTGAGATATTCAAAGCTAGTCTTTTTAGGAAGAATCATTCGAAGCATGGTATGTGTCTGTTCGATGCCGCCTTTTGACTGCTTCTCATCGGATCACAGTAATAGATGCTTGACCGCATA
>ENA-OQMZ01000883-OQMZ01000883.1-human-gut-metagenome-genome-assembly--contig:-NODE-883-length-11883-cov-1.459340_pt1 | contig 11883 bp, 16 predicted proteins | sample MGYA00242621_ERZ504862 | MGnify/ENA primary metagenome ERZ504862 (study PRJEB26092, sample SAMD00036393) | human gut metagenome | host: Homo sapiens | study: EMG produced TPA metagenomics assembly of... | reverse complement strand
CTATAATTTTTCGCAATGTCAAAAATTCTTTACCTTTATTATAAAAGAATCCGACGTTACTGTTCACACACTACTATCCCGAGACATACAAGCCAAAATTCCATTGCCGCAGGCAATCTGGAATGAATTTTGGCTACGTTCATCCGTCAACTATAACAATTCTACAAAAAGACAGATTTCTCTTTTTTTAAAAATCTGTCTTTTTGCAAATATTTTTACATTATTCACTTTTTTCACGCTCTGCCCGAGCTAACTATCTATAAAAATATTCTGTCTATCATTTATCTCAGATCAGTTTGACAATATCATTGTACATAACAAATACCATCAGCGCCATCAACAGCATCAGCCCTGCGAAATGGATGCCGCCCTCCACCTGTCTGTTAATCGGTTTTCTGCGGATTGCCTCTATGACAAGGAATACCAGCGTCCACCGTCCAGTGCCGGAAACGGAAGGAGGTTCATAACTCCAAGGTTTGCAGAGAGCAGAACTGCCAGATTAAGCATATTCATCCACAGGATCATGGTTCCTTCGCTTTTGCTTTCCTCATACGTAGTTCCGATTGCATCCACAATTCCGACCGGACCACTCAGATCTTTCATTCCAGCTTCCGCTGACCAGCTCTTTCTAGCTGAGGAATCGTTGTACGTACCATATATTTATCTTCTACGGCACCATATTTTGACTATATTCAGCCTTTTGCTTTTTCAGAATACATATTGTAGGTAAATCCTGATTCTGCGTACGGTATTCTTTTGGTGTAACCGTAATATCATATTCCTGTCCGTCCCTGGAATAGGTAATCTTTACAGACTTTTCTGTCAGCGGATTCTCCTGAATATATTTCTGGTAATCTGCTGCATTTGTAATCTTCACTCCATTAATGGATGTGATCACATCTCCCTGCTGAATCCCTGCTTCCTGCAACGGCATTCCATCCATTACAGATTCCACTGTCATGGCAGAAGTATCATCCCCGTTGAAATTGCAGCCCAGAAGGTATCTCACATTTGTATCCGACTTATAGGAAATGTCCATCTTCTTTCCATCACGCTTAACAGTCAGGTTAATGGTATCTCCCTCTTTCAGCTGGTTCAGATAGGAATATACATAGAGATCTTTTCCCAGATCAATGTGATATCCCTGATAACCGGTAATAATATCTCCCTCTTTCAGTCCTGCCGCCTCAGCCGCAGAACCTTCCTTTACGGAAAGAACTCTGGATGGTTCATATCCTACAGCACCTACAATGATCACAGACAATACAAATGCCATGATAAAGTTAAATACCGGTCCTGCGGCAACTACAGAAATCCTGCCCCACACAGACGCACTGTTAAAAGTTCCCGGTTCATTCTCTATGTCCGTATCCTCCCCCAGCATGGCACAGGAGCCACCGATAGGAAGAAGTTTCAGTGAATATCTGGTATCTCCTTTCTCAAAACTGTAAGTCTTGGTCCCATTCCCAAAGAGAATTCTGTGACCACGATCTTATTCAGCTTTGCAAAAAGAAAATGTCCCAGCTCATGAAAGAGAATGATTGCACTGAATATGACAATTGCAATAATAATTTTCAATCTACACCTGCTTTCAATCCAACGATAAGTTTCTTTCTCAATCTCCAGAATCTGATCCAGGTCCGGATCCTTTACTGCTGTATGTCTGCTCATAGACTGCCCGATAATCTCGTAAATATCCAGAAAGCTGATTTTTTTCTGAAGGAATTTGCGGACTGCCAGCTCATTTGCAGCATTAAAAACGGTTGGCATACTGCCGCCTGCCCTTGCCGCTTCCACCGCCATTGGAAGACCTTTAAAAGTTTTCCTGTCCGGCTCCTCAAAGGTGATCTGCTTCAACATATGAAAATCCAGTCTGTCGCCTTTTAAAAATCTTCTGTCCGGGTAGCATAATGCATACTGTATCGGAAGTCTCATATCCGGTGTTCCAAGCTGTGCCATCACTGCACCGTCCTCGAATTCCACCATAGAGTGGATAATACTCTGCGGCTGAACCACAACCTGAATATGATCCAGATCTACATCAAAAAGCCATCTGGCTTCCATAACTTCCAGACCTTTATTTACCAGAGTTGCAGAATCCACTGTAATCTTCTGTCCCATTACCCAGTTCGGATGCTTCAGCGTATCCTCCAGAGTCACCTTCTCCAGATCTGCTGTTTTCTTTCCGCGGAAAGGACCGCCGGATGCAGTGATGAGCAGTTTATGTATCTGCTCTCTTTTCTCTCCATGAAGTGCCTGGAAAATAGCACTGTGCTCGCTGTCTACAGGCAGGATCTGCACACCGAACTGCTTTGCCAGCGGCATGATCAAATGTCCGGCTGTTACCAGTGTTTCCTTATTTGCCAGAGCAATATCCTTACCTGCAAGGATTGCTTCCATAGTTGGTCTGATTCCTATCATTCCTACGATAGCGGTCACCAGAATGTCTGATTCCTCCATTCTGGCAAGTTCGATAAGACCACCCATCTGGCTTACGATTTTTACATCCAGATCCTGCACACGTACTGCCAGATCTCTGGCTGCCTCTTCTTTCCAGACTGCAACAAGTCTGGGATGAAATTCACGTATCTGCTTCTCCAGCATTTCTACATTGCTGCCTGCTGCAAGACCAACTACTTCCAGGTCATCATTTGCACGTACCACATCCAGTGTCTGTGTTCCGATCGAACCTGTAGAACCTAAGACTGCTACTTTTTTCATATTGTACCTCATTTCAATACTTATACAACAATTTTATAAAATTACTTCTGACCTGACAGTTCTCATATCAGAAAATACTGTAAACATGTATATCAGAAGAATATATGCTCCGTTAGAGCGCGTCTGAAAAAGGCTTTCTGCAAGATGTGCGTCACAATTTGTGGGATATTTTGCCCGGATGAGGGCGCGTAGCGGGCTACGGCAACTGAATTCGGGTGAAATATCCCGCAAAGTGGGGCGTGTCAGATTGCGGGAATGATTTTTCAGACACACTCTAGAGTTTTCTTAGGCAAAATCTGCGTTATGAGCCGGCTGTTTCGACTGTCTGGAGCGAAGTCGGCGACGGGAGCGAGTTTTGAGAAGACGGCTCATGCTTTTAGCAGATTTTTTTTGCCTTAGAAACTCTTAGATGCCGAAACCGCACCGGAAATAAAATAAATTTCTGCGCGTCCCTCTTCTATTCCCTCTCATCAAGATCAATCTGAATCCCATCCAGAAAGGGCACAAGAAACCCGCTTTTTTTATTCAAATAGTACTGAGGCTCCAGTCTTCGCGCCGGAAGCTCTTGCGGCCGCCTTCCTGCATCCGGTTCCAGAAAGTAAGGAGACTGCGCAGTGTAAGGTAATAGAACTGGTTTTCATGGCTGTAGAATATAAGAAAAAAAGCCACCCCTCCCTGCTTTTCAAATGCCTGCATAAATTCCACCTGATGAGGATGGATATTCGCAAGCGGAAAAGTATCCGCCGCACATTCTTTGGCATCAAAGCAGACAGGGATACCCTGTACTGCTCCGATATAGTCTACAGTGCTTCGTTGCTCGAAATATGCCAGCGTAATATGACGGTTTTCCTTATCCATACGGACAGGTGTGATCGGAGTGGGAATTTTCTGGATAAGTGCCAGTCCCTTTTCTCTGTATTGTTCATTTGTACGATTTACAAGATCCTCCAGAGTGGATCCCCGCAAACCTCTGCTGTTCCATGTTGCCACTTTATTTCTCCGTAAATTTTATTTTCTACTTCAATAATTTTACCGACGGATAATACCTGATAACTGCCTTTCCGACAATCTCATCAAATGTCACAAAACTGGTGCTTTTCCAGCAACGGGAGTCTTTGGAATGATTGCGATTATCACCCAGGACGAAATAGCTGTTTTCAGGAACTTCATACGGGCCAAAGCTGCCCCTTGGTTTTTCCGGAACGAAACTGTCATCCAGAGGAATCTCTGAATCATTGATATAGACTTTGCCGTCCTTAATCTGTACTTTTTCTCCCGGAAGTCCGATGACTCGTTTGATGAAAAGCTTGCTTTCGTCATCCGGGTATTTGAAAATAACAATGTCAAAGCGTTCCGGATCTTTTATTTTTTTTGATATTTCATGTCCGAAGAAATCCAGATTGAGTCCATATGCAAGGCGGAATCCGAAAATACGGTCTCCTGTCATAATGGTTTTTTCCATTGATTCGGAAGGAATTTTGGCATTGATCAGTACTACGCTATTCACAAGCGTTACGATCACTACTACTATGATGATCATTTTTGCGTAATCCCATATTTCTTTCCAGATTCTCATGATAAGCCTCCTCAAGATTTTCCTCTTTGATGATTTTACAGAAAAGCTCCGGTGCCGGCGCCACAAAGGTCTGGTCTGTCTCCGGAATTACTAACCTGTATGCATGGAGAAGCTGATGCCTGACTCCATGGCGGATGTATTGCTTATTAAATTCAGAATCTCCGTATTTGGTGTCTCCAAGCAATGGATGTCCTGTTCCTGCAAGGTGAGCACGAATCTGGTGAGTACGGCCTGTGATCAGCTCAACTTCCAGAAGAGTTATTTTTCCGTTGCTGCCAAGAGGACAATATTTCGTTTCAATCGGCAGGGAATCTTTGAATTCCTGTCTGCTTACGATTACTTTGTTTGTTTTTTTATCTTTGTGCAGATAACCCCTGATATGATCCGGTTTTTCTATTTTGCCTTTTGTGAGGCAGATATAGTATTTGTGAAGTGTTCTGTCGTGGAATATCCTGGACAGAAACTGCAGACCGGCAAGGCTTTTACCTGCACAGACCATTCCGCTGGTATTACGGTCAAGTCGGTTACATACAGAAGATCTGAAGGTTTTGAGCTGTTCTTCTGTAAGATCACCTTTCTTTAAAAGGTAGCCGGTCAGATATTCTACAAGGGACGGTTCCCCGTCATATGCCGGCTGTGAAAGCATCCCTGCCGGTTTATTGATGATAATGATATCAGGATCCTCGTAAACAATATCCAGTTCGCAGTATGCTCTTGCTGCCTGACTGCTTCCTGCAAATTTATCGAAAGTTTCATCACTCAGAAACAGTTTGATGGTGTCGCCTTTGAGAAGTTTTTCGTTTCCTGTGGCTTTCTTTCCATTTAGAGTGATGTTCTTTTTGCGAAGCATTTTGTAAAAAAACTTTTAGGTGCTTCTCTGAGAAGCTTGGCCAGATATTTATCAAAGCGCTGGCCCGCTTCATTTTCTTCTATAATAAATTCTTTCATATTTAATTGTTCCTGTATAATTATACCAAACTCCGAAATAACACATTGCTATAGATATATTTTGTAATTGAATTCCGGCGACTACAGACACAATGCCAGAATGGTCTGTCGGATCAGTTCGTTTCTGGAAAGATCCGGATATTTTTCGTCCGGGGTAAATTTGATTCCTTCTTCCAGACTTTCTCTGTGATCGTTCATGGAATCAAGACGTTCCAGGAACGGACGGAGATCTGTAAAAATTTTCACCGTCACTTTATAACCGTTTTTACGGATTGATCTTCTGGGAATTGGTTTCCATGAAAGATGCATCGATTTTCGGATCACTGCTGTAAGCCACTACTGTATTTCCACATACTGCTGCTGCATCAATATAGGCACTTTTTTCATAAAAAAGTCATGTAAAGTTCATATGCCATATCCAGACTGCCCTGATGCTCATGGATTTTCTGATATAATCCGGCCATCCATTGGTTCTGCATTTCAGAATCATGATCAGATTCACCATGGATTTACATGCCGGAAGACAGCAACTACAGTTACAACTGTCCAGACAGTCATTCATTGTCTTAAAATAGAACCAGGATGTAAAAAAGATGAATAAGGGTACTGCAAAAAGAATTGCAGTGATGATCAGGCGGCGTCTCTTTTCACTTCTGAAATATCCGAAGTTCCCTTTGGATACTTTTGAAGATGTTTTCGCTTTACTTTGTTTTTTATTTCTGTTTTTCTTTTCTGTCACTTACGTCCTCCTCTGGAATTTTTCTTATGTATATTTCTGATAGTATTCTTCTTTGCAGATGCTGAACTGTTTTTGTTATTTTTGCTATTTCTGCTGTTTTTCGCATTCCGACTACTGCCCTGAGTATGCTGTTGGCCTCCATGATTCTCTCGAAGCGGCCGGATCAAACATTTAGGGCCGTAACCTACCAGGTCCATTCTTCCGGTCATTTTGAGGCCTTCCAGCACCAGTTCTCTGTTTGCAGGATTCTTGTACTGCATCAAAGCTCTCTGTATTGCTTTTTCATGGGGGTTCTTCGGCACATATACCTTCTCACCTGTAAGAGGATGGATTCCCGTATAGTACATACAGGTAGAAAGAGTAGACGGGGTTGGATAGAAATCCTGTACCTGTTCCGGGGTAAAGCCAAGATCCCGGACATATTCCGCAAGTTTTACTGCCTCTTTCATGGTACATCCCGGATGGGAGGACATGAAATACGGGACAGCATACTGCTGCTTTCCTGTTTGCCTGTTTGCCGCATCATATTCCTTAAGAAACTGCTGATAGACGCTGTGACTTGGTTTTCCCATATACTTCAGAACCTGATCAGACACATGTTCCGGTGCCACACGCAACTGCCCACTTACGTGATGTTCCACCAGTTCACGCAAAAAAGTCTTGTCCCTGTCTGCCACCACATAATCAAAGCGTACACCGGAGCGGATGAATACCTTCTTCACTCCCGGGATCTTCCGCAGCTTCCGAAGCAGAGAAACGTAATCCGAATGATCTACAGTCAGGTTTTTGCATGGCGTGGGAAACAGGCACTGCTTATTCTTGCAGACCCCTTTCGTGAGCTGTTTCTGACAAGATGGTTGTCTGAAATCTGCTGTGGGACCACCCACATCGTGAATATAACCCTTGAACTCAGGATCATTTGTCATTCTGGTAGCTTCTTCGATCAGAGACTCATGACTTCTGGTCTGAAGAATTCTTCCTGATGAAAGTCAGGGCGCAGAAATTACAGCCGCCAAAGCACCCTCTGTTGCTTGTCAGGCTGAACTTGATTTCTTCCAGTGCCGGAATTCCGCCCAGCTTCTCATACATGGGATGAACTTCTCCGTATAAGGCAGGGCATATACATCATCCATTTCCTCCTGTGTCAGGGGCAGAGCAGGAGGATTCTGTATAATATTATCCCTTTGTCCCATAAGATTCTACCATTGGTCTGGCGCTGAATGGATCTGTATTCTGATACTGAATGGCAAGCTGTCTGCATAAACCTTCTTGTTTACTTTTACTTCCTCATAAGAAGGAAGAATAATCGGATCATAAACTCTCGACAGATCCTGCACTTAAATACAGTTCCTGCAATATAGGTAAGTTCCTCTACCGGCAGTCCACTCGCCAGCGCATCTGCAATCTCTATGATCGAATGCTCACCCATTCCATAGGAAATCATATCTGCCCCGGAATCAAGGAGTACACTTGTTGTTTTACCTTTATTCTCCCAATAATCATAATGTGCCAGTCGTCTCAGGCTGGCTTCAATCCCACCCAGGATAATGGGTGTCTTTTTATAAGTCTGACGGATCAGATTGCTGTACACGATCACCGCGCGGTCAGGACGAAGTCCCATCTGGCCTCCCGGTGAATAGGAATCTTTCTGCCTGTGCTTTTTAGAGACTGTATAGTGATTTACCATAGAGTCCATATTTCCCGCAGACACCAGAAATCCCAGTCGAGGCTCTCCAAATACCTGAATACTCTCCTTCTTTCTCCAGTCAGGCTGAGGAATGATCCCCACTTTATACCCACGACTCTCCAACAGTCTGCTGATGATCGCAGTACCAAAGGAAGGATGGTCCACGTAGGCATCACCTGTAATATAGGCAAAATCTACCTGCTCCCACCCTCTCTGTTTCATTTCTTTCTTTGTTACCGGTAAAAAATCCTGCATTTATATTTTCCTCGTATGTATTATAGTCATGCGGATATGATCATCCGCCACACAGTTCTACATCTGCAGCAAACCTTTCAAATTATCATTTCCGGATAATAATCAGACATGATGATACACTGCCTGTGCCCGGTATCCTTCGGATATAATATCAAGCTGTCTGTGGAACCGCTTCAGTTGCTGAAGATCTTTTGTTTTAAATACTCTCAGGAACTCATCCTGAATCTTCATAATCTCCCGCTTATTTGCAATCTTGTACAGATTTTCAATGTTGATCAGAATATCCTTCACCAGATTAGACTGCATCTGTGACGAATTCTGTGCATCCATAATCTCATTCCGCACAGAAGACATCTCATGGTCAAGAGCATTAATGGCATCTGCTGCCTTGCTCAGACGTTCTGCCACATGCCCCGGCATATCCCCTTTATATTTATATTGCAGGGAATGCTCAATCGTCGCCCAGAAGTTCATAGCCATTGTACGGATCTGTATCTCCGCCTGCAGCTTCTTTGGCCCTTTGATCGTATCCACTGTATAATAAATAATCAGATGATAACTTCTGTAACCACTCTGTTTAATATGCTTCAGATAATTCTTCTCACTCTTTATAACCATATCGCTTCTCTTCTGGATCAGGGAAGCAACCGTCTCTATATCCTCCTCAAACTGCAGATAATACGAACACCGGCAATATCCTCCAGTTCTTCTTCCATTCTCTCCATAGGAATATGCTTGCGCTGCATTTTCTCAAGAATACTGCTCACGCTCTTAACCCTGCCCTCCACCTGCTCAATCGGGCAGTAAACATCATTCTCTTTACATTCATCAATAATGTGATTGAATTTCACTTCCAGCTCTCTCACAGCCAGTTCATACGGGCACAAAATGCTTCTCCATAACTGTATTTCCATTTTCACTCGCTCCTTGCATTTCATACATTTTGTTATTATAGCATAGATTTTGAAAAATATCTCGCTAATATGAATAGTTTCTGTTTTTTTTAGAAATGCCTAGTTCCGCATTCTGATACAGTATATGCAAAGCACCGGACATATAGAACATTCAAAAAAGCACCCCTGCCGCCAAAGCGCAACAGGGATGCTTCCAACATCACTCTTTAAGAGCCTCCAGAACTTTCACCAGATACTTCCAGACTCTCTCTGTAGAAGAAATACTAAGCACCTCTTCAGACGTATGAATATCCTTCATATCAGTCCCAGAGACACACAGTCAAGTCCTTCCATCTTCTTATAGAAAAGTCCACACTCAAGTCCTGCATGGATTGCCACCACATTCGGTTTCTGTCCATACATTTCCTCATATACTTCCACCATCTTATCACGAAGCGGTGAATCCTTGCGATACTCCCACGCAGGATAAACGCCCTGTCTCTCATACTCTCCGCCAAGGAACTCCGTCAGATAGGCAATCTTGTCAGAAAGGGAATCTCTGGCTGTCTCCACAGAACTTCTGATACTGGAACTTCCCATTACCTCATTCTCAGAAGTCTTCAGAATACCAATATTCGTAGAAGTCTCTACCAGTCCTTTGATCGTTCCGCTCATTTTCTGAACACCATAAGGTACATTTACAAGGAAGAAAATTACTTTTTCTTTACTTGTGGGATGAAGAACCCTTACTTCCTGTTTTCCCTCATCTTCAACAGTTACTGTGATACCCTCATCAGTTCCTGCATACTCTTCTCTCCATGCTCCCTGCACAGAAGCCGCATATTCTCTGACAGCATCTACATTTTCTTCAAGAACAAGGATTTCTGCTGTAGCCTCCCTTGTAATGGCATTATCTTTCTGTCCGCCCTGCACACTGATCAGTTCAAAATCTGTTTTCTCATCCAGACCATGGAGAAATTTTCCGAGAAGAGAATTTGCGTTTGCACGATTCTTGTCAATCTCAGCTCCGGAATGACCGCCCATCAGTCCGCTGATCTTAACTGTCAGCTTCTCTCCCTCTGCATCCAGTCTTGTCACTGGAATATGGCTGACTCCGGAAAGTCCGCCTGCACAGCTGATCCAGAGGCTTCCTTCTGCTTCAGAATCCAGATTGATAAATCTTCTTCCTTTTAATACACTGCAGTCAAATCCAACTGCACCCAGAAGACCGATTTCCTCATCTACAGTAATAAACACTTCAAGCGGCGGATGAGCAATTGTATCACTTTCCAGAAGTGCAAGACCATAAGCAACAGCAATTCCGTCATCACCACCAAGGGTTGTTCCGTTTGCAGATACATAGTCACCTTCTACAGAAAGATTTAATCCGTCTTTTGTAAAATCATGCTCTACATCCGGACGTTTCTCACATACCATATCCATATGTCCCTGAATGATCACTACAGGAGCATTCTCGTATCCCGCTGTGCCCGGTTTATAAATAACCACATTATTCATCTCATCCTGAACATATTTCAGATCATGATCCTTTGCAAACTGAACCAGATAGTCGCTGATCTGCTTTGTATTTCCTGAGCCATGAGGAATTTTGCATATCTCCTCAAAATAATGGAACACTCTTTTGGGTTCACAATTCTCTAAAACTGCCATAATTATATTACCTCCAAAAATCACACATTTGTCTTATAATATACCATTGTTTTCCCGATATACGACAAATTTTCCAGATATATTTTACCCAAATACTATAGCATTTATTTTCATTCTGCGCCATATAAATTTTATAAAGAATGGCAAACAATTGCAAAGAGGTTGTTGTATGTCCAAAAACACCATACTCACCGGTGGTATTTGTTTTCTTCTTGTCTTTCTTCTGCTACATCCTGCTGAAAGTCTGTCCTGTGCCAGAGCCGGAATGACTCTGTGGCTGAATACATTAATCCCAACGCTTCTCCCATTTATTATTCTCACAGGAATGCTTACACATACCGGTCATATCCGGAAACTTCTCCTGCCATTTGAATCATTCTTTCATATTTTTCCGGGTGTCAGCATCTGGGGTGGTTATGTTTTCGTTCTCGGAATGCTGTGTGGTTATCCTCTGGGAGCCAAACTTGCCTCTGATCTGTATGGATTACATAAAATCAGCAAAAAAGAAGCTCTTTATCTCACTACCTTCTGTAACAATCCAAGCCCTGCCTTTATCATTACCTATCTCTGTAAGTCCTGTCTTAAGGATACAGTACCTGCCGGCATGTCTTTGCGAGTATTTTTCAGCAAATCTTGATAATGTATACTGTTCTTTCGTTTTTTGTGTACCAATGCACCAATCTCAGATTCCCCAGGATTTTCACCCGAGATTTCTTCTCGAAAAAATATACTTGATTTTTCTATAATGAACGGTTTTGAAACCATTACACGTCTCGGAGGATATATTCTATTGTTCTCCATTCTGGCAGGATGTATCAGATATTATGCGCCTTTTCCACTTCTCTATCAATACCTGCTGCTCGGATTTACAGAGATCACTTCCGGACTTTCTCTTATTTCAGTTTCCGGACTGCCATACATGACTCGTATACTTTTGTCCGCTGCAACCACCGCATCCGGCGGTCTGTGCATCCTTGCTCAGACAAAAGGTGTTCTCCACCATGACCTCAGCATTCTGCCTTATTTTATTTCCAAGTGTATCTGTACATTCCTTACAGCAGGTATTCTTTACTGTCTGATTTCCTATCTGTGAAAATAAATTCTTTCCGGGAACTGTCATCATTTCATTATACAAAATCAGGCAGGAAATTTTCCTGCCCCTTGTTTTCTCATCTTCTATATTTAATAACTGATTTATTTTTAGTTCTCTCCCAGATCATCTAACAGATCGTCATCATCATCTTTCGCTCCGTCATTATCATGATAAGAGCCTGTAATTGCTGCAGCCTGTGCTGTCTGAGGTGCAAGTTCCTGACGATTGTGGTTACAACATCAAGACAGCTCTGCAGGGAATCAATAAATGTTTTGTATTTCACACCTGCATCCTCTAATG
>ENA-OQMZ01000880-OQMZ01000880.1-human-gut-metagenome-genome-assembly--contig:-NODE-880-length-11905-cov-5.573527_pt1 | contig 11905 bp, 16 predicted proteins | sample MGYA00242621_ERZ504862 | MGnify/ENA primary metagenome ERZ504862 (study PRJEB26092, sample SAMD00036393) | human gut metagenome | host: Homo sapiens | study: EMG produced TPA metagenomics assembly of... | reverse complement strand
ACTAATGGGAGATGGAGTAGCCATCGAGCCAGATGCGGGAAATCTATATGCTCCAGTGGATGGAAAAGTAGCGTCAATCTTTGATACAAAACATGCCATAGGATTTGTATTAGACAATGGAGCCGAAGTTCTCATGCATATCGGAATGGATACGGTAGAATTAAATGGAGAAGGATTTGATCTTGATATTTCCGTAGGAGATGAAGTTCACGCAGGTGAACTAATGGGATCCATTGATCTGGATTTTGTGAAATCCAAAGGAAAAGAAACGGTTACACCGATCGTTTTGACAGCAATGGATGAGTATAAGATTGAATTTGTAAAGACAGAAGGTCATGTAAACATTGGAGATGTTTTATACAAGATTTCTAAATAGTTATATGAATTAAAGTTTAAAGAAGAGGGACTTTGCGAGAGCAAGGTCCCTTTTTAAAAGAAAGGATATAGGAATGAAACGATATTTTATGGCTATTTATTGGGTTATATTGATAGGATTTAATGTGACATTATTAAATTTATCAGGATTTGGAGTAGATACATTTAGTTGTATGAACATGGCGGTAAGTGAACATCTTCCATTTTCTTATGGTGTATGGCAGATAATTGTAAATATAGTGATTTTTATCGGACTTTTCATTTTCGTGATTAAAGAAAAAAAAAGGGATAAGTGCCATATTTGGATTTGGAACTTTATGGAACATGATCGGATGTGGCCTTCTGGTAGACTTTTTTACAGCAAGATATCATATGTTTTTGAAGATCCAGAAAACCTGGCAGTGAAAGTTACTTTTCTTATTGTAGGAATTCTAGGGGTTTGTCTAGGGTGTTCTGTTTATATGACACCAGAACTCGGAGGTGCACCATATGATACATTAGGGATACAAATTCATGAAAAAAGTAAAATTCCTTTTAAAGTGTGCAGAATTGCAACAGATATTATTTGTGTTATAATAAGTTTAATATTTGGAGGCAATGTGGGAATAGGCACAGTAATTATGGCTTTTGGGACAGGACCAGTTGTACAGTTTTTTAATGAACATGTCTCAAAACCGTGTCTGTATCATAAAGGAAGAGGAAAATATGCGACTAGAAGAACTGCTCAATCAGTATAGTGACAGAATTAAGTGAAAATGATCTATACATATGGGACTATGTGGAGAAACACAAAAAACAATGTGAAATATGACGATCGAAGAACTTGCAAGAAAATGTAATGTATCCAGAAACGACAGTACTTTCGATTTACAAAAAAAGCTGTCTTTAAAAGGCTTTGGTGAGTTCAAAGTACATCTTAAGATGGAAAATGATGACAAGAAACAAGATACAAGCAAAGCTGTAAAAGTTTGTCTCGCATATGAAGAAATGATGCAGGATATGGTGCAGCAGGATTTTAGAGAGATCAGTAAGCTGGTCTATCAGGCAAAACGAATTTTTGTTATATGGAACAGGTATGGTACAAAAGATCGTTGCAAAGGAATTTAAACGATTGTTTTATTTTACAGATAAGCGTTTTTATTGATTTTAGTGGAGTAACAGAATATGAGACGGTAGTAAAGTATATAGATAGTGATGATCTTGTTTTGATCATTTCTGTGTCAGGAGAAGCAGATTCTACGATAGATTTTGCCAAGAAAAGTAAGGATCAAAGGAACACCGATCATTTCGATCACAAAACAAAAGAAGAATCCATTGGACAGAGAATCAGCAATTTATTAAATTTAATAACAATTATTACAAACAAAAAATCAATCTGACAAGTGGAACTCTATTATGGAACTTTTGATTTTTCAGAGTATCAAAATGTTAAGAGTACCAATAAATTAGCCATTATACATGATAACGATGAAAAACAGGGTGAATATGAGATGGAGATAGAGAATACTGATAAGGTTGAAACGGGAATCTGGAAATGGAACGATGATGGTTATATTACCTTGTATCAGGATGATAAAGCAGTTGCAAATCTAGTGTATATGAATGGTAAATATCTTTTCTTTGATGCCGATGTTGAAATCCAAAAACTTAAAAGGATATCTGAAACGGCAATAGTAAGATAATTGAGAGCATAAGCTTCTTTAGATTTCTTTAGAATTATTTATAATTATTAAATGATTTTTCAGGTTATTCTTTATATGTATATAGTATTGTAAAGCCATAGATGTCTATGGCTTTTTTTAATGTTTGGTAGTATTGAGGAGATGGGATATGATAGAAACAGCTATTATATATAATAAAAAAGAAATAAAATAAAATCTTTGATTATCATACTGATTATCGCGACAATAATCCTGGGTGAAATTATTGGCCTGCTATTAAGCAATGCCTCGGAAAAATCTGAGAGAGATGCATATTTATATAATGGGGCAGCCTTAGTAATTGAGGATGATAATGGAGGCTTTACAAAGAGTGATTATGATGAAATCAGAAAAGTAAAATATGTAACAGGACTTGGGGCTTGGAGAGAGCTGATTGCAGATCCGGTGGATACAGAGAATGTAAAGGAGCATAAAGGAATAGATCCGGAGAATAAAGATGTGAGTAATCGGGCTGACAAAATGGTGATTATTGCAAATATGGATGTGCAGCAATATAGCCTGTTTTCATGGGAAAAAAATGTATCTCTTATTGAAGGGGAATTTCCAACCTATAAAAATAAAGGAATTATTGTAGAACAGCGATATGCGAAAAAAAATAACATTAAGGTGGGGGATGAAGTTAAATATACTATAGGAGACAAACCGGAAGCAACGTCTTTACAAATATGCGGAATTTATAAAGTGGACAGTGATTTCGAAATATATGACTCAAATGAAGAGGGAACCTCGGTATACATACATAGTCCATATAATTCTATATATGTAGATTATGATTATATTGTAGAGTTGTTAGGGTTAGAGTACACTGCGTCAACGGGAAGTGAAGTGTATATTGATAAGATAGAGCATATAGATGCGGTAAAAACTCAGTTAAAGAAAATGTATGGAAATAATGTGGAAATATATGATAATACTTCTAATTATCTCGATTCAGAATGTAAAGTCGTAGGATTGATGGGAAAAACATCAAAAATAATTTGTTGGATGATAATTATAATGGGTGAAATTATTTTGTTAATCGTTTTCTCGTTTTATACTATCCAATACCAAAAAGATACAGGACTTTTTATGGTACTCGGAAGGTCAAGAAAATGGTGTATAGGTAGATTTGCATTTATAGGAATGATATATGCAATTAGTGGTTTGCTTTTGGGTGTGCTATTATACTGTGTGCTTGGCAATTTCATATGTAGCATTATAAGTGGTATAGGTAAGAATGTCATAATTAATAGTACAGACAGAGCTATAGGTGGATATGATACACCAGGAATATTTCAAGGCTTTGAGGTGCGTATAGAAATGAGTGCTTTTTTTACTTTGAAAAACATTATAATTCTATTAATAATTTCGTTGGTTAATTGGATTACATTTATGGTACTGCCTGTTGTAACAACTGTTGAAGAAAATGCAAAGAAACTGTTAAATTCGAAGGGATAGTGGCAAATATGTTGGAAATGATTAATGTATCGTATGCATATAAATCTAAGAAGGAAATTGTGCATGTGCTGGATAAAGTTACATACAGATTTGAAATAGGAGAAATGTATGGAATATTTGGTCCGTCAGGTTCAGGAAAGACAACGTGCTTATCGTTACTTGCCGGTTTAGAAAAACCGGATGAGGGGGAAATTTTGCTGGATGGAGAAAATATACAAAACATTGGTGGAAGAAAACTGCGCCAAAATAGTATATCATTGGTTTTTCAGGATTATCAGTTATTTGATTATATGACTTCCCTTGAAAATGTAATGGTTGCAGCCAGATAAGCTTACCTGATGTACCCAAAAAAGAATTGATAAAAATGTGTAGAGACAGCCTTGTAATGGTTGGACTTGATGATAGTCAGATAACCCGAAAGGTTACGGAATTGTCAGGTGGACAGCAGCAAAGAGTTGCAATAGCGAGGGCGTTGATAACAGATGCAAAATATATTCTGGCAGATGAGCCTACAGGAAATCTGGATAAAGAAAATCGAAGAAAAATTGTCGAATTGTTACAGCAGATAGCTCATGAACAGGACAGATGTGTTATAGTAGTAACCCACTCGGATTATGTAAAGAAAAAATGTGATATTTGCTATGAAATGGGAGATGACGATGAGGAATAAATGGTGGCAGGCATGCAAAGAATTATTAGGGAGACCGGGGCGGAATATACTAATTGCTATTTGCATATTTGTCCTAACACTGTTTTGCGGAATTGCAACATTTCTAGATTCGGCAATAGAGAGTTTTTACAAATCTTTTGCAGATATGGCAGGATGTTGTGTTCTTGTTGAATTAGACGATTTTTCTACTTTAGATGATTGGAAAGATATTTTAGAATATGCAGATAATAATAAAAATATTGTAGGATATAATAATGCATTTACAAGTGACATTATATGTGAAGCAGTAGATTTTGAAAATGTACCGTATACAGAAAAACAAAGTGATTTTGAGGAAAATAAAATATATGTCAGTGGAAACATAAATACTTCTTACAATGAATATTTCAGTAGTGGTATCTTTAAGATTTCAAAAGGAAAATATCCGATGTCAGGTGATAAAGGGGCAATGATATCCGATAAGCTCGCTTCTGAAAATAACCTGTCAATTGGTAGCAATATATCTATACAGTATAAAAATAATACAATAAGTATTAAGGTGATTGGAATTTATACTGTAATAAATACGCCAAAGACGCAGGTAAGCGATGGCTACTATAAAGAAGTGGCTGACAGTATAATATTCACAGATTATAATTCATATGTAGAATTAAACAATGAAGCAAGCTGTTATGGGATAAATTTTTTCAGCACAGACTATAAAAGCACATCACTTTTATATGATGATATGAGTAAGATGTTTCAAAATGTTCCGAATTCGGCAGTTGTCAATCAGGTTTTGAATGAGGAACTGCAAATGACAGAGGTAATATCAATGTTAAAAAGTATGACAAGTGTGACGTTGAGCGTTATGTATATTGTATGTGTTGTGGTTATGTCGTTACTGACTGTTTTATGGCTTAAAGGACACTCAAAAATGATTGTAATATACAATACACTTGGACAGAGAAAATTTAGGACAATTCAAATTCTGTTATATGAGATTTTGATGATAACTGTTCCGGCACTTGTGGGTGCAGGAATATTAACATTGGGACTGCTTAATAGATTTTCTGTCAATATTTTTAAATACTTTGTTGAATTTTGTGAGATTTCAAATTTTCAAAAAAGCTTTTCACTTGATATATGGAACTTTGAAATGAATATCTGGCAATTTGTGTATAGAATCGGGCTTTTGGAAATTAGCGTTATTTTAATAACCATGATTGGAAGCTGCATTTATGCTAATAAGGGTTTGCGCACATTAAGGAATAATTAGGAGCGGTTATGTGGTATAATCTTTTTGATGTAATAAACATGTATAATATGATAGGAGCATATAATGGACAAAATTCTTGTTGTTGAGGATGATAAAACAGTATACAGTGGCATAAAAAAGCTTCTCGAATTGCAGCATTATAGTGTGGTAATTGCGCAAAATGGTATGGAAGCTTTAGAAAAAATAGATGAATCGTTCAGCCTTGTAATAATGGATATAATGATGCCGCAGTTGGACGGCATTGAAACATGCAGGAGAATGCGTGAAAGATACAGCGTTCCGATATTGTTTTTATCAGCAAAATCCGAAGAGCTGGATAAGCTGGAAGGGCTAGAAGTGGGTGGTGACGATTACATGACTAAGCCATTTTCAAACATGGAGCTGATTTCAAAGGTTAAAGCTCTTATCAGACGATATCGGGTATATGACAGCGGAAGTGTAAATCGTAAAAACAAGGATGAATCTATAGAGGCAGATGGACTTAAACTGTTTACGAATCGAAATAAGGTTGAGTTTAATTGTGATGAGATAAAATTAACCGGGAAGGAATATGAGATACTAAAACTGCTGATGAAAAATCCGGACCGGATATATACGATTGAGATGATATACGAGATGGTGTGGGATGAGGTTTTTACATATAATGCAAAGAATACTGTTATGGTACACATTAAAAATCTTAGGAATAAACTTATAAAAGCATGTGGTGATGCATGCGTACACACAGAATGGGGAAGAGGATACCGTTTTGAGAGATGATTTAAAGAGGGTAAAGAAAAAGCTGTCTTTGACATTTGCAATTGCGATTATAGGGACATGTGTTGTTTTTGGACTATTATATTATCTGGGAATTGATTTACTGAACAATTATATTGAAGTACATCTCATTTAATATACGATAATGAAAAGCCATATATAGATGAGTTTCAACAATATGTGTCTGATAATAATATAAGTACTACAGATGTCGAGCAATATGATGAATGGATGTCGGATCATGATATTTCGTTTTATAGTGTTAAGGAAGAGGGGAAGGTAATATACAATAAATCAAATGTAGATAAGCTTATATCTCCGGCTAAAAATATGTATGATTACCGATTTACAGGAAGCTATGAGCTGCCTGTCCAGTTCTCCGATATTAAGGCGGAAGTATTTATATATACAGGATTTACGATAAAATATTATATAGCTTTAATGATTTTTGATGTGGGATTTTCTCTTATGATGGGAATTGTATTTGTGTATCTACGCATCAGAAAAATTATAGCGGGCTATCAAACAGAGCTTGAAGTATCACAGGAACAGGAGAAAAAAGCGCGACAGGAAAAGGATGAACTGATGCGTAATATGGCTCATGACCTGCGTACGCCGTTGACCGGTGTTATGACATATGTTGATGTAATGAAACTGGAGAACGAAGCATATGCCGAGAATATGAAAAATCTTAATTTTATAAGTGAAAAGGTATTGGATATCAGGACTCAGGTAGACAATCTGCTGGATTTTTCAATTGCCGGTTCACAAAGACCTATTGAATTGGATGCATCAATGGATGTTGAGTATATATTTGGAGATTACCTCTCAGATGTGTGTGCTCAGCTTATGAAAAGCAATTATGAGGTTGATGCAGAAGGAATAAGCTTTAAGCAAGTAAAGGTTGCTGTTAATATGGCATTTTTGACCAGAATATTTTCCAATCTGACGGATAATATATATAAATATGCGGACAATAAAAAGCCTGTTGTTATGAAAACAGCTTTTACGAAAAAAATTTTTAGCGTTGAAATTGGCAATGGCGTATGTGACAATAAAACGCTTCTTAAAAGTGCCGGGATAGGGCTTAAGAGCGTGGATGCGATGATGCAGCGTATGAATGGAAGCATGAGTTTTAAAAGGGAACATGGGAAGTTTTGGGTTAAACTTGAGTTTCCGATTGTGTAGTGAATACTTTTTAGGAAAATCCCCATACTAATAAAAAAGGTATGGAGGTTTTTCTATGAGCAGAAATATTGAGAATCATGATTCGGTGCTCTTGCTTCAGGATTGCATAGCGGGCTGTAAGATGGCACTTGAGAGCATGGACGATATAAGAGAACACACAGATGACAAGCAGCTTCGTGAGCTGATAGACAAGTACTATGATGAGCACACCGGGCTGTCAGTGGATTGCAGGGATATGCTTGACAAAGCAGGTGCAGATATTAAGGAACCGGGTGTGTTTGCAAAGATGGCTGCGAAGCTGCAGACAGCAATGAAGATGGCAGTGAATGATGATCAGTCCCAGGCAGCAAAGCTACTGACGGAGGGCTGTAATATGGGCATAGAGACAATCAGCGGCAGTCTCAATGAATATCGCGATGCTGATTCAAAGAGTGTGGCAATTGCAGAGAGGCTCAGGACGCTTGAGGAAAAAATGGTTGGAGATCTGCAGCCACTATTATAAAAAATATAAAATAACGGCTGTTGTACCAAATCAGTACAACAGCGGTATTGACCTGTGGAGCGACGAGCTGTCTGACCTCTGTGTCAAAGCCGTCTGCTCCTTTATTATATCGTCATACATAATTGAGGATTTACAACAACAAAATACTTGAAAAATTCAGATAAATGTACTATATTTAATTATGTATCTTTAAGATTTATAAAAATTAATTGCTGCCGGACACACAAAAAAGGTGCAGACAGCGGCACTGTTCAAAAGAATTTACAATAAATTTTAAAATAGCTATTGACGGTTACGGCTCAACTGTGATATAGTATACAGGCTTGGAAATAGGTCTTTTTTTATGCCTTTTTTTAAGGGTACAAACAACAAAGAATTTAAACGGAGGTGGAAGTCGTGCGTACAAAGATTACATTAGCGTGCACAGAATGTCAGCGTCGTAATTACAACATGACAAAGGACAAAAAAACTCATCCGGACAGAATGGAAACCAAGAAGTATTGTAGATTCTGCAGAACTCATACAATGCACAAGGAAACAAAATAGTCTAGGAACTGAGTGAAGGAGTACATTATGGGACAGAATGAAAAAGTCGAAAAGGCTCCAAAAACAAGCTGGTTTTCAGGTCTGAAAGCTGAATTTCAGAAGATTATCTGGCCTGAGAAGCAATCGGTCATCAGACAGACCATTGCAGTACTGGCGGTTTCAGTAGTTACCGGTCTTATTATTGCGCTTCTTGACTGGGGTATCCAGCAGGGCGTAGATTTCCTTATTGGTTTACATTTTTAAAACGGAGGCAAAGTGATTATGACAGAAGCGAACTGGTATGTAGTTCATACCTATTCAGGTTATGAAAACAAAGTCAAAGCTAATATTGACAAAACAATCGAAAACAGACATCTTGAGGACCGGATCCTTGAAGTACGTGTTCCATTGGAGGACGTCACAGAGGTGAAGAACGGTGTTCGTAAACAGGTTTCCAAGAAGATGTTTCCAGGCTATGTTCTTATTCATATGATTATGAATGATGATACATGGTACGTTGTACGAAATACCAGAGGCGTAACTGGATTTGTAGGTCCGGGAAGCAAACCGGTTCCTCTCACAGAAGCCGAGATGAGACCTTTGGGTATTAAGACGGAAAACGTGGTAGTTGATTTTGCTGAGGGTGACATGATAGTCGTTATCGGCGGTGTCTGGAAGGATACAGTCGGTGTTATCACAGCTATGAATTATCACAAGCAGACAGTTACAATTAATGTAGAGCTGTTCGGTCGCGAGACACCGGTAGAAGTAAGTTTCGCAGATGTTAAGAAAACAAATTAAGGAGGCAATTCCAAATGGCAAAGAAAGTAGAAGGATACATTAAATTGCAGATCCCTGCTGGAAAGGCAACTCCAGCTCCTCCAGTTGGACCTGCACTTGGACAGCACGGTGTAAACATCGTAGAGTTCACAAAGCAGTTTAATGCAAAGACAGCCGATCAGGGCGACTTAATTATCCCTGTAGTTATTACTGTATATGCAGACAGAAGTTTCAGTTTCATTACTAAGACTCCACCTGCTCCGGTATTAATCAAGAAAGCTTGCAAGATTCAGTCTGGTTCAGGCGAGCCAAACAAGAAGAAGGTTGCTAAGATCACAAAGGCACAGGTTCAGGAAATCGCTGAGCTTAAGATGCCTGACTTAAACGCAGCTTCACTTGAGTCTGCAATGAGCATGATCGCTGGTACAGCAAGATCAATGGGTGTTGAAGTGGTTGACTAACACTTAGCGAAGCCAACATACCCCTAAAATAGTTGCAAATTTATGCAACCCAAAATAATAACAAAGAAACGTAAATGTGGGAGGGCCCTCTCCCGATATTACCACCAGGAGGTTATTTTTTCATGAAAAGAGGAAAGAAGTATCAAGACGCTGTTAAGGCATTTGATAAGAAAGAGCAGTACGATGTTGCTGACGCTATCTCTATCGTAAAGAAAAATGCTACAGCTAAATTTGACGAGACAATCGAGCTTCATCTTAGAACAGGCTGCGACGGACGTCACGCAGAGCAGCAGATCCGTGGTGCGGTTGTATTACCACACGGAACAGGAAAAACAGTTAAGGTTTTAGTTTTCGCTAAGGGAACTAAGGTTGACGAGGCACAGGCAGCAGGAGCTGACTTCGTTGGAGGCGAGGAGTTAATTCCAAAGATCCAGAACGAGGGATGGTTAGACTTCGACGTTGTAGTTGCTACACCTGATATGATGGGTGTTGTTGGTCGTTTAGGACGTGTCCTTGGACCAAAGGGCTTAATGCCAAACCCAAAGGCAGGAACAGTTACTATGGATGTAACAAAAGCTGTTAACGATATCAAAGCCGGTAAGATTGAGTACAGATTGGACAAGACAAACATTATCCATGTGCCAGTTGGAAAAGCATCTTTCACAGACGAGCAGTTAAACGACAACTTCCAGTCTCTTATGGGTGCAATTAATAAAGCAAAACCTGCTAGCTTAAAGGGTCAGTACATTAAGAGCGCAACTCTTACATCTACAATGGGACCTGGCGTTAAGTTAAACGTGGTTAAGATTACACAGTAAGATAGTTAAACAGTTACAGTAAAACAATTTACAAGACCTATCAAACGCCAAGCAAAAGTTTTGCGGAAAGTAATTGACATCCGTAATATAGTTTGATATAATTGCAATGCATATTGCCGAAGACAGTAGGTGCCGCAAGGCGTAAACGTAGAACCTACCGAGGGAATTTTCGAGATTTATCTTGAATTTTGACTTGTACCCTTCTGTCGACAGGCAGGAGGGTTTCTTTGATTAATAAATCAAATACCTCATGTCTTTTATGCGAAAATCTAAAAGGAGGTAAATGAATCGTGGCAAAGGTAGAACTTAAACAGCCAATCGTAGATGAGATTTCCGGTGTTATCAATGGTGCACAGTCAGTAGTAGTTGTTGATTACTTAGGACTCACAGTAGCAGAGGATACTCAGTTACGTAAACAGTTAAGAGAAGCCGGTGTAACTTACAAGGTATACAAGAATACTTTAGTAAACCGTGCAATCCAGGGAACAGAGTTCGAGGGATTAAAGGATGTCCTTGAAGGACCAAGCGCATTCGCTGTATCAGCAGAGGATGCAACAGCACCAGCTAGAATCTTAGCTAAGTTCGCTAAAACAGCTCCGGCTTTAGAGATTAAAGCAGGTGTAGTTGAGGGAACATTTTATGATGCTGAGGGTATGAAGGCAATCTCCGCTGTACCTAGCAGAGATGAGCTTCTTGGAAAATTACTTGGAAGCATTCAGTCACCTATCACAAATCTTGCTCGTGTACTCAATCAGATCGCTGAGCAGGGTGGCGCTGCAGATGCAGCCGTAGAGGCAGCACCAGCAGAGGATGCTGCAGAGGAAGCTCCAGCAGCAGAATAATTCAAATATTATATTTGAACCTTATTATCATAATTAAATTTTTAAATGGAGGAAATTATAATGGCAAAGTTAACAACAGCAGAGTTTATTGATGCTATCAAAGAGTTAAGCGTATTAGAGTTAAATGATTTAGTAAAAGCTTGTGAAGAAGAGTTCGGTGTTTCTGCAGCAGCAGGTGTTGTAGTTGCAGCAGCAGGAGCTGACGGAGCAGCAGCTGAGGAGAAGACTGAGTTCGACGTAGAGCTTACAGAGGTTGGACCAAACAAGGTTAAGGTTATCAAGGTTGTTCGTGAGATCACAGGTCTTGGACTTAAAGAGGCTAAGGACGCTGTGGATGGCGCACCAAAGGTTATCAAAGAGCAGCTTGATAAGGCTTCAGCAGAGGATGCTAAGGCTAAACTTGAGCAGAGGGTGCTAAGGTTACTCTTAAGTAGTCTGATAGGTTACGAGCTAATTAAAAATATAAAAAGAGTCGAGGACAAATTTTATTTGCGCCTCGGCTCTTTTTGTTTTTATTGCGCAAATGCTTTGGATATTTTACAAAAATAAAAAACACTTGCATTCGTGTCGGA
>ENA-OQMZ01000878-OQMZ01000878.1-human-gut-metagenome-genome-assembly--contig:-NODE-878-length-11926-cov-1.907450_pt1 | contig 11926 bp, 15 predicted proteins | sample MGYA00242621_ERZ504862 | MGnify/ENA primary metagenome ERZ504862 (study PRJEB26092, sample SAMD00036393) | human gut metagenome | host: Homo sapiens | study: EMG produced TPA metagenomics assembly of... | reverse complement strand
AAAATATTTTAACATCATATGGAAGGAGCTCAATGAAAATGCCTGAAATTTCCAGACAGCAGAAACAATATCTTGCACGGCAGAAAAAGAAAAAACAATTATCTGCTGCGCGGACACTTCTTTTTGTTCTGTTTATGGGACTTTGGGAAATATCCTCTGATCTTGGATGGATCGATTCCTTTATCTTCAGCAGTCCTTCCCTGATCGCAAAGACCTTTCTTTCCATGTGCAGGGATCAGTCCCTGTTTGCACATATTGCCGTGACACTGGCAGAAACTCTTGTCAGTTTCTTTTTTGTTGTGATCCTGGGTGTAGGAACCGCAGTACTTCTCTGGTGCTCCCGACGGATCGCACGGATCCTGGAGCCATGTCTGGTGGTACTGAACAGTCTCCCGAAATCTGCTCTGGCCCCTCTTCTGATCGTATGGCTTGGTGCCAACGAACGTACCATTGTGGTCGCCGGCATGTCTGTAGCCATCTTCGGTTCCGTTATCAATCTGTACTCCGGCTTCTGCCAGGCAGATCCGGAAAAGCTGAAGCTGATCGAAACTCTGGGGGGACACAAAAAGGAAAAGCTTCTGAAGATCGTCCTGCCCTCCTCCGTTCCTCTTATCCTGAGTGTGATGAAGGTCAACATCGGGCTTTGCTTGGTAGGCGTGATCATCGGAGAATTTATCGGTGCCCGAAAAGGCCTGGGATACCTGATCATTTACGGAAGCCAGACATTCAGACTTACATGGGTCCTGATGTCCATTGTGATCCTCTGCATCATTGCCATGCTGCTGTATTTTGCACTTTATCTTATTGAAAAACAGGTCCGGAAACATTAGCTGTAAAAAGGGCGTGTAAAAATGATCTCTCATTTTTTACACGCCTCTTTTGCTCTTATAACCTTTGTTTCAAAGTTTTCCCACGGCAAAGGCCGTGCATAATAAAAGCCCTGGATCTCATCGCAGCTCAGGCTTCGCAGGATCTCCACCTGTTTTGCTTTCTCCACGCCCTCGGCAAGAACCTTCATTCCAAGGCTATGTGCCAGCGAAATGGTATGACGGATCACCTGCTGCCCACGAAAATTCTCTATGTAATCGATCAGACTTTTATCCAGCTTCAGAGTATCGAATGGCAGCTGGTTCAGGCTTGTCATAGATGAATAGCCGGAGCCAAAATCATCCATATGCAGCTCGAATCCTGCATCCACCATCTTCTCTATGAGCTTACTGATCCGATCATTATACAACGCAGCAGTTTCTGTCAATTCAATGGGAACAGAAGAAAACGGAATGCCATTTTCTTCCACGATCTTCACATAACGACAGATCATATTATCGTAATGGATACTGGCACGTGACAGATTCACCGAAATCGGAAGTATCTTTTTCCCTGATCTTATACGTTCCCCCTGGATGCTGCATACCTTTCGGAAAACATATTCATCAAGGCGTACGATCAGACCATCCTTCTCAAAAAGAGGGATAAATTCTCCCGGCGAAACCATAGTTCCTTCCGCTCTCTTCCAGCGCACCAGTGCCTCCGCCCCAACGATCTCTTCTGTCTCCACACTGTATTTCGGCTGCAGGTAGACTACGAATTCTTCATTGCGTATAGCCTCCACGAAAGCATTCTCCATCTGTCCGTTACGGATATGCCTCTGTCTCATCTCATCATCATAAAAAGCGATCTGGTGCTCATAGTCATCCCGGATACTCTTCATGGCCAGAAAAGCCTGTCACAGATCAGGGTAAAAGGCAGTGTCTTATCCACATTCTCATAAACCCCATAGTTGACCACCAGATTAGGAATCGGCGCTCCGCTCTCGACCCTGTGGATAAATTTCTCCATATCTGTCATACGGATCTCTTTCTTTCCATATATGATGGCTACAAACTGGTCTCCTCCATATCTGCCCACCGTCCCGTAGCGAACCTGATTTCTATACGTATCTCCCAGATAGGTAAGAACCTGATCACCGGTCTTCTCTCCATAGGTTCCGTTGATCCATTTAAAGTTCTTTATATCTGCCACCACCACATGAAAATCCTGATTCGTATTAAAGCGCATCAGCGTCTTTGCATGATGGAAAAAGGCCTGTCTGATATAAAGCCCTGTAAGATCATCATATTCCAGAGCTGAGAGTACCATCACGGACTCTCTCAGCTTGATCACATTGTTGATCTTACTTTTTAATATACGGACATTATACGGTTTCCGTACGAAATCCACTGCTCCCAGTTCCAGACATCGCACCTCATCCTCCAACCGGTTACTTCCGGTTATGATGATCACAGGCACAGAGGTCAGCATCACATCATCACGGATCAGCTCCAGAAACTGAAATTCATCACATACCGGCACACTCATATCAAGAAGAATTGCAGAAAGGGTTTTGTAATTCTCAGACAGACGCTTCATCCCCTCTGCTTCATTCATCGCAGTGATAACCTCAAAACTGCCCTCCAGATGTTCTGTAAGCGCTTTCCGATCCGTCTCGTCATTCACTACAATAAGAAGTTTTCTTCCGGATGCTGTTCCTCCTGGTTCCAGTATGGCCTCCATCTCACTGTACCGTACATCCATATCCTCATTGGCAAAAGCAAACACCACGGTCTGAAAATCCTCAGCCGTTCCTACCCTGGCACATTTCACATAGAAATATTCAATCCTCCCGTTGCTTCGGCGTACACGATAATGTACCATCAACTGGGGAATCCTTGTAAGACGTTGGCATATCTTCTCAAAATCCATCATCTGATGCATCCGGATCCTGTCCTCTGCCGCAACACTGCTCTCAATATAAATATCCATGATCTTCTCATAGGATTCATCCCTGCGAAGTCCCTCCTCCCCATAAGCTCCACTCTGCCCCTGGAAGCGGCATACCTGGACCTTATGAGTCTCTCTGTCAACAGAGTAGATATTGATTAAAATTTTTTCCGAGAACATTAATGATCCCCATAAGAATCGGATTCTCCATCATTCCGCTGCTGATCTCATCATTCGTCTCTGTATCCGAAAAAACAAGGGCATGTCCTGTCCCGCCGGATTCCAGCGGAATCTCCACAGCATCAACCGAACGCAGGATATTCCGTCCCGGTTCCAGATAATTCTTCGGACCTTTGATCCCGTTAACGACCGGACAGATCTCACAGGGAGTTTCTCTGTTTCTCAGACAGTGATAGCATTTCTCGCCCCTCTTCAGCTGCGGATAGATCTCACGTGCTGCCAGGTTATAGCTGATAATCTTATAATCCTCATCTATGACATACATTCCCGATGCATTTTTCCCCACGAGCATCACCTCCGGATTCGTAAATTTCTCATAGATCCTTCGTGACAGTTACTGTCTCAAAATCCTTAAATATTCCTTCATTATATACGATTTTTCTGATAACTGCAATTATCTTTCGTATTATTTATTTTTCATATTGGTTTTATTATATTTCGGTTATCAGCGCATCTGAAAAGATTTCCCCCTGAGCGGAACCCCGGCAAGCTCCGCAAGCCTTTTGATTCCGGAATCTGCTATGGATACCGCACTCTCCACATGATTGAAATCTGTGGCACTGTAATCAAACAGGATATTTCCCTGTGCTTCAAACTCCTCGTCCCGTTCCCAGAAAAAGAATCTCATAGGCATACAGTCAAAGGCCCTGATCTCATATCCCACATCACCCTGGGGCAGTTCCCTGCCGTCAAGCTTCTGAAACGCCTCCCTCAATTCCTTTTCATGGCCGGAAAATGTAGCACTGAACACATCCGTCTCTCCGATCTGATACGCCGGCGCAAATGGTCTTGCATTCCTGAGATCTGCAAAAGGGACCCACTTATCCATAATAAAAGCCCCCTCTTTCGCATACCCCAGAAGCGTATAAATATTCAGCATCTCCGTAGTATCCGGTTCTCTCTGTCCATCCAGCTCCGGATACTGCCGTCTTCCAGACTCACCCCATATCTTCTTCCGAAATGAATGATCGTGAGAAACCCGTTTTCTTCCTTCAGTTCCGGCACCCGTTTATGCAGATCTGCCTGATCCATCTTCAAAAAGCGTTGTGCCCACTCTTCACATAGTTTTACATAATTGGAAATTCTTTCTTCTTTCATCCTGTCTTCTCCCTGTCTGATATCAATATCCTTTCTCCGCTGTATTCCGGACTTTTTTTTTACAGAATACACTGCTTTCACATTTTCCGCAAGAATCTTCGCCGATGTATCCGAAATCCGGCTATTTTCAGTGTTACTGTTTTTTCAGCATCCCGGAACCTTCTTAAGCGTTTCTTTTTTTTCGACAGATCATCCATCAATTTTCCCAAATCCGTCTAATTTCCCAATATAAAAATAACGTTTTTTGCACAAAAAACTGGATTTTCTTTTTTAAAAGGTGTATAATATTAACAAAGTTTATTGTTTTTATGGTTAAAGACACCTGGCAGTAAACAAGAAATGAAAGTGAGGATTCGCCATGAAACAAAACAGTATGTTAGCAATGATCCTGGCCGGTGGAAGAGGAAGTCGTCTTCACGAGTTGACGAATAAAGTTGCCAAGCCAGCCGTTGGTTATGGCGGTAAATACCGTATCGTGGATTTTCCGCTCAGTAACTGTGCCAACAGCGGCATTGATGTCGTAGGTGTACTGACACAGTATGAATCAGTTTTACTGAACAGCTATGTAGCAGCCGGTGGCCGCTGGGGCCTTGATGCCAAGGACAGCGGAGTTTATGTACTTCCTCCACGTGAGAAGGCTGATGCCGGTCTGGATGTATACCGTGGAACAGCTGATGCGATCTCTCAGAATATTGATTTCATCGACTCACAGAACCCGGAATACCTTCTGATCCTTTCCGGTGACCACATCTATAAGATGAATTATGCAAAGATGCTTGATGACCATATCCAGCATAAGGCAGATGCGACTATTGCAGTTATCGAGGTTCCCATGAAGGAAGCCAGCCGTTTCGGTATCATGAACACCGGTGAAGATGACCGCATCGTGGAATTTGAAGAGAAACCGGAACACCCGAAGAGCAATCTTGCCTCCATGGGTATCTACATATTCAACTGGAAGCTTCTGCGCAAGCTCCTGCTGGCAGATAATCAAAAATCCGGATTCCAATCACGATTTCGGTAAAGACATCATCCTACACTCCTTGCACAGGACAAGGCACTCTACGCCTACAAGTTCAAAGGCTACTGGAAGGATGTAGGAACCATCGATTCCCTCTGGGAAGCAAACATGGATCTTCTCAGTCCTAACAGTGAACTGGATCTTAACGATCCTACCTGGAAAATCTACACTGAGGATGCTACCTCTCTTCCACAGTATATCTGTGATACAGCTGTGATCAACACTGCTTTCATTACTCAGGGCTGTGTTGTAGAAGGTGAGATCACCAACTCCGTACTTTTCACAGGCGTCAAGGTCGGTCCTGGTGCCAAGATCATCGACAGTGTCCTGATGCCGGGTGTTGTTGTTGAAGCAGGTGCCGTTGTCCAGCGTGCTCTCGTTGCAGACGGAGTCGTGATCGGTGCCAATGCTCGTGTCGGTTCCAAGGACAGTGAGCACATCGAACTTGTATCAAAACGTGTAAAGGGGGCTGAGTAATATGTTTAAAGCATTTGGAATCGTGAATTCCTCAGAAAGAAATATCCATGTGGAGGGGCTTCAGGACTACCGTGCGATCGGCGCCTTTTCATTTCTCGGAAGATATCGTGTCATCGACTTCCCAATCTCAAATATGACCAACAGCGGAATTGAGTACATTCAGGTCTATGTAAAGAACAAACCCCGTTCTCTTGTAGAACATCTCGGAACCGGACGTCACTACAACATCAACTCCAAGAGCGGTAATCTCCAACTCCTCTTTTCAGAGCATTCCGGAGTCAACGATATCTATAACACCGATATCGACAACTACTACTCCAATCTGGAGTGCATCGAAGCAGTTCATTATCCGTATGTTGTTATCGCTCCGAATTACATGATCTACACCACCGACTATTCCAAGCTGATCGATGCCATATCGAATCCGGTGCAGATGTGACCATGCTTTATCATTCCGTTGATAATGCCAAGGAGAACTATCTGAACTGCCACATCCTGAACCTGAACCGTCAGAAGGGTGTTCTCTCCATTGAGCACAACCACGGCAATGCAAAGAACCGCAACATTTTCATGGATACCTACGTAATGAGCAAGGAGCTTTTCATCAGCCTCATCCATAAGGCAAAAGAGATCTCCTCTCTTTATACCCTTGCAGACGTGATCAATGCCGGCTGCAGAGACGGTGAGCTGGATGTACGTGGTGTATCCCATCGCGGATATTTTGCATCGATCACTGATTTCAAGAGCTATCACGATGCAAATATGGATCTGATCGACTACAAAACTGCAACCGATCTTTTCCATGATAACTGGCCGATCTATACACGCACCAATAACTCCTGTCCGACCCATTATTTTGACACAGCCAATGTTTCCAACTCCGTTATCTCCAACGGCTCCATGATCGAGGGAACTGTAGAGAATTCCATTGTCGGACGTGGCTGTACCATCAAAAAGGGCGCTGTTATCAAGAACTGTGTAGTTCTTGCAGACTGCACCATCGGTGAGAATGTCCATATCGAAAATCTGGTGGTAGACAAGCATGCCAAGATCACGCATGCCAAGGAGATCATCCGTCCTGCGGATGAGCCAGGCTACATCAAACGTAACGATACACTGTAATATTCATATATAATAAGCTCCGGTTCCTGTGTTACGAACCGGAGGCCTTATTTATCTCTGTACTCAGCTAAGCATATGGATCCATCATTTCAGAACAGACTGGATCCATTTCAACGCATTATCCTTATTCTTCACATTACCCGGAAGGCAGATGCACACCGGATCATATCTCAGGCCAAATTCCTGAGCAACACTACTACTGCCGTCAAGCTCCAGATGCTGATCATCCACAGCGCCCAGAGACTCAAACACCTCATCTCCAAACGTTTCCCTGAGATCTGCATACATTCCGCTGTCTTTCTCATGTTCATAGAGTTCCTTCGGCATGATCAGGACATCAACGGTAGCACTCTGGATTTCCGTCACATATGCGATCCTGGCATAGTAATCAAAATCCTCTCCTGTCTCGTCCGTCATCAGATTCTGCGCCACACTGACTTCTGCATATTTATCCTCTGTTCCCAGTGTCTTCAAAACATCCTCTTCCACCTTCTCAGAGTCGTAATTCCCTGCATTCACCACCGCAATGGAAAGCACCGTCTTCATCTGTGCGTGCCGGTAAATATTCACTCCCAGGCAGACTCCGCCAATGGCAAGAAGCACACACAGCATATGTATCTTATAATACATCCAGATATACTGAATCTTCTTCCCTGTTCCCATTCCCTTCAGTTTCTCTCTTTCGATCCGGCGGCGTTCCTTCTTCGTCAAATCAGTTTCGTTGGGCATCTCCGGATTCAATACACTCTCATCGTGTCCGTCACTGCCGGCCTCCGCTCTGTTTTGTAAATCCATAAAAATCTCCTTTGTCTTTCATGTCTCAGTATTTTTACCTGAAGCGGGATATTCCAGTCGCTTTCCCCGCATCCTCCGGGTGGGTGCTGTGACTTATCAATAAAGGATATTTTAGCATATTTTGGTACAAAATCACAGCGCATAAATATGAAAATACCATAAACTCTTCTATTTCCGACAGATCCTCATTCCATATCCATACATTACCGCCACAGCAGTCACAAGAACACAGACCATCACCGGTCTCATCCACAGATATAAAAGATTTTCTCAATTCCAGCTGCCACAGCCACATCCTTCAGGATATCCGCCACACAGAGATGGAACAGATAAATAAAAAATGCATATTTCTGACCGATGGCTACCGGAAGCTCGGGCACTTTCCGATTCTTTCCCATGATCGCAATGAGAAAAAGACCAACAGCCATAAATACTGACCCCAGAAACAATTCCAGTTTGCCAAAATACCGGTATTCCAGCAGACTTGCGATCCCGCCGCCAGCTACCATGCCATACAAAAAAAGCACTTTTTTCCGGCAAACCAGGCTTCCAGCTTTTCCTGATGTCTGTGTATCAGATGTCCCAACATAAAAACGGAAATCCGGTAAACAGATAGTTGCGAAACTGCATAACACGGAAATGCTTTTCCGGGAACAGGAAGGTCGAAAATTCCTCCATTCCGAAATGGATCAGAAGAAGCACCGGTATCAGAACATATGCCTGCTTACAAATCCGGAATCTTGCTGCCAGGACAAAAAGAAGATAACAATAGAGCAGTGCCGGGAGAAACCACAGATGCCATTTCACCTGAGAGCTGTTATTATATAGAAGAAACTGGCGAATATGTTCCCCCGAAACCAGGCTTCCAGCCATTCCTTCTGGCTTGCTCCGTCGATGTGGTTCTGGATCAGCTCCCACAGACAGCAGACCGGAAATGCCACAAGTATCAGCTTCAGAACATGCCGGATCTTTTTTCCGGTTCTTATAAATTCCGTATCATCGCCACGGAAACAAAAATATCCGGATACCATAAAAAACACAGGTACTGCAAATCTGGCAAGTACATTGGCTATAATTCCGGCATTTCCCGGAAAATGGACGTGAAGAAGCACAACTGCATAAGCACAGATCGCCTTTACCATATCCAGAGTACGGTTTCGCATAAAAATTACTCCTTTTTATATCGAACGCTTATCCCGGAAATATGATTCCGGGGTTCCCTTTTTTTCGAAACGATATACTAACAAACCAGCAGAATTTTGTCAATGCTGTTTTTCTCCTGTACGGTTTACTCTTATACGTTTTACTCTTGTACGGCTTCCGGATCTGAATTATAATTCTTTTATGACTTCTATGACAGGATGTTTGTTATTTCCTCAGAAGGATTCTATTTTTTATGAAAAAAGACGGCTACTATTCTTCCGGCGAATTTGCACGCATGGCACATGTAACTCTGCGTACTGTCCGCTATTATGATAAACAGGATATCCTGAAACCCTCTCTCGTCACCGAATCCGGCGCACGTTTTTATACAGATGAGGATTTTGCAAGGCTTCAGCAGATCCTCCTTCTGAATACCTGGCTTTTCCCTGGATGACATCCGTGAAATGACCATCGGTGATTCCGATTATCATTCATGCTGAATTCTCTGAATATCCAGCTTCGTCTGGTCCGTGACCGGATCGAACAGATGCAGCTGGTGGAAAAAGCAATCCAGGATACCGCACAGATGATAAAGGAACAGCACACCATTGACTGGAGCCAGATGCTGAACCTGATCCACCTGACCGGCATGGAAAAAGCCTCAAGAATCAGTATCAGAATGCCACCAACATTTCCTCCAGGATCAACCTCCACAGCCTGTACTCCCAGAACAAACAGGGATGGTTTCCCTGGATCTTTGAGCAATGCCGGATCTCACCCGGTCTTCGTATTCTGGAGCTGGGCTGCGGGGACGGAACGTTATGGACCGACAATCTTTCCCTTCTGCCGGAGGATATCTCCATCACACTTTCCGATATTTCCAGCGGTATGCTCCGCGATGCCAGACGAGCCATCGGTTCCTCGGATACCCGGTTTGCATTCCGGGCCTTTGACTGCAGAAAAAATCCCCTGCAAGGACGAAAGCTTTGATCTGGTGATCGCCAATCACGTGCTTTTTTACTGCGATGATATTCCTTCCGTCCTGAAGGAAGTCCGCCGTGTCCTCGCTCCCGGCGGAAGATTTCTCTGCAGTGCTTACGGAAAGGCACATATGCAGGAGGTCAGCCAGCTGGTGCAGGATTTTGATGAACGGATCGTGCTTTCCGCAGACCGGCTTTATGAACGGTTCGGACGTGAAAACGGTCAGAGTATCCTAGCGCCTTTTTTCCCAAAGGCTCAGTGGCTTTCTTATGAAGACTGCCTTCTGGTCCAGGATGCGGAGCCGCTGATCTCCTACGTCCTCTCCTGCCACGGCAACCAGAATCAGTATATATTGGACCGTTACAAGGAATTCCGGGCCTACACCGCCAGAAAAACTGCCAAAGGATTCCGCATTACCAAAGATGCCGGCGTATTTCTTTGTGAAAAATAGCAAAAATAAAAAATATGAAAAAAGCTCTTGAAGGTGACCTTGCGTCACCTTTTATAATACAGTTACAGTAACAAAGTTATGTGCAGGCACGACTTATGCTGCACATCATCACGCAAAGGAGAAAACATATGAAAGGAATTATTTTAGCCGGAGGCTCCGGAACACGTCTTTACCCACTTACCATGGTGACCTCCAAACAGCTTCTGCCGATCTTTGACAAACCGATGATCTACTATCCTATGTCTGTTCTTATGAACGCAGGCATCCGTGATATCCTGATCATCTCCACCCCGCAGGATACCCCGAGATTTGAGGAGCTTCTCGGTGACGGCCATCAGTTCGGTGTCAACCTTACCTATGCTGTACAGCCAAGCCCGGACGGACTTGCTCAGGCATTTATCATCGGCGAGGAATTCATCGGCAACGACACCGTATGTATGGTCCTTGGTGACAACATTTTCGCAGGACATGGCCTCAAAAAGCGCCTGAAAGCTGCTGTAGACAACGCAGAAACAGGCAAAGGTGCCACTGTTTTCGGATACTATGTAGATGATCCGGAGCGTTTCGGCATCGTGGAATTCGACCAGAACGGAAAAGCGGTTTCCATTGAAGAGAAACCGGAAAAGCCCAAAAGCAACTACTGTGTAACCGGTCTCTACTTCTACGACAACAAGGTTGTAGAGTACGCAAAAAATCTGAAGCCAAGCGCAAGAGGCGAGCTTGAGATCACAGACCTGAACCGTATCTACCTTGAGAAAGGACAGCTGAACGTTGAGCTTCTGGGCCAGGGCTTCACATGGCTGGATACCGGTACACATGAAAGCCTTGTAGAGGCAACCAACTTCGTAAAAACCATGGAGCAGCATCAGCACCGCAAGATCGCATGCCTTGAGGAGATTGCTTACTTAAACGGCTGGATCACAAAGGAGGACGTGCTCAAGGTTTACGAAATCCTTAAGAAAAACCAGTATGGCCAGTATCTCAAGGATGTTCTGGATGGAAAATATCTGGACGCGCTTCACTAAGCCGATCTGATTTTCCGACACTGCATTTACCTGCGGACTCCGTTTCGACGGAATCCGCATAAGATCAATCATTTATTATAAAGGAGATTTTTTATGACAATCATCGTTACCGGCGGCGCCGGATTTATCGGAAGCAACTTTATTTTTCATATGATGGAGGCTCATCCGGATTACCGTATCGTATGCCTGGACTGCCTGACCTATGCCGGAAACCTTTCCACTCTTGCACCGGTCATGGACAAACCGAACTTCCGCTTTGTAAAGGAAAGCATCACAGACCGTGACGCTGTTTACAAGCTTTTCGAGGAGGAGCATCCTGACATCGTGGTAAACTTCGCAGCTGAGAGCCACGTAGACCGTTCCATCGAAAACCCGGAGGTATTCCTTGACACCAACATCAAGGGTACTGCTGTTCTCATGGATGCCTGCCGTAAATACGGAATCCAGCGTTATCATCAGGTTTCCACAGACGAGGTTTACGGAGATCTTCCTCTTGACAGACCGGACCTCTTCTTCACAGAGGAAACTCCGATCCATACAAGCAGCCCGTACAGCTCCTCCAAAGCAGGTGCTGACCTTCTTGTTCTCGCATACCACAGAACCTACGGCCTGCCTGTGACCATCAGCCGCTGCTCCAACAACTACGGCCCGTATCACTTCCCGGAAAAGCTGATCCCGCTGATGATCGCCAACGCTTGAACGACAAACCACTCCCGGTTTACCGGAAAGGGGTGAAAATGTCCGCGACTGGCTCTATGTTGAGGATCACTGCCCGTGCCAATCGACCTGAATCATCCCACAAAGGACGTGTAG
>ENA-OQMZ01000877-OQMZ01000877.1-human-gut-metagenome-genome-assembly--contig:-NODE-877-length-11933-cov-1.992038_pt1 | contig 11933 bp, 19 predicted proteins | sample MGYA00242621_ERZ504862 | MGnify/ENA primary metagenome ERZ504862 (study PRJEB26092, sample SAMD00036393) | human gut metagenome | host: Homo sapiens | study: EMG produced TPA metagenomics assembly of... | reverse complement strand
CCGCTGCGTGAGGTCCAGCCCGACGGCAGCCGTCACCCCTTTGACCAGTTCATCACCGCCAAGACCCCGGCGGGCCGCTGGGGCGATCCGGAAGATATGGTCGGCCCCTGCGTCTTCCTGGCCTCCCACGCCTCCGACTTCGTGAACGGTCAGATTTTGTACGCCGACGGCGGCATCCTCGCCTATATCGCCGTCAGCCTAAGTAAATCAGACAGCAGAAAAGCCCTGCGGCGTGCCGCAGGGCTTTTGTCGTATCATCTTTGAGCACTCAGGCCATATTGCGGTGGGACTGTATCCATGAGGCGCCGCTGCCGTTTCCGACGGCAGTGTTGTAGACCACGTTTTTCAGTTCCTTGACCATGGAAGCCTTGGCGCTCTCGTAGGCCTTTTGTGCATTGTCAGCGAGGGACTGGTCGCGGCCATTCTCCCGCAGGCAGGTGCGCATCTCTGACAGCAGCGCATTGAATTCCTTGTCGCAGGCGCTCTGCATGGAGGTCAGCTTGCCGCCCTTGGAAACAACGATGGAGACTTTCAGCCGAGGCTGTGCTTTTCGGCGGGGTACTCCATGTACTCATCGTAGGCGTCGCAGATGACAGAATAGAGCTGCGACTGGAACTTCTTCTGCAGCTTTTCCATCTGAAGAAGATACTGTGCAAGCTGTGCGTCACACTCGTTCTGAGGGGTGGGAGCGGAAGAGGAAGACGAGAAAGCAGCCGGATGGGAGGCAGTCGGCTCCTGTGCGGCAGTCTGCCCGGTGGAGGATGCCTCGGATGCCGCCTTGGAGGAAGAAACTGCACTGGAAGAGTTGTTGTCAGCAGAAGTGCTGGATGCAGAGGCGCTTTCGGCGGCCTCTTCCGAAGCAGCGGCTTCTTCCGAAGCGGCCTTTTCCTCTGCGACGAGCTCGATGACAGAGGCAAATTCACTGTTGCTGGTGTCGGTCAAGAGCTGGTCCCATGCGTCGGCGCTCTCGGATGCGGCTTCGGACGAACTAGATACGTCAGAAGGCTCGGCAGCGATGGACACAGAGCGGAACATATTGAGTACGGAGACGGCAGGGATCACGACTGCAACGGCAGCACACATTCCGACCGCAGCAGCGACGCGGGAAATCAATTTTTTCTTCATAGAATAACTCCTGTTTCAGAGGATCGGGTCGAAATGACTGATGATAAGGATACCATCCCTGAAAAAGGAAATCAATAGATAAAGCGTGAAACTTTTGGATATTTTAGAGGGGATCAAACAAGCGGGGATGCTGTGTTTTGCAGCATTCCCGCTTGTGATCTCAGATAATGATGCCGTCGCAGTGGTCGAGCTCGTGCTGGATGATCTCTGCTGTCCAGCCTGAGAAGGTCTTGATGCGGGGCTGGAACTTTTCGTTCTGCCACTGTACCTTGATGGTCTGCCAGCGTTTGGTCTTTCGGGTGCCGGTGAGGGAGAGACAGCCCTCCTCCGTCTCATACGGCCCGGACTTTTTGAGGATGACCGGGTTGAACATGACGAGATAGCCGTCCTCGCTCTCGAATGCGATGATGCGTTTAGCGACGCCTATCATGTTCGCTGCCATGCCGACGCAGCCGTCTTTGTGGGCGATGAGCGTTTCCAGCAGGTCCTGCGCGATGGGCAGGTCTTCCGGCAGGGCAGACGCGGCTTTTCGGGCGAGAAAAAAGCTCGTCTTTGCAGATGTCACGAATCATATTATTTCAGCTTCTCAAGAATTTCGTCGGCGCTCACACCGCTGGCGAGGAGCTTTTTCAGCACATCCTCGGCTTCGGCCTTCTTGGATGCCTCGGCGGCTTTCTGGGCGGCAGCGGCCTGTCTGGCTTCCAGCTTGGCTACTTCTTTGTCGAGCTTCTTGACAGAGGCCTTTTTGGCTTTCAGGTCGGCGTTCAGCGACTTGACGTCGGTCTTCAGCTCTTCGATGCTGGCAGCCACTTTCAGGATCTCAGCCTCCACGGCGGCTTTCTCTTCCTGCTTTGCTGCGATTTGTGCGGCGAAGTCGGCGGTCACTTTAGTGGCCTTGACTTTATTCTTGCTTCCTTTGGGTCTGGGCATGGCGGGATACCTCCTGATTTTGGTTAGTTTGTGAGATAAGTATATCACACTTTTTATGTGCATTCCAGTCGGCTTTTAAGCAAAAATACAGAACAAAAAACCGCAAAAAGCGCAGATGTTCCTGCAGCTCTTCACGGTTTTTCCTTTTATCGAGCAGAGCCGGACAAATCCGAACTATTTCCCACTGTTTCTGTGGTAGTCAAGGCATCCTCAAAGCGGATGGTTTGAGAGCCATCCTTGTAGTTGAACGTGATCAGCATCCGGTCATCATACAGGAAAATCGCGTTCACAAAAATCTCAATCAGTGCTTTGCGCTGTTTTTGCTGCGATATATCGAACTTTCTGAATTTCATCAGCCAGAACCGGATGAAATCGGCATTGAAGGATGGCTTTCGCAGTTTTTCATCAGCGATTTTTGCAGTCAGCTCATCCTTCTGAGCTTCCAAGGCATCCAGACGTTCCTTGGTCGTTCGGGTGAATAAGCCTTCCTCGATTGCTTTCATCAGGTTGTCCAGTTTCCTGTCCACCTCTCGGAGCTGCTTTTCCAAGAGCGGAATCGTAGTGTTCTCCTGATTCTGGAAATCCATGACCAGCTGAACGATTCTTTCGATAACTGCATCATCATGAATCAGCTTCATCGTCTCTTGGACGACCAGATTCTCCAGCCACTCCTTTTGTACGGTTTTCTTATTGCAGCCTTTGCGCCGCTTGGCAGTAGCACATTTATAGTAATAGTAGGTTCGTCCAGTGGCGCTTGTTCCGCTTTCGCCAAACATCAATGCTCCGCACTTGCCACAGAACAGCTTGGTAGTCAGCAAGTATTCCTCATCTGCCTTTCCGTGAGCCGGTGCGCGCTTGTTTTTCTCCAAACGCTTTTGAACACGGTCAAACAGGTCTTTCGGGACGATAGCAGGAATCGCATCTGGCACAACGGTATCCCGGAAAGAAAGCTCTCCAATGTAACGGCGGTTCTTCAACATGGTGTTCATGCTGCTGCACGTCAGCTTTCCACCCAGCATATTACGAACGCCTTTTGCGTTGAGATAGTTCAGAATCTCAACGATTTTCTCACCATTATCGTAGCGCTGAAAAGCCTCTAATACAAGTGGAGCGACCAGTGGGTCGATACGATAGAACTTATCTGCGTCGATTTTATAGCCAATCGTTCCGGTGCCGCCTGTGCATTTGCCTTTCAGGGCATTTTCCGTCTGACCACGGATGACCTTTTCAGATAGCTCAGCAGAGTAGTATTCTGCCATGCCTTCCAGCAGTGTTTCCACAAGAATACCTTGCGAGCCTTCAGCAATCGGCTCCATGACCGATATCAGGTGTACATTGTTCTTTTTCAGAATCATCTTGTAGTTCGCACTGTCAAAACGATTCCGGGCAAAGCGGTCAAACTTCCAGACCAGAACGATTTCAAACAATTTTTTGTTGCTGTCCCGAATCATTTGCTGAAAATCCGGGCGATGATCTGTTTTAGCGGAGAATGCACGGTCAATGTAGTGCCTGACCACCGTGATACCGTTTCTTTCTGCGTAGGCTGTGCATTCCCGAATCTGCCTTCGATGGATTCTTCGCGCTGGTTGTCACTGGAATAGCGGGCATAAATCACAGCATTCATAGCAAGCACCTTTCTTTTATATATCATCGAACGGTAGGTCGTTCATTCAGGATGTTGCTTCGTATAATGTATATACCACACTTCATAGGGGTTTGCAAGGACAATTTTGAAAGATATCCCAATGTGAAATAGCAGCCACTCCGGTGATTTCAGCCATTTTAGCACCCTACCTTTAGATATGCTCGCAATTTGGCCTGCAAAATCGGGTCTTCGGACGGAAGAAATTTACGACTGTCGACTCGCATCACCGATCGGGGGACAGCTGCGCACGATACTCGGTGGGTGTGCGGTGCAGTGTGGAGCGAAAACGTGCATTAAAGGTTTTCAAATCGGCAAAACCATTGCGCAAAGCAATATCTGTCAGGCATCATTGGTCAATGCCAAGTCACTCAAAGCGTGCTGGAAGCGCACACGGCTCAGATATTCATGAAAATTAACACCAACCACCTGTTTGAACAGGGTTGAAACATAGGTTCGGTTGTACTGGGCAAAATCTGCAAGATTTTCAAGAGTGAGCTTTTCTGCGTAATGTTCTTCAATATATGCTAAAAGGCGGCGAATTGCAGAACGTCTTTGCTCATCTTCCGGCATTTCGTTCAATCGCTGTGGCTCAAACTCTGTGCATAGTATAACGAGCAGCAAGTCGAGGCTTGCCTTGACAGCCAGCTGTGCATATGGACTGTTCTGCTGCATCAGCATGAAAATCTGGCTGGCATAAAATCGAATATGACGGTAGCGTTCTTCTGTGTGTGTTCCAGCGTTTGAAAGACAGGAAGGAAAGTGGTAGACGCCACCCTTTTTAAGCAATGGACGAATCGCTGTAGCTGAAAAATGCAGGACGATGGCAGTAGTATTTGCCTGTTGACCAAAGGAGGCGTGTCCTACTCCCGGCGGAGTGAGCAGAACGTCATCCTCCTCCAGTACAACATTCTGCGTTCCACGGCAGTACTCTTGACTGCCATGCAGCAAAATGTTAAGCTCATATTCGTCTGGATGCCAGTGGTAACGATAATTCATGATATCGTGTGCAAAGCATCGCACAGTAAGCCTCTCACGCGCCATTCCATTTTGTAATTGGCTAAATCCATCTCTTTCTCTCCCAAAATCAAATATTTTCCCTATGTCAAATCTTTGGAGTGTGCTCCATTGGTGAATCGTCTTTTTCAGAATAAACGATAAAATATCTCCTGTCAACTGATTTTTTGAGGCCTATCAATAAATTTTTTACTTAGAATTTGACATTTTGACTAAGGGAGAGTCTCTCGATTTGGCAAAGCGCACAGGGGAAATATTTGGATTTTATTCTGATATTTCAGGATGTCATAGCTTTCCTGACAAGATTTGATTTCTGTACGGGTGCCAAAAGATACAAATTTTTGCATCGACAGAGTAAATTTGCTTTGTTAAAATGTCCACAATGAGCCTGCCCGGGCAGCAAGCGAATTGAAATCGAACCGTTTTCATATCAGGAAAGGAAAACAAATCTATGAATACTCAAATGATCATCTGTATGGTGATCTTTGCGGGCAAAGCTGGTCAGCTATATGCTGAACCAAAAATCCCCACTGTGGCTTACTGCATTGATCTCAATGGCCGCCTGTACATCACCGGCTGTATTGATGATGCCGGTGCATTGTCCGGCTTTTCTAATGTGAACACCCTGCTGATGGCATGTATGTTTATTGTAGCAGCGGGTTTCCGCCGTACCTCTCTGGTGGACGGTATGTGTAACAGCATCATGAAGCTGACGCATGGCAGCTTCAAAATGGCTTACTTTGGTTACATCCTTCTGGCAGTTCTGCTCACCAACTTCATTTCCAGCCCCATGGTCGTTTATGCGATCATCAGCCCTCTGCTGGCAGCACTGTGCGACAAGACCGGAAACAGCCGTACGCAGTATATGTTCCCCATTATGGTCGTCTGTGTGGCTTGCTGCGGTATCCTTCCACTGGCAACCTCTATCCAGATGGCTGGTCAGTTCACTGGTTTCATGGAAACCTATGGCTTTACTGGAATGAGTGTCCGTCCCATTGATTTTACGATCGCCGCATGGCCTGTCCTTATCGTTGTTCCTCTCTGGGCAATTTTCCTTGGCCCGAAGTTTACTCCGAAGCAGCCGGTCGTTCCCATTGAGGCACTGGAGAAAAAGGATTCTGGCAAAGCTCAGCAGAAGCTCAGCCTGTTGTGGATAAGATTGGTATCTTCCTGTTCTTTGCAACGATTATTTGCCTGATCTTTGCACCTCAGCTGCATCTGACCACTTGGTTCGTTGCGCTGGTCGGCAGTCTGCTGATGGTTCTGTTCGGCGTAGTCGATCAGAAGTCCGCTCTCCGCGATATTCCTTGGGATATGCTGATGCTCTTTGTCGGCGCACTGGCTCTGGGTACTGCACTGACCAATACCGGTGCAGGTGACATGATCGGTCAGACGTTGGCAACAGTCGTTGGTGGTACTCACAACAACTATGTCCTCGGTGCCCTGTTCTTTATCATCCCCTTCTTGCTCACTCAGTTCATGCTGAACCGTTCTGTCTCCGCAGTCTTCGTTCCTATCTGCCTGCTGACCTGCTCCGCTCTGGGCGCAAATCCCACCGGCCTTGTGATTCTTGTCAATGCCGGTTCTCTGACTGCCTTCCTGACCCCGATGGCCTACCCCCGCAGTGCCCATGTGCATGGCAGACGGCGGTTACGACCTGAAAGCCATCGTCAAGAGCGGTGCACTCATCACGCTGATCCTACCTTCGTCTATATTTCTACACCATGACGGTGCTTCCTGCATTCTGATCCTGTGAAAAGGAGCGCAAAATCCTATGACGTTAGAAGAAAAAGTCGCTATGGCCAATACCGTGCGCAGCCGCGACCGATTTGGTCCGGTCAGCCCGGAAGAGCTGGCCGCTCTGCCCGGCACCGAAAAAGAAATGTGGGTCGAAGTGGCCGATGGCCGCAAAGTCCATGTGTTCGAGGAACGTCCGGAACATCTGCCTGCCAAAGTAACCCTGCTGTTGAACTTCCACGGCGGCGGCTTTATCAAGGGCCGCACTGACCGTGACCGCCGCTATTGCTGCACCCTGATGGAGCAGCTGAACTGCCTTGTCTGGGATGTGGACTACTGCCTTGCACCGGAACAGGCGTTTCCGGCAGCAGTCGAGGAGACGTACGGTATCATCGCTTACGCCTTTGATCATGCGGAAGAACTTGGAATCGACCCTCAAAAAATCGTGCTGGCTGGTCACAGCGCAGGCGGAAATCTTGTCGCTGCCGCACTTATCAAAGATGCGGAAGCGCATCACCTGAAGCCTGCTGCGCATTGCTTGAATATTTTCCTGTGGACAACACGGTCGATCCTGTAAATCGGCTCTCACCGGAGTTGCAGACTAACGAATTCTGGGTCAAACGCGCCCAGACGGAGAAACTGTATACCGATTTTTATGTTGGCGATGCCGATCCTGCCGATCCGCTGTGTTCGCCGCTCAAGGCAGATGAGACTGCACTTGCTGCATTTCCTGAGTGTCTTATCCTTTCCGCAGGCGAGGATAGTCTGCGAGACGATACAGAAGCTTTTGCATTGCGTCTGGTCAAGGCAGGTGTCTGCGTAACAGCACAGCGGATCCCGGAAGCCATGCACGGGTTCACGACAAACCGCACTCCCGGTTGGGAGCGCGCACTCAAAAAACATATCCAGTTCTTCCGGGAACATTTGCAGGAGGATAATTCATGAAGATCACAGATGTAAAACTGCGCTTTGCCAAGCATTATCTGTTTGTTCAAGTCTATACCGATGCTGGTATCGTGGGCTTGGGCGAAGCGGGCAACTGGGGCTATCTTCAGGCAACGGCTGCCGCCATCGAAAAATTTGCCGACTATCTCATTGGAAAAGACCCCTTCCGCATTGAAGACTTCAATCAAAATTTTCTGAGGTCGGTCTATTTCCGTGGCTCGGTCATCATGAGCGCAATTTCTGCCATTGACATTGCGCTGTGGGATATCAAAGGCAAAGCACTGGGTGTTCCTGTCTATGAACTGCTGGGCGGTAAGACCCGTGATAAGGTGCGCGTCTATGCTTCGGTGATGCACATCACGGAAGATAAGAATGAGCTGGCTGCACAGTATCAGCAGTTGCAGCAGATGGGCTTTACTGCGGCTAAAATTTTCTGCAACGGCCCCACAAGTTCTCCGGACGGCAAGGGCGAGTTCTTTTCCAGCCGCATCGAGCGGGAAGTTGAAAAGGTGCGTGTCTGCCGGGAAGCCGGTCGGCCCTGATTTCGATTTCATTCTGGAAGTTCATCGCGGCATGACACTGCCGGAGGCGGTCGCTTTTGGTCGTGCAGTTGAGCCTTACCGTCCGATGATTCTGGAAGACCCTGTTCCGCCGGACAATGTAGATACTATGGCCGAAGTTGCAAGCAAAATCGGTGTGCCGATTGCTACTGGCGAACGTGCCATTGACCTGCGTGAGTGCGAAGTGCTGATGCTCGCCATGTCTGCCAGTATATCCGTCCGATGTGTGCGCTGTGGGCGGCATCACTACCAGCAAGAAGATTGCTGCACTGGCAGAAGCACATGATGTTCTAGTGATTCCGCACAATCCGCTTGGCCCGGTCTCTACGGCGGCCTGTTTGCAGATTTGCGCTTCCATTCCGAATCTGGGCATTCAGGAACTTCCCGGTTTCTGTCTGAACGGTGCAGAGGATAAGATGGTCAAGGAGCCGCTGCGTTATGAGAACGGCTGTATGCTCATCCCCGATGCTCCCGGCATTGGCGTGGAGCTGGCAGATGATGCTGAGGAGCTTTATCCGGCGAGGGAACGTGGCAGCAACGCTGCCCGCCGTGCCTTTGACGGTGCGGTAAAAGATTGGTAACAAGAAAGAATGTGAGGTTGACATATGCCGATTGGGGTTTTGACAAACTGTGCGCCGTGCTGCTTGGCGGTCTACTGGGAACATATCTTGGAAAGATTCTCCCGCGGGGACTAAAAGACAATCTGCCGACTCTTTTCGGTTTCTGTTCCATTGCAATCGGTGTCAATTCCATTATCAAAGCATCTGGAATGACTGCGGTCGTGTTAGCGATTCTGGTCGGCTTTACGATTGGCCATCTTCTGCATCTTGAACAGTGGACAAGTAAATTTTTTCATAACCTTGTTCGGGTACTCCATCTTGGTGGGGAGGACATTGATATGGAATTTTACATCACAGCGGTCGCGCTGTTCTGCTGTTCCGGCTTTGGATGGTACAGCACTCTGACAGAGGGCATCACAGGCGATCCAAGCCTATTGATGTCCAAGGCTGTTCTTGATGGATTCACGGCAATGATCTTTGCGGCTTCCTTGGGTAAATCCATATGCGCAATTCCTTTGCCGCAGTGTGCGATTCTTCTTGTCGTATACATGGTTGGTCGCACTTTATCCGCTTATTTGACCCCCACAATGTTTGCGGATTTGTCGGCTTGCGGCGGCATTTTAACAATGGCTGCGGGTTTCCGCGTCTCTAAAATCAAGTCAGTTCCCCTCGTTGACTTGATGCCTGCCTTGATCCTAGTGATGCCTTTCAGTATGGCGTGGAGCGCACTGATGGGCTGATAGGAGCGTTCTCCCTTTCAACCGGGCTGTTCTTTCATTTATGAATAGAGCAGCCCGGTTTTCTTTTTGGCTGACTTTGCACGAATGATGAGGAAAGAAACTATCGACAAAGAATAACTGTTTTAACAGAAGTCTTACTATTGTCGCTTTATCGTGATAAATTTTGCAAAACCATCTTGACGTACCCACGCTTCCATGATACCCTTTATTCCAAATCCTGCTGAAAAAGTGGTGGTTCTCACCGTGATAACCACCACTTCAGCGGATAATCACCTCGGAAAGAACGTACCGTCCGCAACACACCCGATTCATTTTGCCGCCGATTCACCCGACAAAATCCATCGCTGCGCTGCGTGGGCGGTATTTTTCTTTTCCGGGAAGCTGTACCTTGAATCCTTCATAAGCCGTCTGAACGTGATACCGTGCCATGACCTTACACTTTCTGTGGGCGAGCCGGACAACGCCGCTGCAAAACAGGGGCAGGAACTTCGTTCGGAGTAAACGGTGACCCCCTTACATGAGCAGCACCACCTCTACTTATTTTTGCGCCTTAACAATTCGGAAACATTTGTCGAAAGTTGATTTTGAGCGCAGCGGTAGAGGGCAAGAACCGTCCCGTGGCCACAAATTTTCAATTCTTGAAAATGTTGTGCTCCACCGGGACTTCACTTCTCAAACTCTTGCGAGTTTTCTAAGTGATCTTGTTGGGGCGTGCCTGCCCCAAACCCTGCTCATGGTTCGCACCTGACGGTGCGAACAGCAACGGCGTGTCGTGCTTTACATAACTTCACCGAGGAGTTATCGAACAGACAGGAGGTACAATGACCAAAACGAATGTTCAATCGACCCCTAGCAATTCCCAGCACCACGACACGCCGAACAACAAAACAAATAGAGAGCAGACCGTTCTTCTTTCACACACCCATTAAATAATTTTCATGAATCTGCTTGACGAATATTACGGTTAGTGATATATTTATTACAGTAACCGTAACAAGGAGGCAAACCATGCGCGATAATGCAAAAGGTGGTGCGCTTACAGAAGTCACCTTTTATATTTTGCTTTCTCTTTATACGCCAAAACACGGATACGCTGTTATGCAGTTTATTGAAGAAAAAACATACGGACGGCTTTCCCTAGGCGCAGGCACTTTATATGGAGCATTAAACTCTTTGCAGGACAAGAAGTGGATTGAACCTTATGGCGATAGTGAGGGAAGAAAAAAAGAATACCACATTACAGCACAGGGAAAAGAAATTGCAGAAAAAGAGCTTGCAAGACTAAACGAACTTGTAAGCATTGCAAGTGAAATTATTGGAGGTGCAGTATGAGTAAAAAATGTTATCGCTTCTTTGGTGGATTGCTAAATGCACAGGCAAAATGGTTAAACAAAATGTCCGAAAAAGGCTATCGACTTGTCCGGACAGGGAGGGTGCTCTATGAATTTGAAGAATGCAGTCCTGATGAAGTGACCTATTGTGTAGAGTTTATCGGAGAAAAATCAAAAGAGAATGCAACGGACTACGCTGATTTTTTGGAGGATATGGGCTACAAGGTATTTTTCAAGAATATCAATCTAAACTATTCTGTCGGAAAAGTTCGATTGCGTCCATGGGCAGAAATGGGCGGTTGTATTGCAACAAACGCAACAACTTTTAACAGGGAACTATTGATTGTAGAAAAATCAAACGACGGAAAGCCTTTTGAACTTCATACTTCTTATGCCGATAAAGAAAAATACTACCGCACTTTGCGTAACCCATGGCTATTCCTGCTGCTCCTATTTACACTGTTTGCCATTATCAAGCATTCTATTGTCTTGGGTATTTTTTCATTGGTTTCTGCAATTCCCAGCATTCTATACCAGCTCCAAATTATAAATGTCCGACAAAAAAGCCAAAACGTGGGAATAAATAACAAAAAGATTGCTCCGCAGCCTTTGAAGAACAGCACCGTGCAGAGCTGACAGCGTACCGGAAGGCAGTATACAGTAACTACGCAGGAAACGGCTCAGGAGAATTGTGTCAAATTGACACAATTCCTCCCACCTCTGCGGAAGCAAGCATCCGCAAGCAGATTGCAGAGCGGAACAACGTTAGCGAATCCTATGTTGTCCGCTCGGAAAAGTTCATGCGGGGCGTGGAGATCATGGAGCAGATGATGCCCGGTACGAAAGAGAAGATCCTGTCCGGGCAGTTCAAAGTCCGTGATGCCGATATGCACCGTCTTGCCAGAGCCGATTTTCCGAATCGCAAGCAGATCGTGCACGAGATTCTGCACCCAGAGGACCGCCCTGCTCCGCAGAAACGAATCTACGGAATCAACTATTCTGCGCTGGAAGCTGCCGTCCGGCGAATCCAGCAGGATGTTGATTTCCTGATGAAGTATCTCCCCAAGGTGCCTGATGATGCCTATGTGAAAGTGGAGACCACGAAAATTCTCAAACAGCACAAGGCATATATGGCACAGTTTGAAGAAATGCTGAACGATGAAAAAGTCGCATAACGACAGGCACTTGTAAGCCATCAACGAGCCACCAGCCGCAAGTACAGGGCGGAAAGCATCCGCGCCCTTGCGCCTGATAAAAAATGGAACTTTGATTTTCTTGCCCGGCTTTGCTGCGGTGGGACGATCAAAGGAGCGTGCGTTTGAACAAAAAGAAAAAGTCCACAAACA
>ENA-OQMZ01000876-OQMZ01000876.1-human-gut-metagenome-genome-assembly--contig:-NODE-876-length-11959-cov-2.610125_pt1 | contig 11959 bp, 19 predicted proteins | sample MGYA00242621_ERZ504862 | MGnify/ENA primary metagenome ERZ504862 (study PRJEB26092, sample SAMD00036393) | human gut metagenome | host: Homo sapiens | study: EMG produced TPA metagenomics assembly of... | reverse complement strand
GGCCGGACGGTCAGCTTTTATTGTACCATATTCCGGCCCAAATGCCCCTGTACGGAGTGCCCGAAATTTAGAGCATTTTTTTGTCGAACAATTTTGAAAATAGTGCTTGACTTTTCTTGTGGCTGTGGTATAATAATTAACGTTCCGAGCCGAACGGCCCACGAACAAAACAGAATATGCGGATATGGCGGAATTGGCAGACGCGTTAGATTCAGGTTCTAATCGGGGCAACTCGGTGGAGGTTCAAGTCCTCTTATCCGCACCAGACAATGAAAATCCGAACCTTTTCTCGAAAGAGAAGGGTTCGGATTTTTTATTTTCCTTGCGCTGGGATTTTCTGATTTACAAACCTGAAGTGCTGTATTATAATAAAGTAATCACACAACAGGAGCTCCTCAGAATGTCCCATTTGATCGAAACGGTATACAACCTGCTCTGGGGTGATTTGTTCACCCTGCCGGTGGGCGGCGGCATCGGCATTTCGCTGATGGCGGTGCTGCTGCTCACGGCGGGCGTGTTCTTCACCCTGCGCACCCGGCTGCTGCCCGTGCGGCTGTTCCGGGATATGATCGCCGCTGTCTGCGAGAAGAACCAGAGCATGGACAGCCTTTCCTCTTTTCAGACGCTCATCGTCTCCACGGCCACCCGGTAGGCATGGGCAATCTGGTGGGCGTGGTGGCGGCAGTGTCTGCCGGTGGTGCCGGTGCGGTGTTCTGGATGTGGGTCACGGCCCTGTTGGGGGCCTCCACCTCCTTTGTGGAATCCACACTGGCCCAGAAGTACCGGCAGCCTGACCCGCTCTATGGCGGGCAGCGCGGCGGCCCGGCCTACTACATCCATGTGCTGGCCGAGCGTAAGCGGGGCAAAAAGCTGCGTCATTCCATCGTCGCGGTGCTGTTTGCCATTTCAGGACTCATCTGCTGGTGCGGCATCAGCCAGGTCATCAGCAACTCGGTCAGCTCTGCCTTTGCCAATGCGTTCTCCATCCCGCCCATTGTGACCACGGTTGTGCTGGTGGTGCTCTCGGCGGTCATTGTCCTGCGCAGGGATGCCACCGTGAAAAGCCTGGATGTCATCGTGCCGATCATGGCGGTCTGCTATTTCGTGATGACGGTCATCATCATTGCGGTGAATTTCCGCCAGCTGCCCGCTGTGCTGGGCCGCATCTTCTCGGAAGCCTTCGGTCTGCGGCAGGTGGCCGCGGGCGGCTTTGGCGCGGTGCTGATGAACGGTGTCAAGCGCGGCCTGTTCTCCAATGAAGCGGGCAGCGGTTCGGCCCCCTGTGCCGCAGCGGCTGCCTCCTGCGATGATCCTGTGAAGATGGGCTTTGTGCAGGCACTGGGTGTCCTGATCGATACGGTGGTCATCTGCAGCTGCACGGCCTTTATGATGCTGCTGGCTCCCGCAAATGTCACCACTGGGCTGACCGGCATGGACCTGCTGCAGGCAGCGGCGCAGTACCATCTGGGCAGCTTTGGCGTGGTGTTCATTGCCGTCACGCTGGCGCTGTTCAGTTTCTCCACCTTCATCGGCATCCTGTTCTATGCCCGCTCCAATGTGGCGTACCTCTTTGGCAACCGCTGGGGCTGGCAGACAGCCTATAAGGTGCTGGCCCTTGTCATGCTGATGGTGGGCGGCCTGGAGGCCTATACCGTGGTGTGGGACCTGGGCGACGTGGGCATCGGCTGATGACCATATTCAATCTCATTGCCCTATACCCCATGTCCGGCGAAGCATCGCCGCCTTGCGGGATTACGAGCGCCGGAAACATCTGACCCAAAACTGATCCTGCCGACAGTTTCCGCAGAAAAGCAGCAAAAATCCGAAAAAAGTAGTTGACAAATCGCCCGCAGTCTGATAAAATAAATAAGTCGTCCGGCAACGGACGTGAACAGAATCTGGGCGTGTTCCCGAGTGGCCAATGGGGACAGACTGTAAATCTGCTGCTTTTCAGCTTCGGTGGTTCGAATCCACCCGCGCCCACCAAGATAAAACACCTAGAAACGTGAGTTTCCGGGTGTTTTTCTTTTTGCTGTAACCCACAGTCAAACCCACTTTTGCGGGAAACTATGCGAAAATCAAGCAAAAAATAGGCTGCCACGCATCACACTCGCATGGCAGCCGTTTCGTTACCCTCTCACCACGGCATTGTAAAGCATCTCCAGGAACTGCACCGCGCTGGGTGCACCGGTCAGCGGGTAGCCAGCCAACTGCTGAACGCCTTCGGGATTGAGCGCCCAGGCTTTCTCTGCTGCACGCCGAACGGCACTTTGAATGGCAGACCACTTGCAGCTTCGCTGGTCTGAGATGGGGGTATAGATCTCTTTCTGTACAGCTTCCAGCCGGTCCTCCTGCTCACAGATCAGAGCCACGCATTCGCATAGGATACGGTAATTCTTTGAGCTCCGGGTAATTCCCAGCGGCCGGAGGATTTGATCCAGCTGGGCGGGGGAGTTCGAAAGTTTCACGTCGGGCATAGTTTGCACATCCTTTCTATCCAACTTTAACCGGAAAATGTCAGAATGTGCTGGATAATGCGGAATGCGTCGGAATATGCCGAAACATGCCAAAAGAAAACAGCCCCGAGGAACCATCAGGTCCCCCCGGGGCTGCTGCTATGTACGGTAATTGGATCTTACTTGATCTTCCCCTGCATCTGATCCAGCAGCTCATCGGCGCGGATGGCCTCGGGAGTAAAGCTGTTGTTCTCCCACCATGCCAGATGGCGGCAGCGGTGGTCAGGCCAGCCGTCACCCACTGCTCTACGCTGGCGCTGTCGATGGGCAGCACCGGCTTGCCTGCTGCACTCAGCAGCTGATTGACGAGGGCCAGTGCCAGCACGACAGTGCGGGCAATGGTCGCGGCGGGGATGGCGGGGGTGTTGTTCTCAGTGATGTGTGCGTTCATAATGTCAGTTCCTTTCTTCAGTCGTGGATGGGTAAAGCGCAGGCTCTCTTGTACAATTCCGTGCCGGTGCCGTTGCCGCCCATCACATGATAGGTCTTGTAGAGGTAATTCAGGTTGCGCAGGCCGTCGCGGGTGATGTACCCCAGCTCCATAAAACGGTAGCACTCGGTATAGATGCGGTCGTGCAGCAGGGCCAGCACCGCGTCCCACAGGGCCTTGATCTTGGGGATGGCGGCAAGGATCGCGCCGCCGATCAGAGCACAGAGCCACCCGGCCCAATACTCCGTGATAAACTGCCACATCGGTCTCACCCCTCCTCGTCATCTTCCCACGCCTGCTGGATGCGCTGTCCGTTGTGACACACCGCATCCAGAACGGCATCTGCTTGGATATTGGATGCCAGCAGGGCCTTGTCTTGGGTATTCATGTTGTAGTACCCCGTGAACACCTCACCGTCTGCCAGAGGCGCTGCTACGGTGATGCGGTCGATCTTGTGCTCTTCCAGTGTAGCTAGAACCTCCGAGAGCCAGGGTGCGTATGGTGCATCTGAAATCAGATAACTTGCCATCGGTCTCACCCCCTGACCTGCCCCAGCCCGGCCCGCTGGATGATGGCAGCGTAGTCCTTGTAGGCCACGCTCAGGTCTGCGCCCTTGGCGATGCCGGGGATCTTGCCGCTGCTGGTGTACTGCCACATCCCAAAGGGCCAGCCGGGGGCGGGCTTCTTGGTGCGATAGGCTGCCAGCCATACGTCGTAGGGCTTGAGGGCCGCGCCGCCCATGTAAAGGTTGGTCTGCCCGAAGTTCAGGCCGGTGTAGAGCATGGCGTACACGCCCCAGCTCTCCACCACGCTCAGGCAGTGGGCCACGATGTCAGTCAGGGTGGCCTTGCTCAGGGCCTCCTGCAGCTTGTCCTCGATGTCCACGGCCACCGGCAGCTGGAACGTTCTGCCGCCCAGCGCCTTCTTGAACAGGGCCAGCTCCTTGTCGGCCTGTGCCTTGGTGGTTGCCTTGAAGTAGCCGTACACGCCCACCGGGATGCCCAGTCGGGTGCACTCGGCGTAGTTGCGGGCAAAGAAGGGGTCGATGTAGGGTTTGCTGGGCTTGCCCTCTTTGCTGTTGCCCATGGCCCGGATCATCACGCCGGAGACAAGGCCGCTTGCCTTGACCTTGTCCCAGTCAATGCGGCCCTGCCAGCGGGAAACGTCAAGTATGGTTCTGGGCATTGCTCTGCGCCTCCTTTGCAGTATTCAAAGTGCCTCCCACATAAACTCGCCAACTCGTACCGGTGTCATCATTGGGCCAAATCGTGACATGCTTTCCACTGCAGATTGGCCATGCATTGAAATGTCGAATCCCATACATTTCACTGCCGAATGTATGCGCTCCCGGTTTTGCTGTGCAGGGATGATGCGGTAGCTCGTCCATGGTCATGGTATGCACATGGTAATGCTGCGGGTCTTTCTGATACTCAGCTCTCTGTAGGGCAACAGCTTCCTGCACGATCTTGTTAAGCCTGCCTGGTCATACTCCATTTTGAAAGTTCCGCTCTCGAGCAGCTCGTCCAATGTGCCTCCAGGGTCGTGTCACCCAGTGTGATGCGCACCTTCAGGTCATCCATTGCTCTGCGCCTCCTTCTCGGTCAGCTGGACGTGGATAGCTTCCAGGTCGTCAGCGGTCAGGGCAGGGTAATCCGCCGCGATTGCCTCAAAGCTTCGCCGTTGTTCAGCCGGATGCGGAATGCCCGCACCATGATGCGGAGTTTCAGGTTTGTTCAGCGTTTTCATAGTTTTAACCTCCAATCAAATCGGCCATCATAAGCACAAGGTCGTCGTTTGCCGCTTCCAGAGCGTCCATGCGGCCCGGCACGGTTTCCAGCTCTGCCTTTTTCTTCGCTTCGGCGGCAGCGGCTTCTTCTGCCTTTTTCTTGGCTTCAGCCTGTGCAGCCAGCTCGTCGGCGGTGTAGCGGATGTACCGCATCACCGGCACTTCCTCATCCCAGGCGGGCTGAGGGTCAACGCCGGGCACATCGATGACCTTCACCATGTCCCGGCCAATCTCTTTACCATCCGGTAGTAGATGGCGAGAGAGCCGTCCGGCAGCTTTGCGGTCTCTCTGTGCCACTGCGGAGCTGTGCCCTCTACGGCATCATGGTGAATGACTTCCACATCTTCCACCAGATAGCCCGCTTCCAGATCCGGCTCAGTGGTCAGCACAATGCCAGTCTCGTCAATAATTTTCATGTGCGCTCCTTTCATGCGGCATCATCCACCCGCACCCAGATGTACAGGGCATAGTAAGGGTTCAGGATGCTCATTGCCTGCCCGCTGCCGGTGCTGCCGATGCTCACGGTATGAGTGTGAGCGCCAGCGTCCCCGATGCTCACGGTATGGGCGTGGCTTCCCGTGCCGTTCGTGCTGAAGCTGTGGCTGTGGGAACCGGCGGATTTGGTTGTTATAGTAGCCTGATAGTAGCTGTCACCGTAAGCCATGGACGAACTAACCAAACCGCTGTTTCCACCTGTGGAGCTACCGTTACTGTTGATAGTTGCATCATGCGTATGCGAACCCGCCCAATCGGTCGTGCACTGTGGCTATGCCAGCCTGCGCTGTCGGTGGATGCACTGTGGCTGTGGGAACCAGCGCTGCCGGTACTGCCACTATGGCTATGGCTCGGCATTTCGGCAGTAGTCTGGGTGTGGGTGGCGCTGCCGCCGGTGGTGCCCACAGGGTAGGCCCTGGAAGCGCCCATGATAAACTCGCCCTCGACACGCTCCCATGTGCCGCCGATAAAGCTTGCCGGGCTGGTGGGGTCGTTGCTGGCCCAGAATTTGATTCTGGCGTAATCCTCCTCACGCTGAGCGGCAAGGGATTCTTCGATCAGCGCCCGGGTCGCCGCAGCATCAGCGGGGGCCCCTTTGATGGAGACGGTCGTGTCGGTGTTTGCCGCCTTTTTAGCTTCCTCCGCCCAGTTCTTGGATGCTTCCTCACTGGCTTTGGCATTGGTAGCAGAGGTAGCCGCTGCGTCTTGCTCTTCTCTGCTCCCCGGCTTTGGTGGAGGCGGTGGAAGCGCTTCCCGCAGCGGCGGTGGCCTGCTGGGTGGCGGTTTCTGCTGCATCGGTGGCCGTCCTGGTGGAGTTGGCCACGTCGTTCAGGGCCGTGGTGCGGGCCGTGCGATGTCCTGCAAGGCGGCGGTGTGCTCCGTCTCCGTGTCCTGCAGGGCCTGCTTGGCGGCGGTCTCACTGGTCTTGGCGTTCTTCTCGCTGGCGGCGGACTTGGTCTCGCTGCTCTTGGCTGCATCCGCGCTGTCCTTGGCGGCAGCGGCACTGCTGGTAGCTTTCTCCTCCAGCTCACCGATGCGTTCCTTGGCAGCGGCCAGCAGCTCGTCGGTGGGGATGCCGGTCACACTGTCCCGCACGATGCCGCAGAGCGCCTCGTCCAGCCGGGTGTCGGTGATCTGGCCCGTAGAGATGCTGGTGGAGCCTGCCGGGCGGGTGATCTCGGCAAGGCAGAGGTCGTAGATCAGCTCGGTGCGGGAGATGGCCGGGGCCGTAGGTGTGTTGGATGCCGTACCTGCAGCACCTGCAGGCTGACGGCTCTGGCACCGGCATCATAGCGCATGACGATTCGATCGATGCGGGGAGAGACGGGGTCAGCCAGCGGCAGGGCCAGGGTGTCGGCCTCCCGCTTGGTGATGGAGTAGCCGGTGAATCGGCTGGGGTGCACCCAGCCACGGCCCGCGCCCACGGTGACCGTCAGCCCGCCTGCGGCTGTCACCGGGAAGTCCTCAGCTCCGCTAAACACACCCGAGGTGAGGCCCGCAAGGTAGGCCGCCACGTCTGCGGCATCGAAGTCGCAGTCGTTGGCGGGATATAAAACGATTTTGCTCAAAAGATCATCTCCTTAGCTTGCGCCAGACCGGCGTACCCAGCCGCACGGTGCGGTGGTGCTGTCGCTCTGGCTTTGGGTGATGACATCGGCCACCCGGACGGTGGCCTTGTAGCCCAGCTCCGGATGGTGCAGAAGGCCACGTCACCAGGGGAGAGCCCCTCGGCATCGATGGTCAACTCAATGGAGCCGGTGCGCAGCTGTTCCAGCAGTTTGTTGGTGCCCCGGGCCATGAGCCGTTCGAGGTAGGCTTCGCTCCTGCTGGTCTCGCCCTTTTCCTCGTCCGGCTGCACATCCCGGGCATCCACATAGAGCTCCCGCCGGTCGGCTCCGGTGGCATCGGTCAGGCCCACGGTCACGGTGGCCCGGTTCTCGCCCTCACCGGCCCCCTGCACCACGGCGACGTTTGCATAGTCGCTGTCACCAAAGGCCCACGCGGCCTGCTGCAGGTTGCCCCATTTTGTGCTGAATCTGTTGTTGGGGTCGGCGGTGGCCGATAGACCTCGAACAGCAGCTTTTTATCTGCGTTCTTGCCTGCCAGCCGCACCCGGAAGCCCAGGTCGCAGGCCGCGCCGATGGTCATCAGGTAGTCCATGATGCTGCCGCCGGAGGTCTGGGCGGTGTAGGTGGTGTCGAAGCCCACCAGTTCCCCCAGCTCCAGCTTGGGCCACGGCTGCATGGCACTGACCAGTCTGCGCATGGCCTGTTCCGCGTTCTCGTTCTTCACGATGGCGGTGCAGGCCCGCTTGGTGAAGATCCATGTGCCCGGGAAGCCGGTGACCACCAGATTGCTGTCGGCGTTCTCGTTGCTCCGGTGGCAGATGCGCATGGGCACGTCGCTGTCGGCGCGGCGCAGCAGCGGCCCTCCCGGAGAAGGGACAGATTCTCTTCCGTGGGTCTGACTTCCAGCGTGAACTCACCATCGGTGTTGTAGGGTTCGTCCCAGTAAAGGCTCACCCACACCTCCACCCGGCCCAGCCGAGCAAGAGTTAGTTCATCCAGTACATCCAGCGTCATGCGATCACCTCCGGCAGAATGCCCGAAACCATGGGGTAAAAGCGCACCGTCACCTGCAGGCTGGTCTCGCCGCTGTCGGCGGTGGCTTTGAGTAAGTTGTCCCCGGGGGCCAGCTCCAGCAGGTCGCTGTCCTCGTCCAGCAGGGCGAAAATGTTCTCCTCCGTGCCGTCCTCTGTCCGCTTGACGGCCAGCTTGTCGGTGGTGGTGCGGTAGATCTCGATGACCTGCCCCGGGGTCAGGGTGGTCAGGATGCGGATGCTTTGGCCTGTGATGATGTTCAGCACGGTGGGGTTGACCACTGCGCCGTCGCTCTTGAGGGTGGCCGTGAAGGCACTGCCAGCGCCCCGGGTTATGGGCATTCAGCCAGCCGATGGAGGTGCGCACGCCGAAACGGTGGGGTGTGCTGTAATTGATGGGCAGCCTGAACGATGGCACAAAGCCGTTGATGCAGAAGCTCTGAGCCTGCAAGTTGTACCAGAAGGGTTTCGGGCAGAAGAGCATGAAGTCCAGCACCGGGTAGGGGTGGATGCTCTTTGTGTAGGGGGTCTTGGAAAGCACGAAACGGCAGAAGTATTTATCCTCGAAGTACATTGTGCCGCTGGTGAAATAGGGCAGCTTTTCCAGCAGTAATTCCGCATCCGCATCGCCGTGGGAGCTGTGGCAGTGGATGATGAGCTCACGGCTCACCCCGGCCACGCTCTGGCGCTCCACCGTTTCACCGATCTGGTTCACTCCCTGCGCCTTTTGCAGCTTTACATCCACGCCGTTGATGGGGTCGAGGGAGTAAGGCGTGCCGTAAGCCCACCCGATGTCGAGAGTGGCCCCGGCATCCGTGACCAGCTGCAAATGGTCTTTTCTGAACGGCATCTCGGTGCCCTCCTTTCATCGTTTCTGGGCCTTGGCCCGGTCAGCTTCCCAGCGTGCTTCCCGCTGAAGGTCTGCTGCCGTCTGGGCCTTGCTGTAATGTTCTGGATGATGGTGGTGTCGCCCTCCCGGTGGTACTGGTTGGCGGCTGCGGCCACCTGTGCCGTGCCGGAAGCGGCCACAGACCGGCTGATGGCCATGTTGTCCGACAGCACCAGAGAATTGGCCTGCCGCACCATCTCGCCAGCTTTGAGTTTGCGGCCAGCAGGGCCGCTGTGTTAGCTTCCACAGCGTCGGTCAGGTCTTTGTCCGGGGTGGGGGCCGTCGGCGTGGTGGAGCCGGTGTTTGCGCCGGTGGTGGTCTTGGTGATGTCATCCAGACTGCGCTCAATCTTGGTCTGGATGCCGTCCACATAGGTGGTCACGGTCTTATAGGAGCGCTCCACGCCGTCCACCAGCTTTGTGCCTGCCTCGGTGACGGTCTTGGTCACCCGCTGGGTGATCTTGCCAGTCTCGTCCTGCAGCTTCTCGGTGAGCACCTTGGTGGTCACGGTGCTGCCGTCTGCACCGGTGGTCTTGCTGGTGTCGGTCATGCTCTCGATGACCTTCTGGGAGTTGGCGGAAGTGCCGGAGCTGCTGGGGTTGTTGGCAGCTTCCTGCTGCTTCTTCCGCTCAGCCTGCCGGGCCTTGCGGTCGGCGGCAATTTGGTTGGCAAAGTTCCAGGCTGGATTGCTGATGTAATCCACATGGTCGCCCCAGAGCCACGCCACGGAGTTATACAGGCCGATGAGGCCGTTGATGAGGATGACAAAGCCCTCGATACCCGCCGCCACGATGCGCATCAGGCCCTCGAAGATGTAGCTCATAAAGTCCTCAACGCCCGCCCAGACAGACTGGAAGCCGTTGGCCACATCCTTGTTTTTACCGGAGAGGTTCAGCAGGGCACCCACCAGCATCCCGATGAGGGAGATGACGAGCAAAATCGGGTTCGCGTCCATGGCCACGTTCAGGGCGGTCTGCCCGGCTGTGGCGCTGGCTGCGGCAGGCACGAACTGCGCCACCAGACCCATGGCTAACTGGCTCAGGTTCCCGAACACGCCGGAAAGGCACTGCCCAGCTGGTTCAGGCCCCCAGAGCGATGCTGTTGATCTGGGTCTGCTGCTCCTTGGTGCAGGCCTGCCAGAAGTAGGAAGCCGCCCACAGACCCAGCTGTTCGAGGTCACCGTTTTTCAGGGCGTTGGCCAGCGTCTCGATGGCCCCCAGCGCATCCGTCTGGATGTCGGACTGGATCTGCGCCCACCCCTCGTCCAGCTTGGTGCGGAACTGCTCCGTGATGGTAGCTCCTACGGTAGCAAAATCCGGCCCGTTGGTGGAGAGGGTCTGGGCAATGTTCTGGATGGCCTGCTCTGCCGCCGGTGCACCGGTATTGATGCCGTTGACAAGGCCCTGCGTGACGTTTTCGCCGATCTCGGTGAACACCTTCGAGGGCGAGTGAATGCCCAGCACGTTCTTGACGGTGCTTACCATGCCGTTGACTTTGCCCTTGACTGTGGACACCAGCGTGTCCCACATCTCGGTGATGCCGTTCAGCAGGCCGGTGACGATGTTCTCGCCGATGTGGCCCCACTCATCCATACTGCCGTCCCACACGCCGGTGAGCTTTGCGATGCAGGCGAGGGCGCTTCGCCCAGGTTCTCGATGCTGCGGATGATGCCGTCTACCAGAGTGGTCAGCAGGGCCGCGCCACAGTTCAGCAGATCTGGCAGATGGGAGATCAGCGCGGCAGAGAACTTTGCGGTCAATTCCGCCGCTGCTGTGATCAGCTGGGGCAGGTTGTCGGTGATGCCGATGATGAGCTGTTCCAGCAGCTGGATGCCTGCATCGAAGATCTCGTCCTGATGGTCAGCAAGATATTGCACCAGCTTGGTGATGACCTGCGTTGCTGCCGATGCCAGCCCGGGAATCTGCTGAACAACACCTGCGGTCAGATTTTCCAGAATGCCGCTGGCTGCGTCCAGCATGGCCGTCGGGCCGCCCTCATTCAGAGCACTCGTCAGGGTATTCAGGCAGTCAGTGCCCCAGTTGGCGGCTTCCTTCAGGCCCGGCTCCATGGCCTCGAACAGGTCGATGCTCAGGTTTTCTGCCGTTGTCTGGAGGCTTTCCATGCTGTGCTGGAAGGTGTCCGTCATGGTCTGGTAGCGGTGTCGGTCGCTCCGGCACTGTCCGCCATCTGGGCCAGCACGCCGTTGAATTTGTCCGCGCCGCCCGATGCCAGCGAAAGAGCGCCGGTTCCGGCCTCCACGCTGGACCACAGCCCGGCAAAGGCGGTGCTGTCACCACCCACGCTGTCGTAGAGGATCTGCAGCACATCGCCCAGGCTCTTGCCGTCAGCACTCAGCTGGGCAAAGCTCTTGCCGGTCTGCTGCTGTAAAATCTTGCCTACGGTCGAACCGGTGTCGCCCAGCTCGTTCAGCATGGATTTTGTGTAAGTTGTCGCCTCGGCAGTGGCGATACCGTTGGCGGTCATCACGGCCAGACCACTGGACAGGTTTTCTACGCTGACGTTGTAAGCAGCAGCCAGCGGGATGACACGGCCCATGCTGGACGAAAGTTCGTCCACGCTGGTTTTGCCCAGGTTCTGGGTGGTCAGCAGCACATCCGAAACATGGGTCGCTTGGTCGGCGCTCAAGCCGTAGGCGTTCAGGGCAGTGGTCAGGATATCCACGGCGGAGGTTGTGGAGGTAAAACCGGCGGTTGCCAGTTTCGCTGCCTGGCCTGCAAATTCCACAGCGTTGGCCGTGTCCTGCCCGGCGCTGATGGCCTGGTAGGTAGCCTCGGCAATATCCGTGGCCGCAATGCCCATGGTGTTGGACATGTCCGTGATCTGACTGCCCAGCTTCTGGATCGAAAGCTTGCCAAGATCGGCGATGGTCCCGACTTTGGCAAGCGATGTCTCGTAGACGGAGCCGTTCCGGATCGCGCTCTGGGCAAGATTCGTCAGCTGGCTGCTGGCCGTCTTTACCAGGTCTGCAATCAGCGTTCCGGCGGCGACGGTCATGCTGCTGACACCCTGCGTGAAGCCGCTGGTGTCCAACTTGGTGTTGCCGGTAACGCTAAAATCAAATGCCACTGTGTCCACCTCTCATTCGGAGCGCGGGCACAGGGGCACAGGCTGTTATAACTTGATCTCTACCTCCCGCTTACATTGCGGGGTTTTTGCATTTTACCCACAAACCGTGGGCGCAGGCCTCGGGAGCCGCCCACACGGGCAGCGCTCGTGGCCGCGA
>ENA-OQMZ01000874-OQMZ01000874.1-human-gut-metagenome-genome-assembly--contig:-NODE-874-length-11978-cov-1.859506_pt1 | contig 11978 bp, 14 predicted proteins | sample MGYA00242621_ERZ504862 | MGnify/ENA primary metagenome ERZ504862 (study PRJEB26092, sample SAMD00036393) | human gut metagenome | host: Homo sapiens | study: EMG produced TPA metagenomics assembly of... | reverse complement strand
TGCTTGGCAACTAAAAAAGGGGCTGTGAAAAAACATAGCCTATAAAAAAGAAGGACCAAGGGTTCATAAAAAACCCCAAGGTCCTCTTTTTGTGTTAGAATTAACTTGCGAATGAAAATCTAACTAATACTTATTCTAATCCAAAACAGGCATGTTTGCCACTATTTATTCAAGATTATCTGGACATCTGTGATCCGGTGCTGACATTTGATCGATTTATGGGAGAAATCGATTTGGAGAAATACCTGAAGGAAATCCCGAAACATGAGGTGGGAAGACTTCGGTATAACCCGGTCAGTATGCTGAAAACAATCCTGTTCGGATTTATGACAAATGGATATGTCTCTCTTCGTGAGCTGGAAGACAGCTGCAAAGTGAATCTAAGGTTCATGTATCTGATGGATCATGAGTCCCATCCTATCGGACTTTTGGATATTTAATCAATGAGATACTCAGCGATTCTATTGAGAAACTATTCTGTGATATCAATCAAAAAATTTTTGAAGAAAGAACATACGGACCTGCAACATTTATATATTGACGGTTCTAAGTTTGAAGCCAACACAAACAAGTATTCCTGGGTATGGAAGAAAGCGACTGAAAAATCCAGATACCGCCTGTTTGAAAAGATCACTTCCCTGTTTCAGGAAATTAATCTTGAGCTTCAATACACGGGGATAAAGTTCCGTATTAATACGGAATACTCGCCAGAATACTTAAAGGAAGCCGCATCGAAATACGTAGAAATCTGGCAGTTGGATGAAGCAACGTTTGTCGCTGGTAAAGGACATCGAAAGTCCGTCCAGCAGCGCCATTATGAAAAACTTAAGGAATATCTGTCAAAGCTGAATGAATATGTAGAAAAGATCCAAATCTGTGGAGATGGACGCAATAGCTATTCCAAGACGGATCATTCCGCTACTTCATGCGAATCAAAAAGGACTATATGGGAAATGACCAGCTGCTCCCGGCGTATAATGTCCAGGTCGGTGTGGCGGATGAGTATATAGCGGTTGTTGATGTGAACCAATACCGTTCAGATATGGACTGTTTCATCCCCCTCATGAATAAGTTCCATGATATTTATGGATTCTACCCCAAATATCCGGTAGCAGATGCCGGTTACGGCTCGTATAATAACTATATTTTCTGTGAACAGAATGGGCTGGAAAAATATAATGAAATTCCCAATGTTTAAGAAAGAAACCACCGACAGAAACTATCATGAAGACCCATTCCGGGCAGTTAATTTCAAGATCGACGGAGATGGAAAAATGTGGTGTCCTAACGGAAAGGGATTCCATTTGCAGTACCGTAAGGCAATAAAAGAAAACGCGTATGGACGGGAAGAGGAAATCTATCAGTGCGAAGACTGCAGTGGATGTCCTTACGCAGAAAAATGTAAAAAGGGAGAAGGAAACCGTACCGTGCGTGTCAATCAGGAACTAACAAAGATGCATCAGGAAGTGATTCAAAACCTTGAGAGTATCCAGGATGCGCTGCTTAGAATGAACCGTTCCATCCAGGCAGAAGGTACTTTTGGTATTATAAAAAATGACCGCTGGTATAAACGGATTGTGCGAAGAGGGATAAAATCCGTTCAACTTGAAGTATACCTTGTTTCACTGGGACACAATCTTTATAAATTCCACAACAAACAGATGAAAATAAAATCAGCTGCATAGATTTGAAAATCAACAAATTTATGGGGTAAGGGGGAAATGCGCTTTTAGAGACTACTTCGTTTATAATTTTTTAGTCTAAAAGAGCGTGTAAAAAATGATTTCTCATTTTTTCACACGCCCTTTTTTCAGTGCCCTTGTAAAATCAAGGTTTCTGCCACTTTATTTTTATTTAACTGTCGAAGATGGGATTAGCTTATGCTTTCCCACGGATTTGTCAACCAGAATATATTACAATTCCGGAACCACTGTAGTCCACAGATGATTTCCTATTTTCTGGAAATCCCCCTCCAGAGACATTACAGTTACTACTGCATCCTTGTCAGGAAACGCCAGACAGAACTGACCATAATTTCCATCGGATCGATAGGAACCGGCTTCCGGATTCATGACAAACTGATATCCATATCCAAAACCGGAATAAAGATTTCCCGGACTTCCTGCCACTGAATTATCCACCAGATTGGACGTTGCCATCTTCATGTACGACTCTGGCACCAGCTGTTTTCCATTATAATTTCCCTTGTGAAGAATCATCTGTCCATACCGGGTAAACTCATCAATATTCACATAAAGTCCATTAGCCGCATGCACATGCCCTTTCGGACACAAAGTCCAGTCTGGATTTCCAATTCCCAGCGGCTCAAAAAAGCGATTTCTCAAATATTCCAGAAGATTAACTCCCGCACGTTTTTCAATCGCGCAGCTGATCATATAAGTATTAAAATTGCTGTACAGCCATTCTGTTCCCGGTTTTTTTATCACTTTCGCATTCTCGAAGAAATATCGGATCCAGTCCGGAGTTGTGTAACGCTCCGGCCAGTCACAGAAAAACAGAGAGCTTTCCAAACCTGTAGTCATTGTCAGCATATTTTCCAGCGTTACATCCCCCAGATATCCTTCCGGATTCTCCGGTGCATACTCTGGAAAAATATCCACAATCTTCTCATCAAGTCGAATCAGCCCTTCATCAAGTGCGATTCCTGCCGCACAGGACACAACACCCTTGCAGGCAGACCAGGTGTTAAGGCGTGTCTTGACCGGCATTCTTTTATATTCTGCCGTTAACTGTCCTTCACGCCATATCTGCGCATACATAACATTGAGATTTTCTTTTAAGTTTTGATAGCAAATTCATTGATCAGGTTCTGGTCTTTATTCATAAACATTAATCCTCCCACACACTTGTTTCCATCTTTACATCAGGACTTACACTTCTAAACCATCCGTAAGCCATGCATACTACAATGGCTATCAGACTGATGATTACTACCGGAAGTTTCAGGCTTCTGCAAGAATTGATAAAAATGCAGATATATGCAAACAGGCTCAAACAGCAGAGGAAATAATATTTTCCGTTAGAAATATGCATTGGTGATTTTTCCCATGCTTCTGCATGTTTTTTCGGAAGCTGGAAATACGCATAAATCTGCAGAAATGCCAATGCTGATGCCAGAAGCATAATATTATTTACAACATCACTGATAGAAAAGTCCAGTAACACAGGTAATATTCCCATAAGATAAGTAAATGTCATCAGTTTCCAGTAAGCCCCTCTTCTGTTCTGAGCTGCCCATGATTTCGGAAGCCATCCATCTTTACAGGACTGTGCAACCGGAATACAGTTATTGGAAATTGTTGAATTAATGGATGAAGACAGTGCAAGTACCGGACCACCAATCATAAATACTGTGAAAAGTGCCGGATTTAAAATATTTTTGCAACCAGGGTAAGCGGCTGTCCGGCTACCTGATCCAGAGGAAGCACACCACTTGCTACAATTGCAACACCGCCATATACAACCATCAGTGTCGGAATACAGTACAGAAGTGCCTTTGGAATATCTTTATGCGCTTCTTTTGCCTGTTTACCATAATTCATAATGCAGGAATATCCGTTTGTTGAATATACATACAGCATGATTGCGGAAAAGAATCCGGATGGACCATTGGAGAAAAAGTCTGGTGCTGTAAACTCAAACACCGGATTTTTCAGCTGGAGGCATCCCAGAACAATAAACAGACCAAGTGCAACAAACAGCAGGATAACCAGAATTTTCTGTACCTTCGCCATTACATCCACACCACACAGATTGATGGCAAAGAACACACTCAGGGCTGCAATTCCAAACCATTTCGCATTAATCTGCGGCCACAGGGAATTTGCATACATACCAATTGCCACACCATAAGTCGCCAGATTGATCGTCTGTGGCAAAAATCCTACTGCATACATACCGGCAACTCGTTTGCCGGCCATATCTCCTACCAGAGAATAAAATCCTCCTCCAAGTTTCAGTGTAGATGTGATCCATGGAATTGGTGCAATCATCATAAATCCCCAGATACATGCAGCTACATATGCCAACCATGCTGACTGACCAGTCAAAAGAATTGCCGGTCCGATCAGTGTCAGAACACCCGATCCAATCGCCTGTCCTACACCGATTGTATAAAGATCACTTCGTTTCAGGTAACCTGTTTTTTCTTTTATTTCCTTTACTGTTGACGACATAAAAGCCCCCCTTTTTTATTGACTTTAACATTAATAGTGTAATTAATTCTTTTTCTGACGTCATATGAATTATTTAATGCTATATTAACATCTAGGTTTCAAGATTTCTATTGACAATATTATTAAAAATACACACTTTAATTTGTGCATTATTTACATCTTTTTTATATTAAGAAGAATTTTTTGCTCCATTATATTGTAATCAAACTTTACACCTGTTATAATTTATTATACTAATCGTACAGTACAGGAGGTTTCATGAAATAGAACAGTTGATCCGTGAAAAAGTTATCTTTCCTTTCTGCCGGTCAGAAGAAAGTCGCCGAATATATATTACAACACCTTGATTCATTCAGTTATTCCACCCTTGCGAAACTCAGCAAGGAAATTTCCGTAAGCGAAACCACTATCATACGCCTTGCCTATTCCCTGGGATTTGAAAGTTTTTCTGAAATGCAGCGTACTGTACAGAATGATATTCTTTCCGTTCCTACGGTTATAAAAGACGATTCACGGCTGGATAGCGGAAATTTTATCAAAACATCATTGCCAATGAACTCCATTCCATGGAAAACTGGGCATCTCATCTGAATCAGGAAGATATGGATCAGATTGTTACCCATCTGAGCAATGCCAAAAAACGCCTCATTGTTGGTGCACGCTCTTCCTACAGTGCCGCTCTCTGGATGGGAACTCTGTTGAATCAGCTTCTTGGAAATACCAAGGTGGTTCACGAATTTTACGATTCCAATTTCGAATATCTCACAGAAGCATCCGAGGATACAGTTGTTCTTCTGATCTCTTTTGCCCGCTATACCAAATGGTCTCTGAAATATGCACAGATTGCCAAAAATCATGGTGCAAAGATACTCGCCATCACAGACAGCATTTCATCACCGGCATGGGCGCTGGCAGACCACGCTATCATTACAGAGATCAATCTCAATGAAATGGGATTTAACTCCTTCTCATGCCTCTATTGTCTGTTTGACAGTATTGTTGCAAAAATCCGCAAAACCAGGTGCAAATCCATCAGTACACGACTTCATGACCTGGAAGAACTTTATTCAGACTTTGATCTTTTTTACGAATAATAATTTCAGGGGGGGATTATCATGCAGGAAATTTTAGATATTTTTCTTGAGAAATCAAAGCAACATCATTCCAATATCATCTACGCACAGATATATAAAAATGATCTTCTAAAAGAAGAATTCAGACTTTTTCCGGTCAAAACCCGTTTAAATATATGGTCTATCAGCAAGCCTTTTGTTGCAATGGCCGCAGGTATCGCAGAACGTGAAGGACTGATCACTCTTGATGAATACATTTATCCCTGGTTTGAAAAATATTTCCCTTCCGACCCTTCTGAAAATCTGTACAAGATAAAGATCCGTGATCTTCTTACCATGTCATCCGGTCAGAAAGATCCGCTCTTTTTCTGCGATGGACCAGAGCGATACAGAGAAAAGGACTGGGTGAGATATTTCTTTCAGAATGATTCTTTTCCATATACACCCGGTACTCATTTTGTGTACAGCAATTTTTGTTCCTATATTTTATCTGTTCTTCTGGAAGAGAAATCCGGAACGGGTCTGCTGAATTATCTGCGATATCGTTTCTTTGAACCGGTTGGCATTCCGAATCCGGACTGGACCCTCTGCCCTCAGGGACATTGTATGGCAGCTAACGGACTGTATCTGACGATTGATGAATTGGCTCGTTTTGGACATCTGCTTCTGCATGAGGGTTCCCTGAACGGAAAACAGATCGTCCCAAAAAAATTCGTGATTGATGCCTGTCAGAAACATATCGATTCTTACAATCCACTGACGGAGCATCCGGATTACCAGAGCTATGGTTATGGATATTTCATATATATGGGACCTATGGAAGATACACTGATCCTGTCCGGCAATTACGGCCAATACTGCGTCGTTGATAAAAAACGTCAGATGGTATCCTGTGTCATGTCCCTGGATGGCAATGACCACAAAAAAATCCGTGATGATCTGGTGGATTCTCTTGCAGAATATTACGGTGTGAAAATTTCACATATATAAAAAATGCCACTCCCTCGGCAATCATATGATATTCGCAATCCGCTAACGCTACTTGCTCATAAAAAAATGCCGCTTCCGCGGCCATATCATATGATATTCGCAATCCGCTAACGCTACTTGCTCATAAAATGCCGCTCCCGCGGCCACATCATATGATATTCGCAATCCGCTAACGCTACTTGCTCATAAAATGCCGCTCCGCGGCATTTTTTTATATCACTAACCAATCCTCAATCATAGCTGTATTATGTAGCAGTACTGCCTCATTTCCCTTCGTTACAAAAATCCTCTGCACAAACACATCCACAACTTCGCCTTCCCGGACGGGTTCTTCGTCAAGGCTTCTTCTGGCGCTGAGTGTAGTGTTTCCTACACGGACTTCAGTTCCAGCTGCTGCCGCGGAATGCGACTCGTTCTACGATGCCCTCTGTTGCGGAGCTTTTATATTTCTGTTCCTCGTTCTTCTTAGTCACTTTTACAAACTCCGGACGGACAATGGCTTTTTCGCCTCCTGGAACTTCCTCGAAGTGATTGAACACCTGGTAATCATCGATCACAGAAGTCTGCCCGAAAAATCCCGCCGTAAACGCAGTATCCGGATTCTGATAAACCTCCAGTGGAGTTCCCTTCTGCTCGATCCGTCCACGGTTAGTAATAATAATTTCATCCGCCACCTCAATAGCCTCATCCTGGTCATGGGTAACAAAAATACTGGTGATCCCTAGCTTCTCGATCATATCCTTCAGCCAGCTTCGAAGCTCCGTACGGATCTTTGCATCGATCGCCGCAAAAGGCTCATCCAGAAGGAGAAGCTGCGGATTCGGAGCCAGAGCCCGGGCAAAAGCAACTCGCTGTCTCTGACCACCGGACAGCTGACTCGGATATCTTTTCTCCAGGCCCTTCAGCCCGATCAGCTCTACCAGTTCCATAACCCTCTGCTTAATATACTTCTTATCCGCCTTCTGCACCTTCAGGCCAAATGCAATATTATCATACACCGTCATATACCGGAAAAGAGCATAATTCTGGAACACAAATCCAATGCCTCGCTCGCTGGCAGGCACATCATTGACCACTCTTCCGTCGATGATGATCTCCCCGCTGTCCGGCTGCTCCAGACCGGCGATCATACGGAGAATCGTAGTTTTTCCGCTTCCGCTGGGCCCCAGAAGACCGATCAGCTTCCCCTTTTCGATACCAAAGCTTACGTTATCAGATGCCTTGTAATCCCCATATGTTTTATTGATATTTTTTAACTCAACGTACATCGCCTTTTTCCCCCTTTCCTTTATGCTCCAGAACATTTCTTGCGATCAGAAGGATCACCGCCAGGATCACAAGAATCGAAAGAAACCGCAAATGCCGGAACATACTGGAATTCGTTATAAAGAATTTCCACATGAAGCGGAAGTGTATTTGTTTTTCCACGGAGATGTCCGGACAGTACGGACACGGCTCCAAACTCTCCCATGCTCTGGCTGTACACAGCACAACACCATAGAGAAAAGCCCACTTGATATGCGGAAATGTCACCTTGGTAAAAATCGTCCAGCCTTTTGCTCCCATCAGTGCTGCCGCCTCTTCCTCATCGGACCCTATGGATTCCAGAACCGGTATGATCTCTCTGGACACAAATGGAAATGTGACAAAGATCGTTGCCAGGACAATTCCAGGAACTGCAAACACGATCTGTATCCCTGCACTTTCAAGAACAGAATAAAGAGGACTCTGCTTTCCAAAAACCAGGATATAGATAAGACCTGCGATAACCGGTGATACTGTAACCGGAACATCGATCAAAGTGGTAAGGAGCTTTTTTCCCCGAAAATGAAATCTGGTCATTGCCCATGCCGCACACAGACCAAAGATCGTGTTGCATACAACAGCCGCAGCCGTCGCCCCAATGGTCAGCTTCAGCGCTTTCAGCGTGTACTCATCTGTCACCGCCTGCACATAGCACTGCCAGCCCTTGCTCAGCGCCTGGGTTACAACAACCACCAGAGGCAGTACCAGCATCAACAAAAAGAAAGATCACGGAAATCCCGATAAGGATCCATTTCACCGGCCCGGAAGCCTGCTTCTTTTTTTCATCCATTATGCATCCCTCCCTCTGATACGTTTCGTATTTCTTGCCTGCACCAGATTCACACCAAACAGGATCAGAAATGATACTGCCAGTGTAACCAGTGCGATAGCTGTTGCGCTTTCATAGTCAAACTCCTGAAGCTTTGACATGATGATCAGCGGCGTGATCTCTGTATAATAAGGCTTGTTTCCTGCGATAAAAACAACGCTTCCGTATTCTCCCAGGCAGCGTCCGAAGGCAAGTCCCGCCCCGGAAAGCATTGCCGGCAGAAGCTCCGGAAGGATAACCCTGCGAAAAACGGTGAATGGCTTTGCACCCATGACACGGGCCGCCTCCTCATAGGAACCGTCCAGCTTCTCCAGAACCGGCTGAATGGCCCTGACTACAAAAGGGATTCCCACAAAGATCAATGCCACCGTGATACCGATCTGGTATATGCGATCTTAATACCGAAATTTGCAAAAAAGCTTCCCACCAGACCTTTATCGGATGTCAGGGATGTCAGTGAGATACCGGCAACTGCAGTCGGCAGTGCGAAAGGCAGCTCGATCATTCCATCCATGATCCTTTTTCCCGGAAAATCATATCTTACCAGCACCCACGCAAGGACCAGTCCCATAATAGCATTGATCACTGTGGCCGCAAATGCGGTAATAAAGCTTACATAGAATCCGGACAAAACCCTCGGCCGTGTGATCACCTCAATAAATTCCCGAAAACCCAGCCGCGCCGAGTATACTGTCAAAGACGCAAGAGGATCAGAACTACGATACTCAGCATCGCCAAAGTCACTCCCATTGTCAGTCCAAAGCCTGGTATCACACGTTTACTCTGTTGTTTCTTCATTTCTGTCTCCCCTCTTTTCTATTCTAAGTTTCTGGTCTGATTACAAATTCCCGGTCTGCTGCAAATCTCTGACTCTTCTACAATTCTCTAATCTGTTGCAAATCTCTGACTCTTCTACAACTCTCTGATCTGTTACAAAATCTCAGGCTCTTCTACTCTTCATAGATCTCATCAAACACTCCACCGTCTGCGAAATGCTTTTTCTGAACTGCATCCCAGCCGCCGAAATCTTTGATCGTTGTCAGCTTCACCTTCAGGTTAAAAGTATCTGCATGCTTTTTCAGGATCGTCTGATCAACCGGCCTATAGTAATTCTCCGCGATCAGCTCCTGAGCTTCATCGGAATACAGATATTTCAGATATGCTTTCGCAGCTTCTGCATTATCATGCTTTTTCACATTTTCATCTACAACAGCAACGGACGGCTGTGCCAGGATACTGATGCCCGGCGTTACGATCTCGTAATCATCCGGATTGTCCCTTACAGAAAGAAACGCTTCATTTTCCCAGGCGATCAGCACATCCCCCTGCCCGTTTTCCACGAAAGAGGTTGTGGCACCTCTTGCACCGGAATCCAGAACCAGGACATTTCTATAAAGCTTCTTAATAAAGCTTTCATCTCTGTCTCGTTGCCATTATATTTCTCATTTGCATAAGCAGGCTGCCATGTAATTCCAGCGGGCACCACCGGAGGTTTTCGGATTGGGAGTGATCACTCCCACACCATCCTTTGTCAGATCATCCCAGTCGTGGATATTCTTCGGATTTCCCTTCCGAACAAGAAATACAATGGTGGAAGTATAAGGAGCACTGTCATCCGGATATTCATCGATCCATCCCTTGTCGATCAAACCGGCATTCCGGATCGCATCAATATCATATTCCAGTGCAAGTGTCGCCACATCTGCAGGAAGTCCATTGGAAATCTCAAGAGCCTGCTTTCCGGAACCGCCATGAGACTGGATCACATCCACACTCTGACCTGTTTCCTCTTTCCAATATTTTGAAAAAATCTTATTATATGCTTCATAAAATTCTCTGGTCGGATCATAGGACACATTGATGATCTCCACATGATTTTTATCCTTTGTATTGTTTCCCGATACTGCAAAAGTTCCTGCCAGTACCACTGCTGCCAGTGTGATACAGACACCTGCAATGCGTTTTCTTTTCATGATCTGTATACTCCTTTACAACCACATTTTTATTTAGAAATCTTTTTCCCACCAATGTAACTGCTTCATTTCGCTGTCAAATCATACCTGTTCTTTCCGTTTACTGTGGTTCTGTAATTTTTTTATTTGAATTGAATACATTAAACCATATTATTCCCATTAATTAAATAGGAATATATGAAAACGTTTTCACGCAAATACTCTGGTCATAGCGCAACTGCATCCTGTCTGTCACTATATCTGCGCATCCGCAACACTCAGATACAATAATCGCTCCACATACTGTCCTCCACACTGCTGCAGCTGTTCCGTATCATCAGTCTGCCTTCCAGCTCCATTCGCACAATACCCGAATGCCCGCCCTTCAGCCGGTCCAGCAGCAGGTATAATGCAAATTTTCCCATATCCCCCTTGGGCAGGCTCACCGTTGTCAGCATCGGTCTGGTAAACTGTGCCTCCTGTATATCATCGCTGGATATGATCGAAGGCATATAATACCGGTTCCGAAATTTATTCAGGCACTTCAGCATTCCGATCGCCGAAATATCATTGGCACAATAGATTCCGGTTGGCATGTCGTCCGACTGAAAGAACTTTTCCATAGCCTCGTAGCCCTCGGCTCAGTCTGCTTTGTTTCGATAACATACTCCGGTATCACATCCAGATCATGCTTCTTCAGTGTTTCCAGATACCCGTTATACCGGTCTTCGCTATGGCACTGGCCAATATAACCGATATTTTTGTGCCCCAGGGAGATCAGATATTCCACTGCCGCTGCTGCGATCTTTTTCCCATCACAAAGGACCTCATCCACTTCATAATTGGTAGAATTCCGGTTCACCGATACCACACTCTTATACTTCTTATTCAGCTTCTTCAAGGCCTCTTTATTACATCTGCCGATGATGATCAGTCCGTCCCTTTTCCCTTCCACCTCATCATACATTCCGTCGATCAGCCGGTCCAGATTCTCCCTTCGGCACTTCCGGTCATCGGAAAACACAGACATATACCATACTTTGGAAAGAATGCAGTTTTTATCATGGATCTCACTTTCGATCACCCGAAGGAGCTCCGCAAAAAACGGATCCGTTGTGGAAGAATCGGTTCTTGTCATCAGGATATTGATGTACCAGGTTTTCTCCTGCTTTGCGGAAACACCTTTTTTCAGATTCCGGGCCGCCTCGTTGGCACATAATTCATCTCGATAGCTGTTTTCCATATCTTATCCCTGAGTCCGGAAACAGAACATTTATAATTGGGATTATTCAAAACTCTGGAAACCGTCGCCGGTGAAACCCCTGCCTTTTCTGCGATCTTCTTGATGGACATGTACCCGTCCCCTCCCTCTGAAAAAAAGTCTACCCGCTACCAGTCCTGTAAGCTGCTCAACGTCATCTATGTAACTCAGCATCATCAGTGTAACAGAACTTTTTATCATTCCTTATTTCATAGTAATTAAATATGTTTTATATGATAATAAGAGTTTTGAAAAAAGTCAATCTTATTTTGTGAAAACGTGTTCTTTTTTGCCTGCAATATATAAAACAGACTGAGAACCTGATATATATTCTTATCAAGCTCCAGTCTGTTTTGCGTGCTCAAACATATA
>ENA-OQMZ01000873-OQMZ01000873.1-human-gut-metagenome-genome-assembly--contig:-NODE-873-length-11994-cov-4.060251_pt1 | contig 11994 bp, 12 predicted proteins | sample MGYA00242621_ERZ504862 | MGnify/ENA primary metagenome ERZ504862 (study PRJEB26092, sample SAMD00036393) | human gut metagenome | host: Homo sapiens | study: EMG produced TPA metagenomics assembly of... | reverse complement strand
CTCCCAACCTCGTTGCGGCGCGGCTGCGCCTATGGCACTTCAACATCATTGTCGCAGCCCCGACCCGCGGTCACGAGCGGGGGCTCCTATCTTTTTAGTGCCCTCGGATTGGGTCATAGTGTCTGTCGTTGCCAAAACAACGGCATCACCTTGGCTGCACACTCATTGGGAGCACTCATTGGGGACGTACTTAAATGAGTAGTCGTTGGGGACGTTCTTGTTTGACTAGTCGTTTAAGAACGTCCCCAACGACTATCTCTCCGCCCCCGTGGAATCGGGGGTCGTCTACCGAATGGTTGATGCGGCGGCCCTGCGGCCATGCCACACTCATAGATGGCCTGACCCAACTTGGAAGGAGCCTCCATGAGCCTTGACAACGTAACCCTGCGCGCCGCCACGCTCGACGACCTGGATGGTATCGCCGCCATCTACAACCGGCTGTGGTGCAACACGCTACGCAACCGCGGCGACGTCGAAGCTGCCGATTTCTGCGCGCGATTTAACATTGCCATGCAGCTGCAGCGCTCCCCTATCGCGCTCGTTGCCGAAGCTGAAGCCGCATCATCGCCGCCTGCTGCATCGGCACCTTTGAAGACGGCAAACCACGCAAAAACCGACGTGGAAGCCTTGCTGCGACGAGCTATTCGCCCAGGCAACCGAGATGGCAAAGACCGCCGATGCCAAACTCGAGGGCTCGCTCTTTGGCGACAGTCGCGAAAAGGCCACGGCCGATCGCTTTGCCGCCACGGGCAACGAGTATGCCCAGGGCCAGCTCAACCTGATCATCATTGTGCCGAGTGGCAGGGCAAGGGACTCGGCCGCGAGCTCATCGACCTTGCGCGCGCCGAACTCGCCAAAGCCGGGTGCACCAAGTTCTTCCTGATGAGCGACTGCAACTCTGACTGGCAGTTCTACGAGCGCCTCAACATGAAACGCATCCTGGAGGATCACAGCCAAGACACCGGCGACGGCTTTATCGTCTACATGTACGGAGGCGACACGCAGGATTAGCCTGTGTGCCGCCTCACGGGCTTTCTCCAAGACAGCCCAAAGCAATCAGCCACGCCAAAAGGGACACGCCAAAAAGGGACAGGTTTATTTTGGCAGGTTTTATCTGGGCAAACGCCAACCGCCGCGAGGAAGTTGCCTTCCCTCACGGCGGTCTTCTAGCAGCCAAAACCAAGTGAGTAGACTTTTTGCAGGAGGCCGAGCACACCCCGAATCGCCACAGCGCTGACCTGCGGTTTTATTGAGCGTTTGGCGCGGTGTGCTCGACAAGTCCAAAAAAGACTACTCACTTGCATCTAAGGCGCACCAGAAAGGCAAAAACCGCCGCGAAAAGGTCCGGACCCCGTTCGCGGCGGCTGTTCGCGTTTGTTTTGCGACGGTTTTGCCGCTTGCTACTCGCTGTAGCGGGTGGCGATGGCGGCTCGCACCATGCCGGTGCTCATGAGATAGGTCACCAGGAAGTAGCCACCGTATGCTGCCAGGAAGATTGCACAGGTGAGGCCCACGGTGCCGCCGATGCTCATATTTCCGAAAATGCTCACCAGCTCGATGATCACCTTAAGTGCCACAAAGGAGTGTGCCAGGCCCACTGCCAGCGGGAACAGGAAGAATACCGCTTGCTGCGCCATCACCGAATGGCGAATCTGGCGGTCGTCGCAGCCGATCTGTGCCAGCACACGATAGCTGCGGCTGCCGTCGGCCACGTTGGAGAGTTGCTGGATCGACAGAATCGCCGCGCATGCAACGACCAATACAAAGCCGATGTAGATGGCTAGGTAGCTAATAAGACCGTTCATTTGCGCTGCTTGCGTGTACATCTCGGAGCGTGTGATGAAGGTTCCCCACGACCCGGCTCCTTGCCGTCAACGAGCAGATTGTCGAGCACAGTGTATTTAATGCTCTCGTCTGCCTCGGTCGTATCCATCCCCTGTTTGTAGTTAACGAGCAGGCTACTGGAATACGGCTGCAGATTAAGTTGGGACAACAGCTCGTCGGCAACGACGACGGTACCCGGATTACTGCCCATCGCCGAGTTGGCGATGGCCGCCGTATCTTCGTCCGACTTATCGGTTGCGGGCTTGAGCGTATGCCCGCCCAAGGTAAGGGCATGGCCGCCAGCCATATACTTGGTGTACAGGTCGACCAGCTCGCCGCCCATATCACACGTGAGCAGATACTGGTCGTGACCGATGTGCACCGGCTCCTCGCCCATCATCTGACGCAGTTTGTTGTACTGGCTCGCCGGCGTCACAAACAGACCCATCGCATCGGCATTGCTACCCCCGAACGCCTTGGGAAGCTTTTCGCCCATGGTCTTGCACATCTCACTTGGAGTCACCGAAGGATCCGAGCCGCCAAGCGGGTAACTCTGATACGAATCGATCTGCACATGCTCACCGGCAACATCGGCAATATTGACCTTCTTGCCGGTCTCGTCGTTGTTGTCCGCCGACTTGCCCTTAATACCGTCTGCAACGTTATCGTGATCGATACGATCGCCGTGCCATGCGGAGTACAAATCGACCGTACTATCGGCCAGCACCATTCGATCGGCCTCAGACGGATTGAAAGACTCTTTGTAGAAGTCGAGCGTATCGGGCGTGTAATAGACATACGTCTGAGACATGTCGGCCGGATTATAGCGCTCCAGGTTTTCGTTCATCACGTTGGCAATCGACATACCGCACGTCACCGAGGTGATGGCCAAAAACAGGAGCATCGCGATGACGCCCATCGAAAAGCACACCGTGTTGACCTTGGCCGCAAGCTGGCGCACGGTAAACATGTTGAGGCCGCGCCAATACACGCCGCGCAGGCTCTGCAGCAGCTTGATGAGCATGCCCGAGAGTCCCCAGAACAGGGCAAAGGTGCCCACGGTAACCATAGCGGTCGTAATACCAAACTGGTTCATGGCCTCTTGCAGCTTGCTGTCCGTCGCGGTTAGCGGGAACCCATCACGTAGCAGACGGTAATAGGCCACGCCCACAAGCACCACGCCCACGGCAAAGATGGCAATCGCGATCCAGGGGTTGCGCGTCTTGATGCTCTCGTTGCGACGCTCGGCACCCATAAGCTCGATGAGTTTGGTACGACGCACGGCGCGAAGGTTCAGCAGTAGCGTGAGCACAAACATTACGAGCATGCAGGCAAGGGTCAGATTGAACGCATGCACCGAGAAAAAGAAGTGGAAATTGGCGATCTGTGTCTTAAAAAGCGAGGCCGTAAAGAACGTCATGAGCTGGGAGAGTCCCACACCCAGCACAATGCCGGCGACAAAGGCCACGACCGAGACGATCACCGTCTCGAGCGCCATGATCGTGGCGACGCGCCCGCGCCCCATGCCGAGCACCTGGTACAGGCCAAACTCCTTCTTGCGGCGTTTCATGATGAAGTTATTGGCGTACACCATCAAAAAGGCCATGACACCGGCCAAAAAGTACGTCAGGTCGCCGAGCATGCTGCCCATTACCTGCGCCAAGCCCTCTTCATCGATGCCGGCGATGTCGACCTGCATCGAGATGGTGTTGAAGGCATAGAAGACCGTGACGCCCAGGGTGAGCGTCAAAAGGTAGACGAGGTAGTCGCGGCCGGCGCGGCGGACGTTACCCCAAGCGAGTTTACAGAGCATCGGAGCCCTCACCGCCCATCATGGCAACGACCTCCATAATGCGGTCGAAGAACTCTCGGCGGTCGGTGTCGCCACGGCGCAGCTCGGTGAAGATCTTGCCGTCGCGGATAAACAGCACGCGGCTCGTGTAGCTGGCAGCAAAGCTGTCATGCGTGACCATGAGCACGGTGGCGCGCAGGCGGCGATTGAGGGCCTCCAGGCTCTCGAGCAGCAGGCGAGCGCTCTTGGAATCGAGGGCACCGGTGGGCTCGTCGGCCATGATCATGGTAGGGTCGGTGACAAGCGCACGAGCCGCGGCGACGCGCTGCTGCTGACCGCCGGACATCTGGTAGGGATACTTGTCGAGCACCTGACTGATGGACAGGCGCGCTGCTACATCCTGCACGCGGGTCGAGATCTCTGCCGAGTTTGTGCGGGCGATGGTGAGCGGCAGGGCGATGTTCTCGCGTGCCGTGAGCGTGTCGAGCAGGTTGGAGTCCTGGAAGATAAAGCCGAGCTCCTCGCGGCGGAACTGCGAAAGCTTAGCCTGCTTCATGCGTGTTACGTCCTGGCCGTTGATGCGGATGGTGCCGCTCGTGGCGCTATCGATGGTCGACACGCAGTTGAGCAACGTCGACTTGCCCGAGCCCGAAGCGCCCATGATGCCAACGAATTCACCGCGGTTGATGGTAAAGCTGACATCGTTGAGCGCACGGGTCACGTTGCCCAGCGCTCCATATACCTTTTCGAGATGCGCGACCTCCAATACCGGGGTCGCCATGTGCGTGGTTTGCATACCGAGTCCTTTCTTGCGATTAGTCTACGGCATCTATAGTCGCAAGAAGCCGAGTCGGCTACCATCGATATGGCTTACGCTTGCCTTACCGTTGTGTAAGGTGCGGGTAGCTAGCCTGTCACGTGTTGATGTTGAGAGAGGACTCCTGTTGAAGACTGTTCATGTTGCCGCTGGGATCATTCGCAAGGAAGGATCCGACGAGCTACTGGCCGTACAGCGCGGCTATGGCGACATGCAGGGACTTTGGGAGTTCCCAGGTGGCAAGCTCATGCGCGGCGAGTCGCCCGAAGACGCCGTACGCCGCGAGCTCATGGAAGAGCTGCAGGTAAAAGTCACCAACCTGCGCGATTTCTATACCGTTGAGTATGACTACCCCGATTTTCATCTCTCGATGGAGTGTTACTACTGCTCGCTCGCCGATGAATCCGCTGAGCCTCAGAAGCACGACCGCCAGCTCGATATCCGCTGGATTCCACGCACCTCGCTTGCCACGGTGAAATGGATGCCCGCCGACAAGGGCTCATTGATGCTCTGATTGAGTTAAAGGAAGATCGGCTTGAGGCCAACGGCGCCGCCAACGACGCCGAGGCCACCGCGACCGACGAGCCCGCCACCAAGCCCAAGCGCACACCTAAGCGCCGTAGCAAAAAGCGCCCCAAACCAGGTCTGCTCGACGGCATCGATACCTCGGACCTCTCCGCTGACGAGCGCGAACTGGTCCGCCGTCGCGCCGCCATCAAAAAGTCCATGAAGGGCAATAAGCGTGCGAACACCAAGCCCGAGCTGCTCGTTCGCCAGCGCCTGCGCGCCGCGGGCCTCACGGGATACCGTCTGGAATGGAAGGTGCCCGGAAAGCCCGACATCGCCTTTCCCGGGCGCAAGATCGCCATCTTCGTCAACGGCTGCTTTTGGCATCGCTGCCCCAAGTGCAACCCGAGCCAGCCCAAGCGCAATGTTGAATTTTGGGAGGCAAAGTTCCGTCGCAACGTCGAGCGCGACCGAGCCGCCATCTCCGCGCTTACCCAAATGGGCTGGACACCCATAACCATCTGGGAATGCGAGCTCAAAAAAGACCGCATCGACGCCACGATGGAAAAAGTCATCGAGCAGGTGCGCGCCGCAGAGCCGCAGCGCTAGGAACGAGCCATCCACACGCCCCGCACAGGCGAGCCACATCCGCACCACAAACCTTAGAAAGCCCTTAAGCTCAAAACCTTTCAAGAGTGTTACTCGATACTTCTGACCTACAGTTTCATCGTAAAACCAAACCAGGTTAAGCCTTTCTTTAGCGCTTCTTTGCAGCAGCCGCGGCATAATACTGCCAGCGCACGGGACCTAGCAGCACACCCCATGCGCAACCTTTTGGTGGACATCGAGGAGACCGCATAAGCATGCATTCTTCCAATGCCGTAGCACGGCAGCCATCCCTAAAACATGCAGACCTTTTCTCCTTCCCCCCGACACAGAGAAACGGCCTCCTCGACTCCCCCACCACAAAAACCCAAACGCTCAACCGACCAGGAACTCAACCTGCGAGCATCCTTCGAAAAGCTCCAAGCATCCCTAAACAAGTCATTCCCCAACCAAGCCCGGGCATACTAACCCCTCATCAACAAAGCGCCCCTCGCGCACCACCCATTTCCGCCCCAACGCCACAAGGGCGATCGAGCAGGGCCTTCCGGAAACGAAAAGGGCCTATCTCTCAGAACATTCCGCAGGACGGAGGAAGCCCCGCAGCGCGTAGCGCGCAGCGGGGCTTCCGACATGTCCGAGGACGTTCTGAGAGATAGGCCCTTTTCCGTTTCCGGACGACCCGGTGGGATCAGAGTACCCTTGCCGTTACTCTGCTTTGCCCACAGAGTTGAGGTTGGTCATGCGGATCTTAACCAGCTCGGTAATCTCACGCATGCCCTCCTTGGCCGGCTTCTTGGGATCGAAGCAGGCGGGGTTCTCGGCCATGTAGCCATGAAGCCTTGGTGTAGGCCTGACGCAGCTCAGTGGCGTAGTTGACCTTGCAGATGCCGTTCTTCACAGCCTCGGCAACCTGCTCATCGGGCACACCGGAGGTGCCGTGCAGAACCAGCGGCACGTCGACGGCGTCGCGGATGGCCTTGACCACGGACTGCTCGATGTGAGGATCGCTCGTGTACACGCCGTGGCTGGTGCCAACGCCAATGGCCAGCGAGGTGCAGCCGGTGCGCTCGACGAACTCCTTGGCCTCGGCCGGATCGGTGTAGGGGCTCTCGCCCTCAACCGCGGGACCGTCGTCCTCCTTGCCGCCAACCTTGCCAAGCTCGGCCTCGACGGGCACACCCATGGCGCGGCCAGCGTCGGCGACGGACTTGGTCAGGGCGATGTTGTCCTCGAAGGACTCGTGCGAACCGTCGATCATGACAGAGGTGTAGCCCGTGCGGAAAGCCTGCATGCAGCGGTCATAGCCATCGCCGTGATCGAGGTGCAGAGCGACGGGCACGGAAGCGCGCTCGGCGGCAGCCTTGACCATGCCGTAGAAGTAGTCCAGACCAGCGGTCTTGATGGTGCCCGGGGTGGTCTGCATGATGACGGGGGACTTGGTCTCCTCGGCAGCGGCCAGAACGGCCATAACAAACTCGAGGTTCTCGACGTTGAACGCGCCAACGGCGTAATGGCCGGCCTGAGCGTCCTTGAGCATCTTTTCGGTGGTAACAAGTGCCATGAGCGTTTGCTCCTCTCCCTCGCCCGCATCTGGACATCGGGCGTACGTGTCCGCAAGGCGTTTTACCTTGCGTTTTGCTGCGTCCATTGTATGAAATTCAGCGGCTTTGCATGTGCGAGATATTGAGCCCATGCAGGTCAATACAGTCGTTTTTGAAAAGTAAACGGAAGGAATTGGAGCCGAGTGGGCGTATTCGATATTGAATTTTGGGCGTTCAGCGTCTTTCTTTTATAGAAAAGATAAGTAATCGAAAGGCGTTTTCTTACTCAAAAAGAAAATGAACGAAAATAGGCTCAACACAATTCCTACAAATTTAGCCGAGAATGGAGCAAACATGGCCCACGCAACAACCCGAGCTTTCGCCGATGAGCGTCGTTCCGCCATCATGGAGATGCTCGAGCATAACGCCTCGGTGCAAGTGGCAGAAATCGCCCAGACCTTTGGCGTGTCCTCCGTTACCGCCCGCGCCGACCTGGACGCGCTCGCCGAGTCCGGCAAGTTGCGCCGCACGCATGGTGGCGCCGTGTCTCTCCAGAAGCGACTGACCGTATCCACCAGGATCGCCGCATCAACGTCAATGTCGCCGCCAAGCAGGCCATCGCGCAAAGCGCCATCGAGCTCGTCGGCAATGGCGACACGCTGCTCGTCGACTCGGGCACCACGGCGCTCGAGTTTGTCCGGCTCCTTGATCAGCGCGACGGCATCACCGTCATCACGGCCGACATTACCATCGCCGATTATATCGACGAGAGCATGCCCTCGGTCGATGTCGTCATGCTGGGCGGGGCGCTGCGCAAAGGCCATCGTTATCTGTATGGACCGCTCACTATGCAGGCGCTCCAAATGGTCCATGCCGATCTGGCCGTCATGTGCCCCGGCGCCTTTGTCCCCCGTTGCGGCTTTACGACCGACTTTCCCCAGATGGCCGAGACCAAAACGGCTATGGTCGGTGCTGCCCGTCAAAGCGTCGCCCTCATGGACGCCAGTAAGGTCAACGGACGCGGCATGTACCGTTTTGCCGAGCTTGCCGACGTTGACACCATCGTGATGGACCGTGATCCCGACGAGGCCGTCGCCACCTCAATCGCCGAGATCGTCGACGACGCCCGCCCAGATCTCCTCATCGCCGGCGCTTAAACAAAAACCACCACAAAGGTGCCTGTCCCCTTTGTGGTGGTTGAGCGTCAAAAGTGAACGTGTCGCTACTTGGAAAGCTCGTCGGCGAGGTCCTCGATCTGAGCGCGCGAGGCGTCGTTGAGCGAGCCCAGCACAGTCACCTTGTTCTGCGCCAGGGTGATGTCCTTCATGCCCTCGAGCTCCTTGGTCATAACCTTAGCGGCAGTGGGCGCCCAGGAGCCGGCCTCGACGAGCGCCACCGTACGATTCTGATAGGCATGCTCGCCAAGTGTATGGATAAAGGTGCTCATGAACGGGAAGATCTCGCCCTGATAGGTAATGGAGGCAAGCACCAAACGGTCGTAGCGGAACGCATCCTCAACGGCCTCGGCCATATCGTCGCGAGCCAGATCAAAGACGGAAACCTTCTGGCCGCGGGCCTCAAGCGCGGATGCGAGCTCCTCAACGGCAGCCTTCAGATGGCCGTACACGCTCGCATAGGCAATCGTGATGCCCTCGTCCTCGGGCTGATAGCTCGACCAGGTGTTGTAGGTGTCGAGGTAATAGCCCAGGTTCTCGCTAAGAACAGGACCGTGAAGTGGGCAAATAATCTGGATGTCCAGATTGGCGGCCTTCTTGAGCACGGCCTGCACAAACTTGCCGAACTTTCCCACGATGCCAAAGTAGTAACGGCGCGCTTCGCAAGCCCAGCCCTCGGGATCCTCGATGTCGTTGGCGCCAAACTTGCCAAAGCCGTCGGCGCTAAAGAGCACCTTGTCGGTGGACTCGTAGGAGAAAAGCACCTCGGGCCAGTGCACGTTGGGGGCGCCGACAAACGTCAGGCTGTGACCGCCCAGGTCGAGCACGTCGCCATCTTTGACGACCATCTTACGCTCGGGGAAGTCGGTGCCAAAGTAGTTGACCATCATGCGGAATGCACCCATGCTTGCCACGATCTGCGCCTGGGGATAGCGATCCATAAAGGCAGCGATGCCGGCGGAGTGATCGGGCTCCATGTGATGTACAACCAGGTAATCGGGCGTACGGCCATCGAGCGCGGCCTCGAGGTTGCCGAGCCACTCGTCGACAAAACCAGCGTCGACCGAATCGGCGACAGCGATTTTATCGCCCAAGATAACGTAGCTGTTATATGCCATACCGTTCTCGGACACGTCGTACTGGCCCTCGAACAGGTCGATGTCGTGGTCGTCGACGCCGATATAGCGGATATCCTTGGTGATCTCCATCAGGCAAAGCCTCCTAGATAGACAAAAGAACCCGTCTATCATAACACTCGCCTTCATAGCCACGACTATCTGTCAGCATCCTTACCGATTGTTATTGAAATGCGATAAATCGCCGTTTACCTGCACAAACTATGCGCGCGGTATCGCCGTGCTATGTCGAATGATGAGTTGTCCGGGAATACGAATGGCAACGGTTTTGTCCGTTGCCCCCGCCTCGGGAACCGCATGCTCGAATACCTCGCGTCCGCGCTGATGTAGATCGAATCGCACGGTCGTGAGCTCGTTGTGTGCGACAAAATCATCGAGCGAATCGTCGACGCCCACCACGCTCACGTCCTCGGGCACGCGCAAACCGCTATCGCGCAGCGCGGCAATCGCACCGTTTGCCATCTGATCGTTTGCCGCATAGATCGCCGTCATGGTGCGATCGTGCTCGGCCAGGTACCTGCCGGCCTCGTAACCGCTGTTAGCAGACCAGTCGCCCTCGCGCGGCTCTGCCGGCTCGATGTGTTTACGCTCGAGCGCATCCTGCCAACCGGCGCGACGAAATTGCTCGTCGACCGAGAACGACGGGCCGCCAATATAGCGAATCTGCTCGTGCCCCAGCTCAAACAGGTGATCCATAAGCAAGAGCGAGCAGCCGTAATGATCGGAGTCAACCGTAGTCACCCGCGGTGCGCATACATGGTAACGATGACCGTGCCAATACCCGGCAGTGATCAAACGTCTCAAAATCGGGAGCCATACGGCTCATGCCGATAATGATGCCGTCCACGGGCAGCGCGGCCATACGGCGTGTTGCCTCGGCAAGAGAGAATTCCTCGGTCTTGGACATCTCGACCAGTGTGATGGCGCAATTATGCTCGCGAGCAGCGCTGGCGATGCCGTCGATCATTGAAAGGTTGCCAAACTTGGTGACATCGTTGACGCACAGGCCGACCGAATGGTAACGGCCGTCACGCAACGAACGGCCGGCATAGCTCGGACGGAAGCCGAGCTCTTGCATAGCGGCTTGCACGCGCTGGCGCGTCTGTTCGTTAACGTTGGGCAATCCGTTGGCAACGCGCGAAACCGTCTGTTGCGAAACACCGGCAGCGCGGGCAACGTCGGCCATGGATACCGGACGCGTACCCGTATCGTTGAAAGGGCGCCTTGCCACAAAATCACCTTCGCTCTCGCAAGATCTGAATAGTGCGAATGTCGGCCCGGGCAGAAACACACCCCGCGCCGAAGCCCGCTATCGTCGGACGCATGTTAACGTACTCTACTTTTTCTATCAGCGGTTCTTTTGCTCCATATGTCCATACGGCCACACCGTTCACGGCCGAAAATCTACCGATTACCAGATTCTCAAAAAAGGAGATACATTGTGTTATGAGTACGTTAACATACCCTTTAACGTGCGGCGCCGCGAACGTCTGGTTTGTGGTGCTCAATATTGTTAACGTACTCATAATGAAACGGACCAGTCTCTCCGGCGTCAAGGAAAGGACCCGTATGACCGCCCCCGACGAAAAGATACTCGCCACCCTCACCAAGCTGTTTGAGGAGGAGTTTGGCCCCATCGACGAGCGCCAGGTGCTCTACATGCACGCGCCCGGCCGTTCCGAGATCAGCGGCAACCACACCGACCACGAGGGTGGCCACGTTATCGCTGGCTCGCTCGATGTCGCTGTCGACGGCATCGCCGTGGCAACCGACTCCAACAAGGTCCGCATTGCCGATGAGGGCTACCCTACCTTTGAGATCACGCTCGACACGCTGGATGTTCAGGAGTCCGAGAAGGGCACGTCCGCAAGCCTCGTGCGCGGTATGGCCCACGAGATTGCAGCGCTTGGTGTTGAGCCCAAGGGTTTCGACTTCGCCTTTACCTGCTCCGTCCCCTCGGGCGGCGGTCTTTCGAGCTCCGCTGCTGTCGAGGCGGCATACGGCCGCGCTATGGAGACGCTTTGGGGCGCGCCCGCGATTGAGCCCGTCGCACTCGCCCAGATGAGCCAGCGCACCGAGAACAACTACTACGGCAAGCCTTGCGGTCTTATGGACCAGGCCGCTGTGTGCCTGGGCGGCCTTGCCTACATGGACTTTGAGGATCAAGCCCAGCCTAAGACCCAGAAGCTCGAGCTCAACTTTGAGGATCACGGCTACGCGCTCGTGCTCGTTAAGGTCGGTGCCGACCACGTGGCCGCCACCGACGACTACGCCGCCGTTCCGCGCGAAATGCAGGACGTCGCCGCCGAGTTTGGCAAGGAACGCCTGTGCGAGGTCGATGTTGCCGACTTTGACGCCAAGCTCCCCGAGCTGCGCGCCAAGCTGGGCGACCGCGCCTGTCTGCGCGCCGTTCACTACTGGTACGAAAACGGCCTGGTCGACAAGCGCTGGGCTGCCCTGAACGCCGGCGACATCGATCAGTTCCTGGTCCTGACGCGCGAGTCCGGCGCCAGCTCTGCCATGTACCTACAGAATGTCGTTGCCAAGCTAGGCTCCGAGCAGCCCTCGATGTATGCCCTGGCACTGGCCGAGCACG
>ENA-OQMZ01000872-OQMZ01000872.1-human-gut-metagenome-genome-assembly--contig:-NODE-872-length-12007-cov-1.765572_pt1 | contig 12007 bp, 14 predicted proteins | sample MGYA00242621_ERZ504862 | MGnify/ENA primary metagenome ERZ504862 (study PRJEB26092, sample SAMD00036393) | human gut metagenome | host: Homo sapiens | study: EMG produced TPA metagenomics assembly of... | reverse complement strand
CCCCCAGCTCCAGCAGTACAACATTCTTATCTGTTCCATTCATGAGATATTTTTTTTAGGAAATTCTCATATCGCCTTACACCTTCCCTCCCAGTCTTTCCCCTCCAAAAATGTATCATCCTTACCCAGGGAACCATGATTCTCCCGCACTCATTACATCTTGGCAGAAGCTCGGAAGTAACACGCAGCTCCCGGATATTTTCGTTCATCCTGCGAATCATTTCTACATTGGAATAAATTTGGTCATGGCAAGGCTGACTGCATTGAAGATAGCCGATGTTACCTTGATAATCGCAAATCCTTTCTTTCTGAAAAATCCGTTCAAACTGCATATCTATATTGGTTGTTAAAACAAAGACTTCTTTTTCCGCCACAATATCACGCAGGTCATAGTATGGCTGTCCTGTAGGTGCATCCCACATACTTTGTATGTAACGTGCATAATATGCCCACTGTTGTTCCGGCGATGAATAACAGTAGTAAAAACCGTCAAAAGGAGATTTCAGTCCATACCACTCCTTGAAATCTTGTAAACATTCCTCCATATAGGGTAGCCAATGATAATGGTTATATCCCGCCGCACTGGAAAGACCAGAACCACCGCCTATCAAAACGGCATCTGCCTGACGGATTTTTTCTGCCAGAAAACTGACTTGTTCCTCCTTTTGCATACACCACTTTATCTCCTTTTTTATATCAGATTCCACACTTTTTATTTTGCTTGACTTTTATTTTTTTACTTGTTAAAATTAAATTTACATCAAGCATTAAAATCATATTATCATGTAAATTTAAAAATTGCAAGAAGAAAATTCGAGGTGACAAATGAAATATTCCACAAAGCTTAGTGACACCATTCATATTCTTATATTTATTGCTCTTGGAGATGACGAACAACTCTCCAGCACAAAAATTGCAGAAAGTATCAAGACAAACCCGGCTTATGTCAGACAGCTTATGGCAACCCTGAAAAATGCAGGCATTGTTGTCAACACACAAGGTCATGCGAATGCCGCTCTTGCAAAATCGGCAGATAAAATCAATATGTATGACATCTACCGAGCCGTAGAGGGCGATAAGCCGCTGCTTCACCTGGACACAGATACCAATCCGGATTGTGGAATCGGTATCAACATTCAATTCGCTATTGGGGACTTCTATCATGAAATTCAAAATATGGTAGATGAAAAAATGAAATCCATTACATTGCAGGATATTATTGATCGGTATTATTTTAAAATGCTACTGTAAAATAAATAATCGAGTAGGCGGGAGTGATTAGCTCCCGTCCTCTCACACCACCGTGCGTACCGTTCGGTACACGGCGGTTTCAATAGTTATTATCTTACACTTATAATAAGTTGAAATCCACATAATTTCACTATCACTTATACTAGTAAGTGAATTTTGATGCCAAAAAAGAAACTCAATCTATTTGCCAGTAAATGCAATTATCACCGCCTCATAAGGACGCAATTTATTTCCTTCTCTGCCGTCCTCATAATTCTGGATCCAGACTTCCCCGGCTTTCCACTCAATCAAGCAATGGGCAGCTAACTTCCTCATCCGTAAAGTTTGTACATACCAGCATCTTTGTATGCTCATCTGTTCTCGTATAGGTAAAAATCTTCTCATCTTCCGGCAGAAGAAGGTCAAATTTTCCATCCACAAATACTGGATTTTCTTTTCTTAAACGAATCAGCTTCTGATAATAGTAAAATACCGAATTTTCATCTTCCAGTGCCTCTTTGGCATTGATCCTGATATAATTTGGATTCACGGTAAACCATGGTTCTCCTGTTGTGAACGCCTCCGTTCTTCTCACTGCTCCACTGCATCGGAGTACGGGCATTATCACGACTTCTTGCGTAAATAGAATGCAGGATTTCTTCTGGCTGATATCCCTTTTCCAGTCGCTCTTTGTACATGTTCAATGTCTCAATATCTTCATATTCTTCAATGCTGTCAAACTGCACATTCGTCATTCCCAGCTCTTCTCCCTGATAAATGTAAGGAGTTCCCTGCATTCCATGAAGCATTGTCGCCAGCATTTTTGCCGACTCTTTTCTGTATTTTCCGTCATTTCCCCAGCGCGACACGATTCTGGGAAGATCATGGTTATTCATGAACAGGCTGTTCCATCCTGTCTGATATAAAGTATTCTGCCACTTCGCAAGGCATTTTTTCAGCTTAACCATATTCAATGGAATAGTATCCCATTTTTCCTTTCCTTCTTCCTGATCAAGCATAATATGCTCAAACTGGAAAACCATGGAAAATTCACTTCCATCCGGATTACTATATTTCTTTGCAATTTCCGGTGTTGCTCCCCAGCTTCTCCTACAGTGATCATGTCGCCCTTCTGAAATGTTTCCCTGCTTAATTCACGCAGAAATTCATGCAGCTTTGGTCCATTATTTGTGATCTTAAGATCTGGCTCTTTTGCAATCTGATCAATTACATCCAGACGAAATCCGCCTGCCCCTTTTTCCATCCACCAGAGAATCATATCATAGAGTTCTCTTCTCACTTTCGGATTCTCCCAGTTCAGATCCGGCTGTTTTACTGAAAATTGATGAAAATAATACTGTCCCAGTTCTGGAACCCACTCCCATGCCGGTCCGCCGAATACAGAATTCATATCGTTTGGATAAACGCCTTCTTCTCCGTCACGCCACACATAATAATCATGATACGGATTGTCTTTACTTTTCTTTGCTTCTAGAAACCATCTATGTTCATCAGAAGTATGATTCAATACAAGATCCATCATAATTCGGATTCCGCGTTTCTTTGCCTCCACAAATAACTGTTCCATATCTTCCATTGTTCCGAACATCGGCTCAATATCCTGATAATCTGAAATATCATATCCATTGTCATCCTGTGGAGAACGATACACCGGTGAGAGCCAGATTGCATCTATTCCAAGTTTTTTCAAATAATCCAGTCTGCTGATAATTCCTGGAATATCACCTATTCCATCTCCGTCCGAATCTTGAAAGCTTTTCGGATAAATCTGATATACGACTGCATTTTTCCACCATTTGTTCTTATTTTCCATACCCAATTTCGATATCTCTCCGGCAGATTATCTGGTTCTACCGGGATATCCTCTCCTTTCTTTACATGCTCTCTAAATTCTACGAATGAGTGTTCCGTTCACACCAAGTATCTCTCCATCAAATTCTCGGGCAAAAAGAATTTTCCATTTCCTTTTACTTTTATTTCTTCCTCCGATGCATTTAATAAAACCTCAATTTTATTACCTTCTTCATCTAATTTTATGTATTCTACACATCGATCATTTTTGTAAGTATCCGGAAAATGGAAATGCGGGCTTCTGCACATTTTCTCGTTTCTTCTAAGCATGATCAGTTTCCGCATCATTGCAATTTTTTCCTGATTCTCTTTGCTTTCGATCTCACTCCATGGCATACATCTTCTGCAATCCGGGTCATGTGCACCTTCCATCGCAATCTCTGTTCCGTAGTAAATGCAAGGACTTCCCGGAAGTGTAAAGAGAATTGCAAGCTGCTGATAGAATTTATCCAGATTATGAAAACGGTTCATAAGCCTCTCCGTATCGTGGGAATCCAGCAGATTGAAGAGTACATCGTTATTCTGCTGCATATACATAGTATAACAACGATTTACCATATATTCAAATTCCTCTTTTTTCATCGTTTTATCTAGAAAAAAAATCATGGATTCCACTGAGCAGCGGGTAATTCATAACGGAATCATATTCATCTCCTTGCAGCCACTGGCTTGCATCGTGCCAGATTTCTCCCAACAGATAAATGTCTGGTTTTATCGTTTTTAAATGTTCTCGCATCCGCTTTAAGAACCGATGTGATACTTCATTTCCTACATCAAAACGGATTCCGTCTATATCAAATTTTTGAATCCATTCCTCGCAAACCTTACAAAAATACTCAATTACTTCTTCATTATTCGTATTTAATTTTGGCATCGTATCTGCAAATGCAAAAGAGTAAAAGCGCCTGTCTCTTGTGTCTGCTCTTTTTCCGATCTGTTCCCAGTCTTCTATCATAAACCAGTCCGCATAACGAGAGTCTTTCCCATGCTCCAGCACATCCATCCACGGCGCGAATTTTCTTCCGCAGTGATTAAATACTGCGTCAACCATAATACGGATTCCTTTTTCGTGCGCTTCCCTGCAAAGTGCTTTCATCATTTCTTCATTACCGAAAGCCGGATCAATCTTTGTATAATCTGTAGTATCATATTTGTGGTTAGATTCTGCTTCCATGATCGGATTCAGATAAATTCCGGTAATTCCCAGCTCCTGAAGATACTGTAGTCTCTGACGGATTCCCTCCAGATTTCCTCCGAATTTTTCCTGATTTGTCACTGTTCCGTGATTTCTCCACGGTGTGATATCATTTCCATTCTTTTCCGGTGTCCCATTGCAGAACCTGTCCGGGAAAATCTGATACCAGATCGTATCATTCACCCATGCGGGTGTGCGGTTTATATCTGCAGGATTCATCCATGGTACAATAAAACACTGCTGCATACGGCCATCCATCTGAAGCTGTTCTTCTGTCAGAAAACCGTCTTCAAAATAATACCAGACTTCCTCTTCTGTTCTCAGCTCAAAATAATATTTACATCTTTTATATGCAGGAAGAAGCGTTGTTGTCCACCAGATTTGATAAGGCAGACGTTTTTTATAAATAATTTCCTCTCTTTTTCCTGTCCATTTTTCATTTCCACCCAGAATCCCGGCCTCATAAGGATCTCCGTAATGGATAAACACCTGTTTTACATCATATCCGGTCTTAATGTTTACAATCAGTCTGTCCTCATCCAGAGGATAACTCATCTGTCTGACGTTTTATGGTATACACCGGTAAATTCCATCTTATTCTTCCTCCAATTTTTCATAAACACGCAGGATTTCTCCTACACTCCACGCCTGTGCAAAACATCCTTTTGAAGAAACCGGAATCTCTCCATCATAAATTTCAGGGAGCTGGCCAATACATCCTTCACGCATTGCACTTTCCAACACTTCCAACTGCTTTGCCACAATCTCTTTTGCTTCTCTTGAATCTTTATTTACTTTTAGATAGGCGAGATAATATCCACCCATCGGAAAAGTCCAGACGGTTCCCTGATGATAAGCAAGATCTCTTTTTATCATCTCTCCACCATAGCTTGCATGAAACTCCTCGTCTTTTGGATCTAATGTCCGAAGTCCATAAGGCGTATACAACCTTTCAAACACTGTATCTACAATCTGTCTTTCTTTCTCTTCGTCCAGCATAGTAAACGGCATAGACACTGCCATATCTGATTACAGCGAATTTGTGTATCTGCCTTTGTTTCTGAGATTACATCCTTCAGGCAGTGTTTTTCCTCCATCCAGAATTCTCGTGCAAAAGATTCTTTCACTTTCTGTGCGAGTTCTCCATATTTCTGCTCTTCATTTTTTCTTCAAAACTTCAGAAAAACTTTTTGCATGATACAAAGTGCATTATACCAGTAAGCATTGATTTCCACCGGTTTCCCATGTCTTGGTGTCGGAAGGATTTCTCCCACACGTACATCCATCCATGTCACCTGATCCAGTCCCGCTCCGGCACTGATAAGACCGTCTTCTTCCATATGAATATTGAAATTTGTTCCTCTCTCATAACCGGAAATAATCCTTTGCATTACCGGATACATTTCCTCTACAAATTTAATGTCCTGAGTTTTTTCATAATATAACCACACGCAGTTGATAAATAACAGTGCCGCATCTACAGTATTATAAAGTGGCTCATTCTCCCCCTCCGGAAACAGATTTGGCATCAATCCATCCTTTTCATAAAATGCAAAGGTCCGCAAAATTGATTTTACACTTTCAAATCTTCCTGTGGAGATGCAGATTCCCGGAAGTGCAATCATTGTATCTCTTCCCCAATCCTCAAAAAAAGGAAAACCTGCAAGAATGGTCAATCCATCCGTGGATTCTCTGTTCGAAAGGAACTTGTCTGCACTACATACCAGTGTCTGTGCCAGTTTATTTTTTAAACCTGAAGTCTTTATAAGCTTCTCTTGATGATGGATCTGTTCTTCTTTCATTTTATCAAATAATTTTTTTGTGTCCATACCAATCCGACTTTCCAGCGAATAAATTACTGTCAAATCTGTCTCTTCTCCTGGCTTTACCCGTTTTTTTATCTGATACACTGCGCTTGCGGTTCCATTTTCTCGTCTTCCATCACATTCATCGTAACGATAAAAATACGTTTCTTTCTTTTCCTGAAATTCTTCTGTCTCCCCATTTGTTTCAAAGAAAAGATTATACTTTCCATCGGTAATCTTTTGGTCTTGTCTTGAAAATATCTTATCTTCTTTCAAATCTTCCCCTTTAGGTTCAAATTGAAAAAACGGAGTTACACAGAGAACTGCTTCTTCCTGACCGCGGTTTTTCAGATGATAATTCAATGCAATCTGATTGCTGCCCTGTGCCATCACAATCTCTTTTTCCATCTCCACTCCACTTATCAGATAATTCCATACAGGAAAAAGTTTCAAAAGAAAATTCCGTAAGATAGCGATATCCTTCTTCTTTTGTTCCATCTGCAAATTCCTGAGTTGAAAGAACATACTTTGATTCTCCAATACCCAGTTCTTCTTTTATACGATGAACCATATTTACTCTGTGATTTGGAGCTTTCGTACATGCCATGAATACTGAATGATCATTTCTTGCCACAGCTCCGGTCATCGTAAGCGAAGAAAAACCTCCCAGACCATTAGTTAAAAGATAGCAGTTTTCAAGTCCTCTCTCCAACGTTTTCCAATCCTGTCTGCCATAGATCCACTTCATGCATTACTCCTCCTTAATCATTATTTACGTCCAAGTATCAACACGCTCTGCGGTGCGGCTTCTATCTGTCTGTCCGCACAGATTCCTTTTTCCCAGCACCAACTGTCATCTGCATCGCTAAGATTTCCCAGCCATCATTCAAGAATTTTACTTTATAATTACTTTTTCTTGCATTATAAATTATCTTTACCTGGCTCCATCTTGCTTTTTTATCATTGAGCACAGTAAATCCTACTACGTCTTTTTCTTTCCACATATCCGTAATTCGTTTATAACTGTCTTTTGATTTGTCACAAAGTCCAGAGAGCTGTTTTCGAAGTGCAATCAGCCCTGATAATAACGAACCAGTTCCTTGTTTTCCCATGCCTTTTCCCAGTCGAGACGATTCAGGGAAATCGGTGATTTAAAGGTATTATCCTGTCCATCTTTTGTACGGGAAAATTCTTCTCCTGATAGGAAAAATAGTGTTCCCTGACAAGTCATATAGACTGCTGCTGCCATTTTATTCAGCCTCATACATTCTTCCTCCGGGACTGTCTCTTTTAATTTATCCCACAGGGTATGATTGTCATGTGCTGATACATAGGTAATAATCTGTGAAGGTGCTTTGACATTCTCAAATCCTTCCACCTGATAAGGATTTACACACCATGCTGCCACACTTGCAAGCATTTCATCTTCTTTTTCTTCTGCACCGTTTATAAACCCGGCTTCCTTTGCACGTAGTCAGAGCCTTTGATTCCATCTCGGGTACTGTCACAGAACGCTCCGATATTTTCATCCAGAAGCCCAATATTTTCTTTTGCTGCCAGTTTTCTGCCGCCTTCTACTGCCGACTGATCTGCTGCCCAAGGTTCTCCGTAAATAATCTTCTTTCCTTTTCCGTATCGCTGATCCAGTTCACTTCGGATCCGATTCATTAAATCTACATCCAGAAGTCCCATCAGGTCAAAACGGAATCCATCAATATGATATTCCTCTGTCCAGTAAAGCACTGATTCCAGAATATATTTCGCACACATCTCTCTTTCGCTTGCAACATCATTTCCACATGCAGAACCATCAGAGATCTTCCCATCCGGAAATACCCGGTAAAAATACCAAGGTACAGTTCTCTGAAACCAGGAGTCCAGCGAATAAGTATGGTTGTAGACAACATCCATGATTACACCAAAACCAGCTTCATGAATTGCCTGGATCATTTCTTTCATTTCCCGAATTCTAACTTCACCATGTCTGGCATCTGTCGCATAGGAGCCTCCGGCACATTATAATTGACTGGATCGTATCCCCAATTGAACTCTGTATCTTCCCCTGCTTCATTTACAGAACCATAGTCATACATCGGCATGATCTGAATGTGTGTCACCCCGAGTTCTTTTAAATAATCCAAACCGGTTGGATGAATTCCATCCCCATTTAACGTTGTATGTCTGCATGTAAATGCTTTGTATTTCCCACGATATTCCTCTGGAAAACCACCTGCTTTATCCCATGAAAATTCTTTTACGTGAAGTTCATATACGATTCTCTCCGGTCCTTCTTCTGGTGTCTGATCTTTTTCCCATCCTTTTGGATTGGTCTTTTTCAGATTCACTGCCATGCTGCGCAATCCATTAACTCCGCATGCCTTCGCATATGGGTCTGCTGATCGGACTTCTTCTCCATTGCGTGTAATCAGATAATCATAATAAACGCCGTGCAGTTCTTCTTTGCTCTCCCAACTCCACACTACCCTTTTCTTCTTTTTCATCGGAATCTGCTCGTACGCATTTCCTCCATTCCCTGTCTGATACAGGTTTAAACTAACGCATTCCGCCTGTGGTGACCACAGACGGAATGTCGTTCCTTCTTCTGTACATTCTACGCCAAGATTATTTCCCTCATAAATATAATTTTCAAGAAATTCTTTTGTAGAGTAATATTTTTTTAATTCTATTTTATCTTTCATCGTCTTCCTTATCCTTTCACTGCACCTGATACTCCATCTACATAGTATCTCTGCATGAACAAGAACAGTATCGCAATCGGAATTGAAATCAGAACTGCCCCAGCCGCAAAACTGGTGTACCAACTGTCAATATATTCTTTTTCCAACATTTTCCAAAGTCCAATTGCAATCGTATACTGGTCTGAGTTTGCTCTGCAGATTACCTTTGCAAAAATGAAATCGAGCCACGGAGCCATGAAAGATGTCAGCACTGTATATACAATGATCGGCTTACTAAGTGGCAGTGTGATCTTGCTGAAAATCTGCCATCTGGTACATCCATCCAAAAGTGCAGCTTCATCAATTGCAACCGGAATTGTATCAAAGAATCCTTTTGCAATCTGGAAACCCAGTCCTGCACCACCGGAATAACATAAGATCAGAGCCAGTTTAATCAGGCTTCCTTCTGTAAGTCCCATCGCCTTTAAAATAAAGTACACAGCGATCATGGACATAAATCCCGGGAACAGACCTAAAATCATTGCCATGTTCATATATGGTTTTCTCATTTTAAATTTCAGTCTAGACAAACAGTAGGAAACTGCCAGCACATAAAATGCTGATAAAATACAGGAACAAATTGCAATAAACAATGTGTTCATAAACATCTGCGGGAAATTTAAAATGGATGTATCAGTAAATAGTTTTATATAATTGTCAAGCGTAAATGCTTTCGGGAAGAAGGTTGATACGTAAGAGCCTTTTTCCGCACGGAAGCTCGTCAGAATTACCCATGCAATTGGGAAAAGCCAGATAATTGCCAACACCGCAAGAACAATATGTACGATCGTATTGTTGATCATTTTCTTCTTTTTTGCAGATTGTAATTTCTTTCCTGCCATGATTAAAATCCTCCTTCTTCTTTATAGGATTTACTGTTACGGTATGTGAAAAGTGCACCAATTGCCAGAATGATAAAGGTCATGATTCCAATTACCGCACCAATGTTATAGTACTGTTTATCAATTGTCAGTTTGTAAAGCCATGTAACCAGAAGGTCTGTCTTACCTGCAGTTGAAGAAAGGTTTGTTACCGGATCTCCTCCTGAAAGAAGATAAATGACATTAAAGTTATTGACATTTCCCGTAAAGGTTACGATCAGATACGGTGTTGTCACATACAACATATATGGCAGCGTGATCTTTGTAAATGTCTGGAATGCATTTGCTCCATCCACTTTTGCGGCTTCATAAAGTTCTTCCGGAATGTTCTGAAGTACACCTGTCAGCTGAAGCAGTGTATACGGTACTCCTACCCAGACATTGATGATGATAACAGTCACTCTCGCCCATGTCGCATCTGTAAAAAACGGAAGGCTTGCATCACTTGCGATCAATCCAATATTTCTGAGAAGTACGTTGACCGCACCTTCCGGCTGCAACATGGTACGCATGATCAAAAGAGATACAAACATCGGCACTGCACAGGAAAGAACAAAACAAAATCTCCAGAATCCTTTTGCTCTTGTTCCCTTTCTATTGATCAGAAGGGAAAGAATCATTCCAAAAATATAATTGCTGAAAGTTGCAAAAAACGCCCAGATGATCGTCCATCCCAGAACAGACCAGAAGGTACTTCCAAGAATACTTTCGGAATCAAACAACGTCTTGAAATTATCAAGTCCCACCCAGTCAAACAGCATCAGATGGTTGCCGATACGGCTGTAATTGGTAAATGCCATACAGATCATGAACACCAACGGAAGTACCGTAAACACAAAGATGAATGCCGTTGGTGGCGTCATAAACAAGCGATACAGATTCTCATGCAGAAAGGATTTCAGATCTTCTGCAAATGTATTTACATGCATTCCTGCTTTCTGAATACATTCTGCTTTATATGCACTTTTTAAGGTTCCTCTCCATACAAAAATCATAAGAATTGTCAACAGGATTGTTGCCACACCATAAAGTAAAATCAGAACGGACTGATCCCCTTTTGTGTAAATATAGATTTGCTTCGCTTCATCCCATACTTCTTGCTGCTGCACAGTTCCAAGTGTCCGTAGACCACCGATAAACCCAATTCCATTTACTGCCATAAAGACGATGTAGGCAATTTCAACTGCCAGATACAAAAGTCCTTTGATAATCTGACCATGTACAATGTTTCCAAATCCCATCAGAATCATGGAAAGCTTAGTCTCTACTCCACCTTTTTTTTACTGCATTTTTGCAGGTATATGGCGTTGGAAATTCATTGATTTTTTCTTAAACATACTCATTCCGTTCACCTCTTAATTAATTCCATTGCTGTTCATTGCTTCATTCATTGCTTCCGTCTGTTCTTCGGCATTTTCGTGTGTCACACTCTTGTTACGAATTCCTTTTCCCATATTCTCAACCGGTGTCCAGCAATTACTCATGGATGCCACGAACGGCTGGAGTATCGATGTATTGTTAAAGGTATCATTCTGTGCCTGAACAAGCGGATCGGATGCAATATCCTTTTCTTTCAGAAGTTCTGTATTACATGGAATCACGGTTCTCATCTCGTAGTGTGCTCTCTGTGCATCACTTCCACCCAGATAAACAGCAAGTGCAACTGCCTGTTCCATATATTCACTATGTGCATTAACCCCAATTGCCTTTGAACCTGCATATGAAAGCATCTGCTTCTCTTGTCCGTTTATTGTATAAGTTGGTAGAGATGACACTCCCATATTATCTCCAAGTGCTTCTTTGATCGCGTTTGCATCCCACGATCCGGTAAACATTGCCTTTACGCTGCCATCACGAAGTCCTGCAAGTGCTGATCCATCTGCATCAATTTTAAAATTTGGATTGGCTGCCAGATCAATTGCATAATTGGTTGCCTCCACTGCCTTTTCTCCTGCAAAATCAACTCCTTTTGACTCGTCTGTTCCATCTCCAAACAAGGTGCATCCATTTCCCAAGTAAAATGCCGGAAGATACCACGAATTAATAAGAGGGAAGGATACTGTTCCTTTTTCCAGCATTGTATCCAGATTTTTCACATCTTCTTCTGAAAATACAGACTTGTCATAAAACATATACCAGGTATTGGTTGTAAACGGAACCCCGTAAAGCTCTCCGTCAACCTTTAGCGAATCTAAAAGTTCCTCTGAGTTGGTTGATTCAATCTCTTCTTTATATTTTCCACCAAATTTTGCTACTGCATCCGCATCTGTAAGCGTTGTAATCCTG
>ENA-OQMZ01000871-OQMZ01000871.1-human-gut-metagenome-genome-assembly--contig:-NODE-871-length-12008-cov-1.389361_pt1 | contig 12008 bp, 16 predicted proteins | sample MGYA00242621_ERZ504862 | MGnify/ENA primary metagenome ERZ504862 (study PRJEB26092, sample SAMD00036393) | human gut metagenome | host: Homo sapiens | study: EMG produced TPA metagenomics assembly of... | reverse complement strand
TTTTATATGAATACTCATTTACATGTCCTCATTCAGGACAAAACACACGTATCTCGGTTATTATATCGAACTTTGTAACATTGAAAACCAATAACCTGATTCATAAATATCAGGGCTTGCAAACTTAATAAATAAAAACGAATGAACCAATTTAAAATGTCACTGTTTCTGCCACCGATATCACCGGTAAAGGACAGTGCCACCGGACGAACCGTCCAGCCGCCCACCTTAACGCCCTACAAGGAAATAACCTTACAGGAAGTGTACAAACTGATCACATCCAGCGAACGCCTGAAAACACTGACCGAGACCGTGCGCCGGGCAGCGGAAAACGGGGATGAAAAAGCCTATCGTATGCTCAAGCAGCAGACACTGCCCTACGTTACCCCCTGCGGTATCTTTTCCTACCGCAAAAGCGACAGCCTGACCGGACCGTCGGGCTTGATTGTGGTGGACATAGACCATCTTGATTCCCGTGGGGAAGCGGAAAAGCTGAAAAGACAACTGTTCGACGACCGCCTCCTGCGCCCTGTACTGGCATTCACCAGCCCCGGCGGACGCGGAGTAAAAGCGTTCATCCCCTACGACCTGGCACGCATACCCGACACCAGACAGAATACCTCCGAAAACATCCACTGGGCGATGAACTACGTACAAGCAATCTATGACAGCCACCCGGACGGGGAAGATAAGAAAACGAACCGCTCCGGCAAAGGCGTGGACCGTTCCGGCAAGGACCTGGTACGGGCCTGTTTCCTCTCGTATGACGAGGAAGCATTGATACGCCGGGAAATTTAAGAAGAATAGAAAAGCATACCCAAAAGAATGCCGGGCAAAATTTAAACAGCACTCAAAAAACAACAAATATCATGAACATGAACAATCCTTTAGAAAACTTGCGGCAGCTGACCGAAGCTGTCCGCATGGCAGGCGCGGATATCGCTCCCACCTACATTGAATATGTACAACTGGCTTTCGCCATCGCAAACGATTGCGGGGAAGCGGGACGCAATGATTTCCTCTCCCTCTGCTCCCTTTCCTCCAAATACGACGAAAAAAATGCACAAGCACTGTTCTCGAACGCGCTTCATGCCGATAAAGAAGATATACATCTGGGAACCGTGTTCCATCTGGCCGGGCAATGCGGAGTGAAGATTTCCGGCAGCGCCGGCCCTCACAAGGCAGGGACAATGGGGACAGCAGGGACAGCCCCGGATTTTCCACACACGTGCGCGCGATATAACAAGGTGGGAAATAACGTTTCCGATGATACCGACGAGGAGGAACAGCTCACCGAAGGCTCCGATCCTTATTCCCCCCTGCCTACCTTTCCACAGAACTATGTGTGGCCGGGACTGCTGGAGAGAATCATCTCCTTTGGTAAAAATCCAGAACAGCGTGATGTATTGCTCCTGGGAGCGTTTACCGTACTGGGCGCCTCCCTCTCCCACATAGTGCGGTGCCAGTACGGCCGGAAGTGGCAGGCCCCCTGTATGCAGACTTTCGTCGTGGCCCCGTCCGCCTCGGGAAAAAGCGCGTTGACGTGGGTACGGCTCTCATCGAACCCATACACGACAAGATACGCAGCGAGGTGAAAGAGGCGATGAAAACTTACCGCCGGGAAAAGGCTGCCTACGACTCTCTGGGCAAGGAACGGAAAAATCAGGAAGCTCCCATATTGCCTCCCAACCGGATGTTCCTCATATCGGGAAACAACACCGGAACAGGCATCCTGCAAAATATCATGGATTCCAACGGAACGGGCATCATCTGCGAAAGTGAGGCGGACACCGTATCCACCGCCATAGGGACCGAATACGGAAACTGGAGCGACACGCTGCGCAAGGCGTTCGACCACGACCGCCTGTCCTACAACCGGCGCACCGACCGCGAATATCAGGAGGTGAGCAGAAGCTACCTCTCCGTGCTGCTCTCGGGTACGCCCGCACAGGTAAAGCCCCTGATCCCCACGCGGAGAACGGTCTGTTCTCCCGCCAGAACTTTTTATTATATGCCACGCGTCACCCAGTGGGCGGACCAGTTCGGCGAGGATGAGGTGGATGTGGACGAGGAATTCCGCCTGATGGGCAACGAATGGAAAAACACGCTGGACGAGCTGACGCTTCGGGGATTGTTTACCCTGAAGCTGACTCATGCCCAGCATAAACAGTTCAACTTCCTGTTCGACAAGCTGTTCCGTCGCTCCGGCAAGATCAACGGGGACGAGATGAGCAGTTCCGTCATCCGTCTTGCGTCAATGCGTGCCGCATGATGTCGATAGTCGCCATCCTGCGAAGCCTGGAAGACCCTTCTCTGGTGAAACCTGACGCGCATATTTCTTCCGATAATCTGAAGGACCGTATCATCCGCGCTGGAACCTGGTGATTACAGACGATGATTTCCATGCCGTGCTTGCCTTGGTGGAGCCTCTTTATCTGCACGCCACCCATGTTCTTTCGTTTCTGTCCTCCTCCGTTATCAAGCGCCGGAGCACGGCGGACAAGGATATGCTCTTTGCCGAGATGGAGGACGAGTTTACCCGCCGGATGCTGCTGGAAAAAGCGCACGACAGGAGGATACCTGAATCCACCGCGCTGACCTGGCTCAAACGGCTCACCAAACAGGGGGCGCTGGTGAGTGTGGACGGCAAGGGAACGTATCACAAGAACTGACCCGGCTTTCTATATGTACACGCATGTGTGTGTGAGGAAAAAAGGGGCTGTCCCCACTGTCCCCGTGTCCCCGTCGCTGCTCCGTGCGGCCGTTGTTCCCGGATAGCAAAAATCGTTTGTGGCAGTTCATTGGGATTGTTCGGAAAACTCCGGATAAACTTTATATACGACACTCCATGCCGGTTAGTATAAAAACAATCGGGCACGCTTTATGCCGAAAGGGGATTTGAATAATTTGCCCATGTGTCAATGTACCGATTTATTGATTTGCTGCTATGTGCAAGTTACCAATGCGCCAACCGGGCCGCACTCTATACCGTAGGTGATTGGCCGTTGGTTCATTATCATCATCTATCAAACTCACGTTAAACAAGAAACCATTCATGAATAAGACCGAAACAGCCCTTCTCTATTTTCCGGACAGTACGCCGAAAGTAGCCGTGCGTCATCTGATGCGCTGGATCGCCCGGTGCGCACCGTTGCTCCACGCCCTGGAAGCCACCGGATACCATCCCTGTCAGAAATCCTTCACCTGCCGCCAGTTGCAACTCGTCTACCTCCACCTGGGAGAACCGTGATTCCCCCTGGAATCTGCCACAGACTGTCCGAGAACTCTTCCTCTCTCTTTGAGGCGTGGATTACGCGGAAAGAATAAAGAGGGAAGCGTGAAATCCGCCCTGAAGTCACCACATGACGCAAGTGCTGGCCGAGTTCCCGGACAGTTTCCCAAAAGGGTCAAAAGGGGTCGGAAGGGGTCAACGCCGCCACGGACGTGAAGTTATCTTTGCAGTGTCAGAAGGAACCAGCCGCACCCCGGCACAAGATTACAAAAATCCTGGTACAAGATTCCGCGGATCTTGTACCAAGTTTCACCGGACGCCGCAGCAGTGTGCGCCTTGTTCCTTCCTGACACTTTTCTGATAATAACAACCCTTTAAAAACAAAAACGATGATCAATTATCACAACATTGTCTTCCCGTTCCTCCACCGTCATGGTTGCCGACAAGAGGCTGATTCCAACTTCCGTGACTTTGCGCGTACCAGCCAAATAAAGAGTAGCATCCGTCAAAGTCGTTCTCTTCGCATTAACAATAAAAGTTGGAAAACAAATTCATTTCAAGTGAATTTAATGCCCATGCTGTCGGCTATCAAGTAGAGGTTGTGTCAAAACGTTGGCACAACCTCATATACTAACGTGAAATCATACAAGGCAAAATTAATTTCGCCAACGAGTTATATTATACAGCCCTTACAGCTGTCATTCCACAACACAAGAATATTTTTCTTTCAATCCCTCCAAACTCATCCCCGTAAAATAATCCTCTATAAACTCCCATCGCTGCTCATCGCTCAGTTTTGTATTGCCAAAGAACAGCCGGAACAACTCTATCTGTTCCTGGAATATTTTCTCATTATTCTCCAGCACATGGTTCTGATAGTCCCCCGAAGCAGCTTCCTTTTTCAATATCTCCGCATCACGGACACGTACTCCAACAGAAGGAACACCCCCCTCTACGGTAAAGTCCACCACATTGAGCATAGACAGCAAGTTGAGCAGCATATTGAGATCGGAGAACGGAGTGACATAGAACAACAGCCGGTCTCCTTTCTTTCCTGTGATACGCTGGGCACACAACTTCTGGTAACGGGAAAGCAACAAATCAAAACCACGGGTAACGGTAAACATCAGTTTGTCTTCATCTTTCTTCTTGGCACTGGTGATGTAACTCACACTTCTGCCCTCCTCTACCCTGGACTCCAGTAACGAAGTGATAAAACGCTTGGCAGAAGGAACATCCATATCATACGCCGCAAAAATACTACGCAAATCGTCCTCCTCGAACTTTCCTTTATTACCATACACTCACCGTCAACAAATCTTTCAAACTCTTCAAGAGACTTGCCAGCTTGGAGCAGATATCCGCCGCACTCTCTTTTAACAAGACATCATGCTTGCCCACAGCTGCCGCACGAACTCCCTCAAAGAGATTTCCATTGTATAAATCGCGCTTAAACTCACGGTATCCCATCTCCGAGAAACAATTCTCCCACAAAGATTCAAAAGCCACCTTATAGACTCCTTCAACCCCTTTCACGGGAACCATGTACTGCTTGTATTTTTTACGGAAAGCGGCATCACCCGTCTTTTCCTGCACATAGCCATCGGAAAACAACGTCTGTGAATTGATTTCAACAGGAGAACCGCCATGCCGGAAACTCAAATCCTCTTCTATCCATAACAAAGCCGTTTTGACGACTTGCTCCAAATCCGATTCATATTCCAGCTTGTTCTTTTTACGAGGCAACTTCACTGCAAATTCAAAATCGGATAAAGACATCTGCATTTCATCACTACAGCCTTTCATCAGATATATTTCCCAAACTTTCTTCAGAATCATCCCCAACTGTTCCTGGGAGATGGCACCCGCAGAATGCAGGCGTTTCATATAATAAAAGTCGCGCTCATTAAAATCCGTCACCGCCACACCCGTAATGTTCTTATCACGGCAGCACGGCCAATCTCCTGAATATAATCGACAAAGGTGCTGGATGGAGCCACATGATATACACGGTCAATATCGCTGATATCCACCCCCATACCGAAAGCTTTCGTAGCAACGATTATTTTTTTCTCACCCTCCTTAAAAGCTTGTATAATTTCGGCTTTTTGCTCTTTATCCTTTTTACCATAATAAGATGCCACCCAATGCCAGTTAGCCGGATACACCCAGGTCTTCAGTTTCATATCTATACCTCCGGCAAAAGGATAATAAATGATAGTCTTATGCCCGTCCAGAAAATCCTCCACCCGGGCGGCAACAGTACGTTGCTTGGCTTATCGTAGGTTTCCCCCTCCTCTATGGTCATGGCGGTAATGTCAAAGCGATATTTTCACGCTTCACCGTGCCCACATACAAGGCACACGGAGCAAGATGCAACGACCGGATGGTATCAAAAATCATATCGTTCCCGCCTTCGGGATTCCACACAGCAGTGGCCGTCAATGCAAAAACAGGGAATACATACCCCAACGCATTCTTTAAAGCTTCCAAATGACGCCCTAGAAACCAATAATCCACCCGGAACTCTTTACCCCAAGTGGTCACGGTATGAGCCTCGTCAACCACTACCAGTCCGATACGGCGTTCACCTACAAAATAACTGATATCATACGCCAACAATAATTCAGGGGAAAGATAAAAAAGATCAACCTCCCCTTCACGGACACGACGATATACTTCGTTCTTTTGTTCAGGTGAAAGATCGGACGAAGCATACGCCACACGTTCATACCCTAGTTCCCGCAACGCCTCAACCTGGTCCACTATCAATGCTTTCAGCGGAGAAACCACAAGAGTAAGAAGCTATATTCATTACCCAGATAAATAGCAGGGAGCTGAAACAACAATGATTTTCCGGCTCCGGTCGGAGCTGTCAGGAGCAAATTATGAGCAGACGAGTCACCCTTGATCCCTTTTTCGGCTTCCATAATGACCTCCTCAATTAATTGTCCTTGAGACAATTGCAATTTTCCTTACCTCTGAACAAGTCATCATAAACTTCTAAATTACGGAAATCTTCATATCCGTACACTTCCTGCAAAAGGACTTTTACCGCTTCACGGCATTTAGACGGCAATACTCTTGCCACAATCTGTGACTCTATCATAAAAAAGAACTCTTAAATAACGGTTGTACCAACCTTAAAACTAATATCAGCGCAAATATAATAAAAAAGCGAGAAGAATGAAGATTTCTTCGTCCTTCTCGCTTTTCCGAGCCTCTTGTCGGATTCGAACCAACGACCCCGAGATTACAAATCACGTGCTCTGGCCAACTGAGCTAAAGAGGCGGTGGGTAAGCTTGCTATATCGCGCCGCTACAACCAACTACCTTTGCTGCGATCAAGCCCTGGAGGATTCATCAGGAGCTGGCCGTATAGGACTTACCCATTTTTGTTTTGCGAGTGCAAAGGTAGACATTATTTTCAAAACTACAATACTTTCGAATACTTTTTTTTGATTTTAGCAGAAAAAATACATTTTTCACCCATAACTATAGGACGGATTCCCGTAAAAGAAGTACTTTTGTGCACTTATTAATAAAGAATGACGAATTATAAACCGACTTTGCAGGAATGCGCCATGCGCTATGGTACGGGCATGGGTCTTTTATGGGCCTTCAAATTCATGCTCTTCCCGTTAGGATTGAGAATACCTTTCCTACAATTACTTTTTATAGTCCTGACTATAGGAGTACCCTTTTTAGGATACATATTTGCCAAAAAGTTCAGAGAACGGCATTGTGACGGAAGCATCACTTTTTCACGTGCGTTTCTATTCACTACCTTTATGTATATGTTCGCCTCTCTATTTGTAGCGGTAGTGCATTACATCTACTTCCGCTATATAGATGGCGGATTCGTATTCGAGGCATACCGTTCCATCTTAAACCAGTTCAAAGAAACTGCCGGAACCGAACTGACAACCTCACTGAACCAATTCGAAGAAGCGATAGATTTACTGTCGGGACTTACCCCGCTGGAAATGACATTTCAACTGATATCACAAAATATGTTTTACGGGATGCTAATGGCTATCCTACGGCATTGATCGTGATGCGTAAAAAGAAAAATGAATAAAAGATGGATATATCTGTAGTTATTCCTTTGTATAACGAAGAAGAATCTTTGCCGGAACTATTCGCATGGATTCAACGTGTAATGGATGCCAACCGTTTCAGCTATGAAGTAATTTTTGTCAATGACGGCAGCACCGACCACTCCTGGCAAGTGATAGAGAAACTACGCTCGGAGTCGGACAACGTAAAAGGTATCAAATTCCGCCGGAACTACGGCAAGTCCCCTGCCTTGTATTGTGGTTTTGAAAAGGCGCAAGGTGATGTGGTGATTACAATGGATGCCGACTTGCAGGACAGCCCGGACGAAATACCGGAATTATACAGAATGATTACAGAAGATGGCTACGACTTAGTATCGGGATACAAGCAAAAACGCTATGACCCGTTATCAAAAACCATTCCGACCAAACTATTCAACGCCACAGCACGTGCCGTTTCAGGCATCAAGAACCTGCACGACTTCAATTGCGGACTAAAAGCTTATCGTCGTGATGTCGTAAAGAACATCGAAGTATACGGTGAAATGCACCGCTATATCCCCTATCTGGCAAAGAATGCAGGTTTTCCTAAGATAGCCGAGAAGGTAGTACACCATCAGGCACGAAAATTCGGTAAAACAAAATTCGGCGGATTAAACCGTTTCTTCAATGGTTATCTAGACCTCATTACTCTGTGGTTTTTATCCAAATTCGGTATCAAGCCGATGCACTTCTTCGGGTTTATGGGATCATTGATGTTTATTCTTGGTTTCATTTCCGTCATTATCATCGGAGCGAACAAACTATATGCCTTGTCACATGGTTTACCTTATATATTAATTACTGATTCTCCTTACTTCTATCTGGCCCTAACTTTGATGATTTTGGGAACCCAACTGTTTCTGGCTGGATTCATAGGAGATTGATAGCCCGGAATGCTCCTGAACGCAATAATTATAAAATAGAGAAAGAGTTTTAAAAATGAAGAAACTAACCAGCCATTATCTTATTGCTCCTGATTACCGTAAGCACCTTGATGCAAAGCTGTGGGGAAAGCGATTGTCCGCTTACCACCAATTCCTTTGCCCATTTCGACTTTCTGGATGCAGAGACACACCAAGCTGTAAAATTCAGTCCGGCTTTTGACGTCACTGGATTTATCACTACCGATGTGATTGTACGTGACACACTGGAAGATGGAACTATTAAGGAAACCGTAGTAAAAGACTCATTGATGAATGACACGATATTCAATAAAGCGGAAAGCAGTATGAGCCTGCCTTTGAGTTATACATCAAAAACTACCTACGTATTGCATTATACGGAAAAGATGCGTGACACTATCACACTCATTCACCAGAATATCCCCTACTTGCAGAATATAGAATGTGGCACCATGATGTTTTATAAAGTGGAAGACATTAAATACACCACCTATAACCTAAAATCTATCGAGATTGTAAATTCGGACATCAATAATGAAGAAAAAAAGAATTTCAACATATATTACGTTGTTAACGCTACTGAGTAGTATGCTGTTGTACAGCCCCACACTGGCGGCACAAGAAAAAAAAACAACCATAGAGGAAGAAAAGGTACCCTTCTATCAGGGAACTACTATCGGTGTAGATATATTTGGCCTGGGAAGCAAAATTTTTGGAGGTGACATTACAAGTACAGAAATCAGCGTGGAGGTCAATTTGAAAAACCGTTATGTCCCCGTAGCTGAAATTGGATATGGAACCACCGACACTACTGATGATGGTACCAATATACATTATAAAGCCTCAGCTCCTTATTTCCGCATAGGCATGAACTACAACTTCTTTTTCAAGAAGCCCTATCTGCCTGGTTTTCTATATGGAGGCATACGTTACGGATTCACCTCTTTTTCATACGATGTAGATGCTCCGACAATGAAGGATCCTACATGGGGATTTCCTGAAATACCTTTCAGTTATGACGGAATTAAAACCACAGTAACCTGGGCAGAACTGCTGGCAGGAATAAAGGTAAATGTGTACAAGAATTTCTACATGGGATGGTCACTACGTTACCGTATACGCATGAACATAAAAAAGGCGGAACACACCGAGCCTTGGTATATTCCCGGTTTTGGAAAAAACAACTCGACTAACTTAGGAGTAACATACAGTTTAATATACAAATTACCATTTTAACCAATGACAACTTTAGAAATATGGCTCCTTGCCATCAGTCTTGCTATGGACTGTTTCACAGTTTCCATAACAAGCGGAATTATCATGCGTCGCATTTGCTGGCGCACTTTTTTTTATTATGGCATTCTTCTTCGGCCTTTTCCAGGCTGTCATGCCGCTTATCGGCTGGTTTGCCGCCAGCCGATTCAGTCACCTGATAGAGGATTATGACCATTGGATCGCTTTTGGGTTATTGGCCTTTTTGGGAGGGCGTATGATAAAAGAGAGCTTCAGCAATGAAGACAAACGCTGCTTCGACCCCACTAAATTAAAAGTGGTTGTTACGCTGGCTATAGCAACCAGCATTGATGCTTTGGCCATCGGTATATCATTTGCTTTTGTAGGAATAAACTCTTTCACTTCTATTCTTTCTCCTATTGTCATCATCGGCTTTACCTCTTTTGTTATCTCAACATTAGGAAGTCTGATAGGTGTATTTTGCGGCAAGCGTTTCAACCTGCGCATGGAATTATGGGGAGGTTTGGTTTTGATTATTATCGGCGTTAAAATTTTAATAGAACATTTATTTCTTTCTTAACTAAAATACAGGTATGAATAAAAAAAAAATTAGCATGGCAATTGCGTTTCTAGCAATTCTGATAATAGGAACAATTATTATTCTAAAAAAGCAAGCCCCTTTCCGTACGAATGAAGGCTTTGTATTCGGTACAGTATACAAAATCACCTACCAGTCCGAAGATAATCTGAAAGAAGAAATAGAAACTGAACTGAAGAAAGTGGACAACTCCCTCTCTCCTTTCAATCCGAATTCCGTAATCACCCGCGTAAACCACAATGAAAAGACGGAAGTTGACAGTTTTTTCGTACATGTATTCCATCTCTCAAAGAAAATATCCGATGAAACCCATGGAGCCTTTGATATCACCGTCGCACCTTTGGTAAATGCATGGGGATTCGGATTCAAAAAATCTACAGGAGTGGATTCACTGATAGTGGACAGCTTACGCCAAATGATAGGATATCAAAAAATAGATTTACAGAACAACCGGATAATGAAAAAAGACCCTCGTATAATGCTGGATTGCAGCGCTATAGCCAAGGGATTCGGAGTAGATGCAGTAGCAAGGCTATTGGAAACGTAAAGGGATAAAAACTATATGGTAGATAGTAAGGCGGTGAAAGTAGTGGTAAGAAGGCAAAATTCCAAAATGAACGCTTGGCGTATCGGCATAAACAAACCTGTAGATGACTCCTTGTCAGTAAACCAGGAGTTACAGACTGTGCTTGCCATTAGTGATGTAGGTATGGCAACATCAGGGAATTATCGTAATTTCTATTACAAAGGTGGAAAGAAATATGCACATACCATAGACCCACGCACCGGATATCCAGTACAACATAGTATCCTGTCATCCACTGTCATTGCAAAAGATTGCGCCAGTGCCGATGCATACGCTACTGCTTTCATGGTGATGGGACTGGACTCAGCCAAAGCATTTTGTGAAGCACATCCTGAACTGGATGCTTATTTTATTTGCTCAGGCGAAGGAGATAAATATGAAACTTATTTTACAGACGGAATGAAGAAATTCATCATCAACGAGAAATAGACACCAAAGGAGCGTATCAAAATATCAAACAGCTACCATTCAAATGGAATGATACCGGAACTCACCACAGATTAATATCCATTCAACACAAAGCAGTTGGTTTCCAATAAAATATCTATGGTGAGTTCGACATTATTATCTGTAAAAAAACAGCAATATTACTGAGCTTTCTGAAACTGCTCTATCAATAAAGTCAGATTAGCAGTAAATAAACGCGCTGATATTGCCAACAAAATGATTCCAAAAAACTTACGAATAACATAAATTCCACCTTTACCCAAGAAACGTTCGATGCGATCTGTCAACTTCAACACCACATAAACCCAAACCATATTCAATATCAAGCTACAACAATATTTACAGGAGCATACTCCGAACGTAGGGAAAGCAACGTAGTAAACGCTCCCGCACCAGCCAATAACGGAAAAACCAAGGGGACTAAAGTCGCTTCCTTGATAGGACCTTGATTCTTGAATATCTCGATATCCAGAATCATTCCAAAGACATGAGAAAATAACAAAAGCACCCGCCACGGCAAACGAAGCAATATCAACTTGAAATAACTTCAGCATCATATCCCCTGCATAAAAGAAACCTATCAATAAAGCAAAAGAAATGCCGGTAGCTTTATTAGCATTGACATTTCTCCCTTTCTGCTTAAGATTCAATATAATAGGAATAGATCCGATAATATCAATGACAGCAAAAAGCACAATAAACGCACTTAAAAATTCTTGAAAATCAAATGATCCAAACATAAACTCCTCCTTTTTTTGAATGCAAATATATTTATTTTTTATACAGTCCGCAAGTATTCTGCTTTTAAACATTAGGAGACGGTAAGAAACAATAAAAAATAAAAGTTCTTTCCAACCTAATAAAATTAATAAATCCTTCGATTTTTATCGTTAACCTTTTGTATTGTTAA
>ENA-OQMZ01000870-OQMZ01000870.1-human-gut-metagenome-genome-assembly--contig:-NODE-870-length-12017-cov-1.463919_pt1 | contig 12017 bp, 10 predicted proteins | sample MGYA00242621_ERZ504862 | MGnify/ENA primary metagenome ERZ504862 (study PRJEB26092, sample SAMD00036393) | human gut metagenome | host: Homo sapiens | study: EMG produced TPA metagenomics assembly of... | reverse complement strand
CAATCGGCTTTGAAGAACTCTTCTTCCGATATTCTCCATCCGATGGAGAAAGAGGGGAATGCGCCGAAGCGGTTGTTCTTGGGGAAGCGTGAAGTGCCGTCATAACGCAGGTTGGCTTCTAGCAGATAGCGGTCATCGTATGAATAATTCACGCGTCCGAAAGCTGAGCGGAGGGCGTATTCTATTTCTGTACCGTATGTTGTCTGTCCTGTCACTTCACCGGCGTTGATCTGGTCCAGTGAGTTGGAGTTGGGCAGGTTCTTACGGTAAGCTTGCAGATAGCGTGTCTGTTTATAAATTTGTGAGTAACCTAATAAGCTCCTATTGTGTGTTTGCCGAAGGTTTTATTATAGTCCAGATAAGCTTGCAAGTTCAGTTCCATACTTTTGATGTCATATTCTGTGATGGAGTTAGTGGTTTTCTTTACCGGTGTGTCTGAACCTGCCTGATAGAATGTCATAGTATTGACGTGGGTGGGATTGTCGGTCAGGTTGAAAGTCGAGGCGGCGACTCCTCTCAGTTTCAGTCCGTCTATGATGTCCAGTTCCATTCCTACGTTACCTTGGAAATTGCTGTTTATCTCTTTGTAGGTTCCTCCTTCACGTGCATAGGCTACGGAGTTGTGCTCGTTTTTGAATAAAGCATAGTTGCCGTTGCTCAATTGGATGGGAGTAACCGGAGTCTCACGGAAAGCATAGTGCATCAGGTTGCTGATACCTGCCGCCGGAGCAGTCATATTACTGCGGTATACCGCCATATTTGTAGTCAGTTTCAGACGACTGTTTATCTGAGCGTCAATGTTGGCACGTACATTGAACTTGTTGTAGTTGGTATTGACTATCAATCCGTCTTTATCATGATAGTTGAATGCCAGCGAGTAAGTTACTTTGTCTCCACCGCCTTTGATACTCAAGTGGTGGTTGTTGAACAGGCCGTTTTCACTTAATAGCGTACCCAGCCAGTCGGAATTGGGATAAAAGTCGGGATCACTTCCGTCTTTGAACTTTTGTAGGGCTGTTTCGTCATACGGACCTTTCAAACCGTCATTGGTGTAAGCTTCATTCATCAGCACTGCATAATTGTAAGAATCCAAAAATTTGGGCATACGTGAGGCACTTTGCCAGCCTACATACCCATCGTATGATACAATGGTACGTCCTTTGGTTCCCTTTTTGGTTGTGATAAGGATAACGCCATTGGCAGCACGTACTCCATAAATGGCTGAGGCGGCTGCATCTTTTAATATAGAGATGTTTTCAATATCGTTGGGATCCACGCTGCTCATGGTAGATTCTACACCATCCACCACAACCATGGCACTGGCATCTCCCATAGTTCCTAGACCACGCACACGCAGTACTCCGGCATCAGCTCCCGGCTGACCGGTATTTTGGATAATGGTGACACCTGGCATTTGTCCTGCCAGCATGTTGGTGACATTGGCACTAGTGCGGTTGACTAGTTTATCGGATGAGATGGTTGCCACAGAACCTGTCAGATTTACTTTTTTTTGAGTACCGTATCCTACTACTACCACTTCATCTAAAGATTCTGTATCTTCTTTCAAGATAATGGTGTAACTGTTGCTGTTGCCTACGGTAATTTGTTGGTCGTTGTAACCGATATACGAAACTTTCAGTTTAGCCCCTACGGATACATTTAATGTGAATTTGCCATCCACATCTGTAATAGTACCGTTGGTGCTTCCCACTTCTACTACATTGGCACCGATTACAGGAGCTCCGCTTGTATCATTTACGATACCCGTAATTTGTTTGACATGCTGTTGCACGATGGCAGTTGACTGCGAAGCCCACAAAGGCATTGGGAAAGCCATTCCGGCAAATAGTGTAAGACACGCATAAAAAGAGGCTTTTTTCAAAATTACGTGTGTCTTTACACAATTTTCCCTTCTTTTCTGGTAGAATTGCATAGATTAATAAGGTTAAATTAGTAAATAGTTTGGTTTAGGGATCTTATTCCCTTTCTATTTCAGTTGCTGCAAATGTATTATTTTATAAGAATATAACGCTATCTTTTCTTTTATTTTTTTTGTTATTCTTAATAAATTGCAGGCTATGAAACACTCATGGTGGCGATTTTAAGAGAGAATGCATGTTATTTTGTACGTTCCTTATAAATGGAATATCGCATATTGCTCAAAAAAACAAATAACATGATTCAATGAGATAAAGATGTTAAATATCAGTTTCAAGGATCATTTTTCCTAATCGGTTTATGAAAGACTCTTCCTTTCCCCTCCTTTTTCTTGTTAACCATTCACTATTATTTCATCTATTCACAAATCTCCTTATCATCTTTCTCATCCGGATAGTCACTTTTATGTAGCAAAACAAGTAAGTGTACTTACTTCGTCATTTTAAGTATACTTACTTGTTTCATGAAGTGCACTTACTTTTTGCAACTTCAATATGAGTGAAATTTATGCCGGTATATGTTTTTTATATGCTTCAAAGACAAAACGTATTTCATCGTAAGAAGTATATTCGCCTAACTTTTCTTTTATTTCCTTCACTCCTTGTGGCAGAGAGGAGAATTTCTGGAGATGAGCTGTAATATAATTTATTTTTTCTTGGTCGACTAATTCTTGTAGTTTGATATCTCCGGTCCGGACATAGTGTAAAAGGTGGTTGCTGATGGTACCGGTAGTCAATTCCCGGAATTCAGCGATTTCCTTTACCTTCATCCCTTCTTTAAATAATCTGAAACTGACCTTTTTGGTGTCTTCTTTATTTTTTTTTATTTTCCCGGGGAACAAATACGGTTCTTATTTCAGGGCGTTGCAGATTTTGTTCTTTCATATAATTCCGGATAATTCCCAGAAGTTCCAAACCATAATTCTCTACCCCCTTACGTCCGAAATAAGGGACAGCTTCCAATGATTCTGCATCATTAGGCAATAGATTGACCATTCCCAACAGAGCTTTTTGCTGGATAATGACATAGGCCGGCATACCGGTTTCTTTTGCTTTAGTTCCACGCCATTCGGTGATTTTCCGATAAAGTTCTGGATGGAGTATGTCGTTGGGAACTTCAATTCTCTTCCGTTCTCTGGATACGCGTTCTCTGGGGGTGCGCTCTTTTCTGTCGTGTGCCGTTGTACCTGAGGAGTTTTTATTATCGGTTTCGCTTAAAAGGATATACGCTTTTTTACGTAGATAGTCACTGGCGTGAAAACCATTATCTTCTACATATTGTAGCAAGGAAGTTTCTGTGTCAAAGTGTTTAAGAACTCTTCCAAGGTGTTGTTCGTTTTCTTTCTTAGTTCTTTATTGTCCGTGGGAAGATTGGTCGCTTCAGCCAGTTTATGGAAAGGGCGTAGTTTTTGTTCAAAATAGGCGGCTCCTTTTATGATGCGTATTTGTAGGTCGTTATTCGTATTATAATCAGTAGATTGTGTTACCAGACGTTCATATTGTTTGTGAAAACGATAGGATACATCCACTATCTCAGTAGTAAATATTTGTATCTGCTTTTTATATTCTGCCAGTAACTGAGGGAAGAGCTTGTAGAAATGTTCGTCAATCAGTCGGGCTTGCTCATTGAATGAACGGGCTATCGGTGAGAAATCGAATAGCTCGCTAACGAGATTGAGAAAATAAGTTTGTTGCATGGCATGGAGTAATTCTTCATTGGGGGTATGTGTTTCTATATACTGATTATAGTCATCGATTATTGTATCGTTGATAATGGCGTTGACGGAAAGTGGGGAACTGAGAACCATCTTCCAATGTTTTGCATCGGCTCAGGCAACGTATGCCTGTCCGTGGGCGAAAGCGGAGCGGGCGTCAATAATGGCGTGTTCAAAAGTCAGTCCTTGGCTTTTATGAATAGTGATGCCCCATGCCAGTTTTACAGGGTATTGCTTGAAGACTCCTTCTTGTTCCTCGGTTATTTCCTTTGTTTCTTCATTTAGCACATATTTGCTGTTTGTCCATTCCTCGGGTTGGACAATGATTTTTCATTCTTTTCTTTGGTGCGGACGGTAAATCCATCCTCATCTATAGAAGTGATTTCGCCAATCATACCATTGTAATAACGTTTTTCCGGGGAAGGGTCATTTTTGACGAACATGATTTGCGCTCCTTTTTTCAGCATCAATGTTTCATCTGTAGGATAAGAATATTCAGGAAAAATTCCGGTGACTTCTGCCTTGTAACTGAAAACCGGTTCTTTGATGAGTGAAAGCTCGTGATCATTAATCTGTTGTGCTTGGTAATTGTGAGTGGTGAGTTGGATATATCCTTTTTCTTTGACAGGATGGAAATTGGGAATATATCTTTGGTTCAATTCTGCGAGTGTCTGTTCGTCGGCTTTATTCTCCCGGACTTTGTTCAGCAAGGAAAGGAAATAGGGGTCGTTCTGGCGGTAGACTTGTTTCAGTTCGATGGTGGCGTAGGTGGTTTCTTTCAAGGCGCGGCTTCCGAAGAAATAGGAGGTATCATAATAGTGACTCAGCATATTCCATTCCGTTTCTTTCACTACGGGGGCAAGCTGTTGCAGGTCACCAATCATCAGCAATTGTACGCCTCCAAAGGGTTTGTATCGGTCCCGATACCGGCGGAGTACGGAGTCGATGGCATCCAGCAGATCTGCCTCACCATACTTATTTCATCAATGATCAGCAGATCCATGCTTCGGATGATGTTAATTTTTTCTTTGCTGAACCGGAAATGTTTTTGTTCGGTATTGAACGTGGTATCGGGGATGAAAGGTGCAAATGGCAGTTGGAAAAAGGAGTGGATGGTAACGCCTCCCGCATTGATGGCAGCTATTCCGGTGGGGGCGACTATGACTGTGCGTTTGGGAGATTCTTTCTTCAGATTGTGTAGGAAGGTTGTTTTTCCGGTTCCTGCTTTTCCGGTGAGGAAGAGATGGGTGCCAGTATTCTCTATTATTTGCCAGGCACGCTGTAGTTCTGGGTTGTTCATTATTTCCTAATGTTAGTATATTATTGGATAAAGTTACTGCTTTTATTTAAGGCGGGGAAACTTTGGAGGAATATTTTCTTTGTTTGGTGGATTACTATCGTTGTTGGAGGCATAAAATTTGAGGTAGCTTTCATTTGCTTTTAAAAGTAAAAGTGTATATTTGTACCATTATTCTCCTTTTATTTAATACGGTTTGATAGGCAATGAGCATTGATTTGAATGCATTTAATAAATTCTTTATAGACTACCAGCAACGTTTTGTCCACTTTGCCTGTACTTATGTGCATGATGAAGCTGTTGCCGAAGATTTTGTTGTGGAATCAATGATGTACTATTGGGAGAACAAAGATCGTTTGTCTGCTGATACTAATATTCCGGCTTATGTCTTGACCACGATAAAGCATAAGTGTATTGACTATTTGCGCCATCAACAAGTTTATCAGGATGCTTCTGACGAAATAGCTCGAATCTATGCATGGGAATTGTCGGGCAGAATCATGACTTTGGAAGATTTCGAGCCCTATGAGGTTTTTACAAAGGAAATACAGGAGATTGTTGATAGGACACTGGATGCTTTGCCCGAACAGACTCGGAAAATCTTTGTGATGAGTCGTAATGAAAATAAATCCCATAAAGAAATAGCAGAACTATTGGATATTACAACTAAGGGAGTGGAATTTCATATATCGAAAGCTACCAGGACGTTACGTCTTGCATTGAAGGATTATCTGCCGGTATCCTTACTTTTTTTTCTATTTGCATTAAAAAAAACAGTTTTTCACTTAGGGAATGTTCTTTCCCATCCGCTATTACTATAAATACGTAAAACAAAAGTATTTATGGATAAGGATTTGTTATACCGTTTTTTTGAAGGTCATGCTTCTTTAGAAGATATGAAAGTGGTTAAAGAATGGGCTGATGCTTCTGAGGAGAATGCCGGGCTGTTGCGTAGGGAACGCAAACTGTTTAATGCCATGATTCTTGCAGGTCATTCCCGACGGACTGATATACAGAGAATGAGGAACAGGAGGAACTATTTTATTAGGGAATTCCTGAAAATAGCTTCTGTAATAGTGATAACGGTGAGTGTGACGGCTGTATTATTTTCAATAGGTAAAGATAATGAAGATATGTATTTAGCGATGCAGACCATTACCGTGCCGGCCGGTCAGCGTGTGAACCTCGATTTGCCTGATGGTTCAAACGTTTGGCTGAATGCCGGAACTAAAATGCAATATCCTGTTTCTTTTATGACAGGCAAACGGGAGGTGATATTAGATGGAGAGGCTTACTTTGAGGTGGTTCATAATGAAAAGAGTCCGTTTGTGGTACATACAAGTACATTGGATGTAGAAGTATTGGGAACAAAATTTAATGTGGAAGCTTATTCAGCACGAAAAATATTCGAAACGTCTTTGATGGAGGGCAAAGTAAAGGTAAAATTACCTCACGATGACAAAAATTCCGTCGTCTTGGTACCCAATCAGAAAACGACTTTGATAGACGGCCGATTGGTGGTGAGTAAAATTGATGATTATAATGTATATCGTTGGAAAGAGGGGTTATATTGTTTTAGAAATAAACCTTTTGCTGATATTATAAAAGATTTGGAGAAATATTATGATCTGAGCATACAGATGGATAAAAAGGAAATAGCAAAGGTTGCATTAACTGGAAAATTCAGGATTTCTGATGGATTGGACTATGCGCTGCGTGTTCTGCAAAACGATGTAGCCTTTACTTATCAAAGAAATCGGGATAATGACGTCATTCATATAAAGTAAGAAATGTATTAACCTTCTAAAATGGAAAATCAGCCTATGAAGCAATCCTAATGAAAAACAACTAAAGAGCCGATGGGTGTTTGCACCACCCACCGACCCGACTAACACAATTATTTTTAATAAATCGTATTAATAACCATTTGCAAAGATATGAAAAACATTCCTTTGCCGGATCTTTATTATCTTGAAAATCCGGATTTAAAACAATTATTTAGAATTATGCGAATATCAATATTCTTATTGTTCTTCTGCCTGTTCAGCCTGATGGCTCGAAAATAGTCACTCACAGAATGCGAGGGTAACTATCAATAGAAGCGATGCCCCGTTGGAATCTATATTGAATGAGATAGAGTCTCAAACGGACTATCTTTTTATATATAAGGAAGATGTGAACGTGAAGATGCGTAAAACCATACAGGTGAATGGTAAACCTGTGTCCGAGGTGCTGCCTATATTGCTGACCGGCTCTTCCATCGGTTATAAAATGGAGGGAAATCATATCATCCTTACTCGTGATGTTGCATTGGCAGCGCAGCAACAGGGGGTAACGGGAGTAGTGACCGATGTTTTGGGCGAACCGCTGATTGGTGTTACTGTGATGCTGAAAGGAGATATGCAAGGCACGGTGACAGATATAAACGGAAGATTCTCGCTGTCCGCTGAGCAAGGAGATGTAATAGTAGTAAGCTATTTAGGCTATGCTTCACAGGAGATAAGATTGAAGGATACAAAGTTACTTCGTATTATGATGAAAGAAGATGTGGAGCTGTTGGATGAAGTGGTAGTAATAGGTTATGGTTCCATTTCAAAGAAGGAACTGACTAGTGCAGTTTCCCACATATCAGGTAAGGATATGTTGCAGATTGGGAGTGGTAATCCTGCATGCAGATTCAGGGAAAGGTTTCAGGTCTTGCAGTAGAGAATTCTACTCCTTCTGATCCTAATTCTTCACCCAGTATTCAGGTACGTGGAGTATCCTCGCGTTCAGCCGGATTGGGTCCGCTGATTGTAATTGACGGTATACCAGGCGGTAGTCTTGATAATTTGAATGAAAATGATATTGGATCTATTGATGTCTTGAAAGATGGGGCAGCTTCGGCCATTTATGGAACCCGTGGATCGAATGGGGTGATTGTAGTTACTACCAAAAAAGGTACTATGGATGGAAAAATTCATACTTCGTATTCGGGATTTGTGAATATAACTACACCTGTCAGAGAGTTGAATGTATTGTCGGCTACAGATTTTAGAGAACAGAAACGGGGAGATGATTATGGCGCTGATACTGATTGGTTTGATGAACTGACTAAAGTGGCTGTATCTCATAGTCATACTTTGCAGGTTATGGGTGGTAATACTAAGACTAATTATAAAGCAACAGTGGATTATAAAAATACAGATGGTATAGACTTGCGTTCGGAAAGGCAGCAGGTAGGGGCCCGTTTGTCATTAAATCATACAGGAAAAAGTGACTTGTACAATGTCATTCTGAATGTGGCTCCGCGCACAGTGAAGTATCAGGATGCAGATTATGATACTTTTCGTTCTGCATTGTTGATAAATCCCACTATTCCAGTGATGGACCCGGAGCAACCGGGTAAATATACTCAGATAACTACTTATTCCACCAATAATCCGGTTGAAATCTTGAAGTTGGAGAAAAGTGGTGGTGAGCGTACTATCTTAAGTTGGGATGGTACGTTTAAGTTGAATTTGTTTCCGCTGTTGTGTAGAGATAAGAATCATTATTTAAGTACACAAATTACATTGGCTCAGCAGATTATAGAAACCGATTACAGTTGGTTTCGTCCTTCGATTTCTACCATAGAAGACAAAAGTGGATTTCAGGGAGAAGCTAGCCGTAAATATGACAAGAATAAACAAGAATCTTTGGAATGGTTGGTAAATTACGGTTATGACACTGGTAACCATCATGTAAAGTTTATGGGAGGATATTCTTATCAATACTTTGTAAATGACGGATTGAATGCTGAGAATAAGAACTTTGCTTCAGATTTGTTAGGACCTGACAACTTGGGTGCTGGAACTTACAATAGTGAAGTGGAGGGACGCTAGGTATGGGGTCTTACAGGAATGATTCCAAATTAATTGCTTTCTTTGGTCGTCTGAGTTATAATTTTAGAGATAAATATTTTGCTACATTTTCTCTTCGTCATGAAGGCTCTTCCAAATTTGGTGTTAGTAACAAATGGGGATCGTTTCCAGCCGTTTCTGCTGGTTGGAGAATCAGTGAGGAGGATTTTATAAAAAATATCCAATGGATTAGTGATTTGAAATTGAGAGGTGATTTCGGAGTGACAGGTAATCAGGAATTTGATAGTTATAAGTCATTGGCCCTGATGCAGGCGTATGATTTGATTTATTATAATGGAACATATATTAAGGGTTGGGGATTCAGTTCCAATGCTAATCCTAATTTGAAATGGGAAAAGGTAAAATTGGAATGATAAGGTAATAGACTTCAGTTCTGTTTAATTATCGTTTGAATGGTAGTGTAAATTATTATAGTCGGAAACAACAGGATCTATTGGGAGTTTATGATGTTGCATTGCCACCTAATGGTGCTTCGCAATCATTTGTTAATGTAGGTACAATGAAAAATACAGGTGTTGAAATCGAATTAGATTGGAATGCGGTAAAGAGCAAAAATTTTAATTATACAATTAGTTTTGTGGGCTCTACTTCAAATAATAAGTTTGTTTCATTCTCAAATCAGTTTTATGAAGGTCCTAAGTATTATTGGATGAGTAATTTTCCCTTGTACAGGAATCCAGGGGTATTGCAACGTATTGAAGAAGGAGAACGCATTGGTAATTTTTACACATTCCAGTATGCGGGTTTGGATGATAACGGAGGTTGGTTGATTTACTCTAAAGATGGTGAAGTGATTCCTATAGATAAAGGTACGGATGAGGATAAACGGGTGGTAGGTAATGGATTGCCTAAGTTTACAATGTCTGTGACTCATACTTTCCGTTATAAAAATTTAGATTTGAATTTGTATTTCCGAGGTAATTTGGGTTATCAGATCTATGATGTCCATGATTTGTATTATGGCTTGCAGGATGCAGCTCCGAATACGAATGTGCTGGAGTCCGCTTACAAGGAAAATAGGAAAATTACTACAGGAAAAAATGTGCATAGCAGTTATTTTGTACATAATGGTGATTTTATGAAGTTGGATGTCGCTACATTGGGGTATACTTGGAATATAAATAATAAGTGGGTTGAAAAGGCACGTTTCTATATTACAGGACGTAATTTGTTCACTATTAGCGGATATCACAGAGGACTAGATAAGGATGCATATTGTGTAAATGGTATGGAACCCGGTCTACCTTACAGTAAGAATGGATATTATCCGTCTTCACGTCAATTCTTGTTTGGTATTCAACTTAACTTCTAAATTTATTACTTTATGAAAACGTTTAAATTAAAAATATAATTTCTGGGATTAGGAATGTTGGCATCAGTGGGATGTACGGATTTGTCGGAAACTACTTATGATATTGTACCTCAGGATGGATTCTATCAAACCAAGGAGAATGTTCTTCAGGCGTTTGTACGTCCTTTCGGACACGGATATTGGTTGTGTTGTAGGGCGATGTATTGGTTTGGCGAACTTTCTGCCGACCATTATATGACTGTGCAAAGAGAGGAACATTGGTATAATGGCGGTGAATATTTCCGTTATCATTATCATACTTGGACTGTTGATGATTGGTATGTTAATGCAATTTGGGAAGATACTTACAGAGGGATCATTCAGTGTAATGCCAGTATTTCTGATATAAGTAAGCTGAATCCTGCAAAGTTTGGCTTTTCACAGCAAGAGTTTGATGATTTTATTTCTCAAACACGTGTTTTACGTGCGTGGATGTATATGTCTATATTCGATTTAGTACATAATATACCAATTGTTACGGATTATCCAACTACAGAGTTGCCGGCACAATCAGAGCCAAAAGAAACTTTTGCTTTTATTGAACAAGAGCTGTTGGAATCATTGCCTGCGTTACAAAAAAAAGAAAGTAATAATGGAAATGGCTTAAAGCAGGGTCAATGGACCCAGGGAGCTTGTGCTGCCTTATTGGTAAGGTTGTATATGAACGCCAGTTGGTGGATTGATGAGGACAAGACGGTCGAAGCTGAAAAATACTGTGAAAAAATTATAGATGGTGAATACGGTTTCTATGATATAGATAATAGGTGGGATGCGCCGTTTGATTGGGATAACGATAAGTCTAATGAATTATTGTTTGGTTATCCATCCTCGTTTGGTGGTATGCATTGGCTTTATGATTATGAAATGTTTTGGCAGGTTGCTCCGTTCCTCTCTTCGAAATATTTCGGTTTTACAGATTGGGGGAATTGTAACCCCAAATATGCATTACAGCCAGGATTAGATTTAAATGGAAATGAATATTCCTTTGAAAATGGAAAACCGGTCCGTAAGTTTATGAAATATCCTGATGATGTGCGTCTGAAAAAGTATAAAAATTTAGGAAATAGCAAACGCGAAGGAATGTTTTTGTATGGCGACCTACCTTATGAAACGGCAAATGGAACGGAATATGTTACTTCGGACAATGGAGCTTACAAACTTTACATTCGTGATCAAGTAGGTATTTTCCGCGATACAGATCCTGCTAGTTTCTCTCCCAATCCTTCTAGTGGAACCCAAACTCCAAAATCGGCTATGGCTTACGGAGATCAGAATTCAGGTTGGTGTTTGATAAAATATCCTATTTATCGTTCGGATGATGCAGGTAAAATAGAATCGGATTATGCTTTGATCCGTTTAGCGGAAATTTATTATTATTTGGCAGAAATTCGTTTTATCAGGGTAGAAAGGCAGAAGCGGAAAATTACTGAATTATGTACGGAAGCGTTATTATCCAGCAGGTTCTTCTAGTTTGTATCCTGAGAATGGGAGTGCATTGACAGAACAGGAATTATTGGATGAATGGGGACGGGAATTTTTAGGAGAAGGTTTACGTAGACAGACTTTATGCAGGTTCGGGATTTTTAATTCGGGAACTTGGTGGGATAAAGAACCGGATCCAGATAATCATACGATGTGGATACCTCTTTCACGTACTACATTGAATACGAATCCAAACTTGAAGCAGAATCCAGGTTATCCATCTGTTAATTAAAAAATTGATAATCTCATTTTTATCCGATAACTTGTATGTATATCTACATCTTGTTGTCGGATTGTTGAATAATTTTTGTATTTAAATAATTAGAACATTAA
>ENA-OQMZ01000869-OQMZ01000869.1-human-gut-metagenome-genome-assembly--contig:-NODE-869-length-12017-cov-1.789571_pt1 | contig 12017 bp, 15 predicted proteins | sample MGYA00242621_ERZ504862 | MGnify/ENA primary metagenome ERZ504862 (study PRJEB26092, sample SAMD00036393) | human gut metagenome | host: Homo sapiens | study: EMG produced TPA metagenomics assembly of... | reverse complement strand
TAAGGATTTGATCTTCTTTGTAACCACCCAGTTCCAGTGCTTTTTCAATAACTGGTGTAAAATCTTTTTTTCTCATCGATATGAACAGTGCCTGGGAAAGCAACAACTTCTGTTGTAAACACTCTGTCAGCATAGCTGTTTTTTGGAGGCATCAGGCAGTTGGTAGTGTAAAGGATCGGAGCGGGAAGATGATCAAACTCTTTCTGTTGATTCTGCCATGCGGTTCCAAAATTTCCTTTTAGATGAGGAAATTTCTTTAAGAATGGATAGGCATGGGCTGGGAGCATTTCACCATGAGTATAGATATTGATCCTTTTCCGCTTGTCTGTTCAAGTAAAAGCTGCAGATCTTTTAGATCATGACCAGTTACTACGATAAATGGTCCTTTTTCTACGGTAAGTGTAACTTCCGTCGGTTCTGGTGTTCCATAGGTTTCTGTATTTGCCTTGTCAAGAAGTGCCATGCACTTCAAATTGATCTCTCCTACTTTGAGAACTGTAGAAAGCAGTGTTTCTGTGTTCTCTTCATAACCGATCTTAAATAATGCTTCGCAGAAGAACAGATTCACTTCATCATCTTCATGACCCAGAACAGCTGCATGATAGGCGTATGCAGCCATTCCGCGAATGCCAAAGAGAATAAGGGACTTCAGAGATCGGGTATCTTCATCTGCATTCCATAGTTGCTGCATATCGTATTCGTCTGTTTACCACACGGAGACTGACATTTGCTGCAATCAGGAGCCAGCCTTTCTTTCTCTGCTCTGACTTTTTGTATCATGCTTTCAATTGAAGCATTATCAAAATTGACATTTGTAACTGTAGTAAACAGTCCTTCAATTATGACTTGACTAGTTTTTTTAGAAACAGCTGTTGTGCTGTCAACAGCTCTTGCCAGACCGATCAACGCACCTGTCAGTTCATCCTGTAATTTTGCTGTATCTGCCGTTTTTCCACAGACACCAGAATTTCCTGTACATCCACTGCATCCGATCGTCTGTTCACACTGAAAACAAAACATATTCTTATCCATTACTATATTCTCCTTTTATTCTAAGATCTTTTTTATCATTTCCATCCTCTGTCAATAGTATACAACTTGGGTTTCTGTAAAAAATATAGTATAATAATTGCAACATGTATGTTTGATTTCCAACAGGAGGGATCATTTTGAAAAAATATTTGCCTATTTTAAAAAACAGTCCTTTTTTTAAAGGCCTTACAGATAACGAGATAATATCGATATTACATTGCGTAAATGCAACGACAATTTACAGAAAACGGGGTTCTTATATTTTCAGAGCTGGGGACTCTACCGAAGTTATGGGACTTGTGGTGTCGGGTTGCGTTCTTGTTATGCAGGAAGATCTGTGGGGACACCGGAATATTCTGTCAAAATGTCATGCCGGTGATTTTTTTGGCGAGCCATATGCAGCAAGTCCGGGAGCTGTTTTGAATGTCAGCGTGGCAGCAGATGAGGATTGTGAAATCATTTTTTTAAATGTTCAGAGACTTTTGGTTTCCTGTCCAACTGCATGCGAACATCATCAGAAGTTGATCCGTAACCTGGTCAGTGTCTTGGCCAATAAGATATTGATTCTAAACGACAAGATCACACATGTTGGTAAGCGAACGACCAGAGATAAACTGTTGTCTTATTTGTCAGCAGAATCTATCAGACAGTCATCGTTGTCTTTTGACATTCCTTTTGATCGACAGCAATTGGCAGATTATCTTTGTATTGATCGTGCAGCAATGTCTACGGAGATATCAAAATTACAAAAAGATGGTTTTATAAAACGAATCGAAAGCATTTTGAGTTGATCGTTAGTGTTTTTAGATAACAAAAAGAAACTTATGGAGGAATATGATAATGTCAAAAGATGAATATTTGATCACAGATGCGCCTCTTAAAGCGCTGACTGTTTTTGCAATGCCCATGATCCTCGGCAGCTTCTTTCAACAAGTATATAATATGGCTGATTCGATCATAGTCGGTCAGTTTGTAGGCTCTTCTGCACTTGCAGCTGTTGGTGCCTGTGCTGCCCTCACAAATGTATTTATTTGTGTAGCATTGGGTGCGGGTGTAGGTGCGGGTGTGCTTGTCAGCCGTTATTTTGGAGCTAGAGATTATGGCAAAATGAAAACGATCGTGTCAACATCATTGATCAGTTTTCTGGTCTTAAGTATATTTTTGGGTGTCTTTGGTTTTTGTTTTTCTCATTTGATGATGAGTGTATTACAAACACCTGCTGATATACTGAATGAAGCGGTATTGTATCTAAGAGTTTATTTTGTGGGATTTCCATTTTTGTTTATGTATAATATTCTTTCAACAATGTTTACTTCGATCGGTGAATCGAAAATACCGTTGGCTCTTTTAATATTCTCATCGATGTTAAATATATTGATGGATCTTTGGATGGTAGCTGGACTTGGACTCGGTGTATTCGGTGCAGCCCTTGCAACTCTTATTGCACAGGGAATTTCCGCAGTGTTGTCACTTTTGATCTTCTTGTGCCGGATGCGTCGATATGAAAGTCGCTTTGACTGGTTTGACAGACAGGAGTTACATTCTATGCTTCAAATTGCTGTACCGTCAGTTCTTCAGCAGTCCACAGTGTCAATTGGCATGATGATCGTACAGGCAGTTGTGAATCCATTCGGTACACAGACTCGCAGGATATTCTGCAACGATGAGAGTAGAAAATGTTTTTTTCATTGATATTTGTATCCATTGGTAATGCGATTTCGCCGTATGTTTCTCAGAATCTTGGTGCAAAGAAGATCGAACGTATCAAAAAGGGATACCATGCTGCATTGGTGTTAGATATATGTTTCGCAGTCCTTGCTTTCATGATCATCGAATCCTTGCACACCCAGATCTCTTCACTGTTTCTTGGGAAAGATGGAACTGCTTTAGCATATCAGGTGTCTGGAAATTATATGAGATGGCTCGGTTATTTCTTCACCTTCATGGGAATCAAGATGGCAACAGATGGAGTCCTTCGCGGTCTTGGAATCATGCGGCCATTTCTTGTTGCTAATATGGTAAATCTTGCGATCCGCTTGTCAGTTGCTTTGACTTTTGCACCGCGTTTTGGTATTGCATTTGTCTGGCTCGCTGTACCAGCTGGCTGGTTTGCCAACTTTCTGATCTCCTATGGGGCACTCAGAAAATCATGGCCAAGTGATAATTGTAATTGCGTAATCAATACGAATGAGTTATTATAATAACAGATAGGTTTTTAAACCAGCAGCGAAAGCTTCTGAAGCCATATGAAGAAGGTTCAACGGACCTTTCTGCCGACAGACGGCAGGAAAACGGGATATTCATCATTTATCAGAATTCTGAAAATCGCGATTATATCATAAGATACAAAAACGACGCAGACAGTAAAATCGCATACTTTTAAAATGAATGGGCAGTCCCTCAGGCAGGGACTGTCTATTTTTCTGTTGAATTAAAGTAGCTGCAATAAAAATTGTAACTATTGATCCAGATTATTATACGAGAATATCGTACAAGGAGAGAATTTATGTTAGGAATCATCATTGACAGCATCAGTACTTTTATGTACAGTAAATTGCTAGTAATACTGTTGATCGGAGCGGGAATCTATTTTACGATCCGTACAAAACTGCCACAGATGAGATTATTTAAAGATGCCTGCAAAGCCGTTGTAGAAAAGCCAGAAGATGAAAATGGAGTATCATCGTTTCAGGCATTAATGGTATCTACCGCATCACGAGTTGGAACAGGAAATATCATTGGAGTATCGTCCGCTATCTGCATTGGAGGATTTGGCTCTGTATTCTGGATGTGGATCATTGCGATCATCGGAAGTGCATCCGCACTGATCGAAAGTACGCTGGCACAGATTTATAAGAGAAAAGGAAAAGATGGAGAATGTTACGGAGGACCGGCATATTACATTGAAGCAGCACTTCACTGCAGACCATTAGCGATCATATTCTGTATTTCCATGATCGCAACGTATGCATTTGGATTTAATATGCTCGCATCTTATAATTTACAATCTACATTTTCAGGATTCTCATTTTATGATGTAAAATGGACGCCATGGATCATCGGAGGAATTCTTGCAGTGATCACAGGATGGTGTCTCTTAGGCGGGGGATCAAGAATTGTAAAAGTAACATCTACATTAGTGCCAGCTATGGGGGTTGCATATATTCTGATCTCTGTGATCGTTATGATCATCAACCGTGCATATCTGCCAGTTGTATTTTCAAAGATCATCAGCGAAGCATTTGATTTCAAAGCAATTTTTGGTGCATTTGCAGGATCAGCTATGATGCAGGGAATCAGAAGAGGTCTGTACTCCAATGAAGCAGGTATTGGATCAGCACCAAATGCTTCTGCATCCGCACAAGTAAGTCATCCAATCAAACAGGGCTTAGTACAGATGTTATCCGTATTCATTGATACCCTGCTTTTATGCACAGCAACAGCCATGATGTGTTTGTCATCAGGAATCGCCCCTGCGCAAGAATTACAGGGGGCACCATGGGTACAGGCAGCACTGCATGAATCCTTAGGAAACTTCGGACCACTCTTTATCACAGTAGCGATGGTATTGTTTGCATTTACAACACTTCTTGGGAATTGTTTTTATTGTGATAACTTGTTAAATTATATCCACAAAGGACAGCCATCAAAGACATTCATGAAAGGATTTCGTATAGTATCTGCACTGGTTGTGTTCATTGGTGCAGGAATGGAAGTTTCTATGCTTTGGAATATTTCAGATGTTTTGATGGGAGTTATGGCACTGATCAATATTCCAGTGATCTTGATTTTGTCAAATACAGCACTGAAAGCATTGGAGGATTATGAAAAGCAGAAGAAAAATGGAGAGAATCCAGTGTTTAAGACTGGGAATATTGGATTGGAATACGAGACGGATTATTGGAGCTAGATTTATATTTTTTACTTTTGATACTGACATTATCATGGTATAATTAAAGAAAGATTCTAGGCAAAACAGACGAAAGTCTGTGACGCAAAGCTAAAGGGCCTGTAAAATGGCAGCCAGTTGCATTTATACAGAGAGTAATGTCTTGTTGTATTGTAGCGGGCATTATTCTCTTTTATTTTAAAGAAAGGTTGAGAATATCATGTCAGAGCATAGGTGTATGCTTAACAAAATGAATAAGATTGAAATATATGTCGCAAATGAAGATACGGATATTAATCCTTCAGTTCAGGAAGCTATTGAATATGTACTGAAACAGAATGATCCGGTGGGAACAGTCGCCGGTTATTATGATGAGAAGCTGACAATCTGGAGTGTAAGTAACTATTTTCTGCAGCTTTTGGGGTGGGATGACCTTGATGAATTTATGAAAGCATCAGACGGCTCTATGCTCAGTGTGGTCTGTAATGAGCAAAAGCATATATTTTCACCGGAAGGACTTCATGATTTACAGGGTTCTCACACCTTGTATCTTACAGACAGTAAAGGTTTATCAATATCGGTAAGGATTGTGAAGGCAGAGGCCAGGGATAATAAAGGACGGCCAATCTGGGTATTATCTGTCAGATCTGATCACTTTGCCCGGAATCAGGAAGCAAGGGAAGCTGCTTTTCACCGGGCTTTTACAGATATGAATTTGTGTGAATATTATGTGGATCTTCAGGAAAATACATTTGAATCTATGAAAGTAAAGGGCTCGCTTCAGGAAATTTTCAACAAAAGCCGGACATGGGATGAACTGATACAGATGTTTCTTAATAATTATGTCTGTCCTGAGAGTAAAGAGGCGGTTGCGCAGATTTACAACCGGGAATATATTATGAAGGAACTCAGAAAAATCACAGGGGAACTCAGTCAGGAATGCAAAGCAGTGTTTGACGGAGAGCTGCGTATTATCCGGAATGTAGTGATGGAGGGAGATACAGATGAGAACGGAGAGGTCAGACACGCCATGATTTTTCTTCGTGATGTGACGGATTCGAAAAATGCGGAAAAAGAACGCAGAGCGATGTTAAAGCAGAACATCGCCATGGATCAGCTTATTCAGGGAGTAACCAGGATCGTAGAGCGTTTTGCAGTTTGTGATCTGGACAGCGGGATATATGAATATTATGAGATGAACAATGAGTCTTATTATAATTCTACAGGTGATTACAGGGAACTTCTTCAGCGTATGTCCGGAGAGTATGTGATACTTACGGAAAAGATAAATATACAGATGGATGATCTGCTTTCACCGGAATATCTGAGAAAGGTTATTATGTCTGAGGATGACCTGTATACCTTTGAATATTGTACTCTTGACAGATCTTCTTATAAAGTAATGTCAGTGATACCTGTGGAATGGAAAGGCAGTATACTGTCCAAAGTAATGTTGATCGCTCAGGATATCGGGCAGAAGCATGAACTTGAGAAGCTGGCAAATACGGATGCACTGACAGGACTTTATAATGAACGTTATCTTTCCGAAAGATTAAAAAGAAATGGAAGCTACGCAAAAAATTTGCCATGTTCTATCTGGATCTGGACAGGTTTAAGCCTGTTAATGACACTTATGGACATGACATGGGGGACAAGATTGCTGAAGGCGGTTTCCCGGAGATTGTGCAAATGTATCAGGAAGACAGACTATGCTTTCCGTATCGGTGGAGATGAATTTTCCCTGATCATTGAGGAGGGCAATATTAATGATGAATTCTGTGAGATGATGGTCAGAAGAATAAAAAGAGTCATTGACCGGCCTTTTAACATAGAGGGTCGTCTGCTGAGCGTGGATACAAGCTGTGGCTATGCCATTTATCCGGAACACAGCCAGAAGATCGATGAAATCCGCATTATGGCAGATCACAGAATGTATGAAGATAAAACTCAAAAAAGAAAATGTGGAAGGGTATATAACCAGGATTCAGAGAGAACTCCATATTGCTGACAGTCAGACAGACATTCCTGTATCTGCTGCGATTGGCTATGCATGGACTTCTGAAAAAGAAAAGAATCTGGAAAAACTGCTTCATGAGGCTGATGAAGTAATGTATGAAAATAAAAAGGAACTGAAGAAAGAGAGATAAAATCTTTATGGATTTAAAACAATTACAGTATTTCGTAGTATGTGCGCAGACTGGTTCATTCAGTGATGCTGCGAAAAATCTGTATTCTACACAGCCCAGCGTCAGCAAGGTGATCAAGGGACTGGAAGATACGCTGGGAATGCAGCTTTTTGAACGGCTTCCAAGAGGAATCAGACTGACAGTACAGGGGCACAAGATTTATGAATATGCGTCGAAAATTATAAATGAAGTAAATGTTCTGGAAAATATGGCTTCCAGCGGAATGACAAAATGGATTCGGATATCTTTAAACCCCAGTTCCTGGTTTGCCAATCAGTTTGTAGACTTTTATAATGAAACCTATGAAAAAAAAGTACCATTTCCAGGTAACAACAGCAGGCGTACAAAGCGTAATGGAAAGAGTCAGGGATTATATGGATGACATTGGTTTTGTATATATCCTCAGTCAGCAGAAGGAAAATTTTTTTGTATGAACTGTCAAAAAACAAAATGCATTTCGAACCTATCTATGAAACAGATGTAATGCTGTATCCGGGACGGCTGACAGAGCTTTACAATTCCGGCAAAGAGAGGACAGAACTGGAAGACCTGGAGGGAATCCGTTTATACAGAATTATCAGGATGAATTTTTTGACATCGGTGCTGTAAAAGAAGATGCATTCCAATGGAAGGATATTGACATTTCCGTGCTGACCAACAGTGATTATATTATGGAAAAAATGCTGAAGAACAGTAAGGTGGCAAATATAAGCGGAAGTTACCTGTCAGAAAACAAAGAAGGAACTACACCGGGAATCCCTCTGGATCTTGGAGACAGTAAAGTGATTTTTGGTTTTATACTCCACAAAGGAGAAGAAATGGATGAGAGTGTGGCAGAGCTTGTGGAGTTTTTAAAGAGCAGACTGCCGAAGCATTAATAAAAATTGCAGTTGACTTTTTAACTTATTTTGCATATACTAATAGTAGCTAAGAAATGAAGTGAAATTTCCATGAAGCGAAACGAAAGCCTCAGAGTTGCCGCTCTGAGGGCTTTCTTGCTCGTTACGGGGAGCTGTTCCGTTTAGACTGTTGCTGTCTAATGTCCGCTGTCCAGCCATTTGCATATGTAGTAGCTAACTACGCCTGCTATGACAGAGACAAGAAATGAAGTAAAAAATTGCTTCCATGAAACTCACCTCCTTTCTGCTGGAGGTTCGACAGCTCTTGTAGTATAACATAGTTAGAACAAAATGGGATGGTTGTTTAAATTATGCTGATATTAAAAAACCTATTCCCAAAATGACGATAGATATTCAAATTAAGAATAGCTTATAACCCCCAGGGTGGGTTGTGGGCTATTTTTGCTTTTGTTAAACTGAACGGTGGCAAATTAGGAGTACAATTTTCAAAAATTATAAAATGGAGATAATCAAATGAGAAAATATGCATTCAGACGACTGCTCCAGCTGATTCCCATTTTGTTTGCGATTACTTTTCTCTCCTATGGCATGATGCGGATTGCGGGAAGTGATGTAGTGACACAAAAAATGGAAAATACAGGACAGATCCTGTCAGAAGATAAGTTAAATGCAGCCAGAGAACAGCTGGGACTGGACAAACCATTTCTGACCCAGTATTTTGTGTGGCTTGGGAAATTGCTTCATGGAGATATGGGAAACAGCTATGTATCCAGTCTTCCGGTTTTTGATACGTTTATATCGAAGCTTCCGGCAACGCTGCTTCTTACAGTGACATCTATTTTGCTGACTATCATCATATCAATCCCTCTGGGGATTCTGTCAGCAGTAAAACAGAATACGATCACGGATTATCTGATCCGTTTATGCAGCTTTATAGGAAACAGTCTTCCTAATTTTTTTGTATCATTGCTGTTAATGTATTTTCTTGCGATCCGGTTGCGGATTTTTCCGGTTATATCCAAAGATGTAAGTTTAAAGAGTGTGGCAATGCGGCGATCACTCTGGCAATTGCCATGTCAGCCAAGTATCTCCGCCAGGTCCGTGCAACTGTGTGGATGAATTAAGCAAAGACTATGTGGCAGGAGCGAAAGCAAGAGGAGTAAGTTTTCTGTCACTCTTTGGAAAAGTATTATGAAGGCTTCGCTGGTAACCATCATTACCTTGCTGATGCTGTCAGTGGGAAATCTGCTGGGAGGAACTGCAATCGTAGAATCAATCTTTATGTGGGATGGAGTTGGAAAGATGGCAGTAGATGCCATCTCCATGCGTGATTATCCTATTATTCAGGCCTATGTTATGTGGATGGCGATCATCTATGTTGTAGTAAATCTGCTTACAGATCTGTCATACCGGTTCCTGGATCCGAGAATCCGTCTGGGAGGTGTGAAACAATGAGTGAAAAGCAGAATAAAAATGTGACAGTGCGTGTACAGAAGATTAAGAAAAACCATATAAAACAAAAGCTGATCTTTTTTCTTATTCTTGCAATAGGGCTTGTAATACTTGCAATTTTTTCAGAGCATCTCTGTCCATATGACCCTTATGCACAGGATCTGGCAAGTGCACTTCAGCCCCCCAGTCTTCAGCATCCTATGGGAACAGATACATATGGGAGAGATATGCTGTCCAGAGTGATAAGTGGTGCAAGAGCCAGTATTTTCTCTACCTTTATCCTGGTTGCTGTGATCGCTGTGCTGGGAACAGCTGTGGGTGTATGCTGCGGATATTTTGGCGGAGCTGCAGATGCTGTTATGATGAGGATTTCAGATGTATGTCTTGCTTTCCCTGGGCTTGTATTTGCCATGGCGATCGCGGCTATTCTTGGGGGAGGCATTCAGAATGCTGTTATAGCACTGGCAGTAGTAAGCTGGCCGAAATATTCACGTATTGCCAGAGGGCAGACTCTGGCATTAAAAGAGGAACCCTATATTCATGCTGCCATACTTGCAGGTGACAGCTCAGGTCAGATTATGCTCAGGCATATTCTTCCCAATATGCTGGGACCTGTTCTGGTAACAGCCATGCTTGACATTGGTACTATGATGATGGAGCTTGCGGGCCTGTCATTTCTTGGACTGGGAGCACAGATTCCCATGGCTGAGTGGGGAAGTATGATGAGTAGCGGACGAAGTATGATCCAGACATATCCATGGGTAGTATTATCACCTGGAATTGCAATTTTTATATCTGTGGCAATTTTCAATCTGTTAGGTGATACAGTCCGTGACTATCTGGATCCGAAGAACAGCCGTTCATGATAAGTAATATGAAAACAAACGAGGAGGAAAGAAAATGAGAGCAAAGAAATTTCTGGCAATGGCAATTGCCCTGGGACTGGCGGTAGGAGCGACAGCTATGCCAACACTGGCAGCAGACAAAAAGACATTTGTATTTGGTGATACCACCTTTAATGCGGAAAATGAAGAGGCAGATATTAATCCACAAAATACATATGCAGGATGGGCGTGTATCCGTTATGGAGTAGGGGAAACTCTTTTCCGTTATTCCGATACCATGGAGATAGAGCCATGGATCGCAAAAGAGTATGAAAATATTGACGAGCTGACCTGGAAGATCACACTGAATGACGGAGTTGTGTTCTCCAATGGACGTGCCTGTGACGGAGAGGCAGTAAAGGAAAGCCTGGAGGCTCTGGTTGCCAATCATGAGCGTGCAGCAGGAGATCTCTGCATTGATACTATCGAGGCTGACGGAAATACTGTTACCATAAAGACTACAGAACCGAAGCCTGCACTGATCAATTATCTCAGTGATCCTTATGGATGCATTATTGATATGCAGGCAGGTGTCAGTGATGATGGGATCGTGATTGGTACAGGTCCTTATGTGGCAACTGAACTGGTGACAGATGATCATGTTAATCTTGTAAAGAATGAAAACTACTGGAATGGAGATGTAAATGTGGATGAGATCACTGTCCGCACAATTTCTGACGGTGATACACTGGCAATGGCTCTTCAGGCAGGGAGATCAATGCTGCCTATGGTATGGCATATGCAAGCTATCCCTTATTTGAAAATGATGATTTTACATTTACCAGTACAGCTACAAGCCGTGCATTCTATGCATGGATGAACTTTGAAAGTCCTGTAACATCTGACCCTGCAGTGCGCAAAGCAATTGCCATGGGTATTGATAAGGACAGCTTTGTGTCTGTGCTTCTGAATGGATATGGATATCCTGCAGTCGGTGCTTTCCCGGATACTTTCTCTTTTGGCGGACAGAATCTGACAACAGAGAGCTATGATCCTGATGGGGCAAAGAAGGTTCTGGAGGAAGCTGGATGGGTGGATTCCGATGGTGACGGTATCCGTGAAAAGACGGACAGAAACTGGAAATCCGCTGGCTTACTTATCCAAGCCGTCAGGAGCTTCCGCTTCTTGCAGAGTCTGCACAGGCGACCTTAAAAGAAATCGGTATGGATGTTCAGGTGAATTGTACCTCTGATAATAATACTATCCGTAAAGATCCTACATTATGGGATGTATATGCAAGTGCCATGGTAACTGCACCTACAGGAGATCCGGAGTATTTCTTCACTTCCTGTACACTGGATGAATCTGCAAGCAATAACGGACATTATCACAGTGATAAACTGGAAGATCTGGAAAAACAGATGAAGCAAGAATTTGATGCAGATAAGCGTTCAGATCTGGCAATCCAGATGCAGCAGACAATCCTGGATGATAATGCCTATGTATTCTGTTCTCACCTGAGAATGAGTATGATCATGCAGTCTAATGTAACAGGACTGACTGCACATCCATGTGATTATTATGAACTGACAGCAGATCTGGATATTAACTAAACTTGAACGATGATATTTCAGGGGTAAAAGGTATTTTGCGTTACTGCTCACATATCACTATTCCGCGAGGTGTTTTTGGCATGAATATGCCAAAATCCCGAGACATACAAGCCAAAATTCCATTGCCGCAGGCAATCTGGAATGAATTTTGGCTACGTTAC
>ENA-OQMZ01000868-OQMZ01000868.1-human-gut-metagenome-genome-assembly--contig:-NODE-868-length-12018-cov-1.581700_pt1 | contig 12018 bp, 19 predicted proteins | sample MGYA00242621_ERZ504862 | MGnify/ENA primary metagenome ERZ504862 (study PRJEB26092, sample SAMD00036393) | human gut metagenome | host: Homo sapiens | study: EMG produced TPA metagenomics assembly of... | reverse complement strand
TCCATAGATTCTATCGCATAATTCATAGAACATATTCCCTATTTTTGTGATATTTTTTTTATCATTTTCCCTTTCTTTCTTATATCAGTATATGGTATACTTGTCCGTGAAATGAATGATATGCAAAATAGGATTTTATGCGTCAAGTGTTTGGCGAATGGGGAGTTGTCGCCAGAACGAAAAGTACGTCTTACGGTATGAGATCCGCACCCGTTGCAGCAATATAAGAGAATATCTCATATTGTGTAGCTTTTTCGACATACGTTCTATTACAATTGGAGATATCTTTTTTATGCGCAAAAATAAAAGAGACAGTCTCCGAAAAACGTGATTTTTTTAACAAATGGAGGTTGTTATTTATGGTAGACAAAGCAAAAGTTGAAGAGGCGATCAAGCTTCTTCTCGAGGGAATCGGCGAGGATGTAAACAGAGAGGGACTGCAGGGAACTCCGGAACGTATCGCCCGCATGTGCGAGGAAATTTATGGCGGACTTGATAATGAAGCGGATGAACATCTTCAGAAACAGTTTCATGTAGAGAACAATGAAATGGTTCTGGAAAAGGATATTACCTTTTATTCCATGTGTGAACATCATCTTATGCCCTTTTACGGAAAAGCTCATATCGCATATATCCCAAATGGCAAGGTTACCGGCTTAAGCAAGCTGGCCCGTACCGTTGATGTGTATGCAAGAAGACCGCAAATCCAGGAACGTCTGACTGTGCAGATCGCAGATGCGCTGGAACGTGTTCTCGCTCCTAAGGGAATCATGGTTATGCTGGAAGCGGAGCATACCTGCATGACCATGCGTGGGATCAAAAAGCCGGGAAGCAAAACGGTTACGACTGTTACCAGAGGTGAATTTAAAGAAAATATGGAGCTTCAGAAACAGTTCCTTGCTATGGTCAAGGACTGATGGACAGAGTGAATCAGATCTGGAATCATCCGCTCTATCAGAATGAGCTTAATAAGCTTCAGCTTCTGGAGACTGACCGTGAATTCTGCAGACATACACCGGAGCATTTTTTGGATGTGGCACGCCTTGCTATATCCGGGCACTTGAGGAAAATGCTCCTGTTTCAAAGGAACTGATCTACTGTACTGCCCTTCTTCACGATATCGGACGGGCCAGACAGTATGAAGATGGCACTCCTCATGATGAGGCCGGTGCTGCTATCGCAGGACAGATCTTAAACGAGCTTGGATTTTCTATGGAAGAAATGGAAGCAATCATTGCGGCAATACGTGGTCACAGAGCTCAGACGGATCCGACAGTTCTTGGAAAACTGCTCTATACTGCGGACAAAAGCTCCAGAAACTGTTTTTCCTGTAAAGCAGAGCCGGAATGTTACTGGTCTCCTGCTAAAAAAAATATGACGATCCAATATTAGGAGGTTTTCCATGAAAATCGGAAATCGTGAGTTTGATGTAAAAAACAAAACATATATTATGGGTATCCTAAATGTCACACCGGATTCTTTCTCAGATGGCGGAAAATGGAACGATATGGATCATGCCCTGAAACATACAGAAGCTATGATCGCCGAAGGTGCTGATATTCTTGATATCGGTGGGGAATCCACACGTCCGGGACATACACCGGTTGATGCACAGGAGGAGATCGAGCGTATTCTTCCTGTTATCGAAGCAGTAAAAGGGCGTTTTGATATCCCCATCTCTGTAGATACCTATAAGGGATGTGTTGCGAAAGAAGCCCTGAAACACGGAGCAGATCTTATCAATGACATCTGGGGACTGAAATATGATCCTGAAATGGCTCCTGTCATTGCCAGATATCAAGCTCCCTGCTGTTTGATGCATAACAAAGATAATACTGAATACAATAATTTTATTGTGGATATGCTGGCAGAAACCCAGGAATGTGTCAATATCGCCAAACGTGCCGGTATTGCCGATGATAAGATCATCCTTGATCCTGGTGTCGGATTTGGTAAAACCTATGAGATGAACCTGATGACCATGGATAATCTGGAGCTTTTCCGGAAGCTGGGATATCCGGTGCTTCTTGGTACCTCCAGAAAATCCATGATCGGACTTGCACTTGATCTTCCTGTAGATCAGCGTGTAGAGGGAACCCTTGCCACATCGGTGATCGGTGTTATGAAGGGTTGTGCATTTGTCCGTGTTCATGACATCAAAGAAAATAAACGCGTCATCCAGATGACAGAAGCTATTCTGGGACGTTAGGAGGAACTGATGGATAAAATCGAAATCAGAGATCTTGAGATTTTTGCAAATCATGGTGTGTTTCCGGAAGAAACAGCTCTCGGACAGAAATTTGTTGTTTCTGCTGTTATGTATACAGAAACACGTCCGGCAGGCTGACAGATGATCTTTCTGCTTCCATCAATTATGGAGAAGTCAGTCATATGATCACCGATTTTCTTCAGAAAAATACTTATAAACTTCTGGAGGCTGCTGTGGAGAATCTGGCAGAGACGCTGCTGCTTTCTCTCCCTCTTCTTAAAAAGATCACCCTCCGTATTGAAAAGCCCTGGGCTCCGGTAGGCCTTCCGCTGAAAACCGTTGCTGTGGAAATTACCCGAGGCTGGCATACGGCTTATATTGCTTTTGGTTCCAATATGGGGGATAAGAAGAAATACCTGGACAATGCGATCCAGGGTCTTCGGGATATGAAAGAGATTGTTGTTGAAAAGGTTTCCGAGTATCTTGTAACGGAGCCTTACGGGGATGTGGAGCAGGATGAGTTTCTCAACGGAGCCTTAAGAGTCCGGACGCTGCTTTCTCCGGAGGAGCTTCTTGACAGGCTGCATGTGCTGGAACAGGCTGCGGACCGGAAAAGGATCATTCACTGGGGACCAAGGACACTGGATCTGGATATTCTGTTTTACGATAATGAGATCATTGATACAGTGGAACTACATGTGCCTCATATTGATATGGAAAACAGGGATTTTGTTTTGAAGCCTATGGTGGAGATCGCACCGTATCTTCGGCATCCGGTGTTGAATTTAACAATGGAGCAGTTGTTAAAAAAGCTTGAGGGAAAAACTTTGGCGGTGTGACTTTATTTATTAAATAATAAAAAGATAACAAGCCCGATACAGATATCTTTACTACAATCTGTATCGGGCTTGTTTTGTATCAGTGTGAATTATTGACTATTATCGAAAAATATTTTATTTCTGGTTTACCAGGTCGAATTCGTCGGTGATCTCTTGGATGGTGCTTGGTAATGAGGCTGACGATGATGTTTGCTGCGATGGCCACCAGGAATGCGGGAAGAAGTTCATAGATTCCCCAGGCGCCGCCGAGCGTGCTGATTCCGTATTTCCAGATAAATACCATGGAACCGCCACAGATCATTCCTGCCAGGGCTCCCTGCCAGTTGGAACGTCTCCAGAATAATGCCAGAAGTACCACCGGGCCGAATACGGCTCCGAAGCCTGCCCAGGCAAAGGATACGATAGTAAACACAGAACTGTTCGGGTCGCGGGCAATAAACATGGCTACTACTGCGATGAGAAGAAGCGTGATCTTATCGGCTACCATGCTTTCTTTTTTTGTTTCTTTATCCTTCAGGATACTTCCGAGAAGGTCGGAAGAAACTGCTGAGGATGCTGCCAGGAGCTGAGAATCTGCAGTTGACATGGTGGATGCCAGGATTCCTGCAAGGATGAGTCCTGCAAGGATTGCTGCAATTACACCATGTTTACTGAGAAGATCTGCGATCTGAACGATAATTGTCTCAGATGCGGAGCCTTCCAGAAGGTCAAACTCTCCTGCTGCTGTCATTCCAAGTCCTACCACACCGATCAGTACTGCTACTGCCAGTGAGATCACTACCCATGTAGTTGCTACTCTTCTGGAAAGTGTAAGCTTCTCTTCGTCTTCGATCGCCATGAACGAAGAAGAATATGCGGCATTCCGAAATATCCAAGTCCCCATGCAAGCATGGAAATGATATTAAGCAGTGGATACGCCTGTTCTGTTCCGGTTGTTGGATCATATGTAGTAAACATAGTCAGATATCCGGGCAGTGATCTTGCATGGTCTGCAACTGCTTCAATACCACCTGCTGTGCTGATCCCGAATACAAATACGATCACAAGAGCGATGGACATGATGATACTCTGGATAAGTCCGTAGTAGATGCTGCCAGGAATCCTCCCAGAGTGGTGTATCCAACGATGACCAGTGCACTGATGATCATAGCTGGCAGATATTTTACACCGAAGAGACTTGCAAAAAGTTTACCACAGGCTGCAAATCCGGAAGCTGTATACGGAATAAAAAAGATCACGATAAAAATCGCTCCGATAGACTGCAGGATCTTTTTCTCATCTCTGTAACGATTACTGAAAAAGGATGGCAATGTAATGGAATTTCCTGCCACATGTGTGTAGCGGCGGATTCTTTTTGCCACGATCCTCCAGTTTACGTAAGTTCCGATCGCAAGCCAATGGCTGTCCAGCCTGCATCTGCAATACCGGTAAGATAAGCAAGTCCCGGCAGGCCCATCAGAAGCCAGCTGCTCATGTCAGAAGCCTCTGCGCTCATAGCTGTGACAAGTGGTCCAAGCTTTCGTCCTCCAAGATAGAAATCAGAACTGTCATTATTGTTCTTGGAGCAAAGATAACCTACAAAGATCATTGCACCCAGATAGACGATAATGGCTGCCATTATACAAATATGTGCTGTTGTCATTGTTTTTCTCCCTTCCATGTTTCTGCTTTAAAATCACAAAACATGAGGGATTTTGCTTATGCATCCCCATGCTTTCTGCTTTTAAACCAGTTTTACACATATTTATAGATTTTATTATATTAACTTTAGAAAGTAAAGAGGATTTTTCATTTTTTTACATAAAAAAGTATTTTATATGAAGAAAAAGGGCTGAACCATATAAGGCGGCCCAGCTCTTTTTTCAAAATCTCTGTTTATTTTTTCTTCCATACGCTTCTGCACATCTTCCACTGTATATGCAAGCTTCTCAACATCCTCGGAATAAGTCAGCCCCTCCTTCTCAGCCAGAGCTTTCAGAACACCGATCGTTTTCTGAAGATGCATGTAGTTTCCTGCGGAGGAACCACCTGTCAGCGCGATGTATTCTCTGTAATAATTCATGAACATGTTCATTTCCGGGCTGTCTTGATTATATACTACAACACCTATTGTATATTGGATATCTCCGTCTTCGACAGCAGCAGAAAGTTTTTAAAAATCATACTGTTTTGTGCATTTCTTTATTTTTTCGTTACATAATGGCAGGCTACTTCATGTCCGGACTCTACTTCTGTGAGCACAGGACGGATCGTCCTGCATTTCTCCATGCAGTGTTCGCAACGATTCTGGAATGGACAGCATGAGGAACATCCAGAGGCTGGGGGCCTCACTTTCGATGCTCTCGATCTTTTTGTTCTGATCCATATGAATGGAAAACTGTGCCCCCAGAAGAGCCTGTGTATATGGATGAAGAGACTTTTCCGTAACATCCTCTCCCGGGATTACCTCCACGATATTCCCGAGTACATGACAGCAATCTGATGGGCAAAGGAACGGATCAGAGCCAGGTCATGGCAGATAAAAAGCATGCTGATGTTTTTCTCCTTCTGGAGACGTACCAGAAGCCGGATCACGGACTCCTGTACGGAAACGTCAAGTGCAGAGGTAGCCTCATCGCACACCAGGATCTCCGGTTCCAGGGAAAGTGCCCGGGCAATACTGATACGCTGACGCTGTCCGCCACTCATGTTATGTGGATAGCGGTCTGTAAAATCTTCAGGAAGCTCTACCATTTTCAGAAGTTCTCTAGCCTTGGATTCCTTTTCGCTTCTTTTCAGTTTTCCGTAATTGATCAGGGGTTCTGTGAGAATATCCACGATCTTCATTTTGGGGTCAAAGGACGCCAGCGGATCCTGGAATACCATCTGCATGTTCTGACGGTTCAGCCAGGTTTCTTTTTTGGAAAGATCAGAGAGGTTTTTTCCATGGTAAAGGATCTCTCCGCTGGTCGGCTTGTCAAGAGAAATGACCATGCGGACAAAGGTTGATTTACCGCAGCCACTTTCTCCTACGATTCCCAGAGTTTTTCCTTTATAAACGTTCAGGTTCACATCGTTGCAGGCTGTTAAAGTTCTGCCGCCGGAAGCCGGGAACTGTTTTACGATATGTTTTGCACTGAGTACGATATCGGATTCATTAAACATAACGCTGTCCCTCCATTTCCGGCACTGCAGCCAGCAGTTTCTTTGTATAGTCACTGGTCGGATGCTCCATGACCTCATCTCGTGTTCCCTGATCCACAACTTTTCCGTTCTGCATAACAACAAGCTGATCAGCCATATAGGCTGCTACGCCAATGTTATGGGTAACAATGATGATACCGGTTCCGAAATCATCACGGAGCTCCATCATCTGGCGTACGATCTGTGCCTGTGTGGTAACATCCAGCGCACTGGTCGGCTCATCTGCAAGAAGCAGCTCCGGGTTAAAAGTCATGGCCATGGCAATACCAACTCGCTGGCGCATACCACCGGAAAGCTGGTGAGGATAACTTTTCATGATATTTTCCGCGTCAGGAAGACGCATTTTCTGAAGCATGGAGCATCCCTTCTTCCATGCTTCTGCTTTGGATATATCCGTATGTGTACAGATATATTCCACATACTGACTTCCAATCTTACGGATAGGGTTCAGGGTTCCGCCGCAGTCCTGGAAGATCATGGAAATGCGGGTACCCCTTAAATTTCTCCATTCATCCTTTGTATTGGAAAGCAGAGAATGTCCGTGAAACTGAATATCTCCGGTGCTGACCCGGCCACCTCCGGCAAGTGCGCCGAGGACAGCACGGATCACGGTTGTTTTTCCACTTCCACTCTCGCCTACCACACTGATGATCTCCCCCTTCTTCATGGAAAGGTTGAAATGTTCAATGGTAGGTGCCTGTTTTCCGTACTGAACGGAAAGATCCTTGATCTCAAGCATAAATAAGCGCTCCTTTACTCGGCAAGAGTGATATCCTTTGTCAGCCAGTAGTAATCCATCGGATACATCTTAACACCTGTTACCTTTTTGTTGGAGAAGAGGTAGGTTGTCTCATAACCAAAGAATACAGTTGCAGCATCATCCATGATATCCTGCTGAATATCGATGATGAGATCTTTTCTCTTGTCCTCATCAAATGTCTGCGCAAGCTCGTCAAGAAGCTTGTCAACCTCCGGGTTATTGTATCCTGCAGTATTGTTTGCAGAGGAGCTGTACCAGTTCTCTCTTAAGTAGTTCTCAGGGTCTCCAGTGTTTGCTACCAGCACGTTCCAGATCAGAAGGTCATACTGACCGGAATCTCTCATGTCAAGAAGTGTCTCATAACTTACTGTGTTCAGGTTTACGTTGATACCGATCTCCTTCAGACTGGCCTGTGCTGCCTGTGCGTATACACCAAGCTCGGCACGGCTTGTGTAGATAACAAAATCAAGAACAAGAGGATCTCCGTCAGGAGTTTCTACAAATCCGTCACCGTCAACATCTTTGTATCCGGCCTCATCAAGGATCTTCTTTGCGCTGTCCGGATCATAGGAATTCTCATCCTTCAGATCATCGAATCCAAAGTCAAGTGTTGGAGGAACCGGTGCTTTACCAGCTGTTGCACCACCCTCGAGAAGAGTGTTGCAGTATGTTTCCTTGTCAAGACCACGAAGAAGTGCCTGGCGAAGAGCCTTATCGCTGAGTGCATGATCCTCGTTCTGGTTCATGAATGCATAGGTGGAACGAAGAGACTGAAGCTCCTGGATGTCGTAATTGTCATTTCCCTCAAACTCAACCAGGTTCTCTGTTTTCAGGTTGTAAGCGATATCGATCTCACCTGTCTGAAGAGCCATGGAACGTGTTGTCTGGTCATCCACACATTTCAGTGTAACTTTATCAAGGGGAACTTCTCCATCCCAGTAGTTCTCATTTTTTACTACGATACAGGAATCCGTCGGGCTGAAAGATTCTACTGCGTAAGGTCCTGTACAGATCGGTCCTTCCATGGCAAATGTAGAATCATCTACATTTGTATCTACGATCAGAAACAGCGGGTCTGCAAGGCATCCGGCCATGTTTGCATTTGCTCTGTTCAGATGGAAGATCAGGTTCTGTCCGTCAACTTCGAGGCTGTCGAGATCAAAGAATTCCGGAACACGGTCACTCTTTTCAGCGGTACGTTTCGATGGAGCTTTTTACCATCTCGGTGTCATATCGTCACCGTTGGAGAATTTTACGCCCTCACGGATCTTGAAGGTCCATGTTTTTCCATCGTCACTGTTTTCCCACTCTTCCGCAAGACATGGAACGATCTCACCGTTCTCATCGAATTTTGTAAGACACTCGCCGATCGCATAACGGGATACAACCCAGCTAGAAATACTGCTCTGGTCGGCTCCAGTGTATCTGCAAAGCTTGTTACTCCGATGGTGATTTCCTTATCACTTTTTTTGTCACCCTTTGCCTGAGCCACTGTTGTCATGGAAAAAGTCATCATACATGCAAGTGTAGCAGCCAGCACTTTTTTTAACTACGTTATTTCTCATTTCATCCTCCTAAAGATAAATATACTGATTATTGGTGTTGGTTTGTTACAGAAACGTTTTTTAATCCTGGCGCGGATCCAGTACATCACGGATGCTGTCTCCAAGCATGTTGAAAACAACAACACAGATCACGATAGCGATACCAGGGTAGATCATAAGCATGGCGCCTTTGCCATGTAGGTTCTTCCTTCATTCAGCATCAGTCCCCACTCCGGTGTCGGCGCAGTTGCACCAAATCCCAGGAATGAAAGGGAAGCCAGCTCCAGCATCATAGTTCCGATATCTGCTGCCGCAGTTACCACCATCTGGGTTACCATGTTGGGAAGAATGTGTACAAGAAGAATTTTCCAGGTCTTTGTTCCGTTTACTATAGCTGCCTCTATGTAAAGACTCTTCTTGACTTTCAAGACCATACTTCGTGCAAGACGGGCATATTTTGTCCAGCTTACAGCCGCAATGGAAATAACGGCATTGACCAGGTTTGGTCCAAGCATACCGGCAATGGCAATGGCCAGTACAAGCCCAGGGAAGGAGATCATCATATCTGCGATACGCATGATCACTGCATCCACAACGCCGCCGAAATATCCGGCAATAACTCCTAAAAATGTACCGATGACAAAGATCACTGCAACCAGACATAAGGTCATGATCAGAGAGGTTCTTGTTCCGAAGATAACACGGGAAAGAAGATCTCGTCCAAGCTTATCCGTTCCGAACGGATGAGCGGAGCTTGGCTCCTGCAGTGATTCGGTCATAACTGCATTCAGTGGATCATATGGTGAGAGCTGCGGCGCAAAGATCGCAATTCCGATCACCACGAGACCCAGAATGAAGAAAAGAGTGAACTGTTTATTTTCTTTGAATGTTCGTAATACCTTTTTCAATTATCTATCCTCCTTAAGTCTTGGATCGAGATAAGTATAGGACAGATCCACAAGCAGGTTGATGCACATGTACAGGATCGCGATCCAAAGTACATAGCCCTGTACAAGAGGATAGTCACGACAGGAAATCGCCTTTACTGCCATATTTCCCATTCCAGGCCAGTTGTAAATGATCTCTACAACTGCAGTACCTCCCAGAAGACTTCCAAGGGAAAGTCCCAACAGCGTTACCAGCGGAAGCATAACATTAGGAAGGACGTGTTTCCAGAGAATGACGCTTTCCTTGATTCCACGCATTCTTGCACCTGTGACATAATCCTGATGAAGTTCCTCCAGCACTGCACTTCTTACCTGTCTGGTATATTTTGCAGACATGGCAAGTGCAAGAGTCAGCGCCGGGAGGATCATGGATTTAAAATCCGTACTGCTCCTGCAACATTGATCCAGCGAAGCTGAACACCAAAGATGCTGAGAAGGATCAGGCCCAGCCAGAAGCTTGGAACAGATACTCCCACAAAGGTAATTCCTCTCACAAAATAATCCGGGAATTTGTTCTGATATACAGCGGCCAGGATTCCAAGCGGTATGGAAATAATGACCATCATCAGAAGTGCCAGCAACGACATCCTCAGCGTCGGCCAGAAACAGGATACCAGTTTATCTGTTACCGGCATTTTGAAAGAATAGGACTGTCCCATATCTCCTGTAACAACACCCTTCAGCCAGGAACCATACTGCACGAGAAAGGCTGATCAAGGCCAAGCTCATGTCTTGTCTGTTCCAGAAGCTCTGGTGTAGGAAGATTACCACACTCTGTCAGCATGATCTCCGCAGGTCACCAGGTGACAGGTAGGTCAGTCCAAATGTGAAAAAGCTGATTCCAAATAATACAATGATGATCTGGAGAAATCTTTTTCCTACTTGTTTCTTTGTCACGTTTTACTCCTTTCCTCATTTGATGCGATTTTAACATTGCCGTTTTAATTTAGTTAGATAAAAGAAACTATTGGATTCTTAATATGCAGAATATGCATGGAATTTTAGAAAATTTGCACGAAAAAAGCCCGTGACGAAATACGGGCACACAAAATAAATATGCTTCCTATCTTCCGTAAGAATCATTTTAAAACAATTGCAAGCAGGTCTCCTGACTTAGGATCCTTACCCTCAGACACCTTCCCGGTCTATTTCTCACGCACTCGACCAGTGGTACTTTGTCTGAGGATTTCCCCTTACAGTGACGGGATCGTACCGGATTTACACCGGTTTCCCTATTAATCCTCTCAGAACTTACAACGGCTGATGTGAAAATCAGCAAATGCTGTCAAATTACTGAAACATTATATGATAAAACTATAGTTTATGTCTATGGAAAAATGTTATATTTTTAGAAAACTCATAAATTTTGTTAAAGATGCTTGAATTGTATATATCCCCATGGGGGATTTGACAATTGGATTTATCTGATCTGCTAAAAAAACACGGATTTTACCTCGCTATTTTTACAAATAGAATAGCAAATGGTAAAACCCGGTTTTCTTACTGTTTCAATATGATTTCAGACAGAAGCGTTCTGAAAAGGTTGTTTACTATCAGGTCAGAGTCTCCGTGATCGCTGCATATGCGATCATTGGTCCGTCTTCAATAATGTTCAGACTGGCTGTCTGATAAAGTACGACTCCGTTTTCAGTTGCAATAGATGTGTAAAGTAAATTTCCATAGTAATCTCTCAGTTCACCCAATTCTTCTCCCTTAAAGAAGTACTCTCCAGGCTTCTTGGATGGATACCAGCATCCGGTATACGGCGCATATTCATAGACTACATTTTCAAGAAGCATCTGACGGTAATGCTTCAGACCATGACATTTCTTTCCCTGGAGATGAAAAACAAGGTGACGGACGTCTCTTTTATCCTGTTCTACTTCCTCCCAGGTCCAGTAGCTGTGTCCGCCTCTTTCGATGAGAATACTTGGAATTCCAAGAGAAGAAGCATAATTGTAGGCGCCACCTGTGGCGGTTGTGGAACGGACCACATATTTTACGCCGATATGCCGTGCCATATGTAATGATTTCTCTGCTGTCTTTTCATCTACAACCCCTACATAATAAACATAGGGATGAAGCTGTTCGAACCCATCTCCGCTATGCAGGTCGATATAATAATCTGCTATGGAAAAAGCTTTGTCACTATAGCATAGGCAATACGATCTGCAGCTGTTCCCTCAGGATCTCCGGGGAAAACGCGGTTCAGGTTCTTGCCATCCTCATAGACCAGACTCATGGTGCGATGCTCAAAGCCACTGACATTGACCAGTGGAACGATGATCACATTTCCCTTCAGTTCTTCCGGTTGAAATTCTTTTGCAAGTTCCATTGCCGCCTGGATTCCTACATACTCCGCACTGTGTATTCCCGCTGTGATCAGTATCGTCGGTCCGTCTTTCACTCCGCATATCACAGTTGCCGGCATTGCTATGCCGTATCCTGTGATCTTAATTTTCCCCTGTGCCTTCTCTCCTTTTTCAATCACCCAGTCATTCAATTTGATCATTGATTCGTTTCCCTTTTCCTTTTT
>ENA-OQMZ01000866-OQMZ01000866.1-human-gut-metagenome-genome-assembly--contig:-NODE-866-length-12045-cov-2.333193_pt1 | contig 12045 bp, 12 predicted proteins | sample MGYA00242621_ERZ504862 | MGnify/ENA primary metagenome ERZ504862 (study PRJEB26092, sample SAMD00036393) | human gut metagenome | host: Homo sapiens | study: EMG produced TPA metagenomics assembly of... | reverse complement strand
AATCTTTGAAATATCGGCAAGTTCTTCAGACTGCGTTTTCTTTTCGTCATTAGATGAAATTAAAGATTCTATCTTGAATTAAGTTCCGAAACCGTGCTTTCGGCAGTCATCTCGGTAACTCTTGCATCAGCCGACCTTGAAGTAAGAACAGAAAGTTCGGCAGTAATTTCCTGCAAAACATCACTGCTTTTACCCGAAGTCGTATTAATTTCGTTAAGCTGTTCCGAAAGCTCACTGTACTTTTTCTTTTTAGCGATTATATCAGCGTCAAGTTCCGAAATTTCTTTTTCCTTATCGGCAATTCTTTTTACAAGTTCATCCGCATTGACATCAAACTGTGCAATATCATTTTTTATTCTGTCAATATTTTCATTGTTATGCAGAATATCATTCTCCGCAACAGACACAAGAGAACGCTTCTCTGAATCTGCGATTCAATATCCGTGATTTCGGTTCTGATATTTTCTATTTTCGAAGAATACTCACCGTTTCTTATGTAAATTTCTTCACTTTCGGTCTGAATTTGTTCAAGTGCAGTTTCTGCGTCATCATATTGAGATTTTGCAATTGAAATTTTCTCATCCTGAACCTTTAATTCATTTTGTGAACGGTCAAGAGTTAAAAGCCAGAGTGCAATTTCAAGACCTCTTTTTTCTTCGGAATATTCAAGAAATTTTTGAGCTTTTTCAGACTGCTTTTCAAGAGGACCGACTCTTTCTTCAAGTTCGGTTACAATATCACGAAGTCTTAAGAGGTTGTCCTCCGTACTTTTTAGCTTTCTCTCAGCGTCAATTTTTCTGTATCTGTAGCGAGAAATACCCGCAGCTTCTTCAAAAATTTCTCGTCTGTCCTCACCTTTTGATGAAACAATGCTGTCAATCTTACCCTGACCGATCATTGAATAACCGTCACGACCGAGGCCAGTGTCCATAAAGAGTTCGTTGATGTCTTTAAGACGAACAGCCGCTTTATTGATAAGATATTCGCTTTCACCGCTTCTGTAATATCTTCTTGTAACGGCTATGTCATCACCGTTAAAATCAAGAGCACGGTCTTTATTGTCAATATTCAGAGTAACTTCGGCATAGCCCTGTCTTTTACGCTTATCTGTTCCGTTAAAGACAACATCTTCCATTTTGGCACAACGAAGGCTCTTCGGGGACTGTTCACCGAGAACCCAGCGGATAGCGTCACTGATGTTACTTTTGCCTGAACCGTTAGGACCGACAACGAGGTGATTCCCTGTTCAAAAGATAATTTAGTTTTATCGGGAAAGGTCTTGAAACCTTGAATTTCCAAAGACTTTAATCGCATCAGCAAGCTCCTATTTTAAATATAATTCATATTTCTGCAAAGAATCGTCAAAACAAACCGAAAAATTATATCCGAGTTCATTCAATTTTTTTACATTACTTCTCTTTTGTCCGAGAAATTTCGACAGAGATTTAGAATTGATAACAACCGTTTTAATTTCATTCAAATCGGGAAAATCTTTTGCTTTTTCGATAAACTTATCATAAAAAAGCTTATTTTCGCACAATTCCTTAAAAGCCGGGTGATAGTTGTCACCGTAGCTGTTATTTACAAGGCTGTCGGAATAATGAAGTCCGAGCCTGATAATTTTTATATTGTTCTTTTCAAAAAGCTCAATCAGCTTTGAACAAAGGTTGACGGACTTTTCAAGACTATACGGTGTGTATTCTCCGTTAAGATAAAGTTCGGCAAGCTTTGTATCTTTCATGATAACCGTAGGATAGATTCTTACGGTATCGGGATTTATTTTCACAAATGTTTCGGCTGTGTATAAATCCTTTTGAATATCTGATTTATACAGTCCCGTCATCATCTGCAAGCCAAGTGAAAAGCCATAACTTTTAATAAGCCCTGAGGATTTGAAAACACTTTCAGCGCTATGTCCTCTGTCATTTGCAAGTAGTACATCGTCTGACATAGATTGCGCACCAAGTTCAATTGATGTCACACCATAGCTTTTCAAAATATCAAGAATTTCTTTATCAATATAGTCGGGACGGGTAGAAATTCTTATTCCGCAAAATTTATCTCTGAACTTTTTTAGTTGCATCAAGGAGAGATAACATATAGGTTCTGTCAATAGCTGTAAAACTTCCGCCAAAAAATGCAATCTCTGCATTTTTGGTGCGTTCGCCCAAATCAGAAGCCGCTTTACCAAGTGTCTGTTCAACATCAAGGGGAGTCGCTGATATGCCTGACCTGTTATCTTATTTTGATTGCAAAAACTGCACATATGCGGACAACCGTTGTGCGGAATAAAAATTGATACATTACTGTGTTTAATAACCCATCAGCTCCAAAGCTTCTCTGGCGGCCTGTTGCTCCGCTTCTTTCTTACTTCTTCCGCCGCCTTTGCCGATTACATTACTGTTGAGATGAACTTCCACAACAAAGTGTTTGTTGTGGTCAGGACCGCTTTCACCCACGAGAACATATTCAAGCTGTTCACCGGGATTCTTCTGGATAATCTCCTGCAAGGCGGTTTTATAATCGTTAAGCTTCTTCTTCTTTGAGTTCTTGATTGCAGGAATTACAAAATTAAGAATATGTTTCGACGCAGGATCAATACCACCGTCAATATAAATTGCTGCAATCAAAGCCTCAAAGGCATCCGAAAGAATTGACGGGCGTTCTGCACCACCGTTGTTTCTTTCGCCTTTACTTAACACAAGGTACTTTCCGAGTTCAATCTGCTTTGCAAATTCAAAAAGAGTTTTCTCGCAGACAAGTGACGCTCTGAGCTTTGTCAATTCGCCTTCGGGAAGTTCGGGACAATGCTTGAAAATATAATCGGAAACAACAATTGAAAGTACCGCATCGCCGAGAAATTCAAGTCTTTCATTATATTTTATGTGTTTAGCCTTATGTTCATTTGCATAAGAAGAATGAGTAAGTGCCTCTGTAAGCAAATCTGTATTTTTGAATGTATAGCCGATTCTCTTTTGTAAATCTTCCATTATAAAACTCCTAAAGCAACATTATTTGCAAAAATTAAAGTGATGAAGAGATCGCTTCAATAGCATTTGCTTTTACATATTCAACAGAAAGTCTGATAGCATTCTTAACTGTAACAGCTTGGCACTTCCGTGTGCTTTGAACACCGGCTTTGATGCACCGAGAATAGCGCACCGCCGTATCTGTTGTAATCAAATGCGTTTTCATATTTTTAAGGTCCTTCATAACAAGACCTGCTGCAAGTTTACCCTTGACACTGCCCATAAACATATTTTTAATCTGATTCATCATTACAAGAGCAACGCCCTCATATGTTTTGAGAATCAAATTACCTGTAAAACCGTCACAAACTACGACATCACATACTCCGTTCGGAATATCCCTGCCTTCTACATTTCCGATGAAATTCAAGTTGCTGTTTTGAAGAAGCTCATGCGTATTTCTGTAAAGTTCTGTTCCCTTGTGTTCTTCTGCACCGACATTGGCAAGTCCGACACGGGGGTTTTTGATACCCATAACCTTTTCCATATATATTGAACTCATAACAGCAAACTGATACAGCATTTCAGGACGGCACTCAACATTTGCACCGCCGTCCATAAGCATAAAGAATCCGCTTTCAGACGGCATAACAGGAGCAAATGCGGGGCGCTTAATCCCCTTAATTCTTTTTATTGCAAGAGTTGCGCCGACACACAACGCACCGCTGTTTCCTGCACTGACAAATGCATCGCCCTTGCCCTCGTTAAGCAAGCGAAGACCTACAGCCATAGAACTGTCCTTTTTTTCTTTAAGAACAGACTCAGCAGAATCTTCCATTGTGATTTTCTGTGTACAATGACAAATATCAATATTATTCATTGAAAGTGAATTTTCCGAAAATACATTTTTAATTTTGGTTTCATCACCGGTCAAAGTTACATTTATGTTATATTCGGCAACTGCCTCAACACAGCCTTTGATAATTTCCAATGGAGCGTTATCACCGCCGAATGCGTCAACAATTATGTTCATTCCATTCACCTTAAATATCCTTTAAATAATTATCCAAACTTTTTAATGCTCTTGCAGAATAAGCTCGCACCACGCTCTTTTTATCCCTCGGTCGGTTTCAAGCTCCGGCAAAACTCCAAAGTTTGCACCCATTGGCTGAAACTTTTTAACCGACGAATCAGAGATGTATGCCGAAAGTGCGCCAATCATTGTATCATTTGGTAATGTAATTGTGCTTTTCCCCTCAGCAACTCGACAAGCATTTATTCCTGCCATAATTCCCGAAGCTGCGGATTCCATGTATCCTTCAACACCTGTAATCTGACCGGCAAAAAAAAGACTATGATTGTCCTTAACAGAAAAATCGCTGTTAAGTATTCTCGGCGAATCAAGAAAAGTATTTCTGTGCATAACACCATAACGAACAAAGTCTGCATTATGAAGTGCAGGAATAAGCGAAAACACTCTCTTTTGTTCGGGAAATTTAAGATTAGTCTGAAATCCTACAAGATTGTACATATTGCCGGCTTTGTTTTCTTTTCTGAGCTGAAGAACCGCCCAAGGTCTGTGACCTGTTTTTGGATTTACAAGACCGACAGGTTTCATAGGTCCAAAGCGAAGTGTTCCCTCGCCTCTTTGTGCCATTATCTCAACAGGCATACAGCCTCATAAACTTTCGGATTGCTGACATCGCAATCATGCAAGGAGCTCTTTCTGCCGATATGAGTGCATTGTAGAAGGTTTCATATTCCTCCTTATTCATCGGACAGTTGATATAATCGTCACCGTCGCCTTATCGTATCTTGATGCACAAAAAGCGTACTCCATGTCAATACTTTCAGCGGTAACAATAGGAGCGGCGGCATCAAAAAACGAAAGTGAGGAACCGAACATTCCCCTTATATATTCGGCAAGCGGTTCAGAAGTAAGCGGTCCGCTTGCCACAACCGTGATTTCATCTTTCGGAATTTCACAAACTTCTTCTTCGTAAACCTCAATAAGCTCACAGCTCTTTATACCTTCCGTTGCAAGAGAAGAAAAAATATCTCTGTCAACGGCAAGCGCTCCGCCTGCAGGAACTTTGCAGCATCTGCACACTTCATAAGGAAAGAATCGAGTCTGCGCATTTCTTCTTTCAAAAGCCCTGCGGCGCTTTCAACACGCATGGCTTTAAGAGAATTTGAACAAACAAGTTCAGCGTATTTCTCAGTATGATGAGCAGGCGTTTTTTTATTCGGTTTCATTTCATAAAGATGCACTTTTATTCCGTGAGAGGCAATCTGCATTGCCGCCTCACAACCTGCAAGTCCTGCACCGATTACATTAATATGCATTTATTTATCATCCGTATCTGCTGTTTTAGTATAACCGCATCCCTCTGTTGCACAGAACAATGTCGCTTTTTGCCTTTTTTCTTGAAGAGAATTCCTCCGCACTGCGGACACTTCTCGTTTGTTGGCTCATTCCAACTTACAAAATCACACTTGGGATAGTTGGAGCAGCCGTAAAAAATTCTTTTTGTCTTGGTACGCTTGATAATGACATCGCCGCCGCACTTCGGACACTTAACACCCGTTTTTTCTACATACTTAATGATGTTTTTACATTCAGGGTATCCGGGGCAGGCAATAAATTTACCGTATCTGCCGACTTTAACAACCATCTTACGACCGCACTTGTCACAGATAATATCAGTTTCGTCTTCTTTTAAGTGAAGCTTTACGCCTTCCATATCTGCTTTTGCTTTTTTGAGAGTTTTATCAAAATCTCCGTAGAAATTGTCAAGCAAAGCATGCCACTCTTCTGTTCCTTTTTCAACCTTATCAAGGTCTTCCTCCATCTGATTTGTAAACTTTACATTTACGATCTTTGGAAAACGCTCTTTCATAAGATTGGTTGTAACCTCACCGAGTTCCGTAGGAACAAGGCTTTTGCCCTCACGCTTAACATATTCATGACTTGTAATTGTTGTAATTGTTGCGGCATAAGTTGACGGTCTGCCAATGCCGTATTCTTCAAGTGCTTTGATGAGTGACGCCTCCGTATATCTTGCAGGCGGCTGTGTAAAGTGCTGATTTTTCTTTAACTCTTTACATCTCACAATCATATCTTTTTCAAGAGGTGGGAGCTGTGTAGTCTTTTCTTCTTCAACATCCTTGCTTTCCACATAAAGTGTTGTAAAGCCTTCAAAATCAACTCTGTATCCTGACGCCTTAAATGTATAACCGTTGGCAACAATATCAGCCTGTGTTGTTTTCTGGATACAATCAGCCATTTGTGATGCAGTAAATCTGTTCCAAATGAGCTTATATAGCTTATACTGATCCGATGTAAGGCTTGCCTTTACGCTGTCGGGAGTAAGAGATGGCATTGACGGTCTTATAGCTTCATGACCGTCCTGTGCATTACTTCTCGATTTAAAAAATCTTGGCTTTGGCGGAAGAAACTTTTCACCGTAAGAATTTTTTATGTATTCGGTTACCTCTTCAATTGCAACATTTGAAATTCTGAGTGAGTCTGTTCTCATATAAGTGATAAGACCGGTTGCACCCATACCTTCGATATCAACGCCTTCGTAGAGTTCCTGAGCAACCTTCATTGTTCTTCTCGATTGGAAACCGAGTTTTCTCGATGCTTCCTGCTGAAGAGTTGATGTTATAAACGGAGGTGCAGGAGATTTCTTTCTAGTACCGTTCTTAACCTTTGTAATTACATACTCGGCATTTTGAAGATCAGCCTCAATTTTATCAGCCTGTTCACCGTTTGTGATTTTTATTTTTCCGTTTTCATCGGAATATAAAGATGCAGAAAAAGATTTTCTGCTGCCCTTTGGGATGAACTTTGCATCAATCGACCAGTATTCCTCAGGCTTAAATTTTCTGATTTCCTCTTCCCTGTCAACAATAATCCTTACAGCAACAGACTGAACTCGTCCTGCAGAAAGACCTCTTCTGATTTTCTGAGAAATAAACGGACTGAGTTTATAACCGACAAGTCTGTCAAGAATTCTTCTTGCCTGCTGAGCATTTACAAGGTCAATATTAATTGATCTCGGATTGCTCATACCGTTTGTAACACCGGATTTTGTAATTTCATTGAATTCCACACGGTTAGTTTCATCTGTGGGTAAACCGAGAATATAGGCAAGATGCCAAGAAATTGCCTCTCCCTCACGGTCAGGGTCGGTTGCTAAATAAATATGCTCGCTTTTTTCAGCGGCTGATTTTAAATCATCAATCAAGTTTTCTTTTCCTTTTATAATTTCATACTTTGGAGCAAAGTTCTTTTTTATATCAACACTTAATCTTGATTTAGGCAAATCACGGACATGACCCATTGAGGCAACAACCTCGTAACCGCTACCAAGGTATTTTTTAATTGTTTTTGCCTTAGCAGGTGACTCAACAATTACTAAATCTGACATATGTTTTCACTGCCTTTCTGCCCTGTTATGTGTAAAAGGGCAACGGAATATCGGATAACGAATAATAATATTCGGTAAATATCATTTTAAAATATAATTTCTTCCCTGTAATGCCGAAACAAGATCTTTCATTTCAAGCATCGTAAGTGCGGTAAGCACCTTAAACACAGGGATTTTCAAATCAGCTGAAATTTTATCTATATGAACAGGCTCATTACCGATGTATTCATATACATCCTGAGCTGTTTTTGGCAAATTTAAGTTTTCTTTATGAACAGGTTTTGGCACAACCGTTTCTGATTTTTCTGATACATACGGCACTGCGGTTTTAGCCGGGTGTTGATCATTTTGTTTATTAACATAAATTCTTGCAGGAGCTCGTTTTCTTATACCTTTAACAGGAAAATTGCCCGTATCAGCAAGAGAAATATTGTCAATATCAAATTCATCATCAGTGGTTGCATACAGGCTGTCAAACTCGCAGAGTATGTCCATAAAATCGGTAACGGGTATTGCAAGACCTTCTTTAATGAGAGCGTTTGAACCTTCATTCTGAGGGCTGTTATTTCCGAGCAGAGCAAAAATTGTTTTGCCTTGTTCTGCGGCAAGATTTGCGGTAATAAGCGAACCGCTCTTCTTTCCCGCTTCCATAACAAGCAATCCGTCCGATAAAGCGGCTATAATCCTGTTTCGGGCAGGGAAATAGTAATTTCTCGGTGTTTCATCAGGCGGATACTCTGTAATGACAGCACCTCTTTTTGGAATTGTACTTCTAATATCTGAATTTTCCCTGAGATATGAACAATTAAGTCCGCAACCTCTGACACAAATTGTAATTCCGTCAGTAGCAAGTGCACCTCTGTGTGACGCACCATCAACACCTAATGCACCTCCGCTGACTATAATTGTTCCGTATTTTGAAAGTGCATATGCAAAACGGTAGGAATTTTCTATTCCATACTTAGTTGCTCTGCGAGTACCGACAATACCGATTGAAAAAGTATTGTCAATATCAGGCATAACACCGTTTATATATATGAGAGCAGGAGACATTCAATATTGTAAAGACATTTCGGAAACAATTCATCGTCAATGCATAATATCGAATAATTGCATTCAATACATCTGTCTACGATTTTCTTAGCGTCATCAAGAGCGGTTGAAGAAAATCGTTCAAGGTCTTTTTGTGAAAAAATTCCGCAAAGACGCCACTCCGAAATACCGCCGTAATAAAAGGCAGACACATCGGAATACATTTCGGATATTCTCTTTACCTTTGGATTATTATAGCCTATCGAAAGTGTAATCCAAATCCAGTAACAGGCATTACGCGAAATCATTTCATCATTTCCCACATTATTATTGACGCCGCAACGGCGGCATTAAGCGACTCGGCTCTTCCCTCCATAGGAATAGTAATTTTATGTTTACAGGCACTTATTGTTTCTTCTTTAAGACCGTTTCCTTCATTACCTACTGCAACAATGCAAGGCGAAACAAAGGGAGTCGTTGTAATCTTATCAGCCGACGCCGATACGACCGCCGCATAAGATTCAAGTTCACTGTGTGCATTCAGATAACCTGAAATTGTATCCGACACAACAAACGGAAGTCTGAACACTGCCCCCATACTGCCTCTTACAACTTTAGGACTGTAAATATCGCAACAATCGGCAGAAAGAACGATACCGGTAACATTCAGAGCCTCAGCCGTTCTAAGAATTGTACCTAAATTGCCGGGATCCTGCAGATTATCGAGTGCCAAAAATTTGTCACCAGTCTTTATTTTATCAAAACAAGCAGTTTTGTCAAGTGCTTTTATTACACACAGAAATCCTTGAGGCGACTCTGTATCACACATCTGATTAAATATCTTATCAGATACAATGAATGTTTTGTCGGAATATTTTTGCAGATTTGAAAAGTCATCCGCATATTTCTCACTGGCCTTTTCACTTGCGAAAAAGGTGTCAATATGTGCTTTACTGAGCATTGCGTCCATACAAATGCGAACACCTTCTGCAATGAAAAGTCCTGATTCACGCCTATATTTTGCACTTTTTCTGAGCTTTACGGCATTTTTTATATTAGAATTATCTTTGCTTGAAAGTATAGTCATAAAACCATCCAATTTTCTGTAAAAAACAATTGCGTTTGGGATAACCCAAACGCAATTACAAAGTAAGTTAAATTAAGCGTTCTTAGCCTGTTCAACAAGTGAAGTAAAAGCAGCAGGGTCTGAAATTGCAATTTCAGAGAGCATCTTACGGTTAAGAGCAATGCCAGCCTTCTTCAAGCCGTTCATGAAAGTTGAATAATTTGTGCCGTTAGCCTTGCAGGCAGCAGAAATACGAGTAATCCAAAGACGACGGAAATCTCTCTTTCTCTGCTTACGACCGATATATGCATAATTGCCGGACTTCATAACAGCCTGTTTAGCCATTTTAAAGTGTCTTGATTTTGCACCCCAGTAACCCTTAGCAAGCTTTAATGTCTTTTTTCTTCTTTTGCGAGTCATCATCGCACCTTTTACTCGTGCCATTATATATTACCTCCGTTTATGTTAGTTAGTAGTCCTCAATGATTATTTGTAAGGAATAAGACGCTTGATCTGAGCTGTGTTTGTCTTATCTGCAGCAACAGTCTGACGAAGACCTCTTTTACGCTTTGTTGTCTTCTTGTTCAAGATTGTGACTTTTGTTAGCGTGAGCACGGATAACCTTACCGTTCTTAGAAAGTTTGAATCTCTTTTTGGCACCGCTGTGAGTTTTAATTTTAGGCATATTAGTATCCTCCTTAGCTTTAATTACTTATTAGTCTTTGGTGCAAGAAACATAAGCATATTTCTGCCTTCAAGCTTTGCAGGCTTTTCGACAACAGCTGTTTCACTGCAAGCATCAGCAAATCGTTTCATTGTTTCAAGACCGATCTCAGGGTGTCCCATTTCACGACCTCTGAAACGAATTGAAACCTTAACCTTATCGCCGTGTTTGATAAACTTCAGAGCATTATTAAGCTTTGTATTAAAATCGTGTGTATCGATATTAAGAGAAAGCCTTACTTCCTTGATATCAACAACTCTCTGATTTTTTCTTGCTTCCTTTTCCCTTTTAGCCTGTTCAAAACGGTATTTTCCGTAATCCATAATTTTGCATACAGGAGGATTGCTCTGCGGAGCAATTTTAACCAAGTCAAGGTTCTTCTGTTCTGCCAAATCAAGTGCTTCTTTAGCTGACATAATGCCAAGCTGCTGACCATCAGAGCCGATAATTCTCAACTCTTTGTCACGGATTTCTTCGTTAATCTGAATTTCTTTCTTGCTGATGGGTAAACACCTCCAAAGTCTCATAAAAACAATAAATGCGGACAGAAACACTCCGTCCGCATAACAATACTAAAAAACTTTGGTATTGACCCAGTGCAGACGGCACCCCACAGGTGAAAGCATTCTCTGCTTTGCTTTATTTTACCTGACTATTATATTACATATACATTTATTTGTCAAGCGTTAATTTCGATAAAATAAAAATTTTATTTTTCAACTTGCTATTGCAATTTGCGATATTTAAAATTTCTTAAAAATTAAAACTCGAAATTCGGTCAAACTGAATTTCGAGTTTTCTGCAAACCGAGAGCAGAGAAGTCATTCTCTGCTCCGATTATTATGCTTTGTACGCCAAAATAATTATTTAACCATGCTTGCAACTTCTGCGGCAAAGTCATCCTGACGCTTTTCAATGCCCTCGCCCTTTTCAAAGCGAACGAATTTCTTGATTTCGATAGAACCGCCAAGCTCCTTAGCAGTATTCTGTGTGTACTGCTTGATGTTGATCTTATTGTCCTTAACGAACTCCTGGTCAAGAAGGCAGTTCTCCTTGTAGAACTTACCAATCTTACCCATAACAATCTTGTCAGCAATCTGCTCCGGCTTACCTTCGTTGATTACCTGCTGACGCATAACTTCTTTCTCATGCTCGATGATTTCTGCAGGAACTTCACTCTCATTGAGATAAGGGGTGTTAAGAGCTGCAATCTGCATTGCAACATCCTTGCCGTATGCAACAAACTCCGGCTTTGCAGCGAGGTCTGTATCAAAGTTAACGAGAACGCCAATCTTACCGCCTGCGTGTACATAAGCAACACAAGCACCTTCCATACGCTCAAAACGACGAATCTGGATATTCTCGCCAATTGTGAGAACCTTTTCCTGAAGCATTTCAGCGATTGTCTGCTCTGAACCTGTTGCCTTGAGTGTGAGGAGAGCCTCAACATCAGCAGGGTTCTGCTCGATAATTGTGTTAGCACAAGCCTTAACAAAATCCATAAATGAATCGTTCTTAGCAACAAAGTCTGTTTCAGCGTTAACTTCTACAACAACACCTACTGAGAGGTCATCGTTTGTGCAAGCGTATGCAACGCCTTCTGCTGCTATTCTGCCTGCCTTCTTAGCCTGCTTAGCAAGTCCCTGTTCTCTTAAAAAGTCAACTGCTTTATCCATATCACCGTCGGCATTTGTGAGTGCCTTTTTGCAATCCATCATGCCGCAGCCTGTTTTTTCTCTTAATGTCTTTACATCCTGAGCTGTAAATGCTGCCATTTTGAAAACATCCTTTCAAATAAATTTATATAAAACGGGGTTA